>Ga0209570_1000130_pt1 | contig 166195 bp, 157 predicted proteins | sample EBPBio172007_DNA_FD_185861 | JGI IMG/M metagenome (GOLD analysis project Ga0209570, IMG submission 185861) | Wastewater treatment Type I Accumulibacter community from EBPR Bioreactor in Madison, WI, USA - Reactor 1_9/17/2007_ DNA (SPAdes)... | ecosystem: Engineered > Bioreactor > EBPR >... | reverse complement strand
TCAGCAGCGCGATCAGTTGCTGAGCGACAGCGACTGGACGCAGTTGGCCGATGCCCCCCTCACGCCCGCCAAACAGGCCCAATGGGCGACATATCGGCAGGAACTGCGCGATATCCCCTCCCAGCCCTGCTATCAGATGCACGCCGGAAGGCGGTGGCGGAAGGTGTGGTCAACATCACCCCGTCAAAGGCATCTCGCAGCACCGTGCTGAGGGTCGCCCCCTCGCGCCGCCCCTGCGCCAACACGCCCGCGAACTCGCTGATGTCGCACAGGAGGCGCTTGTCCAAGACGCCGGGGTCGTTGTGTTCCTTGTCACCAGTCGTCCACGAATAGGGGTCACGGACCTTCTGGATCAGCCCTTCGCCCGTTGACAGCGCCGTCAGCTTTTCAAGGGGAAGCAGGCCGTAGGGGCAGAGGTTGCGCTCGACTGCCTCGAACAGCCTGTTCGGCATTTCGGAACTGGTGCCTTTGCGACCCTTCGCTGTGGGACCGACGATCAGCGCGAACACCGTTGCTTTCGAGCCTACTGGTTCCAAGGTAGCCGTAAGCGCAGCCGGGGTTAAGATCGACGTCGCCTGGCAGTGGTTGACCTCGCTTGCACCAAGATTAGGCAAACACAGCGAATGCCCGGTTTAACGGGCCGTGCCGCAGTATTGCCTGATGCAGGCGAAGGGCCGATGTGGGTCGTCTTCCACATGGCGCTGAGCATCTGCAACGGAGCCAATGGGGTGTGGAGGCATGCAATTGGAGCATAGCTCTGCCTTCAGTTGCTGGCTCGGTATTTTTGTCGCGCTACAAATCCCCATGCCGATCAGCAAAACGCCCCCGCACCGCTTGGCGCGAGGGCGCTCCGTCACCAGCGTCATGGGCTCGGCGAAGGCCGATGGGCAGGGATTGAGGCGCATCATATCATGGATGCGCCCATGACACCGTTCTGCATGCCCAGGACGGACTTGCAAACCCCGGCAAACCTGTCCCGTCACACGCTTCTGCGAAGCTATCGTGTCGATGAGTGGCCTGCGTGGTTCGCGCAGGCGGGTGAGAGATGTCCCTCCCTGACGGGGCCGGTTCTGGACAGTTCGATCGGGCTTGGAGACCTTGCTGCCGGTGGCTTCGGAGTTGCATTGCTTCCTGTGCCGATGTTCGAGCGTCATGTTCGGTCAGGCCGTCTGGTGCGGCCCTTCGCCACGACCGTCACCCTCGGGAGCTATTGGCTGACGGTTCCCAAAGAGCGACGAATGACAGACGCCCTGGTCACCCTGCTGAACTGGATGCGCGAAGCTTCGAGCCGCCAGGTGAGTCTTGAGTGACAGTGTCCGCAATGGGCTCCGAGCACCATGCTGCGCCACAGCAACTGGCAGGTTCGGAGCCCTCAGGGATTTGGTGAAGCCATCGAATTTGAGCGCCGCACCGTAAAGACATTCGACCACGCCAACTGGGCGAAGCGCGTCGAGCCTGCAATTCCAGCCGCTTTTGGCCCGATCTGCACCGGGATTGCAGCCATCGGCAAAGGCAGGCGTCCGGCTCTCAGCTGACGCGGAACTCAGGTGTGCCGGAAATCTCGTCGAGCGGCCAGATCGGTCTGCGGACCTTCGTATAGGTGCGGATCTTGTAATCCGGTGAGGCGATGGCGCCGCAGTCACAGACGATGACCTCGGCTGCAATGGGCTCGAAGGCCGCGCGGAAGTGTTGCTGCGACTTCAAACCCAGCACCGAGCATTGCTCGGGGATGATGCCGAAAGCCTTGAACTGTTGCAGGTCATAGGCCTGGCCGCGCTCGGTTACGATCAGGATATCGACCCCGTTCACCCGCAGCACGGCGGTCTTGCCGAACCGGAAGGTGATGCCACCGATCACCGGCCCGTCGCCAACCAGCAGCCCTTCGGCGGAGAGGTGGCGGATCTCGCCGGTCAGCACCAGCGCGTCCCCACCGAAACGCGGGTCGCTTTTGCCACCGACCGCGAGGGTGACCGTGTCACCCTCCTGAGACTGGTGCAGGGTCGCGGCGGCTTCCGGGTCGATCATCGGGCCGAAGGCCGCATTCTCCAGCCCCAGATCCAGCATTCCGGCCAGAAGGTTGGTGGCATCGCCGTAGGCGCCGGCTCCGGGATTGTCCGCGAAATCGGCAATCACCAGCGGGCCGGGACGGGTGGGCTTGAAGGCGCGTACATAGTCAGCGGTCTCCGGCACGCTGAGGAAGCGGTTCACGCAGGAATCGCGCGCCTCCCAGATCGACTGTGCCAGATCGAGGGCGATCTCCTCTGCCCGCGCAGCAGCACCGGCTGTCAGCTCATCATAGCTGACGAGCACAGACGGTCCGGCCTCCAGAATATCGGCATCGGCAAAGCCCGCATTGACCGAAACCGCCAGAATACCCGGCTCGGTTTCGTAGCGGCGGGCGCGGTCGTAAAATTCCATCGTGGGCATCACATCCGACCGACCGCCATTCGCCTCGTCCAGCATTGGCAACTTGAGCCGCAAGGTGCGGCCCTTTGCACTGCCCTCCATCAACCGCTTCAGGACGCGGGCTGCCTGCGCGCCGGTCTCGACATGGTCGATATGGGGGTAGGTCTTGTAGGAAACGGCCACATTGGCCCCGGCGGCCATTTCCGGCGTGGTATTGGTATGCAGGTCCAGCGTGATGCCGATGGGCAGATCGGGGCCGAGGATCGCCCGCAAGCGGGTGATCAGCTCGCCTTCTGGATCGTCAAACCCTTCTGCGCCCATGGCGCCGTGCAGGCCCAGCAGAACCCCGTGGATGCGGCCCTTCTGCGCGCGGGCCGCATCGGTGATGATGCCCGCCAGATGCTCGAAGGCCTCGGCGGTGACAATCGGGCCGGGGGTCGCGGTTGCCGAAAGTGCATGCGTCACCTGCCAGCCCTCGGCCTCGGCGACATCAAGAAACCCCTTCAGTTCGGCCCGGCCTTCCCGCCGCTGTGCGATGGCCTCGATTCCGGTGGCCAGAATCTCCACCCGGTATTCGTCAAGCCCGGTGCGGCCCGTATTGAAGGTGCTGCATTCCTGGATCAGCTCGGCAGTCAGGATATGGAAAGACATGACATCAGGCCTCGATTGGGTTGAAACAGCTCACACGGCCGATGGTGGTGGCCGTGGGTTGCGGCAGTTCGCTGCGGCAGCGGTCCTGCACGCGGGGGCAGCGTGGGGCGAAGGGGCAACCCAGCGGCAGCGCGAAGGGCGAGGGGATCTCTCCCTCCAGTGGCACGATGGTGGCGCGGGCTTCGGGGTCGGGCACGAAGGAGGATTCCATCAGGGCCCGTGTATAGGGATGGCGCGGCGCGGCATGGGGATCTTCCATCACCTCGACCACGGACCCCAGATACATCACCACGATGCGTGAGCAGAAGTAGCGCACCAGCCCAAGGTCATGGCTGATGAACAGATAGGTCAGGTCGCGCTGCCGGTGCAGATCCTGCAAGAGCGCGATGATCTGCGCCTGGATCGAGACATCCAGCGAGGCGGTCGGTTCATCCAGCACCACAAAATCGGGTGCATAGGCCAGTGCGCGGGCGATCCCGACACGCTGGCGCTGGCCGCCGGACATCTGGTGCGGATAGCTTTCGGCAAAGCTGCGCGGCAGGCCCACCTGATCCAGCAGGTCTTCGACCCGGCCGGGGGGGACCGGCTCTCCCAATGCGCGGAACGGCTCCTCGATGCAGTCGCGCACGGTGTATCGCGGGTCCAGCGAGGAATAGGGGTCCTGAAACACCATTTGCAGCTTCTTGCGCAGGGATTTCAGGGCCCGCCCGCCAAGATGGGTCACATCCTGTCCTTCGAAACGGATCGTGCCATCGCTTGGCTCAAGCAGCCGCATGGCAAGACGGGCAAGGGTGGATTTGCCGCAGCCGCTTTCGCCGACCACACCCACGATATCACCGCGTGCCACTTGCAGGTCGACACCGCGCACGGCTGTCATGCTGCGGGCAGGGCGCAGAAAGCCGCCGCCGGTCGAGAAGCGCCGGGTCAGTCCCGACAGGGCAAGGATCGGTTCAGACATCGAGGGCCTCGGGCTGTGCGGCAGTGCCTTGCGGATGATGACAGGCGACCAGGGCGGCGCCCTGCGAATGCGGCAGGGGCCGGGTGGTGTGGCAGAGGGCATCCGCGCGGGTGCAGCGGCTGGCAAAGCGGCAGCATTCGGCGCCGTAATTCAGCGCCGAGGGCACGGTGCCCGGAATGCCCTTCAGCGCACCGGGCGCCATGCCTTCGCGCGGGATGCAGCCAATCAGCGCCGCCGAATAGGGGTGGCGCGGCGTGTCGAACAACTGCCCGACCGGCCCGCTTTCCGCCACGCGGCCCGCATACAGCACACAGACCTTGTCGCAGATCTGCGCCACCACACCCATATCATGCGTGATCAGGATGAGGCCGATGTTGCGCTTCTTCACCAGCTCGGAAAGGATCATCACGATCTGGGCCTGCACCGTCACATCCAGTGCGGTGGTCGGCTCATCCGCGATGATGAGATCGGCATCGGCGGCCAATGCCATGGCGATGACCACCCGCTGCTTCATTCCGCCGGAAAGCTGATGCGGATAGGCGCGGGCCACGGTTGCCGCCTCGGGGATGCGCAGCCGCGTCAGGATGTCGACAGTATGCGCCCGTGCCGCCTTGCGCGACAGGCCCAGATGCAGCCGCGAGACCTGATCGACCTGATCGCCGATGGTTTTCAGCGCATCCAGCGCCGACATCGGGTTCTGGGTGATGAAGGCGATCCGTTTGCCACGCAGCTTGCGGTAGGCCGGTTCGGGCAGGTCCGAAAGCTCCTGCCCGTCAAAGGCGATGCTGCCGCCGGTGATCCTGCCGCCGATGCGGCGCACAAGGCCGGTCAGCGCCAGCGCGGTCAGCGATTTGCCCGAGCCGCTTTCACCGACCAGACCCAGCACCTGCCCGCGATCAACCGAGAAACTGACCCGATCCAGCAAGGCGACCTTGCCGATGGACAGCGAGAGTTCCTTGACTTCCATCAGCATCAGGCGGTCCTCACCCGTTCGCGGACGTCCAGCTTGTGCAGCAGTGCGTCGCCGAACATGTTGATTGCCACCACCGTCAACGCGATGCAGAGGCCCGGGAACATGATGATCCACGGCCCCTTGAACAAAAGCCCGGACCCCGAGGACATCATGCCGCCCCAGGACGGGGTCGGGGGCTGCGCGCCGAGGCCGAAAAAGCCCAGCGTCGCCTCCAGAATGATCGCATCGCCGGTCGCCAGCATCCCGGCCACCAGAACCGGCCCCAGACAGTTCGGCAGCAGATGGCGGAACAGGATCGCGGCATTCGATGCCCCCATGCCGCGGGCCGCCTCGACAAAGGTTTCCGATTTCAGCGCCATGACCTGCGCGCGGGTCAGGCGGGTAAACTGCGCCAGATAGGCGACGCAGATCGCCACCAGCGTTCCGGTCGTGCCGGGACCGATGATCGCCACCAGCATCAGCGCGACAAGGATTTCGGGAAACGCCCAGGTCAGATCGACGACGACCATCACCGCGCGGTCGAAACGCCCGCCGAAGTATCCGGCGCTGGCGCCCAGAACCATGCCGCAGAACAGCGAAATTGCGATGGCCACCGCCGAGACCGACAGCGAGGTCCGCGCGCCGTAAAGAATGCGGGTCAGCACGTCGCGTCCGAATTCATCGGTGCCCATGGGGTGGCTAAGGTTGGGGGCCTGAAAGGCTCCCGGCAGGTTTTGCACGTCAAAGCCGTAGGGCGTCAGCCAGGGTGCGAAAAGGGCGCCCAGCACGACAAGGATCAGGAAGGTGCCGGCCACACCGCCTTTCCAGCTTGCAAAAGCCTGGACAGGGGCCGAGCGGCGCAGCGCGGGCAGCAGGCCCGGAACAGGAGCGGTCACGGTCATTTCAGATTGTCCCGGATGCGCGGGTCCATGGCGGCCTGCAACAGGTCTCCCAGCAGGGTGCCCAGCAGAACCGCCATGGCGAGGATCAGCAGCGAGGCCTGAACGACCGGATAATCATGCTGGTTCAGGGATTTGATCAGAAGCGAGCCAAGGCCGGGCCGCGCAAACACCACCTCTACCGTAACGGCCCCGCCCAGAATCCAGCCGATCCGCAGCGCCAGAATGGTGACGACCGGGATCAGGGCGTGGCGCAGGACGTGCCGCAACTGGATGACCACGGGATGCACGCCCTTGGCATGCAGCAGCATCACGAAGTCGCGCCCCTGCGCGTCGATCATAGCCACCCGCGTCACCCGCGCCACCAGTGCGGTGCCGCCCAGACCGATGGTGACCACGGGCAGGATCAGGCTTTCCCAGCCACGGGCACCGGACACCGGGGTCCAGCCCAGCGATACTGAAAAGACAAGGATCAGCAGCAGCCCGATCCAGAAATTCGGCAGCATGGACCCAAAAAGCACCCCGCCCATCAGCCCCTGATCCAGCCAGCTTCCCTTGAAGCTGGCCGCGATGATGCCCACCGTGATGCCCAGCACTGTGGAGACCAGCAGCGCCAGCCCGCCCAGTGTCAGCGAATAGGGCAGGGCCTGGCTGATCAGGCTGGCCACGGGGCGGCGTTGCACGATGGCATTGCCGAAATCCCCCTGAACCACATTGCCGATCCAGTAGAGGTATTGCTCGTAAAGCGGGCGGTCGAGGCCGTATTTCTCGGTCAGGGCCGCCCGCTGGTCGGGCCCCGCCCCGATCCTGAGCAGATTGTCGATGGGGTCACCCGGCAGCATGTGGATCATCAGGAAGATGATCACCGACACCGCAAGGAACACCGGAACCAGCATCAGGATGCGTCGGATGGCGAAGCCCAGCATCTTGCGCTTATTCTTTCACTTCAAGCTGAAGGAAGCCCAGCGTGTTGAAGCGCGCGGCATGAAGCGGTTCCGGCAGGGTCACGCGGTCGGTATTGTAGCCCATCAACTGCACCGGCTCGTAGATCGGGGCATAGGGATACAGCGAGTTGATATACTCGTGATAAGCCCTGAAGTTCGCCTCGCGTTCGGCCGAGTTCTTGGCCCCCGTCATCGCCGCCGCCTTCAGCTCTTCCGCCTTGGGATCATTCAGCATCGAGATGTTGGGATAATAAAGCCGCTCGCCGCTGAAGAACCACTCCAGGATGTCGGCATTGTCCCAAAGATAGGTGCGCACTGCCAGCTGCTGTTCGCCGGTCTTGTACTGGTCGCGGATCGCCGCATTGTCGAAGGTCAGGATTTCGGCCTCAAGCCCCACCGCCTTCAGCTGCGCCTGCACCACTTCCGACAGGCGACGGAAGATGCTGTCCGACTGGGTCCACAGCGTCACTTTCAGCTTCTCACCGCCTTTTTCGCGGATGCCGTCAGCCCCTTTCACCCAGCCCGCGTCATCCAGTGCCTTGTTGGCGCGCTCGGGGTCATAGGTCATGCGGTATTCCGGCGCGATCTGCGATTCCGGCAGCGCCGAAATCAGGAAGCCATCGGCCGCCTTGCCCCGCCCGCCAAACACCGCATCGACGATTTCCTGCCGGTTGATGGCAAAGGCCACCGCCTCGCGCACCTTGATGTCATCGAAGGGCGGCTTGGTCACGTTGATCGGCATGTAGACAAGATCGGTGCCCGGCAGTTCCAGCAATTTCAGATTGCCGCTGCCTTCGACCTCGCCCACGAAATCGGTGGGCACGTTCATCAGCATGTCGACGCCGCCGGTCTTCAGTTCAAGGAACGCAGTCGAGGCTTCGGCGATTTCCCGCAGGGTCAGCGTTTCGATCTTGGCCGGATGGCCGGTCGCATCACCCGGTCCCCATGCGTAATCGTCATTGCGCAGCAGGACGGTCTGATTGCCGATCTCGAAGCTGTCCAGCTTGAATGGCCCGGTGCCGACCACCTCGGCCACACCGAATTCCTCCCCCAGCTCGGTGAAGGCGGCCGGATCGGGGATCGAGGCATAGACCGTCGACAGATTGTAAAGCAGGTTCGGCTCGGGCCGCTTCATCACGAATTTGACTTCGGTATCCGAAACCACCTCGGCGTGGTCGATGGCGTCGAACAGATATTCGTTCTCGGACCCTTTATACAGCGGAAGCCAGTCGACAACGGTCTGTGCCGTGAACGGGGTGCCGTTGTGGAAGGTGACACCGGGCTTCAGCTTGAAGGTCCAGGTCATGCCATCCGGTGCTTCTTCCCAGCTTTCGGCGAGGTTCGGCACATATTTCAGGTTCTCGTCCTTGGCGACGAGACGGTCATACATCAGCCAGGCGCCAACCGACAGCAGCGTCGCCGATACCGGATTGTACGAGGTGGCACCCGTCTCGTTCTGCGAGAGGACGGCAACAACGTCCTGTGCCTGTGCGGGCACCATCAGCCCACCGGCAAGGGCCGTTCCAAGCAACAACTTTCCAAGGGATTTCATACGGACTTTCCTTCCTGTTGAGACGCCGGTTCCGGTTCAGGCCGGCCGGCTTTGTTAAAGCGTCACCTCTGGTGACCCACGAATTGCTGATAGTGGCGGCTGATCGCGTTCAGGCGCGCTTCGATACCGGGGCCCAGCTCTCCGAAGATCCGGTCGACGAGCAGGTTGATCAGACCTGCAATCTGGCCGGTGGCATCCCAGTAATGGTTGAAATCAGTCTCGACCCGCAGCACCTCGTCGGCGACCTCGGTCGCCCAGCCACAATAGGGGTCGGTGATCAGAGTCACCGGAATGCCCTGTGCCCTGGCTGCCTTGGCAAGATCATAGGCAAGGCGCGAGTAGCGCCGCGTCTCGATGATGACCAGCGCGGTGTTCGCCGGATCATCCAGAAACACCTCGGCAAAATGGCCGCTGTCCAGGGCCAGCGACGTGACGCGCGGGCGCAGATAGCTCAGGTTATGGGCCATGTATTGCGCAAGACCGCGTTCGGTCTGGAAGCCTGCGATCTGCACATGGCCGACCGTGGCAAGACGCCGGGCGCACCGCGCGAACTCGGCCCCCGCCGCTGTTTCATGGTTGCGCATGACGGCATGGATTTCGCGCTCCAGCGCGGCGGTGCCGCCATCGGCCTTGCTGCCCTCACTGCGGGCAAAGCGTTCGGCCAGTGCCACCCCCTTCAGCCAGGGGCTGTCGCTGACGGCGGCAATCGCCTTCAGATCAGCCTCAGCCTTCAGCGCCTCTTTCATCTCTTTCAGGTTGCGATAGTCCAGAGCCCGTGCAAGGCGCCCGATCGACACTTCCGACACCCTGATCCGGGCGGCGAGGCTGGCTGCGGTTTCAAATGGCAGGTCGGCGATATGGTTCAGCAGATAGGCCGCGATTGCGCGTTCAACCGGGGTGCCGGTGCCCAGAATCGCCTCAAGCCGGGCGTGCAGGCCTGTTCCTTCGGCTTGTTCCATCGGCTTCCCCAGGGCGTTCAAGGGCCGGAGCGTCCCTTTGCCGAAAGGGCCGCGCCTGCGGTTGCTCAGTGCTTCAGTCCGCTTGGAATCGACAATGACAGCAAACTAACAGTCGGTCAATCTTGACCGTAAACTAAAAATGGATTTCTCTGAGCCGGTCGGCGCGCCCGGAGTACCGTGCATCCCGAGTGCCTGAACCCGGCCAAACCCGTCGCGGGAAACCCCGTTTCGTAAAGGAAGACCCATGCCGCTTTCGCCTCTCCGCGAACCTCTGGTGATCGACTCGGCCGAGTTGCGGCTGATTGAATTGCCGCTGTTGCAACCCTTCACCATTGCCACGGGCACCATGGTCCGGAAGGTCATGCCGATTCTGGTGCTGCGCGGCGGCGGACACGAGGGCTATGCCGAGGGCGTCGCCGATGTGCTGCCCGATTACCTGCCCGAAACGCTCGCCTCTTCCATGATGATGCTGCGCGACGTGTTCCTGCCGCAGGTCGTGGGCAAGAGCTTTGCCAATCCGCAGGAAATCGAACGTCTGTTCCGGCCCTGGCGGGATCACCAGATGGCCAAGGCGACGGTCGAGATGGCGTTCTGGGATCTGTGGGCCAAGGTGCAGGGGCTGCCCCTGTGGCAGGCTCTGGGCGGCACCCGGACCGAGATCGAGGTGGGTGTTTCACTGGGCATCAAGGATATTCCGCGCACGTTGCGGGACGTCGAGATTCATGTGCAGCAAGGCTATCGCCGCATCAAACTGAAGGTGATGCCGGGGCATGATCTGAAGCTGCTGGATGCGGTGCGCGCGGACTTTCCCGATACTCACCTGACCATCGACGCGAATTGCTGCTACACGCTGGCCGATATGCCGGTGCTGCGTCGCATGGATGACTATGCGCTGGACTATATCGAACAGCCGCTGGCCTGGAATGACCTGCATGATCATGTGCGGCTGCAGGCGGCGCTGCGAACCCCGATCTGTCTGGACGAATGCATCCGTACGCTGCCCGACTGCCGCAAGGCACTGGTCTCTGATGCGGGCCGGGTGATCAATATCAAGGTCGGGCGACTGGGCGGCCATACCGTTGCCAAGCAGGTGCATGACCTGTGCCTGTCCCATGACGTGCCGGTCTGGTGCGGTGGCATGCTTGAGGCCGGGATCGGCCGGGCCCATAACATCCACCTTTGCACGCTGGAACAATTTTCGCGACCGGGCGACACCTCGTCATCGTCGCGCTATTTCGAGCGCGACATTGTGGTCGAAAAGCTTGAAACGGAAAACGGCCTGATGCCGATTCCGCAGAATGGGGCAGGGATCGGCGTCACGATGGACTGGGATTTCCTGGACAGCATCTCGACTTCGGTTCAGGCGTTCCCGGCATGATCACCTATCGCGACCTGCACGGTCTGGCCGAGTTTCAGGCCGCTTATGACCTGCAACATTCTGTCTGGGGGATGGATGATCTGGCGGACCCGCCGGACCTGCTGATGGTGGTCCAATCCGAGGGGGGCATTGTCGCCGGCGCCTTCGACGGGGAGCGGCTGGCCGGGTATGTCTTCGGGTTTCCGACTGCCGATCCCACCGTGCAGCACAGCCACCGGCTTGCCGTGCTGCCCGAATATCGCGGGCAGGGGCTGGGCGTGGCGCTGAAGGCCTATCAGAAAGACTGGTGCCAGTCGCGCGGCATTCGCCGCATCCGCTGGACCTATGACCCGCTGATGACGCGCAATGCCAATCTCAACATCAATAACCTCGGGGCCTTTGGCACGGGTTATCTGGTCAATTACTACGGATCGGGTGGCAGCTATCAGGGCGGCGTCGAAAGTGACCGCGTGGTCGCCGAACTGTTCGTGACAGGGCGCCCCGAAGTGCGGGCCGAGGACAGGGTTGCCGTGGTGCCGGATTTTCACAGGCTGCTGCGCAGTGACGAAGCTGCCGCCCGCGCTGCCCGCACCGAAGGTCGCCTGGCCATGCAAAGCCGCTTTGAGGCGGGCCTGCAAATCATCGGCTTCGATCCGGGGTGCAGTACCTATATCTTCGGCCGGCTCCTGCCCGAAGTCGCCTGACCGGATCGGCAGTCGCCCACGTGCTTTCCCTTCAGGATGGCACCATAGTCAGCCTGCACTGCCTGACGCTTTTCCTGATGTCGCCGCCCGGTGCAGATCGCCTGGGTGCGCGCGGGGGTTACAGCAGCGGACGGGCGGTTGCACCCGCCAACTCTTCCGTGGCACGCGCCGGTCGCGCGCCCGTGCCGGAGGCGGGCAGGCGCTTGCCCGACGCCGTGTCGAAGAGGTGCAGCGCACCAGGGCGGATCGCAAGATGAACCGCGTCGGACAGTGCCACATCGGGGGCCACGGCAAGCGTCAGCGGCTGGCCCTCGACATGGCCATGCACCAGACGCTGCGCGCCCAGTTCCTCGATGAAATCGATGCGGAAGGGCAGGCCGTCGGCGGCAAGATACAGGTCTTCGGCCCGTACACCGGCGGTCACCTGCCCTTGCGCGGCAGTATTCACGCCCAGGGGCAGATCTGCCCCGCCGATATGAAGCCGCGTGCCTCGTATCTCGGCGTCGATCAGGTTCATCGCGGGCGAACCGATGAAGCTCGCCACGAAGGTCGACGCAGGGGTGTGATAGATGTCCAGCGGGGCACCGACCTGTTCGATCCGGCCCGCATTCAGCACGACCAGCCGGTCGGCCAGCGTCATTGCCTCAAGCTGGTCATGGGTCACATAAAGCGAGGTGGTCCCCAGACGCTTTTGCAACCGCCGGATTTCGCCGCGCATCGAGACGCGCAGCTTGGCATCGAGGTTCGACAGCGGCTCGTCGAACAGGAAAGCGGCGGGTTGGCGCACCACGGCGCGGCCCATCGCCACGCGCTGCCGCTGCCCGCCCGACAGCGCGCGCGGCTTGCGGTCCAGATAGGGGCCAAGCTCCAGCATGCGGGCGGCTTCGGCCACGCGGGTCGCGATTTCGGTCGGGGGCGTGCGGCGGTTCTTCAATCCGTAGGCCATATTCTCGCGCACCGTCATATGCGGGTAAAGCGCGTAGTTCTGGAACACCATGGCGATGTCACGGTCGGCCGGGTCTACCCCGTTCACCAGCCGGTCACCGATGCGCACCTCGCCTCCGGTAATATCCTCCAGCCCGGCCACCATGCGCAGGAGCGTCGATTTCCCGCAGCCGGACGGCCCGACCAGCACGATGAACTCGCCATCGCGGATCGACAGGTTGATGTCGGACACCGAAGGCGCCGAAGCGCCGGGATAGGTCTTGGACACGTTGCTGATGTCGATGGAGGCCATCACTTGTCACTTTCCGTCAGGCCCTTGATGAACCAGCGCTGGAACACCACCACCACCAGAACGGGTGGGGCGAGGGCCAGAATGGCAAGGGCGAAGGCTTCGTTGTAATCAGGGATCTGGCTGCCGACCCAGACTTGCAGGATCTGCTTGATGCCGCGCATCAGCGTGAAGAACCGCTCTTCCGTGGTCATCAGCATCGGCCAGAGGTACTGGTTCCAGCCGTAGACGAACATGATGATGAAAATGGCCGCCATCATCGTGCGCGACAGCGGGATCAGCACGTCGATCAGAAACTTGAAGGGCCCGGCGCCGTCGATCCGCGCCGCCTCCAGCAATTCATCGGGCACGGATTTGAAGAACTGCCGGAAATAGAAGGTGCCGGTGGCAGAGGCCAGAAGCGGCACGATCAGCCCGGTATAGCTGTTCAGCAGGCCCAGATCGGACATCACCTGATAGGAGGGCATGATCCGCACCTCCAGCGGCAGCAGCAGAGTGGTGAAGATGATCCAGAACAGGAAGCTGGCGAAGCGGAACCGGAAATAGACCAGCGCATAGGCCGCCGCCATCGACAGCACGATCTTGCCGACCGCGAAGCCGATGCCAAGGATCAGCGAGTTCATCATCATGCGTGTTCCGGTCACCTGCCCGGTAAAGCCGCCCTGCCGGGTCAGGACGGTCGCATAGGTCTCGGCCCCGTGGCCGCCGGGGGTCAGGAACAGGCCGTGGCTGTGGATCTCGACCGCCGTATGGGTCGAGGTCATCACGGCCACGGCAACCGGCAACACCATGAACAGCGTGCCGAGGATCAGGACGAAATGGTCGAAGGGGCGAACGCGGTTCATGGGGTCATCCGTAATGCACGCGGCGTTCCAGCCAGCGGAACTGCACCAGTGTCAGCACCAGCACGACCACCATCAGGATCACCGATTGCGCCGCCGATCCGCCGATGTCATTGCCGCGGAACCCGTCGTTATAGACTTTGTAGACAAGGGTGATCGGGTTGTTGGCGGGTTTGTCCTTCACCATCACGTCGATCACGGCGAAGGTGTCGAACAGCGCATAGGTGATGTTGATGATCAGCAGGAAGAAGGCGGTCGGCGCCAGCAGTGGCAGGATGGCGGTCCGGAACCGGGTGAAGCCGTTCTTGCAGTCGATCACCGCCGCCTCGCGCACCGAGGCCGGGATGCCCTGAAGCCCCGACAGGAAGAAGATGAAGTTGTAGGGCACCTGCTTCCAGACCGAGACGAGGATCATGGCGAAGGCGGTATCCCAATAATTGATGCCGACCTGCATGTTCCAGCCGAACTGTGCGGCCAGCGTCACGAAGGGGCCGATATGCTGGTCGAACAGCATCATCCCCATCAGCCCGGCAACCGGCGGCGCCACCGCATAGACGGAAATCAGCGCCGTGCGGTAGGTGGACCGGCCCCGGATCACCTTGTCGGCTTTGACGGCGAACAACAGGCCCAGCCCCAGCGAAAGGGCGGTGACAAGGGCGGTGAACAGTGTGGTGAAGCCAGCAATGCGGCGATATTCGGCGGACCCCAGCGCGTCGCGGTAATTGCCCAGCCCGACAAAGCTTGCGCCAAAGCCGAACGGGTCTTCCAGATAGAAGGACGAGGTGATGGCCTGCGCCGAAGGCCAATAGAAAAACACGAAGATCACCGCCAGTTGCGGCAGAAGGAACAGCCAGGGCAGCAGCGGCCGGTCGAACTGCACACGTTTTGCCGGCTCGGCCGGGCGCCGGGGTTTGCGTCGCGGGCGGGCGGCGCCGGTCGGTTGGGTCACATCGGTCATCGGCGCTTTCGCAGGGTCATCAATGCGGAAAGCCGGGCCCATCGACATGGGCCCGGCAAGAAAGCACGGCGGGCCTTAGCCCGAGGTCTTGGCGAAACGGGCCAGCAACTCGTTGCCTTCAGTCTCGATGGCCTTGAACGCGTCCTCGACAGTGGTTTCGCCCGAGAACAGTTTGTTGAACTCGCGTTCCTCGATCACGCGGATCTGCGGATAGAAGCCCAGACGATAGCCTTTCGACCATTCACCTTGCGGCAGCATGAGCTGCTTGATGCCCACTTCGGCCTGCGGATGCTGGTCATACCAGCCGTCGGCCTTCGACTTCTCGTAGGCGGCGGTGGTGATGGCGACATAGCCGGTGGCCTGATGGTAGAAGGCCTGAATCTCGGTCGAGGTCAGGAAGCTGAAGAAATCAGCAGTGCACTTGTTCTCAGCCTCGGGCTTGCCCGAGAAGGCGAACAGGGCGGCGCCCCCGATGAAAGAGGATTTGTTGCCATCGGCGACGGTCTCGTCATAGGGCATGAAATCGGCCGAGAACGGCATGGTGGCGGTCTTCGACAGCCCGCCGAACGACCCGGAAGAGCCGATCCAGAACGCGACCTTGCCTTCCTCGAACGGCTTCTGGTTGTCCGACCAGCCCGCGCCGTAGAAGCCCAGCCAGCCCTTGTCATGCCAGTCTTTCACGCGGGTCCAGAAGGCGATCATTTCCGGCGCGGTGGCGCGCAGTTCGGTGCCGTCAAAGCTGTCGTAGCCGTTGGCATTCGTCGCCATCTGGACATTGTTGCGCGAGAAGAAGTTCTCGAAGAACATCCAGGTCAGCTGGCTGGCGGTCAGGGGGATATAGCCCGCCTCTTTCAGCTTCGGCGCGACTTCCTCGAACTCGGCCCAGGTCTTCGGCGCGGTCACACCGGCCTTGGCCAGCGCCTCGTCGTTCACATACATGATCGGCGCGGAGGAGTTGAACGGCATGCCGATAAACTTGCCCGAGGCATCGGCATAGAACCAGCGCACGCCCGGAATGAAGGCATCGCGGTCGAAGCTGTGGCCGTTCTGGGTCAGGATGTCCTCGGCCGCAATGGTCGCACCCTTGGCATTGATGATCGTCGCGGCGCCCGCGTCGAAGATCTGGATGACGTTCGGTTGTTCGCCCGAACGGAAGGCCGCGATACCCGAGGCCAGCGCCTCTTCATAGGTGCCCTTGGAAACCGGGGTGATCGCGCAGCTTTGCTGGGCCGCGTTGAATTTCTCGGCGATCTGGTTGATCACCTGCTCGTTCGCGCCGCCCATGCCGTGCCACCAGGTGATCGGAGTCGCATCGGCCAGTGCCGCCTGTGCGGCAAGGCTCAGCGCCGCCGCCATCGCAAAAGTCGTTTTCATCGGGTGTCCCCTGTCTTGTCGGTTTCACCGCGTCCTAAGGCCTTTGTGTAATGGGATGTTGACGGCTGTGTCCGAGATTTGTGACAGGCCGCTGAACTGCCAGGGCCGCGCGGGGCGCGGGATGACCCTTGTATCCGGGCCTCTGGCGGGGCAAGCATCAGCCATGCAGCCCCCTGTCCTTACCGTCGCCACCTACAATGTGCAGAAGGGAATCGGTACCGATTTCCGGCGTGCCCCGCATCGCACGGCGCGGGTCATTGCCACGCTGGGCGCCGATATCGTGGCCTTGCAGGAGGCGGACCGGCGGTTCGGGCAGCGGCGCGGTGTTCTTGATACGGCGGCGCTGGCGGCGGAAACCGGGCTTTTGCCGGTGGATGTGCCGCAGCGGCTGGGCGGTGCGGCACATGGCTGGCACGGCAATATCCTGTTGGTCCGGGCGGCGCGGATCGAGGCGGTGCATGTTCTGCATCTGCCCGGCCCCGATCCGCGTGGGGCGCTGGTCGCGGATCTGGAGATGGCGGGCCTCGGGCCATTGCGGGTGATCGCGGCACATCTGTCCCTGCTGGCCTCGGCGCGGCAGCGGCAGGCGCGGCTGCTGGCCGAACTGGCCACGGATGCCGACCGGCCGGTCATCGCGCTGGGAGATATGAATGAATGGCGCCGCTGGCCCAGCCGGTCGCTTGCCGCCCTGGACGAACAGCTTGGGCCACCCGGCATGGCGGCCAGCTTTCCCGCACCCTTTCCGCGTCTGGCGCTGGACCGGATCTATGCGGGGCAGGGGCTGGAACTGCTCGGGGCTGCGGTGCATGACACGCCGCTGGCGCGCCGCAGTTCCGATCATCTGCCTGTGGTCGCGCGGGTCAGAGCAGCCACTCGATCGGCAGACGCCCCGCCAGACGCAGCAAAAGACGGCTGAGCGCCGATGTTCCGGGGTCGCTGTCATGTTCGGCCACCCCGCCCTCCGGCAGATCCTCGCGCCAGATCAGCCGGTGCCCGCGCGGTGTTTCGCGCAGGCCGAGATGATAGACGCTTTGCCGCATCTCGCTTTCCAGAAGCCGGGTGAACTCGGCCGCCAGATCGGCGGCGTCGATGATCAGCCCGATTTCGGTGTTCAGATACATGGACCGCTGGTCGAGGTTGAATGACCCGACGAACAGCCGACGCTCATCCACAACGAAGGTCTTGGCATGAAGGCTGTTGCGGCTTGGGGTGCCGCGCAGCCGTTCACCTAGCCGCCGCCTTTCAGGCTCCAGCCCCTCGCCGCCCTTCAGTTCAGCAATCTCGACCCCTGCCATCAGAAGTCTGCGGCGATAGCGCGCGTAGCCGCAATGCACCATGGTCACATCGGTGGATTGCTGGCCATTGGTCAGAATGCGCACCCGCACCCCGCGCCGCGCCAGCGCCTGAAGCCGTCGCAGGCCCGCGCCGCCGGGCACGAAATAGGCCGAAACGATATCGAGACTGCTCTGTGGCTGTGCCAGAAGCTCGCTGATCCTGTGAATGGCCAGCCGCCGCAACCCTGCGCGGCCCAGAACCTTTTCAGGATCGTCGCTGACAACCTCGACCCCGCCGATAGCGGGGACGAGTGCCCCCGACAGAAGTGCGTCCACCGGCGTGGCCTCTCCCGTGGCGGCGTCGGAACGGGCGGCGGGTGGGGGCATCGGCCGGGCGGAGACCAGATGCCGCACGGGGATTGCCGCGCGTGCGGTCCAGTAACGTTCGAAATCCTCGGTCACCATCTGTCCGACCGGGCCGACCCCGAACACGTCGAAGTCGATGAAGTGATACTGCCCGTTCCCGGCGAAATACTCATCGGCGATGTTGCGCCCGCCGAGGATGCAGCAATCCCCGTCAGCCACCAGCGCCTTATTGTGCATGCGCCGGTTCAGCCTGCCGAAATCCAGCGCGAGGTTCACATTGCGCCAGCGCCGCAGCAGCGCGGGATTGAACAACCGCACAGCTACGCCGGGCGACGAGGCCAGCGCGGCAAGCGCCGGGTCCAGCCCCTGTGCGCCAAAATCGTCGATCAGAAGGCGGATGCGCACGCCGCGATCTGCCGCCGCCTGCAAGGCGTGCAGCAGATGGCGACCCGAGTCATCATCGGCCCAATGGTAGTATTGCAGATCGAGACTGCGCCGCGCGGCCTTGATCAGGGCCAGCCGCGCGTCAAATGCCTCGGTTCCGTCCCTCAGCAGGGTGAAGCCGGATCGTGCCTCCGGCAGGTGCAGCGCCGCGACCTGGTCCGCCAGGGGCGAGGCGTAGGTGCCGACCGGGGGATCAGTCTCGTGACCCCGGCGGGCCAGCCGCGCGAAGGACAGGCGCAGCCAGAGCGTGGCCAGAACCAGCAGTGCCCCGAAACCGGCCACGACCGGGATAAGCATGGGTGTCCCTCCGATGCATCTGGCCGGTGGTCCGGGGTCCGGTGCCTGGCCCGCAGCCCCGGCATCATGTGGCGAACCCCTGCGGATGTCGAGCATTGCCGTTCCGGGCCCCGGCCAGGGCACCCGTGCGGTCTGACTGACCTTAAGTATGGGTTGGCCTTTTGGGGCTGCCGGACTTTCCTTGGGGTTGATATGATCGGTCGGATTTTGCTTTCGGATTGGAACCATGACCCGGATGTTGCCCGCGCGAAACGTGCTGTTGGGGGCCAGCCTGTCGCTTTGTGCCTTCGCTGCCGTGGCGGCCGGGCAGGAAGATGTCTTGCTGACGGTGACTGCTGCCGATGGCGCACAGCACGATTTCGACCGCGCGGCGCTGGAGGCGCTGCCGCAGGTCAGCTTCACCACCAGAACCATCTGGACCGAAGAGCCGACCACCTTTACCGGGCCGCCGCTGAAGGCGGTGCTGGAACAAAGCGGAATCGAGGGCGGGGATGTGCAGCTTCTGGCGCTGAACGATTACGCCATTGACCTCAAATGGACCGAGATCGAGGAAAAGGCGCCGATCATCGCAACCCGGATCAATGGCGCGGAATTTACGGTGCGCGACAATGGCCCTTTGTGGGTGATGTATCCGTTTGACAGCGACATCCGCTATCAGGATGAAATCATCTATGCCTCAAGCGTGTGGCAACTGATCGCCATTTCTGCTGTCACGCCGTGAGCGAGGGGCAGGAACCCCCTGACGGGCGGGCCCCGCGCTGGCTTCTGGCTGTGGTGCTGTTGCCGCTGGTGTTGCTGGGGCTGGGCCTGCTGTCAGTGAACGCCTATCAGATCAGCCTGCGGCTGGACGATGCGCGTGTGTCGCAATCTGACAATACAAGCTGGCTTTTCGCGCAGCTTGAGGTCGAGGAACTGAAAGCCCGCATGGCCCTGAACCGGGCCATTCGCTTTCCCGATGATCCCGAATCCCTGCCGCAGTTGCGCCGGGCGTTTGACATCTATCTCAGCCGGTTGAAGGTGATCGACGGGTATCTGCGCCAGTCGGCGGCGCTGAACCAGATGCGCCAGAGCAGGAACTGGCGCATGATCGTGCGCGAAAGCGCCAATCTCACGCGCCAGATCGACGTGCCGGATTATCTGTTGCGACCGTCGCTGACCCGGATCGAGCCGATGGCGGACCGCCTGGCCGGTTTCATGCGGCCCTTCGTGGTCGAGGCACTGGCCGGAATCGTTGAGGCCAATACCCAGCGCCGGGCCGAGCTGGGCGCGCTGATGACCCGCAGCGCGTTGCTCGCGATGGTACTGATCGTAATTCTGCTAGGTGTCAGCGCCATGATGATGCTGTTGTCCCAACAGCTTTATACTCAGCGCCGGGCCGAATGGCGGACGCGGTCGACCCTCGAAAAGACGCTGGCTGCATCGCTTGACGGGGTGATCGCCGCGCGACCGGACGGGGGCATCCTGCGCGTCAATCCTGCGGCAGAGCGTCTGTTCGGCCTGCCGCGCGACCGCATTGTCGGCACCGATCTGCAAAGCCTGTTGCCGATGGCGCGTTCTGTCCAAGACGACGGGGACGAGACCGCAACGCTGGTCGATCCGGTCGGGCAGATGCTGCGGGGCGAACTGCCGCCCGGCCGGATCGCGCTGGAAACCCGCCGCCCCGATGGCACGCCGGTCACGCTTGAACTGGCCGTCGCGCAGGACCGCGACAGTGACGGCGCGCCGGTTCTGTTTGCCTTCCTGCGCGACATCTCGGATCTGGTGCGGGCCGAGCGGGATCTGCGCGAGGCGCATGATGCCGCTGTGGATGCGGCAGAGGCGAAGTCGCGTTTTCTGGCGGTGATGAGCCACGAGATGCGCACGCCGCTCAACGGGGTGATTGCCGCGCTGGATCTGCTGCACCAGACTACCAGCCTGACCCCGGTGCAGGGCAGGTATCTGGGCATCGCGGAATCAGGGGCACAATCGGCGCTGGACCAGATCAACAACGTTCTGGAACTGACCCGCCTCGATGCCGAGGCGCTGCGCGCGGAAGAGATGACCTTCGATCTCAACGCGGTCATCGAGGATCTGGCCGAACAGATGGGGCCACTGGCGCAGCGCACGGGCAACCGGATCGTGCTTGACCTGCCGCCCGCCGATGTGGCGCAGGTCTCCGGCCCGCGGCGCATCTTCGTGCAGACCCTGCGCAACCTTCTGGGCAATGCCACCAAGTTCACCTGTCAGGGCACGATCCGCATTGTCCTGCGGGTGCATATCGCAGGCCCGTCGCGGCTGGTGCGGGTCGAGGTGCACGATACCGGCTCGGGCATCGCCGCCGACAAGCTGGGCCGCATCTTCGACGTGTTTGAAACGCTTGACGGCGGATATGACCGGCGGGTCGAGGGGACCGGGCTTGGCCTTGGTATCGCGCGCCGGTCGGTCGAACTCATGCAGGGCGAGATCGGCGTGACCAGCCGCGAAGGGGCGGGCAGCACCTTCTGGTTCACCGCCCGGATGCAGGCGCCGCAGCGGGGCGGCGTGATGCCGCTGCCGCCTGTCCAACCAGATACGGCGGATCTGCCCGCGTCGCATGTCCTGCTGGTCGAGGACCATCCCACCAACCGCGCGGTGGCACGGGCGATGCTGGAACATCTGGGCCAGCGCGTGCAGGAGGCGGAGAGCGGCGAAGCCGCCCTGCAGGCCGTGCGCGAAGGCGAGTTCGATCTGGTCCTGACCGACGTCAGCATGCCGGGCATGGACGGGCTCAGCATGGCCAGCCAGATGCGGGCGATGGGGGTCACATCGCGCATCATCGCCGTGACCGCCCATGCCCTGCCGGAAGACCTGCGCCGCATTCGTGCGGCGGGTCTGACCGAAATTCTGGTCAAACCCATCACCATTGCCCGGCTGACCGATATCCTGCGGGCCGGTGTCGGCCCCGAGGCCGAAAGTGCGCTGCCCACACTCGATCCCCGCATCGCGTCAGAACTGCGCGGTTTCCTGACGCCCGAAGCCTGCCGGGACACGCTGGATCAGCTTGATGTTGAAGCCCGGCAGCTGTTCACCTTGCTGGACGGGCCAGTGGGCGAAGGTGCCCGTCTGGCAGAGGCCGCGCATCGCTTCAACGGGGCCTGTGCCCTGCTGGGGGCAAAGCGGATTTGCGCGCAACTGACCGAGGCCGAAGGCGCCGCGCGGTCTGGCGGGCGCATGGCAGTGCATCATGCGCGGCTGACAGCCGAATGGGCGCGTCTGAGGCGACAACTCGTCACGGCCTTGCTTGCGGAGACCGCGCAAAAGGCAGATACTCCACCGGGCAAGCCGCCAGCCGGATATTAGGCGGTCGACACTGCTGCGCAGTAATCAGGAGGAGCTGTCTTGGCTGAAACGCCGCGCGTGAGCCTGCTTATTGCCGACGATCACCAATTGATCCGGGATCTCGTTGCCACGCATTTGCGCGCGCAGGGCTTTGACGAGGTCGTGGCCGTCGAAAGCTTCGAGACGGCCCGCACGGCCATCGCCCGCCATGGCTGCTTTTCGCTGGTGCTTCTGGATCTTTCGATGCCCGGCGTTCACGGCATGGATTCCGTGGCGGCACTGATTGCGGAAAATGCGGGCGGGCGCCTCGCGGTTTTCTCCGGTCAGGCGCAACCCGAGATGGTGACTGCCGCGCTGGCGCGCGGGGCCAGCGGTTTCATTCCCAAAAGCACACCGGCGCAGGAGCTGGCGGCCGCGATCCATCGCATTCTGGGGGGCGAGATCTATCTGCCCGAAGGCTTCGATCCGGTTGCCCCCCGGCCCTGGCAACCCGATCTGACGCCGCGCGAACGCGAGACTCTGGGCTTTCTGCGCGACGGGCTGATGAACAAGGAAATTGCCCTGCGCATGGGGCTCAGCGAGGTGACGGTCAAGATGCACGTCAAGTCGATCTGCGCCAAGCTGAACGCACGCAACCGCACGCATGCGGTCATCCTCGCCTCGGCGATGATGCTGGATTAGGGACTGTCCGCGCCGGGTCTGCCATGGCCCACGTTTTCCTGCGCGACAGAGACCGCCTTCAGCACAGCATGAATCTGCTGACCGGGCTTCAGCTCCAGTGCGGCGGCAGAGCGGCGTGTGATCCGGGCCAGCAGCATCTCGTCCCCCGCCTCCAGCTGCACCAGCGCACCCGGGCCTTCGCCCAGCCTGACCTCCCGCACAACGGCTGGCAGGATGTTCAGCGCCGAAATCCCTTTGGGGCGGCTGGTCGCCAGCATGACATCCTGTGCGAGGATGCGCAGGCGAAAACTGTCGCCCGCCCGGCCCGCCACGCGCGGCAACCACAGCGGACCTGCGCTACAGTCCAGACGGCTGAGCCCGTCCTCGTCCGGCACCGCCAGCCGTGCGGAGAGGATCGCCCCGGCTTCGCGCAGTCCCAGCGCAGGTGCGGCGGCGGGGTCGGACAGGAGTTCGGTGGCCGGGCCTGCGGCGGCCACGCGGCCCGCCTCGATCAGCACCAGCGTGGTGGCCAGCCGCGCCACCTCGGGCATGGAATGGCTGACGTAGAGGATGGGCAGATGCAACTCATCCCGCAGCCGCTCCAGATAGGGCAGGATTTCGGCCTTGCGCGCCTCGTCCAGCGCCGCAAGCGGCTCGTCCATCAGCAGAAGGCGCGGTTCCGACAAGATGGCACGGCCCAGGGCGACACGGCTTTTCTCGCCCCCTGACAGCGCGGCGGGACGCCGGGCGAGCAAGGGGCCGATCCCCAGCATATCGACCACGCGGGCGAAATTGTCCGGTCCCCGGCGGTGCGCGAACCAGCGGCCATATAGCAGGTTCTGCCGCACGGTCAGATGCGGGAACAGCCGGGCGTCCTGAAACACATACCCCACCCTGCGCCGATGTGGCGGCAGGAAGGTGCGGGTTTCGGTATCCAGCAAGACCTCGCCCCCTGCGATGATGCGACCGTGGTCAGGGCGCAAGAGACCCGCAACAGCATTCACCACCGTCGTCTTGCCGGAGCCGGAACGTCCGAACAACACCGTCACACCCGGCGGTGCTTCGAACGCCACATCCAGCGTGAAGTCGCCAAAGCGATGGGACAGGTTCACCGACAGCGTCATGTCCCGGCGATCCTGCGCGCGACGGCCCGGCTGATCCATTCCGACAGCATCAGTGCGGCCATGGCGATGCCCACCGCCACCAGCACCAGACGCGCGGCCTCCTTCTCTCCGCCGGGCACTTGCAGAAAGGCATAGATGGCGGAAGGCAGTGTCTGCGTCTGGCCAGGGATGTTTGACACGAAGGTGATGGTGGCGCCGAATTCGCCCATCGCCTTGGCGAAGGCAAGGATCGTGCCCGCCAGAACGCCGGGCAGGATCAGCGGCAGCGTCACGGTCAGGAACACCCAAGGGCGCGAGGCGCCCAGCGTGCCTGCTGCCTGTTCCAGCTTGGGGTCCACCGCCTCCACCGCCAGCCGGATGGCCCGCACCATCAGGGGAAAAGCCATCACGGCGGCGGCCAGCGCCGCGCCGGTCCAGCGGAAGGCCAGCACGATGCCGAACCATTGGTCGAGGATCTGGCCCACCGCGCCCTTGCGCCCGAAGGTCAGCAACAGCAGATAGCCCGTCACCACTGGCGGCAGGATCAGCGGCAGGTGGACGATGCCGTTCAGCATCTGTTTGCCGCGAAATTCCCACCGAGCCAGCGCATAGGCAGTCAGAATGCCAAAGGGCAGGCTGGCGGCCACGGCCCAGAGCGAGACGCGCAGTGACAGCGCCACGGCGCGCCATTCGTCGGGGGAAAGCCAGTCTGTCATATGCCGCCGGTCAGGCCCTTACTTCAGGATCGCGAAGCCCTGCGCGCTGAAGGCCGCATGCGCTGCCTCGCCCGAAAGCGCCTCGTAAAAGGCTTTGTCCGCCGCATCTGCCGCCCCGGTCAAGAGGGCAGCGGGATAGACGATGGCCGGATAGCTGTCGGCGGGGAAGGTGCCGACCACGGTCACATTGTCATCAGCGGCAGCATCGGTGGCATAGACGATGCCATAGGGTGCCTCGCCGGTGGACACCAGTGCCAGCGCCGCGCGCACGTTGTCGGATTGCGCGACGGCGGGTTCCACCTTGTCCCACTGACCCAGCGCCGTCAGCGCGGCTTTGCCATATTGCCCGGCAGGCACGGAATCGACCATGGCCATCGCCAGTTTCCCGTCGCCCAGCAACGCGGACAGATCGAAGCCCGCCCCGATCTCAACCGGCGGCGCATCCTTGCCATGCGCGATCAGCACCAGCGTATTGCCCAGCAGATCCTCGCGCGTGCCCTCCACGACCAGCCCGGCGTTCTGCACCTCGTCCATCCAGTTCGGGGCGGCAGACACGAAGATGTCGGCGGGCGCCCCGGCAACGATCTGCTGCGCAAGCTTGCCCGAACCCGCATAGCTGATCACCACCTGATTGCCGGTTTCCGCCTGCCATTGCGCGGCCAGGTCATCCAGCGCATTCTTCATCGACGCGGCGGCGAAGACCACGACCTCCTCGGCGGCGACAGGGCTGGCAGCGAGGGCGAAAGCAAGCGTAAGGGCAAGACGGCGGGACATGAGAGACTCCGATATGTTTCGGTAAACATATCTGGCAGCCGCCTCCCGGTCACGCAAGCGTTATTTTTCTTCAGACATATCCACCTTGGTCGCAGGGGCAAGCAAGGCCTCCAGCGCGGTCACCTCTGCCGCCCCCGCCTGTTTGGCGGCCTCCAATACCGCAAGATAGCGGCGCAGCACCTCTTGCCCGGTCTCTGTCACCTGCGCCCCGCCGCCGCCCGCCCCGCCCCGCGCACTGCTGACCAGCGGTTCACGGAAGGCCGCGTTCATTTCCTCCACCAGCGACCACGCCCGCTTGTAGCTCATCTGCATCTGCCGCCCGGCTGCGGCGATCGAGCCGGTCTCGCCAATGCGCTGCAACAGCTCGGCCTTGCCGGGGCCAAGCATGGCGGTGTCGAACAGGATGCGCAGCTTCAGCTTGGTCATCGGTGGGCCTTTCCGGGTGTCTCGGGCAATCATCGCCGCCGGCGCGCCGACAGGCAAGGGTGCGCCGCTTGTCGTGCCCGGGCTTGACGGCGGCGCCGAGTCATGCGCTTCTGGCCGCCGATGGTTCCCGGCAAATGCGACGCCGGGTGAAAAGGGAACACGGTGCGGTGTAGCCATCAGGCGCCAATTCCGTGACTGCCCCCGCAACTGTAAGCGGCGAGCGACCCCCAATGCCACTGGACCCCAAACTGCGGGGCCGGGAAGGCGGGGCAAGCTGCGACCCGCGAGTCAGGAGACCTGCCATCGAGAACCGCAACAACCACCGGGCGGGGTGCCCCGGGAAGGAGATCGTATGGACAGATCCCCGCGCAGGCCGATGGCCGCGCTTTCCACCGAAACCGGCGCGCGCCCCGCGCCGCATCAGATGCTTGTCTGCCAGTCCTGCCCACATGTCGGGCGCGAATGCAGACCCGGCCTGAACCTGTTGATCCAGCTGCGCGGCGCCCTGGCGCTGGCGGGTGTGGGGGCAGAGTTCGAGCTGTCGGGAACACTGTGCGTCGAAGGCTGCCAGCGGCCCTGCACCCTGGCCTGGCGGGTCGCCTCGGGCGAGACCTGGCTGTTTGGCGATGTCGAAGATGGCCAGGATATCGACGCGCTGGTGGCCGGAACCGTGCGCCCTGCGGCTGCGGTCATCCGCACGGCGGCGGGGGCGATCCAATGACCCCGGCGCTGGAGTTCCGCTCGGTCTGCTGGGGCCCGAAGGACCGGCCCGACATCCTGACCGACATCAGCTTCGCCGTTCCGCAGGGGCAGATCATGGCGATCTGCGGCGCGAACGGGGCGGGCAAGACCTCGCTTCTGCGGCTGATCTATCGCCACCAGCCGCCCCGGCGTGGCACGGTATCGGTTACAGGGCGCGACCTGTGGCTCATGTCAGCGCCCGAGGCCGCGCGCATCGTGGCCGCCGTGGTGCAGGAGCAACCCACCGATTTCGCGCTGAGTGTGCGGCAGATCGTGGCTTTGGGCCGCTTGCCGCATCGCAAGGGCTGGGGCAGCGGGCTCGCCCTGCCCGGTGAGGCCGATTGCGCCATCATCGAGGCTGCCATGGCCCGGCTGGACCTGACAGCCTTCGCAGACCGCAGTTTCGGCACCCTGTCCGGGGGCGAAAGGCAGCGCGTCATGGTTGCCCGTGCCCTTGCGCAAGAGCCGCGCATTCTGGTGCTGGACGAGCCGACCAACCATCTGGACATCCGCCACCAGCTTGATCTGTTGCGGCTGCTGCGCGATCTCGGCCTGACGGTGGTGACCACGCTGCACGATCTGCCGCTGGCGGCGGAATTTGCCGAACGCATGCTGATCCTGCATGGCGGCCGGATGCTGGCGGATGGTCCGCCCGATCAGGCGCTGCACGAGGATCTGCTGCACACCGCCTTTCAGGTGCGGGGCCGGATCGACCACAGCGGCACCGGCCCGCGCCTGTCCTTTCACCTCTGACCCGATCAGGAGTTTCCGATGATCCGTCTCGCCCTTGCGGCGCTGCTGCTGTCTGCCAGTGCGGCTGCTGCCTTCCCTGTCACCGTCAAAAGCTGCGACCGTGATGTGACCTTCGACGCCGCACCCACGCGCGCAATTTCCAATGATGTGAACCTGACCGAAATGATGCTCGTGCTCGGCCTGCGCGACCACATGGTCGGCTATACCGGCATTTCCGGCTGGAAGACGCTGGACCCCGAAATGCGCGAGGGCGTCGCCGAATTGCCGGAGCTTTCGGCCAAATACCCCAGCAAGGAAGTTCTGGCTGCGGCGGAGGCTGATTTCTTCTTCGCGGGCTGGAATTATGGCATGAAGGTCGGCGGTGAGGTTACGCCCGAAACGCTGGAACCTTTCGGCATCAAGACCTACGAACTGACCGAAAGCTGCATCCATATCGGGCCGAAAGCACGCAGCACGATGCAGGACATGTATCAGGACATGCTGAACCTTGGCCGCATATTCGGCGTCGAGGATCGGGCAGAGGCGCTGGTCGCAGGTTACAAGGCGCGGCTGGCCGAGGCGACGAAGGGCGTGGACCACGACCATCCGCTGCGGGTCTTTGTTTACGATTCGGGCGAAGAGGCGCCGTTCACTGCCAGCAAATACGCCATGCCGACCGCACTGATCGAGGCGGCGGGCGGCGTCAACATCATGGATGATCTGGACAAAAGCTGGGCCGAAGTGGCGTGGGAGCCGGTGGTGGCGCGCAATCCGCAGGTCGTGGTGATCGTGAACTACGGCGATGTGACGGCGGAACAGAAGATCGCCTTCATGAAGGGTAATCCGGCCTTCGCGGATATCGACGCGGTGAAGAATGATCGCTTCGTCGTGCTGGAATATGTCGAGGCGACGCCGGGGCCGCGCAATATCCGCGCGGTCGAAAAGCTGGTCGCCGGGTTCGCGGGCCAGTGACGATGCGGCTCGCCCTGCGTCGCGTCCTGCCGCGCCGGGCGGGCCTTGCCCTTGCCGTGCTGCTGGGGCTGGCGCTTTCGGTCAGCCTTGCGGTTTCGGTTGGATCGGTCGCCATCGCGCCGGGCACCGTCTGGGGGGTATTGCTCGATCGGCTGCTGCCCGGGCTGGTGACGCCCGACTGGGGTGTGGGGCAGGCGAATATCGTCTGGCAGATCCGCCTGCCGCGCGTGCTGCTGGCGGCTCTGGTCGGCGGCGGGCTGGGTCTGGTGGGCGCGGCGCTTCAGGCCGTTACCCGCAACCCGCTGGCCGATCCGCATTTGCTGGGCATTTCCTCAGGCGCCGCATTCGGTGCGATTGCGGCGCTGTTACACACGGGCATGTTCCTTGGCCTGCTGACTGTGCCGCTGATGGCCTTCGGCGGGGCGCTGGCGGCCACGGCGCTGGTGCTGGGCGTTGTGGCGCTGACCGGCGCGGGGGCGGCGGACCGGCTGGTGCTGGCCGGGGTTGCGGTCAGCTTCATTATCATGGCCGGGGCCAACATCCTGATCTTCCTCGGTGATCCCCGCGCCACGCATACCGTAGTGTTCTGGATGCTGGGCGGGTTGGGCCTTGCGCAATGGTCGCACCTTCTCTGGCCGCTGGCGGTATTGCTGCCGGTGGGACTGTGGCTCTGGTCGCGGGCGCCAGTGCTGAACGCGATGAGCCTTGGCGACGAAACCGCCGTGAGCCTTGGTGTCGAAGTCACGCGATTCCGGCTGGCGGTCTTTGTCGCCGCCGCGCTGATCACCGGGGTGATGGTGGCGTTTTCCGGGCTGATCGGCTTTGTCGGGCTGATGATGCCGCATCTGGTGCGGATGCTTGTCGGGGGCGACAATGCCCGCGTGTTGCCCGGATCGGCGCTGGCGGGCGCGGTGTTTCTGATCTGGGCCGACGCTGCGGCGCGGGTGGTGCTGGCGCCCGAAGATCTGCCCATTGGCGTCGTGACCGGCCTGTGCGGCGGACTGTTTTTCATCTGGCTGATGGCGCGACGGCGCTAACCGCGCCGCCAGCGCGCCGCACGCTGTTCGGCGGGCTGAATCAGCGCAAGGTCGATCACCAGCATCACCGCGACGAAGGCCAGTGCATAGGCCAGGACGCCAGCAATCTCGAAAAGCTGGAATTTCAGGTGGATCTGAAAGCCGATGCCGCTGGATCGGCCCAGAAACTCCACCACCAGCACGATCTTCCAGATGATCGCCAGCCCGGCCCGCGCGCTGGCCACCAGAAAGGGCGCAAGCTGCGGCAGCAGCACATGCCGCGCCCATGTCAGGCGCGACAGGCGAAAGACGCGGGCCATGTCGTTCAACTCGGGCGACAGCGTGCGCGCGCCTTCCCGCATGGTCACCAGCACCATGGCGGTCTTGTTGATGGTAACGGCGGCAATGGCGGCCACCTCGTTCAGCCCGATCCACAGATAACACAGCACAATGACGACCAGCGCGGGCAGGTTGAGGAAGATCAGCACCCAGGGGTCAAGCCAGCGGTTCAGCCGGGGCATCCGGCCCAGCGCCACCCCCAGCACCGTGCCCAGCGCCATCGACAGGCCGAAGGCAAGTGCCACCCGCACCAGCGTCGCCGTCATGTGATGCCACAGCCGCCCCGATCTGGCCTCCTCCCACAGGACCACTGCCACTTCGGGGGGGGCTGGCAGGATGCGCGGCTCGCCCCGCAACAGCGACAGCCCCCACCAGAAGGCCACAAAGCCGGTGAGCGACAGCAGGAAGATCAGCCGGTCGGCCGGGGTGCGGGCGGAAGGCTCCATTCCCCGACCATAGCGCCGCCCCCGGCCGCCCGCGCTGCGACCTTCGTCCAATTTTCGGGCAGGTGCGCGCGTGCCTAGTCTGGCGCATGCGCATCCTGCACCTTGTCCTTTGCTGGGTTCTGATGACCGGCGCCGCCCTTGCCGCGCCGCTGGACCGCGACCAGATCGCGGCTTTTGTCGTGCCGCCTTACGCACTGGGCGAGCCGGTGAATGACAAGGGGGTCTGGAGCCTTCTGAACTCTGGCGGGGCCGAGGCGGGCTATGTGTTTGAAACCGCGATCATGGCGCCGCTGCCCGGCTTTTCCGGCGGGCCGATCAATATGCTGGTGATGCTGGATCTGGATGGCCGCTTTATCGACGTGCGGCTGATTTCGCATAACGAGCCGATCTTCGTCTCCGGTCTGGGCGAGGCGCCGTTCCGCAAGTTTCTGGAACAATATCGTGGCCATTCGATCAATACCCCGATGGTGGTGGGCGTGCCCTATGGTGATGCCGGTGCGGGCAGCGGGCTGGTCTATCTGGATGGGGTGTTGAAGGCCACGGCCTCGGTCCGCATCGCGCATGAATCGATCCTCGCGGCCACGCTGGAGGTCGCGCGGGAAAAGATGCAGGGCATCAAGTCCGTGCCCCCCGCCGCGCCGGACCCCGCGCATGACGAGGCGCTGGACTGGCAGGCGCTGGTGGATCAGGGCATCGCGCGGCACTTGCGGGTGACGAATGCCGAACTGGACGCAGCTTTTGCGGGCACCGTCTGGGCCGATGACGACCCTGCGGCGCAGGCTGATCCGCAGGGGTTGTTCCTTGACCTCTGGCTGGTGGACATTGGGCCGCCCAGTATCGCCCGCGCTGTTCTGGCGCCGGATGCGCTGGCCGATCTGAACAGATTTCTCAGCCTCTCCCCGACGGAAGAGCCGCTTTTGCTGATCGACAGCGGGCGGCACGGGCTGGTCAGCGCGGATTTCGTGCGCAACACCGCGCCCGATCTGCTTGGCGCTGATCAGGACGGGCTGCCGGTGGCGCTGCGCGATGCCGACATGATCTTCGATACCCTGCCCGGCGTGCCCGAGGGCACCGCAATGATCCTGCGCAGCGACCGGCGGCTGGGCTTCGATCCGGCGCGCGACTGGACCCTACAGGTCAAAGCGGTGCGCGAACACGGCATGTTCCAGCCCGAGATCGGATCGACCACCTTCACCCTTGCCGCCGGCACGCCCGAACGGTTCTTCCTGCGCGCCAAGCCTGTCGAGGCTCTGCCGCAATGGCTTGAGGCCGCGCGCAACCGGGCGCCTGACCTGATCGCGCTGGCGCTGCTGCTGCCGGTTCTGCTGCTGGCGCTGGGGCCGGGGATGAACCGCCTGTCGGGGCATCGCCATTTTACCGCGATCCGGCTGGCGGTTCTGGCCGGAATGGCCGGTTTCGTGGGGTTCTGGGGGCAGGGGCAACTGTCCATCGTCACGCCGCTGGCGGCGCTGCGCACCGCCATCGACGGCGGCAGTTTTGCCTATCTGCTGTATGATCCCTTCTCGCTGGTGGTCTGGGCGGCGGCGGTGCTGGGGTTCGTGCTCTGGGGGCGCGGGCTGTTCTGTGGCTGGCTTTGCCCCTTCGGTGCCTTGCAGGAATTCGCCCATCACCTTGGCCGCCTTCTGCGCCTGCCGAAGATCGAGCTTTCGGTGCTGTGGGATGCACGGCTGAAACGGGTGAAATACCTTCTGCTCGCTGGGCTGGTGCTGACCGTTTTCATCGCGCCCGACCGGGTGGATACCGTGGCCGAGGTGGAGCCGTTCAAGACCGCGATCACCACGCATTTCATGCGGGAATGGATCTTTGTCGCCTATGCGGGCTTCTGGCTGGTGCTGGGTCTGTTCACCTTCAAGGGCTTCTGCCGCTATATCTGTCCGCTTGGGGCACTGATGGCGATTGGCGGGCTGCTGCGCGGGCGCGACTGGATCGCGCGGCGCAAGGAATGCGGCTCACCCTGCCAGTTATGCAAGGTGCGCTGCAATTACGGGGCCATCGCGGCGGATGGGAAGATTGGCTATTCTGAATGTTTCCAGTGCCTTGATTGTGTGACGATCCATAATGACGCGAAACAATGCGTGCCTTTGGTGCTGGCCGCGCGTGGCCGTGCGATGCGGAAACGCGCGGCGCCGGTGGCCGCGAAATGACGGGGGCGTTGCGATGATCAGGCGGCGGCGGTTCCTTCAGATCATGGCGGCTGCGGCGGCGTTGCCGGTCCGGGCTGGGGCCGGGGCGCGCTGGCAGGGGCAGGCTCTGGGGGCTGACTGCGACGTGCTGCTGGCCGGACCGGGGGCCGAGGCCGCGCTGTCCGGGATCCCACCGCTGTTGGAGCGGGTGGAGGCGGCCTTCAGCCTGTACCGCGAGTCCGAACTGACCCGGCTGAACAGCACAGGCCAGCTTGAGCCCTCCGCCCTCTTTGCCGAAATGCTGCCGCTGTGTGACCGGCTGCACGGATTGACTGACGGTGCATTCGATCCCAGCGTGCAACCTGTGTGGCAGGCGTTGCGGGACGGGCGCGATCCGGTTGCGGCACGGGCGATGGTCGGCTGGAGCCGGGTTTCCCGGCGCGATGGCGGGGTGCAACTGGCACCCGGCCAGGCGCTGACCTTCAACGGCGTCGCTCAGGGTTTTGCCAGCGATCTTGTCCGTGATCATCTGGCGCGGCAGGGCTTTGACCGCGCGCTGGTCAACATGGGTGAATATGCAGCCCTGGGCGGGCCGTTCCGGCTGGGCATTGCCGATCCGGTGGCGGGAGAGCTTGCCGAATGGCATCTGCGCGGCACCGCCATGGCCCTGAGTGCGCCGGACGCCACGCTGATCGGCGGAGCGCCACATATTCAGCATCCGCAGGGGCGCGCGCCGCTGTGGTCCAGCGTCGCGGTCGAGGCGGACAGCGCCGCGCTGGCCGACGGTCTGTCCACCGCGCTGGTGTTCCTTGACCGCGCAGCGATTGCAGACCTGAAGTCCCGGCTGCAGGGTCTGCATCGTGTGGCGCTGGTTGATCGGGCGGGTAATCTGACAAGCCTTTGACCCGCAGGGCGGCCGCGTTGCCGAACCGGCATCGCGCCCCTTGCCATCGGACCCGCGCCAACCGACTGTGGCCGTATGCCAGAGGAGGCCCCGATGTTCGACCTGTTAGCCCTGATCCCCGCGCCCGAGCTGGCCGCCTTTCTGGCGGCGGGGATCGTGCTGAACCTTACCCCCGGTGCTGATGTGATCTTTGCCACCGCCTCGGGTATGGCTGGTGGACCGAAAGCCGGGGCGGTGGCCGGGCTCGGGGTCGGGCTGGGCGGGCTTTGGCATGTCGGGCTGGCGGCCGCGGGCGTCAGCGCGCTGGTGGCGGCGCATCCCGGCGCGCTGGTGGCACTGAAATGGCTGGGCGCGGCCTACCTTCTGTGGCTGGCGTGGAAAAGCTGGCACGCCGGACCAGCCACCGAGGCGGGGCGTGGTATCGCCAGCCCGCTGCGCGCGCTTTGGCGCGGGTTCCTGACCAATGCCTTCAACCCGAAGGTGGCGCTGTTCGTCATCGCCTTCCTGCCGCAGTTCACCGATCCCGCGCGCGGTCCGGTCTGGCAGCAGATCGTTCTTCTGGGTGTGCTGTTCACTTTCACCGGCACCTTGATTACATGCAGCTATGGCGCGCTGGCGGGCTGGGCCGGTCAGACACTGGGCCGCCGCATGGGCGTCCTGAACAAGGTGGCGGCCGTGATGTTCGGCGGACTTGCCGCCCGGCTGGTATGGGAGTGAACCATGGCTAAGATCGCGCTGCTTGACGGCGGTATGGGGCAAGAGCTTGTGGCGCGTTCGGGGGACGAGCCGACCCCGCTGTGGGCCACGCGGGTGATGCTGGATCATCCGGGTCTGGTGCGGGCCATCCACGACGATTACTTCGCCGCCGGGGCTACCATCGCCACCACCAATACCTATGCCATCCACCACGACCGGCTGGAACGTTTCGGGTTGGATGGTCAGTTCGCCGCCCTCCACTTGGCGGCGCTGGAGGCGGCAGAGGCCGCCCGCGCCGCGCATGGGTCCGGGCGGATCGCCGGGTCCATCGGCCCGCTGGTCGCCACCTACCGCGACGACGTGGTCCTGCCTGTGGACGAGGCCGCGCCGAAAGTGGCCGAGATCGCGCATCTTCTGGCCCCGAAGGTGGATTTCATCCTGCTGGAAACGCTGTCGACCGTGGCACAGGCCGAAGGGGCGCTGAAAGGCGCGGTGCAGGCGGGCAAGCCGGTGTGGTTGTCGGTTTCGGTCCATGATCGCCAAGGCGACCGCCTGCGTTCGGGGGAGCCACTGGCTGATCTGGCACCGCTGGTGGCTCACTATGGTCCGGCTGCCGTGCTGGCCAATTGCTCCGTCCCCGAGGCGATGGGCGACGCGCTTGCAGTGCTGGGCAGCTTTGGCCTGCCCTTCGGTGCCTATGCCAACGGCTTTACCCATATCTCTGACGGGTTTCTGGAGGATGCGCCGACGGTGGCGGCACTGACCCGCCGCCATGACCTGACGCCCGAGAAATATGCCGATTTCGCAATGGGCTGGGTGGGGCAGGGTGCCAGCATCGTGGGCGGCTGCTGTGACGTCGGCCCCGCGCATATTGCCGAGCTTGCACGCCGCCTGCGCGAGGCCGGTCACGAGATCGTCTGATGCCGCCCTATGAATACAACCCGCCCGATGTGCCGCTGTCGATTCTGCACCATGACAGTGCCATTCTGATCGTGGACAAGCCGGCGGGTCTGCTTTCGGTGCCGGGAAAAGATCCCGGCAAGGAAGACTGCCTGATCGGGCGTCTGCGCCGGGTCTTTCCCGAGGTGCTGTTGGTACATCGGCTGGATTGTGACACGTCGGGCGTCATGGTCTTTGCGCTGAACAAGGCGGCGCAGGGCAATCTGGGCCAGCAGTTCGAAAAGCGGCAGACGAAGAAAGTCTATATTGCGCGGCTCTGGGGCCATCTGGAGCCGAAAGAGGGCACCGTGGACCTGCCGCTGTGTGTGGACTGGCCGAACCGCCCGCGGCAGCATGTGAACCACGAACAGGGCAAGCCTGCGATCACAGACTGGCGCGTGCAGCGCCATGACGGCAAGACCACCCGCGTGCGGCTGATGCCGCAGACCGGGCGCAGCCATCAGTTGCGCGTGCACATGCTGGAGCTTGGCCACCCCATTCTGGGCGACCCGATCTATGCCACGGGCGAGGCACTGGATTATCCGCGTATGATGCTGCACGCCGAAAGCCTGCGCATTCGCCATCCGGAAACCGGGAAAAGCCAGACCTTCAGCGCGGCCGTTCCGTTCTAGTCTAGCGCCGCAACTTCAGCGCCAGCAACAGACCGGCAATGAAAGCCCCGCCAACGGTTGCCATCGGCGCTTTGGCAAGCACATCGGCGCCGGTGCCCATCAGGGCCGCCATTTCCGCCTGTCGCATCTGCAATTCGGCTTCGGCCCGCCGGAGACGCCGGTTCCTGCCGCGCAGGGTTGCCATCAGGGCCGTGGCAAGCGCGAGGATCAGAAAGCCCGCCGACATCAGCAGCGATGCGATGATCGGCCCCTGCCAATGGGCGAGGCCAAGCCAGGCTGCGGCGGCAAGAAACCCCAGCGCGACGAGCGCCAGAAGCCCGGCCAGAATCAGCAGGGCCGCGCGGCGCAGCGCATGAGATGCCTGCGCCGCCGCATTGGCCGAAGCCGCCCCGGCGGCGAGCCGCAACAATCCCAGCATCAGCGACGGCCCAGCAACAGGCCGAGGAAAAGGCCTGCCAGCGCGGCGATCCCGGCGGATTTGAGCGGATGGGCGCGGATCTCGTCTTCCAGATCGGCCAGACCCTGTTCGGCCTGAGCCTTTGCGGCGCGGCCCTGCTCTGCCAGCTTCGACGCCGCTGCCTCGCCCTTGGCACGCAGTTTATCGGCTTCTTCCTTTACTACCTCGCCGACGGCGGCCCCCTGAGCCACACCAAAATTGGCAAGAGTCTGGGCGATGCGGGCAAGATCGTTCCGCACATCGGCGATCTGGCCTTCCAGCCGGGCGCGTTCCGACCCGGCCAGCGCATCTTCGGCGCTGGTGGCTGCTTCGTTCACGGCATTGGCGGCGGCTTGGGCGGGGTTACGGGCCATGGCTGGCTCCTTCTGCTGAAACATCTGGTATTCCCACGCTGATCTTGCGATTGCGCGGGCGCGATCTGGCACGCGCCGTTTCGGGCAGGGCGCGCGCCTCTTCCTGAGAAACGGCTCCGGCGACGGCTGGTTCCATTGCAGTGGCGACAAAATCGGCGCCGATCTCCTCCGCCTCCCGCAGTTTTGCGGGATCGACCTTTTCGATGATGCGCCAGCCTGCCTCCGGCGAAGGCGTGGTGTCCGGCATCTGCCAGAGAACCACACCCACGCGCAGGCGCGGATGCGCCCTCTTGAGCCGTCGCACATGCAGAAGCGATGCGCGCGAAGGGGCGGGGTCCAGAAAACACAGGATCACGCAATCCTGCGCGCCTGGGTCCAGCGCCTGCAGGCGGGCGGGCGAAAGATCGCTGTGCGGGTGGTGGCGGGCATCGGCCCCCTCTGCTGCCAGCGCCTGTGCCAGCATCGCCGCAGAGACATCGTCCAGCGCCGAACGCCCGCCGATGCACAGGATGCGGCGACCTTCGGCGGGCAGCGGTTCCGTCTCCGCGCGGGCCTCGTCCAGCTCTTCGTCGATGACGACATGCAGATCGCCGATCATCGTCATCGCCACACGCGCCAGCCGTACTTCCTGTTCCCCGGACAAGACGCCGCGCGACCAGTCTGCCTGCGCCATCATCAGGGCTGGCAGGCCGACATCGCGGTAGTAATCGGCCAGCCAGTCCTGCTCCAGCGCCTCTTCGGCGCGGAAGGTTGCCTCGATGGCGTCGCCCGCCAGCCAGCGCTGGTAAAGCCGGGCGTGGGGGGCCAGAACGGGTTCATCCCCGAACAGGATGTCGAACAGCTCGAATTGAGGGATGTGGCGGCCCAGCACGACCAGGCACACGGTCAGGGGGGTCGACAGCACCAGCCCCAGCGGTCCCCAGATCCAGGTCCAGAAGATCGCGCTGACGATGATGGCCAGAGGCGACACGCCGGTGCGCGACCCGTAAAGCCATGGCTCGATGACATTCGAGGTAATCAGCTCCACCGCGATGAACAGCGCGGCGGTCCACAACAGCGCCGACCATTCAGGGCTGACCGCGAAGGCCAGAAACAGCGGGAAGGCGGCGGAGAGGATCGAGCCGATATAGGGCACGAACCGCAAGACCAGCGTCAGCAGCCCCCAAAGCAGGGCATTGGGCACGCCGATCAGCCAAAGCCCGATCCCGATGGGCAGGGCGTAGATGATGTTCACAAGCAACTGGATCAGCAGGTAGCTGGCGACGCGCGATCCGGCATCCTCCAGTACCTGCGTTGTACGGTGCAGGTCGTTGGAGCCGATCAGCCGGATGAATCGGTCGCGCAGTTCCTCGCGCTCCAGCAGCATGAAAACCACGACGACGATAACGAGGCCGGTGGTGGCGATCGGGCTGACGAGGGGGAGCACCAGATCCTGCAACATGGCGACCGGGCTTTGCGGCTCTACCACCTCGACCTTCAGGGGTTTGCGGTCAGCGGTTTCGGCGGTCGTATCACCCGGCAGTGCCGTGCTGATTTCGGCGTTGATGGCCGTCACCATGCCGGTCACGCGTCCGATGATGCCGTGGCGATCCCCCTCTGCCTGCAATCCCTCCAGCTTGGTGATGATATTGGCCTGAAATTCCGGCAGATTACGCGCCAGAGTCGATAACTGACTGGCCACGACCAGCGAGAAGGCCCCGATGAGGGTAAAAGCCAGAAACACCACAACCAGAACCGAGGCCGTGAGCGGCACGCCCCGGCGCCGGATGCGGTTGACAAGGGGCGACAGCGCGAAGGTCAGAAGGACGGCAATGGCAAGCGGCAGAAAAACCGCCTGTCCGACGTAAAGCACCGCTGCGACCGCGGTGATGGTGGCCAGGCCGGGCAGGGTAATCCTGCGGGCCTGGGGCACCTCTTCCGCGTCTGACGGTGGCGTGGCCGCGGCAAGCCGCAGCGCGGTATTCGGCATGGGGCACCTGAAAGACAACGGCTACCAGTCTCAACGCCGAGGCTGGCGCGGTGGTTCCCGTTCGTCAAGCACCGTCAGAGCGTCAGCGCCACCTTGCGCCCCTCGTGGAAGGCATAAGCCGCCAGACGCGGTGCGGCGCAATCGCCGATCCGGTGCAGGCGTTTCCCCGGCAGGGCTTCGGGGAAAGGATCGAAGGCGATATTGGTCGTCGCCATCACAAGGGCCGAGGCGGGCAGAGTGACTTCGGCCCCGGTCAGCAGGCTGCGGATCGTCGCGCCGTTGCCGAGCCAGCGGGCGATGACGTGTTCGGTATGGAACTCTGCCCCCGCCCGCGCCAGCCGTGCCCGCGCCGGGCCATCGGCGGAGGTGCGGGTGACCTCTTTCCCGACATAGGCATCGGGGGTGACTAGGATTACCTTCTTCCCCTGTTCCGCCAGCGCCAGCGCCGTACCGACCCCGCGCCAGTTTCCGCCCTCGTCATACAGCATCACCGTATCGCCCAGCCGCGCCTCACGCCGCATCACCTCTTCCGGGGACCAGACATGGCCCGCCTCCAGCCCCGGCAACTGTGGCTCTGCCGGAAGCCAGCGCTGCCGCGCATCGGTGTCGGGCAGCGAGCCGGTGGCAAGGATCACCTCGGTCGCCGGATGGGCGGCAAGGTCATCCTCGTCCAGATAGGTGTTCAGCCGCAGGCGCACGCCCAGCCGTTCGAACTGGCGTTCATACCACTCCATCAGGTCAAGGATCTGCGCCCGGCGCGGCTGCATTCCGGCAAGCCGGAACTGCCCCCCGATCTGGCCGGAGGCCTCAACGATTTCGACCCGGTGGCCACGCTCCGCTGCCGCCCGCGCGGCTTCCAGCCCCGCCGGACCGGCGCCGACCACCAGAACGTCGCGCGGCGTCTCTGCCGGGGTGAAGCGGTCGCCGCCCCATTCGAACTCGCGTCCCGCGGAAGGGTTGATGAGGCAGGAAATCCAGTAGTCCCGTGACCGCCGCCCCCAGCACATCTGGTTGCAGGAAATGCAGCCCCGCACATCGCCCGCCCGCCCCTCGGCCGTCTTGCGCGCCAGATGCGGGTCGGCGATCTGACCGCGCACGATCGACACCAGATCAGCCTGCCCGGAGGCGATGACCGATTCCGCATTGTCCGGTGTGCGGATATGCGCCTCCGACGTGATTTTGGCGTGTTTCACCAGTGATTTCAGTTGCTCGGTGACCGGCGCGGTCATCTTGTCGGCGAAGAAGAAAGTCGGGATCAGCCGTTCGAAATCCAGATAGCCGCCATGGCCGACGGTAACGTAATCGACATGGCCGGTCGCATCATGCAGGGCGATGATCTCGCACAGCGCTTCGTTCGACAGCGTGACGCTGTGGGCGTCGGAACTCGACACCGCAAGCCCGATGATGAAATCCTCGCCACAGGCACGGCGGATATTCTCGATCACCAGCCGCGACAGGCGGGTGCGGTTTTCAAGGCTGCCGCCCCATTTGTCATCGCGGGTATTGGACCAGGGCGTCCAGAACTGATCCAGCAGCGAGTGATAGGCTGCCCAGACCTCTACCCCCTGAAAGCCCGCTTTCTGACAGCGGATCGCGGCGGCGGTATGGGCCACGATGATCTCTTCGATCTCTGTCTCCGTCATGCGGTGCGAGCCGTCACTGTCGTGATAGCTCGGCCCGCCCGACGGAGACCAGTGCGGCGAAAAACTCAGGTCGGAATCGCCATGCGCCCCGACATGGTAAAGCTGTTGCAGGATCACGGAGCCCGCAGCCTTCACGTCCTCAGTGATGCGGCGGAACGGGGCAATGACCTCGTCCGAGTCATGCAGGAAATTACCGCGTGTCAGCACTCCGGTGCGATGCAGCGGCACCGGCTCGCACACGATCATCGCGGCGCCCCCAAGCGCACGTTCCAGCAGATAGCCATGCGTGCGTGCGCCGGGCAGGCCCATCTCGGCCATGTTGTTGGTATGGGCACCAAAGACGATGCGATTGCGCAGGGTCTGCCCCCGCAGGGTCAGCGGCGACATCAGGCGGGGGTGCTGGGTCATGGCGTGGCTCCTTGGCTGGGATCAGCCTAGCCGCCCCGATTTCCGCCTGCGTCTGCCGGGGGCGACATCAGAAGGGCGCAAATGCGACCTCAGGACCGGAGGGCGGCCATTCCGCCGGTTTCCAGCGCCTGTGTCAGCAAGCCTACCGCCTCGGCCAGCCGCTCGTCAACGACATGCAGGTACTCGTGCCAGTCGTGCACACCCTCCAACTCCTTGTCGCCATCGGAAATCCCGCGCAGCGCGATCAGCGGCAGGTCAAAGCCCTGACAGGCCCGCAGCGCCGCCCAGGTTTCCATATCCACCATATCCTCGGGGATGGTCTGATAGGCGGCGCCCGAGACGACATTGGCGCCTGTCGACAAGCTCGCCTCCGGCACGCCCGGAATGCGCAGGGGCAGAGGCAGCGTGGCGGGCAGGCCCGAAAGCGGGGTGATGCCCTTCGGAAATCCCAGTGCCGATGCATCGATGTCGCGCCAGCTGACACTGCTGGCCTGATACACGCCCGTCTTGTGCAACCGCGCCGATCCGGCGGAGCCAAGCGAGACCACCAGTTCCGGCAGCGCGTCCTGCGCCAGAAACACCCCCAGCGCGCGTGTCAGTGTCACTCCCGCCTCCACCGGACCGATGCCGCACAAAAGCGGACGGAACAACCCGGCCAGATGCGGGCCATATTCCGCCTCGGCCGCCATCACGAACAGCACGTTGAACCCGGCAATACGGGTCAGCTCGACAGTCTGGCCAGAGGGACCGGGTAGGGGATGGATCATGGCAGGAACTTTCTGAAACGGCCCCCGGAAGGTGGCCGTTTCAACGCGCGCGGTCAATCAGTCGGCGTCACTGTCCCAGCCGGAGATTGCCTTGACCTCAAGGAATTCCTCGATCCCCCAGTGACCGCCTTCACGCGCGCGCCCCGAAGCCTTAACGCCCCCGAAAGGTGACCCGGCACCACGCGATTTGCCGTTCATCTCGACCATGCCCGACCGCAGGCGCCGCGCGAGACGGTTGCGCCGTGCGCCATCGCCGCTTTGCACATAATTGGTCAGGCCATAGGGAGTGTCATTTGCAATGCGCACTGCATCCTCTTCGGTGTCGAAGGGGATGATGCTCAGCACCGGGCCAAAGATTTCCTCGCGCTCGATGGTCATGCCGGGAGTGACATCGGCAAAGACGGTGGGCTTGACGAAGAAGCCGCGGTTCAGATGCTCGGGCCGGCCAAGACCCCCCGCGACCAGCCGCGCGCCTTCCTCGATGCCCTTCTGGATATAGCCCTGAATCTGCTCCCATTGGCGCTTGTTCACCACCGGGCCGATGTGGCGGCCTTCGGCCGAAGCCGGGCCGACCTCGATCGAGGCCGCGACTTCCGCAGCCTTTTCCACTGTCCGGTCATAGATCGACCGTTCCACCAGCATGCGCGAGGGTGCGTTGCAGGACTGGCCCGAGTTGTTCATCATGTGCCGCACGCCGCGTTCCACCGCCTTTTCATCGGCATCGGCGAAGATCAGATTGGCACCCTTGCCACCCAGTTCTAGCGTCACACGCTTCAGCGTCTCGGCAGCGGCCTTGCTGATGGCGCGGCCCGCACGGGTAGAGCCCGTGAAAGAGATCATCTCGACATCCGGGTGCTCCGACAGGCGGGTGCCCACACCCATGCCATCACCGTTCACCAGATTGAACACGCCCGCAGGCAGCCCCGCATCATGGCAGAATTCGGCGAACAGCATCGAGGACAGCGGCGCCTCTTCCGAGGGTTTCAGCACGCAGGTGCAACCCGCCAGCAGTGCCGGAATGACCTTCAGCGTCACCTGGTTCATCGGCCAGTTCCACGGCGTGATCAGGCCGACGACGCCAATAGGTTCCAGCGCGATCCGGTCATTCGGCGCATGCGGACCCAGCGGGCGCACCCATTCGATTTCGTCGAAGGCCGTCAGGAAATTCGACAGGTGCCACGGCAGGCAGGGTGCCTGGCTTTCGCGCGCGAGTTTCATCGGCGCGCCCATTTCCATGCTGATCGCCTGCGCCATTTCCTCGGCGCGCTTTTCGTATTCGGCAAGGATCTTCGCCACATAGGCGCGGCGTTCTGCCGGGGGAGTGACCGACCAGCTTTCAAAGGCGGTTTTCGCAGCAGCCACCGCGCGGTCGCAATCCGCCGCCGTGCCCAGCGAGATCACCGCACAGGGCTCTTCGGTGGACGGGTCGATCACCTCACAATCGTTGGGGGCAAGCGGGGCGACCCAGGCGCCATTGATATAGAAGTCGCGTTTCTCGATCATCGTATCCTCCGGGTGGTCGCCGCGATCATAGGTCGGGCAGACGGATCGGCAAGGGAAATTTGATCAAATTTCCCGATTGGTTTCGTCCCAGTCTAACAGGCAGGCGGGCAGGCGAAAGCCCCGGCGCGACATATCATGTCGGCAGAGGGGTTTTGCGCCGGTCGCCGCAGGCTGCTAGGAAGGGCCATGTTCGGATTCCTCTCTCGTGCGCGCTCCATCACCAGCCTCGGCCTCGTGCCGCCCACGCCGCTGCCCGACCGGCAGGGGCTGGCGCTGGTGCTGATCGTGCGCAACGAGATGCGGCATATTGGCGAATGGGCGCGGTTCCACCGACGCGCGGGCGTCGCACATATCCATGTCTACGACAATGGCTCTGCCGATGGCACGCTGTTGGCGCTGGATCAGGCGGTGGGCGACCTTGCCAGCGTCATCCCCTGGGATCAGAAGCTGCGCGACACCCGCCGCGGGCTGGAGATCCACAATCAGGTGCTGGCCTATGCCCATGCCGTGCGCAATTTCGGCGGCCGCTATCGGTGGATGAGCTTCATCGACGTCGATGAATTCCTCGTGCCGAAACAGGCGGCCACACTGCCCGAGGCGCTGGCGCATCTGGAAGGCTGCACCAATATCAGCCTGCCCTGGCACATGTTTGGCCGTTCCGGCCATGTTGAACCGCCGGAAGGCGGCGTGGTGCAGAACTTCAACCTCCGCAACCCCGACCCGATGAGCGAGGCCAAAGGACTGCGTAACTTCAAGATGATCGTCGATCCCTGCGCGGTGACGGCGCTGAAGGTCCACGAGATTGAAACCGGCAGTGGCATCACCTGCAATGACCGGGGTGAGGCCTTCACCAACCGCAGCCGCACCGACCGCAGTTTCTATTCCGCCGATCACATCCAGCTTAACCACTACTACACCCGATCCGACAGCGAGTTGCGCGCCAAGATCGCGCGCGGCCCCAACCTGACCACCCCCGACGCTGATCATCTGCGTCGGGTCATGCGCAAGGTTGCGGCCATCGAGGCCGACGAGGTGCCCGATACCGCCGCCGCCGATTTCCTCGCCCGCAGCGGTGGCGCGCTCTGAACCGCAGAACAATGTGACGCTTCCCGCCGCCCGGCCTGAACGGGGCAGGGCAGGCGCGCACGCTGCCGGATTGATGTTCTGAAACCCCGCCGGATCTGCAACCGGCAGTCCTTTTTGCCGCAGATGCGGAAAAGGGGGTGTATCGGCGGGACGAATCTCCTATCTCACATTCAGCAAATGTCATGTGAGGAAACCATGTCCGTCCGCATCAACGACACCGCCCCCGATTTCACTGCCGAAAGCACGGCCGGAACGATCAGGTTCCACGACTGGCTGGGTGACAGCTATGGCATCATCTTCAGCCACCCGCGCGACTTCACCCCGGTCTGCACCACCGAATTTGGCGCCGTGGCGCAGCTTTCGGGCGAGTTTGCCAAGCGCAAGACCAAGGTGATCGGCGTTTCGGTCGATTCGGTCGAAGAACACCAGAAATGGAAGCGCGACATCGAGGCTTTCGCCGGTTCGCCCGCCGATTTCCCGATCATCGACGACACGTCGCTGACCGTCGCCAAGGCCTATGACATGCTGCCGGCCGATTATTATCTGCCCACCGAAGGCCGCACCCCGGCGAACACCGCCACCGTGCGCACCGTCTATATCGTGGGGCCGGACAAGAAGATCCGCCTGACCATGTCCTACCCGATGTCGGTGGGCCGCAACTTCGCGGAAATCCTGCGTGCGCTGGACGCCGTGCAGGCCACCGATGGCGTGCCGGTCGCCACCCCCGCCAACTGGGTGCCCGGTCAGGATGTCATCGTCGCGCTGAGCCTCAATGACGCCCAGGCGAAAGAGAAGTTCGGCGATCTCGACATCAAGCTGCCCTACCTGCGCTTCGCCAAGCCGCAGAACTGAGCCTGAAAAAGCCCCGCAGCGATTTCCTGCTGCGGGGCTTTCCCTTGCTTCTTGCCCAAATACTCAAAAAAGCCGCCGCCGCATGCGCCCGCTCAGGCAGTGGCGCCCAGATCCAGCCAGCCACAGCGCCGGGCCAGATCTTCGGCGGCCATTTCCGTCCCCACCGCCATGCCAGCCCGGAACCCGGCAGATTGACGGGCGCGCCACAGATCGCGCCGCAGATGCAGGCCCGACCGGCTGATCTTGGTGATTGGCGTCAGTAATGGCAGTCGCGCCGCCCATTTCCGCTGCACCGCACGGTAGCATTCCACATAATCCGGCCCCAGCGCCTCGTGGAAGCGATCATTGTGGATACAGGGCAGGCCGACTGCCCACGCCCCCAACCCGCGTGCGCGGGCCTGCGTCACGATATCGGTGCCATACATGTGCCAGCCGGGCAGCGTCTCGTCGAACCGCAGGCCCGAGGCGCGGTTCAGCACGATCACCATTTCATCAAAGCTTTGCACCGGCACCGGCGCCATGGGCACGCGGCCCACGATCATGCCCAGAGAGGATGACCAGACCGGGCCGATATGCGCCCCGTCCAGCCCGACACCGAACACCCCGATCAACCCCCAGCCGGGGTCGCGCGCCTCGACCTCGGCGATGCGGGCGGCCAGCAGGCGTTCCCATCCGGCAGGGAAATAGACGTCCTGATGGGCGAAGATGACCACGGGCGCAGTGGTCGCATCCAACGCGCGGTTGTAGGCCCGCGCGGCGGAAGGCGCATTCCATTCCTCATGCAGGCGGATGCCGTTTCGCAGCAAGGGGGAACGCGACAGGTTATCGGCCAGAATGTCGACCGATGCGCAGGCCGCGGCGACAACAAAACGATCAGGCATTGGCGCCCCCGCGGATCAGCAGCGCCAGCCTTGCGGCCTCGGTCTCGATATTGTGGCGGGCGAAAACGCGATACCGCGCGGCGATACCCATTGCGGCGATCCGCTCCGGCGGGGTTTCGGCCAGCGTGTCGATGGCCGAGGCCAGCGCGGCGGCATCCCCGGCCGGAACCAGCCATCCGGTATCGGCCGTCACCAGTTCGGGCAGGCCCGCGATCGCGGTGGCGATCACCGGCCGGCCAGAGGCCATGGCCTCCATCGCGACGACAGGCAGGCCCTCGGCAAAGGATGGCAGGATCAGCGCCTGCGCCCCCGCCAGTTCCTCACGCACCTGTGCCCCGGTCAGCCAGCCGGTCAGGGTGACATGGCGGCGCAGTGTCAGGCTTTCGATGCGTGCCTCGATCTCACCCCGCAATTCACCGTCGCCCACCAGCGTGACATGCAGGTCAGGGTGGCGCCGCGCCGCCTCGGCAATAGCCTCGATCAACAGGGGGAAACCCTTCTGCTCGAAGAAGCGCCCGATGGCGATGAGCCGCAGTTTGGCCGGAATCGGAGCCGGGGCAGGGAAATGCCGGGTCTCGATGCCGCAATGGACCACCTTGATCCGTGGCCAGTGCGCCAGTTCGGCCCAGCGGCAAAGCTGGCTGCGCCCGAAGGAGGATACGGCGACTGCGAATTCGGCCCCGGCGATCTTTTCCCGCAGCGAAAGCGCGACCGGGGCATCGAATTCCTCGGGCCCATGCGTGGTGAAGGACCAGCGCGGCCCGCCCAGCAGGCGGCAGAGATGGGCGACCGTCGCGGGATTCGTGCCGAAATGGGCATGCAGATGCCCGATCCCCAGCGCCTTGCAGCGCGCGGCAAGAAAGGCGGCCTCGGCCAGATAGACCAGATGCTTGCGCCTGCGGCCCGCCCGGGCGCCCATCCGCAGGGCGGCGGCAATGGCGCCGGGGGTCGCGAAAGGATGGCGCAGCATCCAGCCAAGCGCACCGGCCAGAACGGCAAGCTTGCCGCGCTCCAGCAAATGCTCTGTGCGGGCATCCTCGGCCTTGTCATCGGGGTCGTTCAGCATCGCGCGGTCGGATCGCATGGCGAAGCGCTGCACCGAAAAATCCAGCTTCTCCAGCGCCTGAATTTCGCGCCGGATGAATGTGTGCGAGGCACGGGGGTAAGTATTCACAAGATAGGCGATTTTCACGGGTAAAGCCGGTGTCTGCAAGAGGTGTGTCCTGATTTCCTACCCTATTGGCAGAAGCTTGTGGCCGAAGAATGGCGCGATTGACCGGATCGCGGGTGCCGCCTAGGGTCGCGCCATGACCGAAGCGGCCCGTTCCAGCCTGTTCGCCCGCGTGATGCGCGGATCGGCCCTGACGGCGGGGTCTTATGCCATCACGCAGGCATTGCGGCTGGCCTCGAACCTGATCCTGACGCGGCTGCTTTTTCCCGAGGCTTTCGGCCTGATGGCGCTGGTCTCGGTGTTTCTGGTCGGGCTGGCGATGTTTTCCGATGTGGGGATCGGCCCCGCCATTTCGCGCAGTCCGCGCGGCGATGAGCCGGCTTTTCTGGATACGGCATGGAGCCTTCAGGTCGGGCGCGGGCTGATCCTGTGGCTTGCCACCTGTGCGCTGGCATGGCCCGCCGCCCGGTTCTATGAGGCGCCCGATCTGGCGGCGCTGATGCCTGCGGCGGGGCTGACCCTGTTGATCGCCGGGTTCAACCCGACGCGGATCGAAACGGCCAACCGTCATCTGCTGATCGGACGGCTGACCGCGCTGGACCTGGCTGCGCAGGTCGCAGGCATTCTGGCGATGGTGGGGCTGGCGTTGCTGTGGCACTCGGTCTGGACACTGGTTCTGGGGGCGATTGTCGGGTCATTCGCCAAGCTGGGGCTGACCCATTTTCTCCTGCCCGGCCCGCGAAACCGCCTGCGATGGGAGCCGGAGGCGGGGCGCGAACTGATCCATTTCGGCAAGTGGATCTTCCTGTCAACCGCCTGCGGCTTCCTGCTGTCGCAAGGCGACAAGGCGATTCTGGGCGCCTTTCTGCGGCTGGACGAGCTTGGGGTTTATAACATCGGCTACTTCCTTGCCTCGTTTCCGGTGCTGCTGGCGGGGGCGGTGACCTCGCGCATCCTGATCCCGATCTATCGCGATCAGCACCCGGCGGCGGCGGCGCAGAACTTCGCCCGGCTGCGCCGCTTGCGGTTCGCGCTGACCGGCGGGGTGCTGGCGCTGCTGGCGGTCATGGCCTTTGCCGGGCAGCCGCTGGTGCATCTGCTTTATGACGCACGTTATACGCAGGCGGGGATCATCGTGGTAATGATTGCCTGCGCGCAGATGCCCCTGGTGATCGGCATGACCTATGATCAGTCTGCCCTGGCGGCCGGGGATGCGCGCAGCTATTTCTGGGTGATGGCGGCGCGCGCGGCGGCGCAAAGCGGGGCCTTCCTTGCAGGCGCGGCCCTGTGGGGGCTGGGTGGCGCCCTCGCCGGGCAGGCCCTTGCCTATCTGGCGATGCATCCGCTGCTGATCTGGCTGGCCCGCCGGCATCGCGCATGGGATGCGCTGCATGATCTGGTTTTCTTCGTCGTGGCCGCTGCCCTGGCGGCGGCGGGGCTTTCCGCCAATCATGCCGCGATTTTCGGAGTCTGACAGGATTGCCGCCAAAGCGCTGAACTCGTGCCGTGTTTTCGCCGCATTTCGCCGACAGGCTGGCTTCAGGTCGTGCTGTGCGGCCAAAGCGGAATCGGGAAAAGCGCCATGTTGATCGGAATGCTCCTTTGCGGTGTGCTGGCCGGGTTCGGCGGCGCGCTTTGGGGGCTGATCGCGGCAGAATCCGTTCTGATGGCTGTCGTGCTGTATCCGGTGGCAGGGATCGCAGGGGTGATGCTGTTTGCAGCATTGGCCATGCTGCGCGCCGGTTTGCCCGGGTATGAGCCGGGGCAGGAGGCGCAGGCCCCCCGGCAGACGGCCTGAATATCGTTTACGGAAACAGTGCAGCGATGAAGCGCCAGCCCGTCGGGCGGGCTTATATGCATTTCCGCTCCTCATTGCTTTCCGCCTGATTGCTCAGGGTCGGCGAATCACCGGGCGGATCACCGGCATGACCCGTGGCAGGAAAATCTCCCTAAAGTTGTGGCTTCTGATTTGTGGCAGCATTGGGGCGGCAATGCGGCAAAATTTCCCCCTCAAATCACGGTTAACGGAACCTTAATTTCTGCGTTTGCAGTCGCCAATGCAGGGGCTGCCCCGGTACAATGCGTAACTGGGGGCGTTACTTCTGAGTGCTTGCGATGTTCTGCGAAACACAAGGTTCTTGCCGGTTTTTCCGGGCTGCCGTCATGGCAGTCCCGAAAGGTTTTGTCTGGAATGTCACGGCTTTGTTGACTGGTGGCGAACAATGATGATCGGATTTCCCCGGCTTCAGGCGGCTGCGCCTGTCGCGCTCGATACGATGGCGACGCCGCGCGCGGTGTCCACCCCGGTTGCGCGGCGCGGGCTATACCGGCATTTCCTCAAACGCAGCATTGATGTCGGCGCGATCCTGCTGGCAGCCCCGATCGTGGTGCCCCTGGTCGCCGTTCTGGCGGTGGTGGTGACCCGTGATGGCGGCCGCGCCTTCTATTCCCAACAGCGCGTGGGTCGGCACGGTCGGGCCTTCCGTATGTGGAAACTGCGTTCAATGGTCAGCGATGCCGATGAACGTATGGCGCAATATCTTGCGGCAAACCCCGACGCGCGCGCCGAATGGGACGAGACGCAGAAACTGCGGAACGATCCTCGGGTGACGCCGCTGGGCCGGTTCCTGCGCAAAAGCTCGCTCGACGAACTGCCGCAGCTCTGGAATGTGCTGATCGGGGATATGAGTCTTGTCGGCCCGCGTCCGATGATGCTGAACCAGCAGGCGCTGTATCCGGGCATGGCCTATTACGCGCTGCGTCCGGGGATTACCGGCCTGTGGCAGACCGCAGGCCGCAACCGGACCACGTTCGAGGCACGGGCTGAGTATGACGCGCAATATGAACAGGATCTGTCGCTGCTGACCGATGCAAAGATCATGCTGCGCACGGTTGGTGTGGTCGTGAACGGCACCGGCTGCTGACCACCGCCTGAATATCGCAGTTATGGAAACAAAACCCCGCATCCTGCGATGCGGGGTTTTTGCTGGCGATCCGGTCAGCTGCGCCGCAGCTGCCTGCCGCGCAATCTGTGCCACAATCGCGTCACCCAAGGCTCCGAGGTGGCGGGGTGCAGGTTCAGCACCGGCAGGGTGATGACCGGACGGATATCCAACTCCCGCTCCATCTGCCGGGCGGACCGCAGAACTGGGTTCAGCAGATCCAGCAGGAAGGCCAGCACAATCCCGAAGATCAGGCTGCCCACAGCCCCGGCCAGTGCGATCTTGCGTCCGCCGCCGCCCGTGGGCGAGGCGGGGGCGATGGCCCGTTCCAGCAACGAGAAATGCTCGGCGTGGTTTTCCTCTTCCAGCCGCAGCGCGGTTTCGGCCTCGGCCTTGCGCGCGGACACCAGATCGTACTGGCTTTGCAACTGCTGCAACTGCCGCGCATAGGCTGAAAGCCGCCGCTCCACCTCGGGTGCCTGCGCGGCCCGCTGATCCAGCGCGGCCCGCTGGGCCTGCAAGGCAACCTGCTGGCTTTGCAGAACCCCTTCCTGCACCTTCAGTTCGTCAATGCGGCGCCGGTCGGTTTCGCGCAGCCTGTCCTTGCCTTCCAGCGCGCCGCGTTCGCCCTGAACGGCCAGAATGTCCTGCGACAGCCGCCGCAGATCGCTGTCCAGCGCCGCGCGGTCGGTCGCGGCATCGCTGCCCGCCTGCGCGACCGGGTTCGCATTCTTGAAAACCGCGATCTCGGCCTCAAGTGCCACAATCTCTTGCGAGACGCGCGCCTCTTCCGCCTGGAAGAAGCGCACCGTATCCATCGCGCGGCTGGTTTGCCGGGCGACAGACATATCAAGCACGCTTTGCGCCAGATCATTCGCCACGCGCGCGGCCTTTTCCGGGTCGTCCAGCCGCGTGGTGATCATCAGCGCCGAAACGGTGGTCGGCGCACCGAAGTTCTGTTGTGCGGCCGAAGCGATGCTTTGAAAGGTGATCGAGGCCCGAAGCGCTGCAATCTGCTTGTCCAGTGGCAGGGCCGCCGCCTCGCCGCCGAACAGCCCGTGCCGTTCGATCATCGCGGCAAGGTTCTCGCGCGTGGTCAGCCGCTGTTCAATCACTTGCAGCACGCGGGCCGACTGGGCACCGGCATTCTGCTCCTGCCCGTCGATCACCGGGCTTTCGACCTGGATCACCGCGCCGGTTTCATAGGTCTTGGGCCGGGTCACGCCGACCATGAACGAGACGATGGCGCCGAACAGCACCACAGCCGCGATCAACAGGCGGCGGCGGCGCAGCAGGCTCAGAAATTCCTCGACGCTCTGGATCGGTCCCATACGGTTTTACCTTTTACCCTTGCCATAACGATAACGCCGCCGCCGCCCGTCATCGGCGCGGTTCAGAACCACGCCCATCAGCGGCACGCGGCCCTCGAACAGACGTTCGCAGGCTCTGACATCCTCGGCGGTGGTGCGCGTGGCATCGGCGACCAGAAGCACGCAATCCACCTGCGGCAGGACCGAGATCACATCGTCGTTGCCCAGCGCGTGCGGCAGGTCGATGACCACAGCCGAGGGGGCAAGATGATCGACAATCGCCTTCAGCGTGCCGACGCTGCGCGGATCAAGCAAGGTTTCCGAACCTGCCGCCACCGCTTCGCCGTTCAGCGCCAGCGCCAGCCGGTCACCGACGCGCCGCAGATGGGATTCCAGCGGCTGCTCGCCGGTCAGCACCTCGTGCAGCGGGCCGCAGTGAACGCCGAACAGCCGCGCCAGATCGGGGTGGCGCAGTTCCAGATCCATCAGGACCGTGCGACAGCCAGGCAGGCGGGCCAGTGCCAGCGCCAGATTGGCAGCGACAAGGCTCTTGCCGCAGCCATGGGTGGGCGATGTCACGGCGATGCGTTTCCACCCGCGTTCCTGCATTGCCTGCCACACGCGGGTGCGCAGAATGTCGAACTGCGCCGTCACCGGGTTTTGTTCCGACAGCGCGAAAACACCGTTTCCAGCCAGAAAATCGGGGTTCAGCACCGACTTGCCCAGCGATTCCCACACCTTCGCGGGATCATGCCGCGGCTCTTGTGGCGGGGGGACGACCTGAAGCGCATCGGAGCGCGGCACAAGCGGCGCCAGCGCGGTGCTGCGCGGCCGGAACAGGGCAATGGCCCCCGGACGCGGGGGCAGATCTGGTTCGAGACGAGAGGAAAAATCGCTGTCTTTACGCATCCCGGGCCCAATATCTGCACGAGAAACGTGCTGGGGGACCAATATCCTGTGTGTCGTCATCGGTCGCAGCGGGCTCCGGGTCATGCAGCCCAAAGGCTGCGGTTAAGGATCGGCCCGATGCAAGGCGAGCCGGTGAACCGGATATAGTGCCGGTCCCCGTGCCACCAAACAGCACATGACCGGATTCGTCCGGGCCCCCGCCCAGTGCTGCATGGCTAGCAGAACCGGGCCTAAAATGAAAGAGTGGCGGGGGCTTGCAGGTGTGAAGCGTTGCACGCAAGTCTCGGACAGGGGCCGGTTTTCCGGCAAGCGTGCGAGGGGCGGTATGGCCGGTGGTCAGGTGGATGCGGTGGTGATCGGGCGCAACGAAGGGGCGCGGCTGACGGCCTGTCTCGACAGTCTTGCCGGGCAGGTGCGGCGGCTGGTCTACGTCGACAGTGGCTCGACGGATGGCAGCCTCGCCGCCGCCCGCACTCGCGGGGCCGAGGTGGTGTCGCTGGACATGACGCAACCCTTTACCGCCGCGCGGGCACGCAATGCCGGTCTGGCGCTTCTGGCTGATGATCCGCCGCAGTTCGTGCAATTCGTCGATGGCGATTGCGAGGTGCGGCCAGACTGGATCGCAACGGCGGCTACCTTCCTGCAAGACCATCCCGAAGTGGTGGTGGTCTGTGGCCGGCGGCGCGAGCGGTTTCCCGAGGCCTCGGTCTGGAACCGGCTGTGTGATCGGGAATGGGATACGCCGGTGGGCGAGGCCACGGCCTGTGGCGGCGATGCGCTGATGCGCCATGCGGCGGTTGCAGCCATCGGCGGCTATGACCCCACACTGATCGCGGGTGAGGAGCCGGACCTGTGTCTGCGCCTGCGCCGGGCCGGGGGGCGCATCTGGCGGCTGGAGGCCGAGATGACATTGCATGATGCGGCGATGACCCGCTTCGGCCAGTGGTGGCGCCGCAGCCGCAGGGCCGGGCATGCCTTTGCCGAAGGAGCCTGGCGTCATCGGTCCGGGACGGAGCGGCACTGGCAGCGCGAGACGCGCCGCGCCCTGCTCTGGGGTGTCGGCGTGCCGGTTGCCGCCGTGCTGGCAGGGGTTCTGCATCCGGCGGGCTGGCTGGTTCTGGGGCTCTGGCCCGCGCAGGTCTTGCGGCTGGCGCCGCGGATGGGGGACGAAGCGGCAGTGTTCACCGTGCTGGGCAAGCTGCCCGAGGCGCAGGGTGTGATCGGCTATCATCTGGGGCGCCTGAGGGGGCGGCAGCGCGGGCTGATCGAATACAAGTGACGCCCGGCGCAGACCTCAGGTCCGCCCGGCAGGGGGGGCCATGCGCAGGGCCAGTGCCTTGCGCATCTCGCCCGGCAGCAGTTTGGCGCAGGCCCAGTAGCGCGGCGCCAGTCGTCTGGGATTGCCCAGCATGCGCCAGGCCCATTCCATCGCGATGCTTTGCACCCAGTCCGGTGCGCGCACCTGTGTTCCCGCCAGAAAATCCAGCCCCGCCCCGACAGAGGCAAAGCCGACATGGGGCGCCAGATCGCGACCGCGTGCGGCAAGGATTTCCTGTTTGGGGGCGCCGAGGGCCAGAAAACACAGGCCGATCCCGGCGGTTTCCAGCATGCGCAGATAGCGTGCCGCCTCTTCCCCGGCGGGATCAAACCCCATGGGCGGCGCGATGGTCAGCGCCACATCCAGCCCGCGTGCCTCGACCCGCAGCGCCTCAGCCGCCGTGGCCAGCGCTGTTTCGGTCGAGCCGAGCAAGGCCACCTTCACCCCGGCCTGCGCGGCCAGCCGGGCCAGCGGCAGAACCATGGTCGAGCCGGGCACAAGGTCGACCGGCTGCCGGGCCAGACGCGACAGCCAGACGATCGGGTTGCCGTCCGCCACGACGAAATCCTGCGCGGCATAGGCCGCGCGAAAGGCCGGGTCGGTGTTGAGCTTGACCAGATGATCCAGATTGATCGTGGCAAGGGCAAAGCCCTGACGCGCGGCAAGGCGCTGCCGCACGGCGGCCAGAAGGCCGGCCGCATGAGGTACGTTCACGGGAATCGTTGTGTCATCTATGGTGAACTGCACGGCATCTACTCGATAATCGGGTGCCGCTGGGTATCATGAAACGGCGCGACGTTCACCCCTTGCCGGTCCAACCGCCCGGGCTGTGTCAAAAACACTCTGTTTCCGGCAAACTGCATGGCGCCGCATGCAGGACAGTTGCCCGAAACCGGGCTGCTCGCTTAGCCATGCAACATGAACAACCCGATGCCCCAGAAGGCCGCCGTGCAACACCGGCAGTCCATCGACCTTGCCCGGTTCGTCGCCGCTTTCGGCGTCGTGGCCGCGCACGCACTGGCCTCGCCGCGCGACTGGGTTGGCCATCTGTCGCTGGGGCTGTTCCTGATCCTGACCGCTTTTCTGGCCATCCAGTCGGCCGAGCGGGCGGGGGGCAACTATCCCTGGCTGGCGCGGGCACGGCGGCTGGTTCTGCCCTGGCTGTTCTGGTCGGCGGTGTTCCGGCTGCTGGACATCCTGCTGTCGCATGATCCCGCGCGTCTTGTTCCGCTGACCGATCCGTGGAGTCTTCTGATCGGCTCGACCATCCATCTGTGGTTTCTGCCCTTCGTGATGCTGGTCATGGTGCTGGTGCAGCCGGCGGCGCGGCTGATCCGGACCCGGCGCGATCTGGTGGCCGGGGCGGGGCTGATGCTGGGCGTCGGGCTGCCGCTGTTCTGGTTGCATGAATTCGTGCCGATGCCCGATCCTTTGCCTCAATGGGCTTTCGGCCTGCCGCTTTACATCTACGGCCTGTTGCTGGCGCCTGCGCACCGCCTGAACCGGCCGCTGGTGCCGCTGGTGGCCATGGCGCTGCTGGCGGGGGCGGGCTGGGCGATGGCGGGCAAGCCCTGGGCGCTGACGCCGCTGATTGCCGCCCTGGGGTTCGAGCTGTTCTGGCGCTTGCCGCTGCGCCATCGCCTGTTGCCCGCTCTGGGCCGCGTTGCCTTCGGCATCTATCTGATGCATCCGTTCTTCATGCTCGTGGCCTACAAGATTTTCGGTGCAGGCGTGGGGTTCTGGACCCGGACGCTGACCGCTTTCCTGCTGTCCTGGGCCGCCACCGCCGTGGCGTTGCGTCTGCCTGTGATCCGCAGGTTGGTCTGAGGCGCGGGGCGATGCTAGACTCGCACCGCCGCAATCGAGGAGCCCGCCGCTGATCACCCCCAATCCCCTTGCCTGGCTGATGCTGCTGATCTGGCCGCTGGTCGTGGCGGTGCTCTGGCGCCGCCTGCCGCCGGATCGTGCGCTCATCTGGTCGATCCTCGGGGCTTATCTGATCCTGCCGCCGGTCATCGCGCTGGACCTGCCCGTTGTTCCCGATCTGGGGAAAGACAGCATCCCGCCGCTGATGGCGGCGGTCATGGTGCTGTTCGTGCGCAGGGAAACCATTCCGATCCTGCCGGACTCATGGATCGGGCGCGGCTTGCTGGTGATCTTCGTGCTGTCGCCCTTTGCCACGGTGCTGACCAATGGCGAGCCCTTGCCCAAGGGGGCGGGCGAGATGATCCAGGGCATGCGCATCTACGACAGTGCGGCGGCTGTCATCAATCAGGGCATCGCGGTCCTGCCCTATTTCCTTGCGCGCCGCTATCTGGGCACGCCCGAGGCGATGCGGGCGATCCTTGCCGCGCTTGTCGCGGCGGGGTTGGCCTATTCGGTGCCAATGCTCATCGAGACGCGGCTTTCGCCGCAGATGAATGTCTGGGTCTACGGATATTTCCAGCACGACTTCTTCCAGACCATCCGCTTTGGCGGCTATCGGCCGGTCGTCTTTCTGCCGCACGGGCTTTGGGTCGCGTTTTTTGCGCTGATGGCCGCGCTCAGCGCCGTGACGCTGTTCCGGGTCGGCCCGTCTGACCGTCGGCCCCGGCAGTTTGCCGTCATGCTGTATCTGCTTGCCGTGCTTGTGTTGTGCAAAAGTGCGGGACCGCTGGTCTATGCGCTGGGCCTGAGCCCGCTGATCCTGTTCGCGCCCCGGCACTGGCAGGTTGTGATGGCGGCTTTGCTGGCGGGGATCGTCATTACCTATCCGCTGCTGCGCGGCGCGCATCTGGTGCCGCTGAACCAGATCATCGCCTTCGCCGAACATCTTTCGCCGGACCGGGCCTATTCCTTCGCCTTCCGCGTCCGGAATGAGGAGGCACTGCTGGACCGGGCGGCGCTGAAGGCGTGGTTCGGCTGGGGCGGCTATGGCCGGAACCTGATCTATGATCCGGTAACAGGGGCAGGGACCTCGATTGCCGATGGCGCCTGGATCATCACGCTGGGGATCTATGGCTGGCTGGGCTATCTGGCGCAGTTCGGGCTTCTGGTGCTGCCGCTTCTGCTGATGGGACGCGAGATGCTGTCGCGGCGCAGTGCGGTTTCGCCCTGGGTCGCAGCGGTTTGTCTGCTGGTGGCGGCCAATCTGGTGGATATGCTGCCCAATGCCACGCTGGTGCCGCTGACATGGATGATGGCGGGGGCGGTGCTGGGCCATGCCGAGGGGCTGGCCCGTGCCCGGCGGGCCGCGCGCGCGGCGGCAGTTCGGGCGCGCTGGCATCCGAAAGCCGGGCGGACAGTGCTGTGATGCAGGTCGACCTGGGGGTCTTTGCGCATAACGAGGCGGCGGGCATCGCGGCGATGGTCGCGCGGCTGAAGGCGCAGGTGGTTCCGGATATCGACCTGCGTATCCTCGTGCTGGCCAATGGCTGCACCGATGATACGGTCGCCCGCGCCCTTGCGGCCGGAGCCGAGGTGGCCGATCTGCCGGAAGGCGGCAAAAGCCGGACGTGGAACCGTTTCGTCCATGACCTGTCCCGCCCCGGGGCCGGTGTGCTGATCTTTGCCGATGCCGATATCCTGCTGCCCGAGCCTGACGCGCTGGCGCGGCTGGTCAATGCTTTGCAGGCGCGGCCGGGCCTGCATGTGATGAACTCGCGTCCGGTGAAGGATATCGTGGCCGATCCGCAGGGGCTTGGCTGGCAGGACCGGCTGATCGCCATGGCAGGTGGCACGCTGGATGACTGGCAGACCGCGATCTGCGGCCAGCTTTACGCCATGCCCGCCGCCTGCGCCCGCCTGCGCTGGCTGCCTGCGGGTCTGCCGGTGGAAGACGGCTTTCTGCGCGCCATGGTGCTGACCGACGACCTGACCGCGCCCGAAGATCTGTCGCGCATTGGCGGTGCCGATGTCTGGCACATCTACGAAAGCGAACGCAGCCTTGCCGGGCTGATCCGGCATCAGGTGCGGATCGTCATTGGCTCAGCGCTCAACATGGCGGCCTTCGGGGCGCTGCGCGGAATGGCCCCTGTTGCCCGCAGGGCCGCCTTGCAGCAGGCGGCGCGCGATCAGGGCTGGCTGCGCCGCATCGCGCGAAGCCGACTGCCGCGCTGGCCCGACGGATTCGTCCCGCTGCACTTTCTGGTGAAACGCAGCCGGAATCTGCTGGGCCAGCCGCGCCGTTTGCTGCGCCCCAAAGGGGTGTTGCTGTTGATTGCGGGCTTCGGTTTTGACCTGATTGTCTGGCTGATTGCCCAGTTTCGCATGTTCCGGGGCACCGGCGCGGGCCATTGGTAAGGCACTTTCGCCTCAGACCAGCGGAGAATGCGGCGAGAATGTGGCGAAAGCGTGGCATTGTCACCAACTACGGGATGGACCGTTGATCCATCCCCCGTGTCTATCGTCAGGCGGCGGTTTACGTTAAGGTTCACAGGGTTGAGTGGTGTGGCCGCAGCTTTTGGGCGGTTGCCGGATTGGTGAAAGTGGATGTCGGACAAGGGGTTTGAACCGTCGGGGATTTCGGAAACCGACATTGCAATTGTCGGGATGGCGGCGCATCTGCCCGGTGCGCCCTCGGTCGATGCGTATTGGCAGAACCTGCGCGACGGGATCGAAAGCATCCGCCATCTGACCGAGGCCGAATTGCTGGCCAATGGTGAAAACCCGGCGAAGCTGCGCAACCCGAATTATGTGCCCGCCGCCGCACCGCTGGACGGCTTTGCCGATTTCGATGCCGATTTCTTCGGCTTCTCTCCGAAAGAGGCTGCGATCCTTGATCCGCAGCACCGGCAGTTCCTGGAGGTGGCGTGGGAGGCGATGGAGAACGCGGGCCATGTGCCCGAGGCGTTCCGCGGCGCCATTGGCGTTTATGCCGGTTGCGGCATGGGCAGCTATTTCTACTTCAACCTCTGCTCCAACCGCGATCTGGTCGACGGCACCGGCATGTTCCTGCTGCGCCATACCGGCAACGACAAGGATTTCCTGTCGACCCGCGTCAGCCATATCTTCGACCTGAAGGGACCCAGCATCAACCTTCAGACCGCCTGTTCCACCTCGCTGGTGGCGGTGCACTATGCCTCGCAGGCGCTGCTGAATGGCGAATGTGACATGGCGCTGGCGGGCGGCGTGACCATCGAACTGCCGCAGGGCCGGGGCTATGTGTTCCACGAGGGCGAGATCCTGTCGCCCGACGGCCACTGCCACGCCTTCGACCATCGCGCGCAGGGCACGGTTTTCGGCTCGGGCGCGGGTTGTGTGGTGCTGCGCCGCGCGGTCGATGCGATCCGTGACGGCGATCATATCTGGGCCATCGTGAAGGGCAGCGCAGTCAACAATGACGGCGCGGCGAAGGCGGGCTATCTGGCGCCCTCGGTCGAGGGGCAGGCGCGGTGCGTGGCCGAGGCGCAGGCGATTGCAGGCGTGACCTCGGATACCGTCGATTACATCGAATGCCACGGCACCGGCACCTATCTGGGTGACCCGATCGAGGTGGCGGCGCTGACGCAAGGCTTTGCCGAAAGCGCGCAAAGCGTGGGCACCTGTCGCATTGGCAGCGTCAAGACCAACATCGGCCATCTGGATACTGCCGCCGGGGTGGCGAGCCTGATCAAGGTCGCGCTGAGCCTGCATCACCGCGAGATGCCGCCCAGCCTTGGCTACGAGGCGCCGAACCCGGCGATTGATTTCGAAACCTCGCCCTTCCGGGTGAATGACCGGCTGACCCCGTGGGAGGGCAAGGGCCGCCCGCGTCGAGCCGGGGTCAACAGCCTTGGCGTCGGTGGCACCAATGCCCATGCCGTGCTGGAAGAGGCGCCGGGCCGAGAGGCGTCGGACGCCTCCGACTGGCCGTTCCAGCCCATCGTGATTTCTGCAAAATCGAAGACCGCGCTGGATGCGCAGGCAGCGCGCCTGGCGGCACATCTGCGGGCACACCCGGAACAGCCGCTGGCTGATGTGGCCTTCACGCTGAAGGAGGGCCGCCGCGCCTTTGAAAAACGCCGGGTTCTGGTGGCTGAAAGCCATGCTGGGGCTGCCGATCTGCTGGAGGGCAAAGACCCGCGCCGGGTGTTCAGCCATGACTGGCTGGGGGATGACCCGGAGGTCGTGTTCATGTTCCCCGGTGGCGGGGCGCAATTCGCCGGAATGGCCCGGGATCTTTACGATACCGAACCTGAATTCCGCGACTGGATGGATCGCGGCCTTGCGGTGCTGCAACCGAAGCTCGACTACGACATCCGCGCCCTCTGGCTGCCCGAACCGGGGCAGGAGGCAGCGGCCAATGCGCGCCTGAAACGGCCCTCGGTGCAGTTGCCACTGATCATGATCGTCGAATATGCGCTGGCGAAGCTCTACCAAAGCTGGGGCGTGCAGCCTGCCGCGCTGATCGGGCATTCCATGGGCGAAAATACCGCCGCCTGTCTGGCCGGTGTGATGTCTTTCGAGGACTGCATAGGCCTCGTGCATCTGCGCGGGCAGTTGTTCGATACCGTGCCGCCGGGTGGGATGCTGTCGGTCCCGATGGAGGAGGCAACACTACGCCCGCGTCTGACCGGCGATCTGGATATGGCCAGCGTGAATGCGCCGGGGCTCTGTGTCGTCTCCGGCCCCGATGCGGCGCTGGCAGACCTGGCCGCCGCCCTGGCGGCGGATGAGGTGGAAACCCAGCGCATCCTTATCGACATCGCCGCGCACAGCCGGATGCTGGAGCCGATCCTGGCCCGCTTCGGCGCCTATCTTCGGTCGATCCCGCTGCATGGGCCGGAGGTGCCTGTAATCTCCAACCGGACCGGGCTGCCCCTGACGGCGGCAGAGGCGACGGACCCCGATTACTGGGTCCGCCATCTGCGCAACACGGTGCTGTTCCGGCAGGGGATGGAGCATCTGACCGCGACGCCGGGCCGGGTGTATCTGGAGATGGGGCCGGGCCGCGCGCTGTCGTCGCTGGCGCAGGCCAATGGCGTGGCACCGGGGCAGGTGGTCGCGGCGCTGCGCCACCCCGAACAGCAGATGGCGGATGATGCCTGGCACATGGCCAGCATCGCACGGCTTTGGGCCTGTGGCGTGCCGGTGGACTGGGAGCCCGTCTGGGGCGGGGCGCGGCGCCGGCGCGTGCCGCTGCCGGGCTATGCCTTCCAGCGCAAAACCTATTTCGTCGAACCGGCGCAGCCGCAGGCCGCCGGGGTTGAGGAAACACCCGCGCGGATCGCGGAGGTCGCGGGCTGGGGCTGGCGCCCGGTCTGGCGTGCCCGTGCCGCCGAGGAAGAGGATGAGCCCGCAGCGCACAGCTGGCTGGTCTTCGCCGACGAGGCGGGGCTTGCCCTGCCGGTCGTGACGCGGTTGCGTGCCGAGGGGCGTCGCGTGACCGTGGTGCGCAGCGGCGATGCTTTCGCCCGTGATGGTGAAGGGAACTATACCCTCAATCCTGAACGCGGGCGCGAAGGCTATGATGCGCTGATCCGCGATCTGGTCGCGCATGGCCATGCCCCCGACCGCATTGCGCATTTCTGGCTGGTGACGGAGCGCGAAAGCTTCCGACCCGGATCAAGCTTCTTCCATCGCAATATCGAACAGGGCTTCTATGCGCTGATGTTCCTCGGGCAGGCGATTGCCGGGGAAAACCTGCCTCAGCCGATCCACATGACCGTGGTGACCAGCGGCGCGGTGCAGGTCGCGGACGAAGGGCTGCCTTACCCCGAGAAGGCCGCGATTGCGGGGCCGGTGCGGGTGATCCCGCGCGAACTGCCGGGAATGACCTGCGCGACGCTGGACCTGCGGCTGCCCGTCCCGGTGCGCGGCTGGCGGGCCAAGCCCGATCCGGCGGCGATGGAGCGTTTGGCGGCCGAGGTCTGCGAGGATTTGCTTGCCCCGCCGGGTAACCGCATGGCGGCGCTGCGCGATGGCAAGCGGCTGGAGCGCGGGCTGAGGAAACTGCCGCTGCCCGAGGCGCGGCTGGACCTGCCGGAAGGTGCGCCGGTGCTGATCACCGGCGGTTTCGGCGGTATCGGGCTGACGCTGGCCGAAAAGCTGGCGGTTGCAGCGAAGGCAAAGATCCTGCTGATCGCGCGGCGCGATCTGCCGCCGCGTGACGACTGGACAGCGCATCTGGCCCGGCACGGTGCTGCCGATCCGCTGTCGCGGCGCATCCTCGCGGTGCAGCGGCTGGAAAGCCTTGGCGCCGAGGTGCGGGTCGCCCGCGCCGATGTCTGCAACACCGAGGAGATGCGCGCGGCGATCACAGAGGCGGAGGCCGAATTCGGCCGCATCCGCGCGGTGATCCATGCGGCGGGTGTGGTGGATGACGGTCCGCTGCTGACCAAGAGCCCGGCGGCGGTGGAGGAAGTCTTTGCGCCGAAGCTGCACGGCACGCAGGTGCTGGATACGCTGTTCCCCGATGGGACGCTGGATCTGCTGGTGCTGTTTTCCTCGACCTCCACCATCACCGGCCCGGCGGGGCAGGTGGATTATGTGGCGGCGAACGAATACCTGAACGCCTTTGCGCAGGCACGGGCTGGGGGCAAGACGCGGGTTCTGGCGCTGAACTGGGGCATCTGGGCCGATGTCGGCATGGCGGCCGAGGCGTTGGCAGACCGCACCGGCAACCGCCCACCCGCGCCGAAACTGCCGGTCAGCGGGCGCCCCCTGCTGGCCGAGAGCACCTTTGACCGCGAGGGCGCGCGGCTTTACGAGACCGATCTGAATACCGGAAGCTGGCTGCTGGATGGCCACCGCACGACGGCCGGTCAGGCCCTGGTGCCCGGTACCGGCTATCTGGAAATCGCGGCCGAGGCGGCGGCGGAAGAAGGCTGGGCGGCCTTTGAACTGCGCGATCTGATGTTCTTCCGCGCGCTTGAAGTGGCGGATGACGCGCAGCGCGCGATGCGGTTGCGACTGTCCGCCACGGACGAGGGCTTTGCGTTCGAGGTCCGTTCTGCGCAGGACTGGCGCGGGCGGCAGGGGTTTGCACTGAACGCGCAGGGGCGGCTGATGCCGCTGCGGGGAACGGCGGCCACGGTCGATCTGGCGGCGATTGCCGCGCGGATGGGACCGGCAGCCGAGGATGCGAGAGGCATCCGCTCGCCACAGGAGGACCACCTTGCCTTCGGTCCGCGCTGGCGCGTGCTGCACCGCATGGCGCTGGGGCAGGGCGAGGGGCTGGCGGTGCTGACCCTGCCGCTGGCAGCGCAGGTCGATCTGACACAGGGCTGGCTGATGCATCCGGCGCTGATGGATCTGGCGACCGGCTGGGCCATGGGCCTGATCGAGGGCTACCGCCCCGACCACCTCTGGGTGCCGGTCTCCTATGGCCGGGTGCGGGTCTGGGGGCCGATCCCGGCGCGGGTCCACAGCTGGGTGCGCAATGCTGCCGCCAACCGGGGCGAGGGACCGGTGGCGGTATTCGACGTCACGCTGGCGGACGACACCGGCCGCGTGCTGGCCGAGATCGAGGGCTTCACCATCCGGCGGCTGGAAACCGGCTTTGCCGCACCGCCACTGGCCGAACGCGATCTGACCTTCGACACCGATCCCGCAGGCGCCCGCCCGGCCTCGCCGCAAGAGGAGCGGCTGCTGCACAACCTGTCGCAGGGCATCCGCGCCGAAGAGGGCGCCGATGCCTTCCTGCGTGCCGTGGCAACCGGGCAGTCGCAGGTCATCGTCTCGTCGCTGGACCTGCCCGCGCTGGTGCGGCAGGCTGACCGGGCCGAGGCCGCCGCACGACCGGAGGGGCAGAGCTTCGCCCGCCCGGATCTGGACAGCGACTATATCGAGCCACGCAATGACATCGAACGCACGCTTGTCGGCTTCTGGCAGGATCTGCTGGGCGTCGGGCAGGTGGGGGTCGAGGATGATTTCTTCGCGCTGGGCGGGCACAGCCTCATTGCGGTGCGCCTGTTCGCCATGGTGAAAAAGGCGTTCCGGGTGGATTTCCCGATCTCTGTGCTGTTCGAGGCGCCGACCATCGCCGCCTGTGCCCGTCTGATCGAGGAACGCATCGGTCCGCAGGACAGCATGGCCGAAAAGGCGCCGCAGCCGACCCGTCGCTTCACGCATCTGGTTGCCATGCACGAAGGTGCGGGCGGGCCGAAGCAGCCGTTTTTCCTTGTCGCGGGTATGTTCGGCAATGTGCTGAACCTGCGGCATCTGGCGCAGCTTCTGGGTGGGGATCGGCCGTTCTATGGCCTTCAGGCGCGCGGGCTGTTCGGCGAGGATGAGCCGCACCGCACCTTGCCTGAGGCCGCCCGTGACTACATCGCCGAACTTCGGCAGGTGCAGCCTCAGGGTCCTTACCTTCTGGGTGGGTTCTCGGGTGGCGGTCTGACCGCATGGGAAATGGCGCGGCAACTGGAGGCGGAGGGTGAGGCGGTTTCGCTTCTGGTTCTGCTCGATACGCCGCTGCCGTTGCGCCCGCCGCTGTCCGGTCGCGACAAGGCGCTGATCAAGCTGGCAGAGCTGAAGATGCGGGGGCCGGGTTATCTGCTGGACTGGGCGAAAGCGCGCTGGGCCTGGGAGATGCAGAAGCGCCGCCCCAAAGCCGTGACGGAAACTTCAAACCAGTTCCACAACGCGGAAATCGAAGCCGCCTTCCGGGCCGCCCTGCCGCAATATGCACTGCCGCTTCGCAAAGGGCCGACCGCCCTGTTCCGTCCGCCGCTGGACCGCAAGTGGAAGGTGTCTAACGGTCAGTGGGTCAGCGCCGCGAAGGAATATGTGTTCGCAGACAATGACCTGACCCGTTTCGCCCCGGCGCTGGTGGTGCAGGAGGTTCCGGGCGATCACGACAGCATGGTGCTGGAGCCGAATGTCCGCGTTCTGGCAGCGCGTCTGCGCGAGGCGATTGCGGCGGCCGAAGCCCCGGCCCCGCATCTGCGCGAGGCGGCGGAGTGACGCGATGCCCCGGCTGCTGACGGTCATTCTCAACTGGCGGACGCCTGACATGACGCTGCGCGCCTGCGAGGCGGCGCTGCGCGAAATGGCCGGGCTTGAGGGCGCCATCACCATCGTTGACAATGCGTCGGGCGATGGCTCGTTCGATGCGATGCAGGCAGGCGTCACCGCGCGCGGCTGGGACCGTGGCGCGGTGCCTGTGCAGGTGCTGCAATCCGGACGCAACGGCGGCTTCGGCGCGGGCAACAACTTTGGCATTCGTGCGGGCCTGCCGGGCGATGTGCGGCCCGATTACGTCTATATCCTGAACTCGGATGCTTTCCCCGATCCCGGTGCCATCCGTGCGCTGCTGGATCATCTTGAGACCCATCCCGCCACCGGCTTCGCGGGCAGCTATATCCATGGGGATGATGGCGCGCCGCATCGCACAGCCTTCCGCTTTCCGACCCTCTGGTCGGAACTTGAAGGCGCCGCGCGCTTCGGCCCGATCTCGCGCCTGTTGCGACGCCATATCGTTGCCCAGCCGATCCCGCAGGCGACCACGCGGGTCGACTGGCTGGCAGGTGCCAGCCTGATGATGCGGCGGGAGGTGCTGGACCGGATCGGGCTGTTCGATGAAACTTTCTTCCTTTACTTTGAGGAAACCGACCTGTGCCTGCGCGCGGCCCGTGCGGGGTGGCCCACCGATTATGTGCGCGGCTCCGAGGTCACGCATATCGGCTCGGTTTCGACGGGCATGAAGACCTGGAGCCGCATTCCGCAATTCTGGCTGGACAGCCGGCGCCATTATTTCACCAAGAACCATGGGCATATCTATGCCGCTGTCGCGACGCTTGCCCATGTGGCGGGCGGGGTCTTGTGGCGGCTGCGCCTGCTGGTGCAACGCAAGGACCGGGGCGATCCGCCGCATTTCCTGCGCGATCTGATCGTGCATTCCTTGCGGCGGGTCGGGCAGCGCGATCCGGGGTAAACCCGGAGGAAGAATGGTGTGCGCCCCTTGCAACAGGGGCATCGCCGCCCGCAAGGGGCGGAAGGAGTGTATGATGAACCCGGTGTCCTGTTACCTGATCGGCAATGAAAGCCTGACGCGCGAATGCGGTGCGATGTGGCTGGCGCGTGGCCATGCCATTGCGGCGCTGATCACCCGCAATGCGGATGTCGCCGCCTGGGGCGTGGGGCAGGGGCTGACGGTCATCGCGCAGGAACCGGGGTGGGAGACGGGGCTGCCTGGCGCGGTGGACTGGCTCTTGTCGGTGGCCAACCTCTCGCTGGTGCCCGAGACCGCCTTGCAATGCGCGGCGAAGGGCGGCGTGAACTTCCACGACGGGCCGCTGCCGCGTCATGCCGGTCTGAACGCGCCGGTCTGGGCCATTCTGGGCGGCGAGTCGGAACATGGCATCACCTGGCATCGCATCACCGATGGCGTGGACGAAGGCGCTATTCTGGTGCAGCGCCGCTTTCCCATTGCCGCGACCGATACTGCGCTGACGCTGAATACCCGTTGTTTCGAGGCGGCGCTTGACAGCTTCGCCGAGGTGATGGCGGCGCTGGAGGCCGATGCGCCGGGTGTGGCGCAGGATTTCACACAGCGCAGCCTGCATCTGCGGACGGATCGTCCGGCTGCGGCAGGACGCATCGATTTCACCCAAAGCGCGGATCAGGTGGCCGGGCTGGTGCGGGCGCTGGATCATGGCAGCTATTGGAATCCGCTGACCACGGCAAAGCTGTGGGACGGGCGGCGTTATGTCGTGGCAGGCGGGGCTGAGGTGGTGCCCGGTGTCGGTGTGCCGGGGCAGGTGCTGGCGGCGCGCGAGGATGCCGTGACGGTGGCCTGCGGCACAGGCGCAGTGCGGCTGTCGCGGCTGACCTGCCAGAAGGGCTTTCCGGTTTCGGGCCTCAGCCTGCCGAACCCGCTGGCATCGGCCAGCCCGGCGGAGGCAGAGGCCCTGACCCGCGCGCTGGCCGGGGTGGTGCCGAAGGAACTGGCGCATCGCAGGGCGCTGCTGACGCTCGACCCCGCCGAGGTGCCGGGGGCCGCCGCCGCGACGGCACCGGAAGTCTGGAAATCGGTTCCGCTGTCCCTGCCGTCACTGGCACTGGGCGCCCTTGGGGCGGTGCGGCTGTCGGGCAAGCCGGTGGCCGATCTGGCCTGTGGCGCGGCTCATGCGACGGAGGGCATCCTGTCGGACTGGGTGCCGCTGCGGGTGGCGGCCGAGGGCCCGCTGCCCGAGGCGCTGGACCGGGTGGAGGCAGCCTTGCAGGCGGCCGGGCTGCATCCGGCCTTCGCGCTGGACTTGCTGGCGCGTGAGCGGCGGCTGTTCGGGCTGACCCCGCCCGCCTTTGGCATTGGCCTTGCGCCGGTACCGGGCACGGTGGTCACGCTTTCCCCTGACGCGCTGTATTATGACGCGAGCCGCCTGAGCGTGGAACAGGCGGAGGCGCTGGCTGCACGCCTGTCAACCTTTGCCGCTGCCGCGCAGGGCGAGGCGCGGGTGGAAAGCCTGCCGGTTCTGACTGACACGGAGCGCGAGGCGGCGCTGGTCGCCCCGAACCGGACAGCGAAATCCTATGACGCCACGCAATGCGTGCATCAGGCGTTCGAGGCGCAGGTGGTGCGCAGCCCCGAGGCGGTGGCCGTGGTTTTCGAGGGCGAAGGCCTGACCTATGCGCAACTGAACGCCCGGGCCAATCGTGCCGCGCATGTGCTGGCGGGTATGGGAGTTGTCCCCGGCACGCTGGTCGGCCTGCATTGCCGCCGCTCGCTCGATCTGCTGGTGGGCGCGCTGGCCATCCTCAAGGCGGGTGGCGCCTATGTGCCGATGGACCCTGCCTATCCGGCCGATCGCACGGCCCTGTTCATCGAAGACAGCGCCAGCCCGGTGATCGTGACGCAAGGCGCACTGTCCGCGGCCTTGCCCGCTGGTCCGGCGCAGCTGTGCCTTGATACCGATGCCCGGCTGGCCACGGCGCCCGAGGCCAATCCGCACAGCGGCGTCACCTCCGCCGATCTGGCCTATATGATCTATACCTCCGGTTCCACCGGACGCCCCAAGGGGGTGATGGTCGAGCATCGCAATGTGGCGAATTTCTTTGCCGGGATGGATGACCGCATCGACCACACGACAGGGGCGGTCTGGCTGGCCGTCACCTCGTTGTCCTTCGACATCTCGGTGCTGGAACTGTTCTGGACGCTGGCGCGCGGGTTCAAGCTGGTGCTGACCAGCGACGAAAACCGGGCACTGGTATCGAACGGGCGCATCGGCTCGGCGAAGGGGATGGAGTTTTCACTTTACTACTGGGGCAATGACGACGGCGCCGGGCCGAAGAAATACGAACTGCTGCTGGAGGGCGCGAAATTCGCCGACAGCCACGGCTTCTGCGCCGTCTGGACGCCAGAGCGGCATTTTCACGCCTTCGGCGGTCCCTATCCGAACCCTGCGGTCACGGGCGCGGCGGTCGCGGCGGTCACGAAGAACATCGGTGTGCGGTCGGGTTCGGTCGTTTTGCCCTTGCATCACCCCGCACGGGTGGCCGAAGATTGGGCCGTGATCGACAATCTGACAAACGGGCGGGCCGCTTTGGCCGTCGCCTCGGGCTGGCAGCCGGACGATTTTGTCCTGCGCCCCGAAAATACTCCGCCGAATAACCGCGCCGCGATGTTCGAGGGGATTGAGCAGGTCCGCCGCCTGTGGCGGGGCGAGACTGTGGATTTCCCGACGAAAACCAGAACCTTTGGTGTGGTGACCCAGCCGCGCCCGGTGTCGAAGGAACTGCCGGTCTGGATCACCACCGCCGGTAACCCCGCGACCTGGCGCGAGGCAGGCGAGATCGGTGCCAATGTGCTGACGCATCTGCTTGGGCAAAGCATCGACGAGGTCGCCGACAAGATCCGCATCTATCACGACGCGCTGCGCAAGGCGGGCCATGATCCGGTGGATTTCAAGGTGACGCTGATGCTGCACACCTATGTCTGCCGCGACCGGGATCAGGCGCGGCGGGTGGCGGAAAAGCCGATGAAGGATTACCTCGCCTCGGCCGTGGGCCTGGTGAAGCAATATGCCTGGGCCTTCCCGGCCTTCAAGAAGCCGCAGGGCATCGAAAATCCGCAGGACATCGACCTGCGCAGCCTGTCGGACGAGGAGAACGAGGCGATCCTCGATTTTGCCTTCCACCGCTATTTCGAGGATTCGGGCCTGTTCGGCACGGTCGAGGATGCGCTGGACCGGGTCGAAAGCCTGAAACGCATCGGCGTGACCGAGGTGGCCTGTCTGATCGACTATGGCATCGCGCCGGAGGCGGTGATGGAGGGGCTCTATCCGCTGGCCGAGGTGCTGCGCCGCGCCAATGCGGGCGGGGAACCTGCGGCAGACGATTTCTCGATTGCCGCGCAGATCCTGCGCCACAAGGTGACGCATCTGCAATGCACGCCCTCAATGGCGCGGATGATCCTGATGAATGCCGAGGCTGGTATGGCGCTGGGGCAGGTAAAGACCCTGATGCTGGGCGGCGAGGCGTTGCCGGGCGCTTTCGTCCGCGATCTGCGCAAGGTGACCGGGGCGCGTATCCTCAACATGTATGGGCCGACCGAAACGACGATCTGGTCCACGGTCGAGGAAGCGGGCGATGGCGAAGGCGTGGTGAACATCGGCACCCCCATTGCCAATACACAGGTCTATGTGCTGGACGACCGGCAGCAGCCGGTGCCACCCGGCGTGGCGGGCGAGCTGTGGATTGGCGGCGATGGCGTGACGCGCGGCTACTGGCAGCGCGAAGATCTGACGGCGGAACGTTTCCTGCCCGATCCGTTCACACCGGGTGGCCGGATGTATCGCACCGGCGATCTGGTGCGGCTGCGGAGGGATGGCAAGCTCGACTATCTCGGTCGGGCCGATTTCCAGGTCAAGCTGCGCGGCTACCGGATTGAACTGGGCGAGATCGAAAGCCGGCTGGAGGCGCTTCCGGGCGTCACGCAGGCGGTGGTTCTGGCACGCGAGGATCAGCCGGGCGATTTGCGGCTGGTGGCCTATTACACTGGCACGGCACAGGAAACTGCGCTGCGGACGGCGCTGGCTGACAGCCTGCCCGAACATATGGTGCCCGCGCATTTCCTGCTGCTGGAGGTCTTTCCGCTGACCCCCAACCGCAAGGTGGACCGCAAGGCGCTGCCCGCGCCGCAGGTTCAGGTGGCGGCGGTGGTGCACGAGGCGCCGCAGTCTGGCCTTCAGACACAGATTGCGGAGGTCTGGCAGCGCGTGCTGGGTGTGCCCAAGGTCGGCGCGAAGGACAATTTCTTTGCACTTGGCGGGCATTCGCTGCTGGCGGTGCAGGCCCACCGGGAACTGCGCGACGGTCTGGGGCTGTCGAAGCTGTCGATCACCGACATCTTCCGCTTCCCCGTTCTGTCCGCACTCGCCGCGCATCTTGGGGATGCCGCGAAGCCCTTGACTGCCCCTGCTGCCAATACAACTGCGCCGCCGCCGGTGACGGAAGACCGGGCGGCCACGCGGGCGGACATGATGGCGCGGCGGCGTGCGCTGCGGACGGGGCGCGATGGCTGATCTGAAGGCGTTGTCTGTTGCGGCACGGGATCTTCTGCCCGCGGCCGTCGGGGTTGGTGTCAGCGATCCGCAGGGTGATCATCCTCCCTTTCCGGGCGAAGAGGCGAGCGGCCTGCCCCAACGGCTGGCCGAGTTCCGCGCCGGTCGTGTGGCGGTGCGCGAGGCGATGGCGGTGATTGGCCTGCCGCCCCTGCCGGTGCCGATGGGTGAGGACCGCGCGCCGATCTGGCCCAGGGGGCTGATCGGCTCGATCAGCCATTCGGCGCAGCTTTGCCTTGCCGCCGTCGCCGTGCCCTCGCCCCTTCGGGGGCTTGGTGTCGATCTGGAACCGGCGCTGCCGCTGGAGGACGATCTGCGCGCGGCGGTCCTGCGTCCCGAGGAAGAGCATTACGACCCGCACAGGGCCAAGCTGGTCTTTGCAGCCAAGGAAGCTGCCTACAAGGCGCAATATGGCCTCAGCCGCACGCTGTTCGATTTCCATGTCCTGTCGGTCGATCTGCAACCCGGCAGCTTCACGGCGACATTTCAGGAGGAAATCACCCCCTTCCGTGGCGGCCATATCCTGCATGGCAGATGGGCCGAGGTGGCGGGCCATTTCCTGTGCACGGTAACGCTCTGATCTTTTCGCGGCGCTGCGCCGCCGCTATGACAGGATCATGCGCGAGACCCTGACCCAGATCTACGAAGCCCGTGTCGCTGCCGGACGGCTGCGGCCCGATCCGGCCCAACATGCAGTATTGCCGATCCTTGAGGATCTGCGCCGCTGGCTGGAGGAAAACGCCACCCGCAAGGTGGGGCTGTTCGCGGGCCTGTTCGCCCGCCCGGTGACGCCACCCAAGGGGCTGTATCTTTGGGGCGGGGTGGGGCGCGGCAAGTCCATGGTGATGGATCTGTTTGTCGAAAGCCTGGACATTACGCAGAAGCGGCGGGTGCATTTCCATGCTTTCATGCAGGAAATCCACAAGGGTATGCATGAGGCGCGACAGCGCGGGGTGGAAGATGCGCTGAAGCCTGTGGCTGATCGCGTGGCCAAAGATGTGCGGCTGCTGGCCTTCGACGAAATGCAGATCACCGACATTACCGATGCGATGATCGTCGGGCGGCTGTTCCAGCTGCTTGCCGATCAGGGCGTGGTGATCGTGACCACCTCGAACCGGGTGCCCGAGGATCTCTACAAGAACGGGCTCAATCGCGGGCTGTTCCTGCCCTTCATCGACTGGCTGCGCGAGAGGTTCATCGTGCACGAGCTGGAGAGCCCGAACGATTACCGCCAACACCGGCTGCAAGGGGCGCAGGTCTATTTTCATCCGGCAGGGCAAAGCGGCCCGGCGATCGAGGCGATCTGGCGCGATCTGGTGGGCGGGGTCTCTGGTCAGCCGCTGCTGCTGGAGGTGAATGGCCGGCAGGTGGAAATTCCGCGCTTTGCCAATGGCGTGGGGCGCGCAACCTTCTGGGATCTCTGTGCCCGTCCGCTGGGACCGGCGGATTATCTGGCCATCGCGCAGGCCTTGCGCGTGCTGGTGCTGGAGGATGTGCCACAACTTTCCGCCTCGAACTACAACGAGGCGAAGCGCTTCGTCACGCTGATCGACGCCTTGTATGAGGCAAAGGTGCGGCTGATCTGTTCGGCGGCGGATGTGCCCGAACGGCTTTATGCCGAAGGCACGGGGGCGTTTGAATTTGAACGCACCGCCAGCCGTCTGCGCGAAATGCAGGATGCCGCCTGGGGCAGCGAGGCGGCGGCGGAGTAACCGCCGCCGCGAAGGCTCAGAACGGCACGAAGGCCTTGGCTGCAGGGTCGTATTGTTCCAGCCCGCCTTCACCGATGTCATTCCACAACCCGTGCAGGGTCAGGATTTCCGATTCGACGGCTTCGCGCACGAAGGGGAAGGTCATCAGGTTTTCCAGGCTGACCAGCACCGCTTCCTTTTCCAGTGCGCGGGCGCGGTCGGCATCGGGCAGATGGGCAACCCGTTCATAGCCGGGGCGCAGAATATCCATCCAGCGGCCGACGAAGCTGGTTTTTTCCAGCAGTTGCGGCGCGTGGCCGGAACACATGTCGTCGCAGCCCTTCACGCCCCCGCAATTGGAATGGCCGATGACGATGACATGCGCCACTTTCAGCGCCGTCACCGCATATTCGACCGTGGCCGAAGTGCCGTGATTGCCGCCATCGGGGCTGTAAGGCGGCACGAGACCGGCGATATTGCGGTGGATGAAGAACTCGCCTTCATCCGCACCGAAGATCGAGGTCACATGCTGACGCGAATCGCAGCAGGAAATGATCATGGCGCGGGGATGCTGGCCATGGGCGGCGAGGCGGCGATACCAGGCCTTGTTGTCCTGATAGGTCGTGGCCTTCCAGCCTGAGTAGCGGCTGACAAGGTAGTGCGGCAGCGGTCTGGCGTATTCCATCGGGGCCTCCGTCAGATCTGGCAGAATGTGGCCCGGCAATACGATGCAATCGCAGAAAATTCGAGAGGTTTCTTTTACACGCCGCAACCTTTTGTTCAGCCTGCCCGCGCAGGATGGACGCGGGTGTGAAACAACGGGTTGGGTGACGCCATGAGCGTTCAGGTAACGGTCCTTCGACCGAAAGAGCAGTTGCGGCAGGATGTGGAGCCTGTTGCGGCCATGTATCGTGATATGGGCACCGCGCAGGCGGAACAGGTGGTGACGCGCGCGCTGGGGGAGCTTGCGCTGACCATGGCGGGGCTGGCGCAGCAGGTGCGCGGCCATGACATGACGAACCTGTCACGCCAGTTGCGCAGGCTGCAACGTATGTCTGAACATATGGGCATGATCAGCCTTGGCCTTGTGGCCGCCGATGCCCGCGATTGTCTGGAACAGGGCGATTCGACGGCTTTCGCGGCGGTCTGGGCGCGGCTGTTGCGGGTGGCCGAGCGGTCTTTGGTGGTGGACAAGGACGTGCTTGACCAGAGCCTTTAGCGGGGCTTGCGGGCGGCGGTGGAACGGCTAGGCTTCGGCCGATCTGGAAGGAGTTGCCATGACCCCCGCATTCGCCGATCCGCAAAGCCTCTCGCGCCCGCTGCATGTGGTGGCCGCCGACGATCTGGAACGCTGGCTGGAGGCCGCGCCGCCCGGTCTTGCCGTCTGGGCGCGGGACAATGCCTTCAGGGCCGGTCTGGGCGATGTGCTGCCCCTGCCGGGCGAGGGTGGGGTCATGGCCGGGGCGCTGATCGGGTTCGGCACCGCGAAGACCCGCGCGCGCAGCCGGTTCGGCCTGTCGCGTGCGGTCACCACCCTGCCTGCGGGCGACTGGCATTTCGAGGGATTGCCGCCGGATCACGCCGCCGAGGCGGCTCTGGGCTGGCTGCTGGCACAGTATCGGTTCGACCGCTACAAGCCTTCGACCCGCATTCTGTCGGGCCTGAAATGCCCGGCGGGTGTGGATGAGGCGCAGATTCTGGCGATGGCGGCGGGGGAATATCTGACCCGCGACCTGATCAACACCCCCGCACAGGATATGGGACCGGCCGAGCTTGAGGCGGCCTTCCTGGCGCTGGCCGGGCGTTTCGGTGCCGCGACCCAGATTGTCGCGGGCGATGCGCTGGAGCGGGACTTCCCGATGGTTCATGCGGTCGGCAAGGGATCGGACCGGGCGCCACGTCTGATGTCGCTGCGCTGGGGGCAAACGGGGCCGAGCCTGACGCTGGTCGGCAAGGGGGTGTGCTTCGATACCGGCGGGCTGAACCTGAAACCGTCCTCTGGCATGCAGCTTATGAAGAAGGACATGGGCGGCGCGGCCACGGTCATGGGGCTGGCGCTGATGATCATGCAACTGGACTTGCCCATCCGGCTGCGCGTCATCGTTCCGGCTGTGGAAAACAGCGTGTCGGGCCGTTCGATGCGGCCGAAGGACATCCTGCGCTCGCGGAAGGGACTGACGGTCGAGGTGAATGATACCGATGCCGAAGGACGGCTGGTGCTGGGTGATGCGCTGACATGGGCGGCAGAGGAAAACCCGGAGCTTCTGGTCTCGATGGCGACGCTGACCGGCGCGGCGCGGGTGGCGTTGGGGCCGGATCTCGCCCCCTATTACACCGATGACGCAAGGCTGGCAGCGGCGCTGGAGGCGGGGGCCGCCACGGGCGCCGATCCGGTGTGGCGGCTGCCGTTCCATGATGCCTATGAAAGCGTGATCGAGCCGGGGATTGCCGATCTCGACAATGCGCCGGGCTTCGGCTTTGCCGGGTCGATTACCGCCGCGCTGTTCCTGCGCCGCTTTGCCGATCATCCGCGCTATATGCATTTCGACATTTACGGCCATACGCCCAGCGATGCCCCGGCCCGGCCCAAGGGCGGCGTGGGGCAAGGCGCGCGGGCGCTGCTGTGCGCGCTTCCTGATATGCTGGGACTCTGATTTGGACCGGCGCCTGACCCCCGCAAATGCCCGCGCCGCGCTGGAAAGCCTGCGCGGGATTGTCGATGCGCCGGTCTATGTGCCGGGTGAACCCGCGCGGGTTCTGCCGGCTGTTGCGGATCTGCTGAAAACGCCCGAAGGCGCGCGGGACCGTCAGGTGCTGCACGGCGAGGTGATGACGGTCATTGACAGGCATGAAGGCTGGGTCTTCGTGCAGGCGGCGAAGGATGGCTATTGCGGCTATCTGCCGGACAGGGCGTTGGGCCCGCCAGAGGCGGCAACCCATTGGGTCTGTACCCCGTCAACGCATCTCTACGAAGGGCCTAAAGTGCAGCACCGCGCATTGATGCCGCTGCCGATGGGGGCCAGGCTGAGGGTCATCGGGCAAACCGGCCCCTGGGCGGAAACGGCGGCAGGCTTTGTGCCCGCAATGCATCTTCTGGCGCTGGGGCAGCACCATCCGGACCCGGCGCGTGTGGCGCAGAGGTTGCTGGATGCGCCCTACCTTTGGGGCGGTAATTCCGTGGCCGGGCTTGATTGTTCGGGGCTGGCCCAGCTTGCCTTCGCCGCCTGCGGGATTTCACTGCCCGGTGACAGCGATCTGCAATCCGCCTGCGGGCGGGCCATCGCGGCCGAAGAGCCACTGCGCCGCAATGACCTTCTGTTCTGGAAGGGTCATGTTGCCATCGCCCTGTCCGCGGACCACATGATCCACGCCACTGCTTCGGTCATGGCGGTGACGGAAGAACATATCGGTGAGGGTGTCGCCCGTATCCTTGCGGCAGGGGAGGGGCCTGTGACGCACCGGCGGCGGATCGTCTAGCCTGACGGCCTATTCGATGGGACGGATCAGCTTGCGGTCAAAGACACGCAGCACGGCCACCAGATCATGCCCGCGTCGCAGCACCTGCCCGCCTTCCCCGATCACGGCATAGGCCCCCTGTTTCTGCCGCAGCTTCGGGCGCTTCTCGATCCGGTACAGCGGCACTTCGGCAGTGCGGCGGAAAACCGAGAAGATCGCAACATCGCGCAGGGCAGAGATCGCATAATCGCGCCACTCGCCTGCGGCGACCATGCGGCCATAGATCGAAAGGATCTGGCCCAGTTCCATCCGGTCGAAACGCACAACCTCTGCCGAAGTCGAGGGCAGCGGGATCGGGGCAGGCGGCACGGGAGGCAGGATCGACATGTCATGATGCTGTCACCAACCCTGCCGCAAATCAAGCGGTCTGGCGGCGCGGCCCTTTGGCCTCAAGCTTGCCGCGATCTTCGTCAAAAGGCCCGGATGGCACCATGATTGCGCCGCGAATCCGGGGGATGGTGAGAGCAGGGTGAAAGCCGGGGTCGATGGACGAAAGCCCCCACCCAGCCTGTCGGCCCCGGTTTTTGCCTGTGAGTGGCCCCCCGGACAGCCCTTTCGGCTTTTCGGGGGGTCTTGTCATTTGGCCAGCGCGTGCGCCAGGCGGTCAGGCGCCGGGGAAGCCTTCGGCAAGCCGGATCTCGCCCGTCTCGATCCCGCGCCAGTTGCGCTGGACCGCAGCGAGCCGCCGCCGGGCAGCGGGATGCGCCGGGTCCAGCACGCCAATGCGTACCAGAAGTGCGGCGATGGCGGCCTCCGACGCGCGGCTGTTGCCATCGATGATCTTCAGCGCAATGCCCATCCTGCGTTCGGGCACGATAGCGACGAATACCGCTTCGGCTCCGGTCTTGATCGTCACGCGGCCGCCCATGGCACGCATCAGCTCGGTACAGGCACGACCTTCACCACCCACAAGTTCGGGAAATTCTGCCATGGCGCGCGTCAGGCGGTGCGCCGCGCGGTCGCGGGCATCCCCCGTGCCGGTGGCGGCGGCGAAAGAGGCCATGGCGCGGGCAAGGCCATGGACCGTGGTGGCGAAGTTCGGGGCCGAACAGCCATCGACACCCCAGCCGGGGCTGGCCTCGCCCGTCACCTCTTCAAAGGCGGCGCGGATGGCGCGTTGCAGCGGATGGTCGATTTCCACATATTCAGGGCCCGCCTTCACATGACGGCTGTAGGTCAGGAAGCCCGCATGCTTGCCGGAACAGTTGTTGTGATACTGGCAGGGCTCGTCCCCCGCACGGATCAGCCGGTCGCGTTCCGCCCGGTCTGACGGCTCGTGGCTGCCGCAGCGCAGATCGGCCTCGGCCAGACCCAGACCCTCCATCCAGGCGCGCACCGTATCGACATGCAGCGCTGCGCCCTGATGGCTGGCGCAGGACAGCGCGAGTTGTGCCGGGCGCAGACCCGCCGCATCGGCGGCCCCGCTTTCGACCAGTGGCAGCGCCTGCAACATCTTGCACGAGGAGCGCGGAAAGATCACCGCACCGGGGTCGCCCCAGCTTTCGATGATCGCGCCGGTTTCATCGCAAATCACTGCATGGCCGCTGTGGCTGCTTTCCGGCAGCCCCCCACGCCAGAGTTCGACCATCCGCACCGCTGCTGTCATTTTCATCCTCACAGATGCGCGATTCCTTGCCCAGCAGACTTTCGCGCCTTGCCATTTTCTTGTTATGCAGGGATATCGGGTGAAATGCCCGCCCGCCACAGGAAAAGCCGGAAGAACGGTACTGGCGGGGCGGCAGAGGCAAAGACACGGCTGGAGGCTGTATCAGATGACATCCCTTCTCGCACGCACGCTTGGCGGGGCAGCGCTGGCATTCGTTGCGGTGACCGGAGCGCAGGCGCAGGAATCGACCAACCAGGTTGCGGTTCAGACCGACTGGTCTGTGTTCGTGGAACCCAAGGATGGCAAGCCCAAGGAATGCTGGGGCGTTTCGGTTCCCAAGGAAACGGTGAACAGCCGGGACGGCAAGCCTGTCTCGGCTCGCCGTGGCGACATCCTGCTGTTCGTCACCTATCGCGCAGGCGGTGGTGGTCGGGGCGAGGTGAGCTTCACCGGAGGCTATCCTTTCGCCAGCGGATCGACCGTAACGGTGGATATTGGCGGCACGACCTTCGATCTGTTCACCGATGGCGAATTCGCCTGGGCCGCGCCGGAACAGGATGCGTCCATCCTTGCGGCGATGAAGAAGGGCAACAGTGCCATTCTTTCGGCCCGGTCCGGGCGCGGGACGCAGACCAAGGATACGTTCTCGCTGCGCGGCTTCACCGCAGCGATGGACGATGCGGCCAAACGCTGCCAGTAAAGCGGTGATCTGGTCCCCCGCAGGCCGCCTTCGGGCGGCCTTTTGCGTTTCGTCGCCCAAGCCCCTTTGGCAAAGGCGGCGATTTCCTGTATGAACCCCCTTCATCCGAAGGAATCCGTTGCCATGAACGCCCCGAATCCCATGCCCGAGGCTCCCGCTGCCGTCGCCCCGATCACGCAGGACGTGCTGACCATCCCGCGCAAACTGCCTGAGGGCGGGTTGCGCAATCTCGTCGGCCTCACGCGCGATCAGTTGCGCGACGCGCTGATTGCGGCGGGCACGCCGGAAAAGCAGGCCAAGATGCGGGTCGGGCAGATCTGGCAATGGATCTACCATTGGGGCGTGCGCGACTTCGCCGCGATGACCAATCTGGCGAAGGATTATCGCGCGCTGCTGGCCGAGCATTTCGAGATTTCGGTGCCCGAAGTGGTGACGCGGCAAGTGTCAGCCGATGGCACGCGGAAATATCTGCTGCGCATCGCGGGCGGGCACGAGGTCGAGGCGGTCTATATTCCCGAGGAAACCCGTGGGACGCTGTGCATCTCCAGCCAGGTTGGCTGCACGCTGACCTGTTCGTTCTGCCACACCGGCACGCAAAAGCTGGTGCGCAATCTGACAGCGGCGGAAATCGTCGGTCAGGTCATGGTGGCACGCGACGATCTGGGCGAATGGCCGGTGCCGGGTGCGCCGAAGGATGAGACGCGGCTGGTGTCGAACGTCGTGCTGATGGGCATGGGCGAGCCGCTTTACAACTTCGACAACGTGCGCGATGCGATGAAGGTGGTGATGGATGGCGAGGGCATCAGCCTGTCGCGTCGCCGCATCACCCTGTCCACCAGCGGCATCGTGCCGGAAATCGCCCGCACGGCCGAGGAAATCGGCTGTCTGCTGGCGATCAGCTTCCATGCCACCACCGACGAGGTGCGTGACCGCCTGGTGCCGGTGAACAAGAAATGGAACATCGCCACCCTGCTGGACGCGCTGCGCGACTACCCGCGCCTGTCGAACAGCGAACGCATTACCTTTGAATATGTGATGCTGAAAGGCGTGAACGACAGCGATGCCGATGCAAAACGTCTGGTGAAGCTGATCGCGGGCATTCCGGCCAAGATCAACCTGATCCCCTTCAACGAATGGCCCGGTGCGCCTTATGAGCGTTCCGACTGGGAGCGGATCGAGGCCTTTGCCGACATCGTCTACAAGGCCGGTTACGCCAGCCCCATCCGTACCCCGCGCGGCGAGGATATCATGGCGGCCTGTGGCCAGTTGAAATCGGCGACCGAACGCGCGCGCAAGTCGCGCGCCGAAATCGCGTCGGAAGCCGGGCTGTAAGCCCGGCGCCGGTCAGACGAAGACGATCTGATCGCGGTCAGCCCAGACCAGATCGGTGAAGCGCAGATGCGCCTCGCCGATGGTGATTTCCAGCTTGCGACCACTATAGCGGCTGAATACCGGCTCAGCCTCGCCGTCGATACGGATCGAGTCGGTCCCTGTGTCGAAGCCCATGATCCGGTCGATGCCCTTGTCCCGCGCCGGATCGATGATCACCACATGGTCCCAGCCGCTCAGGCGCAGCACGTCATCCCCCCGACCGCCGCTCACCTCAGCGTAAATGCTGTTCCCGCGGACGACCAGCACATCGGCGCCCGATCCCCCGAGCAGGGTGGAATTGCCTCCGATCATCTCCAGCCGGTCATCGCCCGCGCCGCCCGACAGGATGTCATTCCCCGACGCTGAGATGAGCGTGTCATTTCCGCCGTCACCATGAAGCAGATCATCCCCGTAATCATAGCGACCGCTGTCCGAGGTAATGTGGTCGTCGCCCGTTCCGCCGCGGAGCAGATCCGAACCCGAGCCGCCTTGCAGCGTGTCACTGCCCGCGCCGCCGAACAGTAACTCGTCCGCCCAGCCGCCCGTCAGGCTGTCGTTCCCACCTTCGCCATAGAGCCTGCCCTGCGTATCTGTCAGGACGTCAGCGCCACGACCACCCCGGAGAACATCATCCTCCCCGCCGCCGATGATCGTATCATTCCCGCCCATGCCCGACAGGGTGCTCTGGCCAATGGGGCCAAGCAAGAACTCCGAGCGGCTGCTCATTTTCAGACTTACGCCGAAGCCGTCCGCCTCAACCTGCCAGCCTTTCGTGTTCAGTGGCTGGCCATAAAGCTTCTGAAGCGCCTCAGTATCCAGGGAGCGGTAGCTTGAGAAAAAACTGTTCCCGCTTTGCGTGTAGGACATCAGGGTATTGCTGCTGTTGTCATGCTGACCCGGCAGGGTGACCGAGCCTTCGAACGGGTGCTTCAGACCAAGAGCGTGGCCCAGTTCATGCAGCATCACCTCGAAAGCGAAGGTTCCGGGCGCGTAACTGGTGTTCTGCGGAAAATCCAGCACGAGATCCCCGCCGCTTGGCAACGAGCCGTCTACCCAAGGATAATTGGCCCAGCCCGCATAGCGATTGGTGCTGATGGAGTTGTAAATGTCGATCATCGCCCCGCCGGACTCGCTTTCAACCAGCAGGATCCCGGCGGTTTTCATGGCGATGTCGGCGGCCTTACGGAATTCTTCGCGCTGTGCCGCGTTGAACGGAATATAGCGGTCACTGTCGTAGGGGTTGACGTCGGACAGTGAGGGCAATTCCTTTTTAGACAGAAAGGAATAGGTCACGACAACGGGCGTTTTGAGATCCGTGAGGGCGTTCCAGCGCGCGCTGGGGTGCTCAAGATAGGCCAGCAGGGCGCGCGAGCTGCCTGCGGGGGGCGCGGGAATCTCTGCGCCGGGGCCATCATCCCCTTCACCCGGACTTTTGGCACCAAGCACACACAACAGACACATGCACGGCCTCCTACTGGCAAGATACAACCTTGGGGCGTGAACTTAGTCTGTGGGCAGGAGTGGCACAAGAGGCGGTGACCGCCGCTGAGGGCCGTGCCGCCCTGTCGGGTCAGGCCGGGCTCAGGATGCGGCTACCGTAGAAATCGAACCATTGCGGCAAGTCTGCGCTTGGGCGCCTGGGTGGCGCTTCGCCTGCTGCAATCCATAATTGCTGTGGCAAGCCGGAATGCAGCGCGGAACAGACACGGGCGCGGGGTTCTCTGGCTTGTCTGTGGCGCGCCTGCTGCTAACCTGCGGCCATGTCTCAGCTCCCGCTTGTTCCCAACGCCCGCGCCCGGCGCATTTTTCTGGACCGTCATGCGCTGGCCGAGGCGCCGTCAGGTGTGGCCAGTGGTGCGGCGCTGCATGAACTGATCACCCGGATCGGGTTCGTGCAGGTGGACAGCATCAACACCGTATCGCGGGCGCATCACATGATCCTGTGGGCGCGGCGTCAAAGCTATCGCCCCGAGGCGCTGGCCCGGTTGATGGAGCGTGACCGGCTGCTCTGGGAGCACTGGACCCACGATGCCTCGATCCTGCCGGTGGCGTGGTTTCCGTTCTGGCGGCGCCGGTTTGAACAGGATCGCGCCCGTCTGGTGCAACGCTGGACCGGCTGGCAGCGCGCGGGTTTCCACGAGAAGTTTGACGAGGTGCTGGCACGGGTTGCTGATCATGGTCCCGTCACCTCGGCCGATGTGGGGGAGGGGGAGGCGCGCGGGTCTGGCGGCTGGTGGGACTGGCATCCGTCAAAGGCGGCGCTGGAATATCTGTGGCGCGTGGGCGAGCTGTCGGTGACGCGGCGCGAGGGGTTCCGCAAGGTTTATGACCTGACCGAGCGGGTGATCCCGGCGGAATGGCGTGCCCACCTGCATGATGATGCAGCGGTTATCGACTGGGCCTGCAATACCGCGCTGGACCGGCTGGGCTTTGCAACACCGGGCGAGCTGGCGGCCTATTGGGCTGCTGTCACGCCGGATGAGGCAAAGGTCTGGTCCGAAGCCGCGCTGGCCTCGGGCGCTGCGATTCGTGTCGCGGTGGAAGGGGCCGATGGCAGCCTGCGCACCCACTTGGCCCGTCCCGATCTGCCGCAGTTCGACCCGCCCGAACCGCCGGGGCGCCTCCGCATCCTTTCGCCCTTCGATCCGGCCCTGCGCGACCGCAAGCGGGCCGAGCGACTGTTCGGGTTTCATTACCGGATCGAGGTTTTCGTGCCCGAGCCGCAGCGGCGGTTCGGCTATTACGTCTTTCCGGTGCTGGAGGGCGCACGGCTGGTGGGGCGTGTGGATGCCAGGGCGCAGCGCGACCGGGGCGTGCTGGCGGTCCGTGCCTTCTGGCCCGAGGCCGGAGTGTCGATGGGGACGGGACGCCGCGCGCGGCTGGAGGCGGAACTGGATCGCCTCGCCCGGTTTTGTGGCTGTGATAACGGTGTCGAATTTGCCGCCGACTGGCTGCGCGACCATCTGCCGCCTGAACGTTGAGGCCGGACGGCGCTATTCCGCTGCCAGTGGCATCGCGCCGCCGGGGCGGCGGAATGCCCCCGCGAGTTCGGTGATGATGCCGCCGATCACCTGCCGGAAGGCGGTGAAATCCGTACTGCGGCGGATCGCGGTTTCGTCCATATAAAGCGCGCGGTCGATTTCGATCTGCACCACATGCTGCTGCTGCGACGGGCGGCCATAGGTCTGGGCAATATAGGCCCCGGCGAAGGGTGCATTGCGGACCACCCGCAGGCCCGCGTGGCGGAAGGCGGCCTCGATCCGATCCGTTACGTCGCGCGCCGCAGAAGCGCCGAAACGGTCGCCCAGCACGACCTCGGGATGGGCAATGCCGGGGCGTGAATGCACCTCGATCGCCTCATGTGGCATGGAATGCCAGTCGAGCAGGATGGCCTGCCCCGCGCCCAGATGCGCCTCGCGCAGCAGTGTCTTCAACTGGTCGTGCCACGGATGCCAGTGCCGCGCGATGCGTGCTTCCGCCTCGGCCAGGGAAATCTTTCCGCGATAGATATTGCGACCCTGCGCCACCACACGGGGAATCACCCCTAACCCGGAACTGACGCGCGGATTATGCGCCGCCCGGCCGATTCCCTCGATCACTGCCGGGTCAAGTTCGTCGCTGCCCCGGTTCAGATCCAGAAACGCCCGTGGTACCCGCGCCGCCAGAAGCGGGATGCCCGCTGCCGGCGCCGTGCCGATAAGCTCGTCGACAAAGGCGTCTTCCGAGCTGCGGATCTGGGATGAATCGAGCAGAATGTTGTCGAGAAACGCCGGATCATAGGCCCGACCGCTGTGCGGCGATGAAAATACCAGCGGCCCCCGCCCGATCTGCGGGGTGTTCAGGACATAGGCTTCGGTTTCGGTCCGGTGGATCATGTCAAAAGGTATAGCGCGGATTTTTCTGTTGTCGAAACCCCTTGAACACTGCTGCGACTCTCTTTATAGACCCCTCCACGACGCGGTTCTGCCCGCGTCCTTTGTTTTTACAAAGGCTGCGGCAGGGGCAAGTCAGGGCGGTTAGCTCAGCGGTAGAGCACTACGTTGACATCGTAGTGGCCACTGGTTCGATCCCAGTACCGCCCACCATTTTCGTCCCGCAAGGGGCACAAGGCAAGAAGGCGCACGCGCGCCGCGATAAGGAGACGACCCATGAAGGTCAAGAACTCGCTGCGCTCGCTGAAGACGCGTCACCGCGACTGTCAGGTTGTGCGCCGTAAAGGCCGGGTCTATGTGATCAACAAGACCCAGAAGCGCTACAAGGCCCGTCAGGGCTGATTGGCGCCAAGCCATCGCTTTGGAAAGACCGCCGCGGGAAACCCGGCGGTCTTTTTCATTTCAGCGCGCCATGGCGTGATATTCGGGGTTCGGCCGCATCTCGACCGCCGCCGCCAGCCGGTTCGACATGTTGTAGAAAGCGGCGACGGCGGCGATATCCCAGATATCCGCATCGCTGAATCCTTCCGCCCGCAGGGTGGCCCGGTCGGCCTCGCCCATTTCGGCGGGATGGTTGGTCAGCTTCACCGCGAAGGCCAGCATGGCCCGCTGCCGGGGGGAGATATCGGCCACGCGCCAGTTCTGCGCCACGGTTTCCGCCAGCGCCGGATCGCCGGAAAGCTGGCGCAGCGCCGCGCCATGGGCGGTCAGACAATAGACGCAGGCATTCTGCGCCGAAACGGCGACTGCGATCATCTCGCGCTCCGCTTTGGTCAGCCCCGAGGGTGCCAGCATCAGGTCATTATACATCGCACTGAAGGCGCGCAGTTTTTCCGCGTCGAAAGCATAGGCCAGCAGCACATTCGGGATCATGCCCAGCTTTTCCTGACACTTGCCGAAATAGGCGGCGATGTCGTCGGGCAGCGGGTTTTCGGGCTCCAGATCCAGCGCGGTTACGGTTTCGGTCATTGCATCCTCCCTTATAAGTGACAGCCTGCACCGAAGCGGGAAAGGTTCCAACGCGAAATCGCGGGGCTATGCTGCCTGAAGTCGAATCGCCGACCGGAGGACAGGATCATGCGGCTGTTTCATTCCCCGACCTCGCCCTATGTGCGTAAGGTCATGGTTTTGCTGCACGAAACCGGGCTGCTGCCAAGGGTCGAACTGGTGGCGGCGCAGGGCACGCCGGTTGATCCTGGGTCCATGCCGGTGGACCGCAATCCACTGGGCAAGATTCCAGCGCTGGAAACCGACGAGGGGGTGGCGCTTTATGACAGCCGGGTGATCTGTCGCTATCTGGATGATCTGGGCACCGCAGGGCTTTACCCGCCTGCGCCCGCCCTGTGGGAGGTGCTGACACTGGAAGCGACAGCGGACGGTATCCTCGATGCCGCGATCCTGATGGTCTACGAATCGCGGGTGAGGCCCGAGGAGCGGCGGCATCCCGACTGGGTGGAAGGGCAGTGGGCCAAGATCGCCCGTGCGCTGGATGCGGCCGAACGGCGGTGGTCCGGTCATCTGGCCGGGCCGCTGGACATGGGCCAGATCGCCCTGGGTTGTGCGCTGGCCTACCTGGACTTCCGGCATTCTGACCGACCGTGGCGCGCAGCGCATCCGCATCTCGCCGCCTGGGAGGCCGAGTTTTCCGGCCGGGCCTCGATGCTGGCGACGCGCCCGTCAACGGTTTGATTTCGAAGGGCTTCTAGGTTCTGGAAGGCAGGTGCGACCAGAGGCTGCGGCGGCAGGCGGCGCGCAGGCTGCCAAGCCATCGGATCACGGTGCGGCGTGCGTGGCTGTCGCGGCGCAGCACGCGTTCTCCCAGCCAGCCCAGAACGGCCCCGGCCAGAACCTGCCAGATGTCATGGGCCTGCGCCTGAATGCGTGAGGCCCCCACAAAACCCGCCCCGATCACCACCACCGCACGGGCGACCGGATGCGGCGGCAGGCAGTCATGCAGCAGCGCGCTGGCGCCGAAACCGGCAGCGGCGGTGTGCGCCGAGGGGAAGCCATCGCTGCCACCGCCGGGCCGCCGGTTCAGCGCCGTGTTGCCCAGCAGTTGCTTGGTGCCATGCGCAACGGCAATCACCCCGGTAAACCGCAAAAGCAGCTCGCCCGCCCGGCCATCCGCTGCGGCACAGGCCAGGGCCACGACCGGCAGCGCGATCTGAAGCCGGTCGCCATAGCGCCGCGCCGCCGGTTCGCAGAGAATCAGGCTCAGCGACAGAGCTGCCAGCACCAGCTGGACACGGCCGAGCAATTTCCAAAAGGGCCTGATCATCGGTGCCTCCGCCACTTGCGGGCCTGCCTAACGTGCCGATGTAACAGGCAGTTCACGCGCCCGTGTCGCAGGCATTGTGGCATTGCGAGGGGCGAATGATGCGAAAATGCCGCATCAAACCGGGGCCTGCGCGCCTATGACCGCTGGACGTGACGGGGGCGCTTGGCTAAAACCCGCCCATCACGGCTGCGGGCGACCGCCGCCCCTGATTTGCATGGGTCGCATGAGGCGGCCCTTGAGAGGGAGAAGATCTCGTGTCCCACGCAGAAGATCACGCAGGCACCCGCAGGGATTTCCTGTACTATGCAACGGCTGGTGCCGGCGCCGTCGCTACCGGCGCGGCGGTCTGGCCGCTGATCAACCAGATGAACGCTTCGGCTGACGTGCGCGCCCTTGCCTCGATCCATGTCGATGTCTCCAATGTGGCTGTGGGCTCGCAGCTCACCGTGAAATGGCTTGGCAAGCCGGTCTTCATCCGCCGCCGCACCCCCGAAGAGATCGACGCCGGACGCGCCGTTGCGCTGACCGATCTCGTCGATCCCCATGCCGACAATGCCAATAAGCCGGATGCCGATGCCGCCGACCAGAACCGCACGCTGGACGAAGCGGGCGAGTGGCTGGTGATGATGGGCGTCTGCACCCACCTCGGCTGCGTGCCGCTGGGCAATGGCGCCGGTGACTTCGGCGGCTGGTTCTGCCCCTGCCACGGCTCGCACTACGATACGGCTGGCCGCATCCGCAAAGGGCCCGCGCCGCGTAACCTGCCTGTGCCGGTGGCGCAGTTCACCGATCCGAACACCATCAAGCTGGGCTGAGGGAGACACCGATGGCCGGAATTCCGCACGACCATTACGAGCCCAAGACGGGCATCGAAAAGTGGCTGCATTCGCGCCTCCCGATTGTCGGGCTGGCCTATGACACGCTGATGATCCCCACCCCGAAGAACCTCAACTGGATGTGGATCTGGGGTATCATCCTGACCTTCTGCCTTGCATTGCAGATCGTGACCGGCATCGTGCTGGTGATGCACTACACGCCGCATGTCGATCTGGCCTTCGCCAGCGTCGAGCACATCATGCGTGACGTGAACGGCGGCTTCGCCCTGCGTTATCTGCATGCCAACGGCGCCTCGCTGTTCTTCGTGGCCGTTTACCTGCACATCTTCCGGGGGCTCTACTACGGCAGCTACAAGGCGCCGCGCGAAGTGACCTGGATCGTCGGTATGCTGATCTACCTCTGCATGATGGGCACCGCCTTCATGGGCTATGTTCTGCCCTGGGGGCAGATGTCCTTCTGGGGCGCGACCGTGATCACCGGCCTGTTCGGCGCCATTCCGGGCATCGGGCCGGATATCCAGGCCTGGCTGCTGGGCGGACCGGCTGTCGATAACGCCACGCTGAACCGCTTCTTCTCGCTGCACTACCTGCTGCCCTTCGTGATCGCGGCCCTCGTCGCCGTGCACATCTGGGCCTTCCACACCACCGGCAACAACAACCCCACCGGGGTCGATGTGCGCCGCGGATCGAAGGAAGAGGCGAAGAAAGACACCGTTCCGTTCTGGCCCTACTATGTCATCAAGGATCTGTTTGCGCTGGCCGTGATTCTGGTGGTGTTCTTCGCCATCGTCGGTTTCATGCCGAACTACCTTGGCCACCCGGACAACTATATCGAGGCGAACCCGCTGGCGACGCCTGCGCATATCGTGCCGGAATGGTACTTCCTGCCGTTCTACGCCATCCTGCGTGCCTTCACTTCGGACGTCTGGGCGGTGCAGTTCGTTCAGTTCATCACCTTCGGCATCGTGGACGCAAAGTTCTTCGGCGTGCTGGCGATGTTCGGCGCGATCGCGGTCATGGCGCTGGCGCCCTGGCTCGATACCTCGTCGGTGCGTTCGGGCAAGTATCGTCCGATGTTCAAATGGTGGTTCTGGCTGCTCTGCGTCGACTTCATGGTCCTGATGTGGGTTGGCGCCCAGTCGACCGAGTTCCCCTATGACTGGATCTCGCTCATCGCTGCGACCTACTGGTTCGCCTACTTCCTCGTGATCCTGCCGCTTCTTGGCGTGATCGAAAAGCCGCTGGCCATCCCGGCGACCATCGAGGAAGACTTCAAGGCCCATTATCCGCACGCGGCCGAGTGAGAGAAAGGAAGTAACTGAGATGCTTCGCAAAATCGCAATCAGCGCGATCTCGGCTCTGGCCATCACCTCCGGCGCCGCCATGGCCGCCGGTGGCGGCGGCCACATCGAGGATGTCGCCTTCTCCTTTGAAGGTCCGTTCGGCAAGTTCGAAAAGAACCAGCTCCAGCGCGGTCTTCAGGTCTTCACCGAAGTCTGTGCGGCCTGCCACGGTCTGAAATATGTGTCGATCCGCACGCTTTCGGACGAGGGCGGCCCGCAGCTTCCCGATGATCAGGTCCGTGCCTATGCCAAGAACTTCTCGGTGGTCGACAAGGACACCGGCGAAGAGCGTGAGGCGGTCCCGTCGGATCACTTCCCGCCGAACACCGGCGCGGGTGCCCCTGACCTCAGCCTGATGGCCAAGGCGCGTGCGGGTTTCCACGGCCCTTACGGCACGGGTCTGAGCCAGCTGTTCAACGGCATCGGCGGCCCGGAATACATCCATGCGATTCTCACCGGCTATACCGGCGAGACCAAGGAAGAAGCGGGCGAGACCTATTACGAGAACCACGCCTTCTCGACCGGCTGGATCAAGATGCCCCCGCCGCTGGCGGATGATCAGGTGACCTATATCGACGGTCATCCCGCGACGGTGGACGCCATGTCGGAAGACGTGTCGGCCTTCCTGATGTGGACCGCCGAGCCGAAACTGATGGCGCGCAAACAGATGGGTTTTGTCGCCGTTCTGTTCCTGATCGGCCTTTCAACGCTGCTTTACCTGACCAACAAGCGGCTCTGGGCCAAGGTTAAGGGCAAGAAGCTGGTCTGATCTGGCGCCTGTGAAACGAAAAGCCCCGCAGGAAACTGCGGGGCTTTTTCATGTGCCGAGATAGCGGGCCAGCGCAGGTGGCGGATTGGCGAATAGCGCTTCCGTTGACGCAGGGGGGGCGGCGACACCATCAGCCACCAGAATGGTGTGCGAAGAAAAGCGCTGCGCATCCTCGGGGTCATGCGTGACCATGAGGACCAGCGCCGGACCCGCGAGTTCTTCGACCAGCGCCAGCATTTCGGCCTTAAGGGCCGGGCCAAGCGCGGCGAAGGGTTCATCCAGCAGCAGCATCGGCCGGGCGCGCAGCAAGGCGCGGGCCAGCGCAGCGCGGCTTTGCTGGCCGCCCGACAGCGCGGCGGGGCGCCTGTTGCCCAACCCCCCCAGCCCGACCCGCTCCAGCGCCCGGTCAACCGCCGCCGTGTCGACGCGCCGCAGCGAGGGGTCAAGCCCGAGGCCAAGGTTCTGCGCCACCGTCAGATGCGGGAACAGGTTCTGATCCTGAAACAGGATCGACAGCGGGCGCCTGCCCGGCGCCAGCTCGTCCAGCGGCTGACCTTCCCAGCGAATATGACCTGATGCCAGCGGTATGAAGCCTGCAAGAGCATTCAGCAGGGTCGACTTTCCGGCCCCAGAGGGGCCGATGACCGCGATACGCTGGCCCGGCCCGGCCTGCCAGTTGGCGGCCAGGCTGAAATCGTCCTGCTGAATCGTGACATTCTCAAAGCTCAGCACCGGCGCGCCCCCATCTGTCACATATCCAGAACACGCCGAAGGCCGCGATCACCAGCAAAAGCGACGCTGCCGCCGCCGCCTCCATCCGATAGGCGGCCATCAGACGGGAAATCACAAGGGGCAGTGTCGCCCCATGCTCTGCCGCGAACAGCGCGACGACGCCCAGGTCACCCACCGCCAGCGCGGCAGTCAATCCCAGTGCAAAGCCCAGCGGGCGGCGGAGGCGGGGCAGGATCAGCAGGCGGAGCGCGGCCCAGCCACGCAGGCCCAGCGATTCCGCCAGCCTGCCATAATCGGCCACCAGCACGCGCGCCTCTGGCAAAAGGATGCGATAGGCGAAGGGCAGCGCCATGACCGCGGTCACCAGAATGGTGACCGGCACCGCCAGGTCGGGCGGCGCCACGAACGGAAAGACCAGCAGAAACAGCCCGGTGCCCAGAACAAGCTGTGATCCGGCCATGGGCAGCATCGCCACCGGCTCCAGCCAGCGGGCCCCTTGGGCGCGGGCCAGCGCCAGCACCAGCGCGGCAGAAACGGCCAGAGGTGCGGTGCAGAGGGCGACCAGCAGCGAGGTCAGCAGGCCGGGCCAGACCCCTGCGGGCAGGCTGGCAAGGCCGGGAAGGCCACGCAGCACCACTGCGCCGATGGGCAGGGCGAGGAAGGTCGCCGCCAGCCCGATGGCGCCAAAGTCGATCAGCTGCCGCCAGCCGCCGGACGCGGGCAGATCGGCCTGACGGTCGAGGCCGGCGCCGAACCCGCCCGGCGTGGTGAAGAAGGACGCCAGCGCCACCGCCAGCCCGCAGGTCCCCACCTGCATCAGGGCCAGCGTGGCGGCGCGGGGCAGGTCGAACTCGAACCGGATCGCCTGATAGATTGCCAGTTCCACGGTCGTGGCCGCCGGACCGCCGCCCAGAATCAGCACCACGGCAAAGCTGGTCAGGCAGATCGCAAAAACCGCGAGCAGCACGCCGGGCAGCACATCGCGCAGCATCGGTGCCTCGATATGGCGCCAGAAATCGGTGGGCCTGAAATCGAGACTGGCGGCAAGCCTCAGGCGTTCCGCCGGAATGGCCTGCCAGCCTTGCAGCAGCATTCGCGTCGCCAGCGGCATGTTCAGAAAGATATGGGCCAGCACCACGCCGCCCAGCCCGAAGATCGAGACGGGGGCCAGACCCAACAGACGCAGCCCGTCATTCACCAGACCGGCGCGGCCGAAAACCGCCAGCAGGCCCAGCACCGCCACGATGACCGGCAACAGGAAGGGTGCCCCCAGCGCAGTGATCATCAGCCTGCGCCCGGCAAAGCGGCGGCGGGCCAAAGCACGGGCAAGCGGCACCGCACAGGCGGTGGAGGCCAGCGCGGAAAGCGCGGCCTGCGTTACCGTAAAGCGCAATGCGGCCAGATCGGCTGTGCCGACCCCGCCGCGCCCGGCTTGCGCCAGAACGACTGCCACGGGGCCCAGCGTCAGCGCCGCCAGCCCCGTCGCAATCAGCGCGCCAGCGCGGCGCGCCATTCTTCCAGTGCCGGGGCGCGCAGCGCCTCGGCCTCATCCGCGCCCAGCAGCAGCGATTTGGTCGGCTGCACCAGCGTCTCGAACCCCTTCGGCAGCCCCTCGGCGGGTACATGGGCGGGATACATCCAGTTCGTCGTCGGCAGCACCGCCTGCGCCGCATCCGACAGCATATAGGCCATAAAGCGGTCAGCCAGTTCAGGCTGGTCGGAAGCGGCCAGTTTGCCCATCACTTCGACCTGCATGTAATTGCCCTCGTCGAAGACGGCGGCGGTCTTGCTGTCATCCTGTTCCGAGATCAGGTGATAGGCGGGCGAGGTGGTGTAGCTGAGCACCATATCCGCCTCGCCTTCAAGGAACATGCCATAGGCTTCGGACCAGCCGGGGGTGACGGTGACGATATTGTCGGCCAGATCCTTCCAGACCTGCGCCGCCTCGTCGCCATAGGCCGCCTTCACCCACATCAAAAGGCCCAGACCGGGGGTGGAGGAACGCGGGTCCTGAATGACGATCTTCAGGTCCGATCCCGCCAGATCGCGGAAGTTCTTCGGTGCATCCAATGTGCGGTTGTGGACGAAGGCGAACCAGCCCCAGTCGTAGGGCACGAAGTTCGCATCCTCGAAGGCGACCGGCAGGTCGAGTTTGGGGGCCTGACCATGTGGCGCGAACAGGCCGGTTTCGCGGGCCGCGGCGGTCAGGTTGGTGTCCAGACCCAGAACCACGTCGGCATCGGTCTTCGCGCCTTCCAGTTGCACGCGCGCCAGCAGCGCGGCACCGTCCCCTGCCGGTATGAAGCGCAGATCGCAGCTGCATTCGGCCTCGAAGCCCGTTTCGATGGCCGGGCCGGGGCCCCATTCGGATACGAAGCTGTCATAGGTCAGCACGTTCAGTACCGGGGTCTCTGCCGCCACGGGTGTGGCGACAAAAGCGAGACCCGCAGCAAATTTGAGAGATTTCATCGTCATTCTCCTATCTGCGACGGGCGGAGACGGGAGTATGGCCGGGCCACGCACCTTCCCTCCGCCGGTCCTAACCGGTTCAGGTTCAACGGGTCCGCGTTGCCGCATCTCAGCCCAGTAGGGCCCCCCGAGGTGCGGGCGACAATAGGGCAGGGTGAGCCATGTGCAAGGGGAATCGACAGGAAACTGGACGGCGCCACCGGCCCGGGGGAGGTGGCGCCCGGTCGGGGGTCAGCCCCAGACCTCGGTGAACTCGCGCCATTCGCCCTTGCTCATGCCGCTGTCTTCCTGAGCGACGGTTTCGCCCGCGAGACGACGCTTCAGGACGGCGATGGCCCTGGCCGACAGGGTGACCCCGCCCATGCGGTAATCCTCGAAAGCGCCAAACGCGACCGGCACCCAGTCGGCCACCACCTTCGCAATCGCCTCGGCATAGACGCGAATTTCATATTGTGCATGGGCGTCGGCGCGCAGCCGCAGGAAGTGGAACAGGTTGTGCAGATCGACCTTCCAGTACCATTGCGTATAGATATTGGCGGGCAGGTTCATCCGCGCCAATTCGCGCGCAAGGCCCTGCTGGCCGTCCTGGCTGAGCATTTCCTCGTAATGGTCATAGCTGCGGGCGGCATCGGATTTCAGGATTTCCAGCACCCGCGCCGCTTCATCGCCTTGCAGCACGGCGCCACGGCCCTGATTGTTGACCGTCGATTGCGCGGCCAGATGTTCAGGGGTCGGGATGTAGAACTCACGGTCCATGATCGAATAGCGGGCGCTGTATTCGTTCACATTGGCGGTGCGGTGGCGAATCCACTGGCGCGCGACAAAGATCGGCAGCTTCACATGCAGCTTCACCTCGCACATCTCGAACGGGGTGGAATGCCAGTGCCGCATCAGATAGCGGATCAGGCCGCTGTCGTCGTTCACTTTCCTCGTGCCCGCGCCATAGCTGACCCGCGCGGCCTGCACGATGGCGGCATCGTCGCCCATATAGTCGATCACCCGGACAAAGCCGTGGTCCAGCACCTGATGCGCCCGGTAAAGATGGGCCTCCATCCCTTCGGAGACAGCGCGAAGGGTAGGGCGCGGGGTCGCACGCAGGGCGTCGATCTCGGCTTGCTGTTCAGGGGTCAGGGGCATGGTGTGGTCCTTCGTATGAGTCGGAAACCACTATATCTGGGCGAAGCCCCGCATATAACCCACCGGATGATGCGTGGTGCAGAGATGCCGCAGCCTTCATCCAAAGTGATGAACGGTGCGAAACTCGTTGACTTTACAGGGATTTTGGAAAATCTGGAAAGAAAAACGCAGCAGTGTCACAGGACCGTTATCATGTCTCAGCTTCGTACGGCGCTTGCCGCGCTTCTGCTTTTGTCTGCCTGTAGCGGCAGCCCGTTCGAGGACCCGACCGACGGGGGCACCGATGGTGGCACGGACGGCGGGACCGATGGCGGAATTGACAGTGACCGCGAGCTGCCTCCCGGCACCGCCAGCCCCAAACCGGATAAGCGGATCGTCCGGTACGAGGCGCGGGGTACGGCCTCCACCGATGGCGACAGCGGCAACGGCTATGTGACGAAGGTCAGCTACAACCGCGACAGCGACACGTTCAGCGTGGATGGCCTGCCCTTCGATGGCGACAATGCCTATACCCGTGGCACCAAGGTCGGCTCGCTGGGCAAGGTGGCGGTTTACGAAGGAAAGCCCACCCTGGACGGGATCGAGCAGATCCAGCACCGTGCGCTTTATGGTGTCAGCAGCGACGGGCAGGTCGAATTCGCCATCGTCCGCACCGGCGGCTATGTCGATTACGGCTTCGGCGGGTTCATCTATCAGCGGAACGGATCGGTCACTCTGCCCGCCGAGGGCACCAATACCGCCGACTATCGCGGCCAGGCGCGTTACAAGGGCAAGTTCGATTCGCTGCGGGATTTCAAGGCCAAGAGCGGGCTTGAATATGGCCGCGCCGACATGACCATGGATATCGACTACGACGATTTCAACGATGGCAATGGCGTCAAGGGCCGAATCTACAACCGCAAGATCTATGATATCAACGGCAAGGAAATCACCGACGAGGTGGTGGCCGCGCTGTCCGCGGAGTCGGATCGCAAGCAGGACGGTCTGCCGGAAATCCGCTTCCGCGTGCAGCAGGGCGTGATGGACGACAATGGCGAGATCGTCGGAACCGTCTCTTCCAGCTATTACAATGGCAGCGGGGCGATCGAAGGCTTCGAACAAGGCAACTACTATGCCATCGTCTCGGGCAAGAATGCCGAGCGGGTGGTTGGTGTGGTTGTGGTCGAAGGCGACGACCCGCGCTGGTCGGGCGTGACCACGCGCGAGACCGGCGGCTTCATCCTGAAGCGCAAGAAGGCGAGCGCGAACTGACGATGCTTCGGCCGCTGCGGTTCCGGCTGGCGGCGGGGCTGATCGCCGCCGCCCTGCTGGGGCCAACCCAGATCCGGGCCGAGGATGCCGTGACGGCGCAGGAATTGCGCCGCATCGGCTATGCGATGATGGCCGAGGGCGATGCCCGGGGCGCCGAGGCGCTCGCCGAGGCCCTGCTGGCGAGGGATGCAGGCGATACCGCCGCGCTGATGCTGCGGGCGCAGGCCCGGCTGAAGCTGGGTCGCGCGGGCAGCGCGCGGGCTGATGCGCGCGAGGTCTACCGGATCAGTGACAAGCAACAGGCCCGGTTCGGGGCGGCGATGTTCGTCGCAAGCTCGCTGGTGGAAGATGGCTATGTCACGCGCGGTCAGCTCTGGTTGCGTCTGGCGGCGCAGGCTGCGCCGGACGACGCCAGCCGGGCAGCGGTGGCGAAGGATTACGATTTCGTCCGTTCGCGCAACCCGTGGCTCTGGAGCTTCAACCTGCGCGCCAATCCTTCGTCCAACGTGAACGACGGATCGACCGAGGCGAGTTACACCAATCCGGGCATCCCCTGGCTGGGCCCCGAGATCGAGATTACCGGCGCGCAGAAGGCGCTGTCGGGGGTGGAGGCGACTGCCGGGTTCGGCGTGACCTACCGCTTGCCCCCTACCGTCACCACGATGACCGCGCTGCATTTCCGCGCGGAACAGACCAAGGTACAGCTTTCATCCGAAGCGAAGCGCATCGCGCCCGGTGCCCTTGGCCGCGATTATGACAGCGCCAGCGTCGAGGCGGGCATCAGCCGCCGCTGGCGCCCCGAAACCGGCCAGATAACCTATGGATTCGGGGCCTATGCCTCGCATGACTGGGCGGGTGGCTATGACCTGTCCAACGCGCTGCGGCTGGAGGCACAGGCAGACCGGCCGCTTGGGAACGGTGTGGCGGGCATGGTGGCGCTGAGCGCGGAACGGCAATGGCGGCTCGATTCCGCAGTGCGTTCAGCGGATGTCGTGTCGCTGACCTTCGGAGTGCAGCGCCAGCTCGCCAATCAGGACCGGCTTCAATTGACGCTGGGAGGGCGTGTTACCGCGACCGACAGCCCTGGCCTGCGCAACAATGCCGTCACGGCCCGTCTGGCCTGGGACAAGGCCCGGCCTCTGGCCGGGTTTTCGGTTGGCGGTGCGCTGACCTTCGAGGCGCGCGATTACCCGGATTCGCCCTTTGATCTGAATGACGGGCGGCAAGATCGGCGCATGTCGCTGGATATCTCGATCCAGCATGAGGATGTGCAGTTTTACGGCTTTTCACCGACACTGGATATCCGTGCGGCCCGTAACCATTCCGATGTCGGGCTGTACAGCTCGCGCGGGCTGGGCGTGACGCTGGGCATCCAGTCCAGCTTCTGACTGGCATCCGCCGGATTTGACCCTATGTTTCCGCTACCGGCGGCACAGCCGCCACGGCCAAAGGCGAGGGAATCCGATGAAGCTGAAGTATCTGCACACCATGGTCCGCGTGCTGGACCTTGAAAAATCCATGGCCTTCTATCGCCTGCTGGGGCTGGAGGAAACGCGGCGCTATGAAAACGAACAGGGCCGGTTCACGCTGGTCTTCATGGCGCCGCCCGGCCAGCCGGAGTGCCCGGTGGAACTGACCTACAACTGGGATGGCGATGACGGCCTGCCCTCGGACAGCCGCCATTTCGGCCATCTGGCCTATGAGGTGGAGGACATCTACGCCACCTGCCAGCATCTGATGGACAATGGCGTGACCATCAACCGGCCGCCGCGCGACGGTCGCATGGCCTTCGTCCGCAGCCCGGATAATGTATCGGTGGAGCTGTTGCAGGCGGGCACGGCGCAGGCGCCGGCCGAACCCTGGACCTCGATGCCGAATACAGGGCACTGGTAAGGCAGGAAACCCCCTTGCGGGCACGGGGCGAAGCGGTCAGGACGGGCGCATGACGGATCGAGCTTTTCTGAATGTCGAAGCCTCGCTGACCGGACGGCGCTGGCTTGGCCCCGACCCATCGGTCACCCGGCAGGCCGAGGCGCTGGCCCAGGCAACGCGGCTTCCCGCCGCGTTGTGTCAGGTTCTGGCCGAACGCGGCGTGGCCCCGCAGGAGGCGCCCGCCTTCCTTGCGCCCGCGCTGCGCGACCTGCTGCCCGATCCGCTGAGCCTGCGTGATATGGCCCCGGCGGCAGAGCGCTTCCTGAAGGCGCTGCGCAACCGCGAACGCATCGCCATCTTCGCCGATTACGATGTGGATGGCGGCTCGTCGGCCGCGCTGCTGCTGACGTGGTTGCGTGCCATGGGGCGGCCTGCGACGCTTTATATCCCCGACCGTATCGACGAGGGCTATGGTCCCAACGTGCCTGCCATGCAGGCGCTGGCCGCTGCGCATGACCTGATCATCTGCGTCGATTGCGGCACGCTGAGCCATGAGCCCATCGCCGCCGCGAAGGGCGCAGATGTGGTGGTGCTGGATCACCACCTTGGCGGCGAGACGCTTCCCGATGCCGTCGCTGTAGTGAACCCCAACCGGCAGGACGAGGATGGCAGTCTTGCACATCTTTGCGCGGCTTCGGTCGTGTTCCTGCTGCTGGTCGAGGCCAATCGCCGCCTTAGGGCCGAAGGTGTGCAGGGGCCGGATCTGATGGCGCTGCTCGATCTGGTGGCGTTGGCCACCGTCGCCGATGTTGCGCCGCTGATCGGGGTCAACCGCGCCTTCGTGCGGCAGGGGCTGCGGGTGCTCGCGCGGCGCGAACGCGCGGGACTGCGCGCGCTGGCCGATGTGGCGCGGATGGATCAGGCACCCACGCCCTACTCGCTGGGCTTCCTGCTGGGGCCAAGGGTGAATGCGGGCGGGCGGATCGGTCAGGCCGATCTGGGCGCCCGTCTTCTTGCCACCGATGATCCGGCCGAGGCGGCGGCACTGGCCGAACGTCTGGATCAGCTCAACACCGAGCGGCGCGAGATCGAGGCGGCGGTGCGTGCCGCGGCCCTCGCGCAGGCCGAAGCCCGCGGGCTGGATGGTCCGCTGGTCTGGGCCGCCGGGGCAGGGTGGCATCCGGGCGTAGTCGGCATCGTGGCCGCGCGTCTGAAAGAGGCGACGAACCGCCCCGCCGTGGTGATCGGGCTTGAGGGCGGCATCGGAAAGGGCTCGGCCCGGTCCGTGACCGGCGTGGACCTTGGCGCAGCGGTGCAGCGGGTTGCGGCCGAAGGGCTGCTGCTGAAGGGCGGCGGGCACAAGATGGCGGCGGGTCTGACGGTGGCCGAGGATCAGATCGAACCCGCCATGGCGCGGCTGGCCGAACTGCTGGAGCGGCAGGGGGCGGGGGCCACTGGCCCCGCCGACCTGCGGCTGGACGGTCTGCTCAGCCCGATGGCGGTCAGCCCCGCGCTGATCGAACAGCTTGAGGAAGCCGGCCCCTTCGGTGCTGCCGCCCCGGCCCCGCGCTTTGCCTTTGCCGATCAGGCGGTCAGCGCGCGTCGCGTGGGCGAAAGCCATCTGCGGCTCAGCTTCGGGGATGGCAGTGGCCCGAAGATTGACGCCATCGCCTTTGGCGCCTTCGATGGCCCGCTTGGCCCCGCGCTGGAGAACGCGGGACACCAGCGTTTCCATCTTGCCGGGCGGCTGGAGCTGAACAGCTATGGTGGCCGCACGCGGGTGCAATTGCGTCTGGAGGATGCGGCGCGCGCTTGATGCGAAACTGTCGCATTTTCCTCTTGCGCCGCAGCCAACGCGCCGCTAGATAGCCCCTCACCGGCCACGGCCCGTTCGTCTATCGGTTAGGACGTCAGGTTTTCAACCTGAAAAGAGGGGTTCGACTCCCCTACGGGCTGCCACTTCTTCCCGTATGTTGTTGATTTTGCTGATAAATTCTCAAGGCGCAAAATCCTACTACAGAACTACTACAGCGAAAAATCGGCACCTTTCGGCCCGCCGCAGGCTGGGAAGCGATCACGCATTCGTGAATGCCGCGACCGCCGCAAGAACTTGAGCGCGGCACCCAGATAGCGACGAAGTTTTGTTCAACAAGTGCTGTTGGTGCGACAGACAGCACATCTTGTAAGCTATACCTAAAGTCACTAGTTTACTTCTGTCCGCATGTTAAGCCATACATTAACCCGAACGTGAGACACGCATGGAAATCGAAGGCTACCGCGAACATGCGTCTAAAGAACCACCGGGGGAACTTGTGGTCTACATCTCGGATGAAGTTCACGCCTACCTCGTTGCCGAGGGGGTGGAAGGTGGGCGGAACCGACGGCATGTCGGGAAGGTTGACATCATCCTCAAGCGCCTTCGGCGCGAGGGTATGCAAGTTCGAGCCGGGGAGCAGTTCAAGTTCGAAGGACGCTTCCCATCTGGGCGCAGGAAGGGCGGAGAACAGGCCGTCTATGTAGCAAAGTCTGATCAGGTGAGAATTTACGGCGGTCCGATTACGGTTGGCGGAAAGACAATCCTTCTTTTCCCGGAACCGGACACGAAGAAGAGAAACAAGGCAGATCAGGCCCTATTGAAGCGAGTTGCCAAATCGCTGGGAGAAAAAAATGACGAACTCGGGTAAATTCTTCGAACCGAATACCGAAGTCGAGCGCATCGAGTATGCGATTGATGCCCTCACCCTGTCGGTGCAATTTGCCTTGCAAAAGGCGATGCACGATAACTGCATTACGCAGAAGGATTTGGCGGATCGCCTTGGCGTTTCCCCTGCTCGTGTTTCGCAAATGCTCTCGAATTCCGGCCCCAACCTGACCCTGAAAACGTTGGGGAGGATTGCTTATGCGCTGGGCGAAGAATTCGAGTTGATCACTCTTCGTGAATTGAATTCGATGAAGTCCACGAAAAAGAAGCAGCCCGAGAAATTGGAATGCGAAATTGATCGAAAAGTGGTCTCGCTTCGAGGGGTTCAGTGGGTTGACGAAACGGCAAACAGCAATCGCTTTCCGTTCGAAGATGTAGCAGCATGACGAACCTGCCGAAAATTCAAGACAACAGCGAACCCTCTAAGCCTCTTACCTTTGTTAGTGACGACTTCAACCGCGACACTTATGAAAAGGTTACGCAGCGGGCGAAGCTTCGGGATGTCCGACTTATTGACACGAGCTATCATGTCGATATGCAATGTTTCTTTGAATCCGACGAGGGAGACGTTGACCTTAAGCAGGCATTTTCTGGAAAACCAAAATGGCAAAAGCTGTCGGAAGATTCCGGCACTCTTGCTGGCGGGTATGAGTGGATCGCGGAAATCAAGTTTCGACGCAAGCGCGCCCTAAAGCTTCAGTCGCAGTATGTAGTGATCTACTCTGGGCTTAAGGGGTGTGACCCCGATTATGCGCGCCTTTATTTCAACAAACTGGCCCGCTTTACCACCTACCCTTATTTTCGTTCTCACTTTTCGTATCACTCGGCAAGTTCGGGACTGTCGCTAGCACCTCTCCCGTCTTTGACTGATCGCGTTGATTAAATAGGCCCCCGGTGCAACGCGGCCCTATGCGCTGCAACCGGGGCCTATCGCCGGGTGTCTAATCCGGCTAGCGGACAGGGCGAAAGGAATTAAGCCCCCGTCCGATCCTCATTCAGCGAACGCGGCTGCGGGGATGCCCATACAAGCCGCAGGATCGACGTCAGCCGCATTGCAGGCTTGGCGCAGGGTCTGACCCGCCGCAACCATGACGACCGCAGGGAAGCCCCTGCCAGCACCCGCCAGCCAGCGCAGATGCGCAGCCCTGTCGGAAAGGCGGGGTTGCCCTTCCGGCGTCGCCCATGTGGGCACATGCCCCGCCTCTGCCGTCAGCACGGGCAGGCAGCCCAGGGCGATTTCTGCCGTCAGGTCGGGGGCCGGATCGTCTAACCCGACCGACAGAAGTTCGCCATAGGGGCCGACAGGAATGCGGTCGCCGAACGGCGATACCCGATCTTTGCCCGATTCCTTGAGCCAATCCGAAAGCATGGTCATTCCGCCGCTTCGGCGGGCGGTTCAGCGAAGGGCGCTTCGGCATCAACGAAGGTTTCCCGCGCCTTGTTCGACTGCGCCGTGTCGTAAGCCGCCTGCCGCAGCTTGCTCATGCCCTGTTCGATCCTGTCGGCTTCCTTGCCCACATTGATCGCATGGACCATCGCGGCAGCATCTTCGGGCGAGAAGTGCGTTACAGCGGTCATCACAAGGTCCATGCGGCGGGTTTCGCTCATGCCCGAGTTGAAGGCCGGGGCCGCGTTCAGGGCGGCGGCAATGTCGCTTGACGACTTCACAAGGCGCGTTGCTTCGGCGGGCCATGCCGGATCGCCCTTCGCAGCCATTTCGCGAAAGATGGCTCGCGTCTCCCCGTAAAGTGCAATCTTGTCGGGATCGGGGGCGATGGGCGCAAAGGCGCGTTGCTTCGCGGCTTCGGCGTCCTTGTCGGCCTTGTCGCGGATATAGGCAATGTCCTTGGCGACATGCGCGGCCAGCCGGTCATAAAGCTGACGCGAAATTTCGTGCTTGTGGGGTTCCGTCTTGGTCGCATCACCGGCCAGCTTCGAAATCCGACCAATGCAGTCTTTCACGGCGAAGTTGATGCGGTTCGCCGCCGCCGCGATGGACCCTTCAACTTCGTTTGGGCCGTATTTCCAGAAGTGAACCTTGAACCCGGCGGTCGGGGTCAACATCATGTCAAGAAATTCGGCATAGGCGGGGTTCAGATATTTGGGCATGGTTCAGACTTTCCATTTCTGCCCGGTAGAAACTTCGATCTGCCATTCGGTTCCGCTGGCGTCGGTTTCATACCGGAATTTCAGGGGCTTTGCGCCGGGCGCAAGTTGATCGTTGAAGCCCACACTTGCGGGCGACGTGTTCTTGCCATGTTCAACCGTCCCTTCTTCGCTTTCGATTAGTTCAGCTTCATAAGCCGCAAGCCGGTTCATCAGGTCGGCTTGCTGATTGCGGCAACGTTCGGCGAATTCTTCGTTCGTGTAGCGCGGCACAAAACGCAAAACCCCGTCGGCACCTTCCTCGACGTTCCACATGGGCGTTCCGTCCAGAGAGTAGCCGATCAAACGCGGCGGCGGTTCATTCGCCTTCCTCTTCTTTTCCAGTGCGGCGATGCGACGTTGCAGGCTCATTCGTTAGCCTCAAGAGCGGCAATTCTTTCGGCCAAATCCGTGTCAACGAACGAACGGGAAATCAGCGCAACCACGTTTACAAGGCGGCTGCAATCTTCGATCTTCAACTTGCCGTTCCGCGCTTCGCGATAAAGCTTTGTCATTTCAAGGCGGCAATCAATCACCGATGCAAGCCGAACCCGCTTCTGCGGTTCAGCAGGGGGATGGGGGGTATTGGCGGAAGGCCATACAGGACTTGCATTTGCCATGATTGCACCGTGCAAATTTGATCGCATAAGGCGGGGTTAACTGCCCGCTATCAGGGATAGGCATATCATCGAATATCGGTCAATAGCCTAATTTCCCCAAGCAGATTGAAGCTGCCGCTTTTCAGCATCGGACAGTTCCCGACTATGCCATTTTGCTTTGCGACGATGCCTTTCGGCTGATTTTCTTCCTCTCTCGATTTGCGTAGTGTCCAGCACTTCGCCGATATTCATTGTTCGGCGCATGTTCTTTTGCCGCAACGAAGCATCCTTTGCCATTCGTTTGACCAATTCTTGAATATCTGCTTCGGTCAATCGCGACGGATACTTGAACGCTTCCGCGATCCTGATTTCGGAATATGGCAACACGATCTGCCTGCCCATCTGATTACCTGCCCACAATCCTGCATCGCCGCAAACCCTGATTTCCGGCCCGCCTGATGCCCTTCCCGGTTCCGGCCACCCTGAACCAACCCCAAGCCCTGCCATGCTGTGCCTGCGGCCCGCTGGCGCAGCTAGTGCGGCCTACCCAGAAGGGGGCGGCGGCTTGCACTCATGTGATGTTCAAGGGTGCTGTCCCCTACAAGCACCGGCTCACGCAAACCCCTGCGCCGGTATTCGCGCCTGATCTGTTCGCGGGCGTTCGGTATGGTCGCGGCGGCGATTTGAAAGAATGCCTTATACCGATACCCGTTCAGGTCTTCGTCACTGGCATCTTGCAAGTGTTCGATGAAAACCTTGGTCAAGATCGCGTAGTAATCGCGAAAATAGTAGGTCGCATGATAGATAAGCTGTCTTGCGCACTCGCGTTCACGCTGATTGGACAATTTCGGCAAGCCGTAGGTATTGCACAAGCCCCAAAGGAAAATCTTTGCCCCGTTTTCCGCTTCGGCCCGAACAAAGCTGCAAATCCCGAACGTCGTCACGGACAACTGTTCGATGTATTCGCGGCAAAGATACTCCTCAACATCATGAGGCGGACAGATGCCGCGATGAATCATTCTGTCTTCGGCCATATCGAAACGCCTTCGCAGCGCCTCATGTGCGCGGTTGTCGAACTCTGACCTTGGCGGCTTGTTCTTTGAAATCTTCATCATTTCGTCGTTTCCTTCGGTCATTCGTTAGTAGGTTTGAAGTAGGACTTCTTCGGTCGTTGTTTTCACAATGTTTTCAACGCTGATCGGTAGCCTTCTGCGCTGCCACTGTGCAGCCGGGTTGCCGTGCAGGGGGGGTATGCTGTCGTGAGTTCTGATCGTGAATTCACTTCGTCGTCTGAATTCCCCCACACCCCCTAGAGTTTGGAACTCTGCGGGGGGTGTATGAGTTGAACTAACGAATTCGTCAGTTCCGAACTCACGATGCCACCCCCTTGCCGTAAAACGGATCATCGGGCCGTAGCGCCATCCAAACTTGATACGGGTTTCTGTTCTTGTCGAAAGAGTTTCTTTTCGCGATCCGGCCTTCATCGGAAAGCTTGGCAATCGCCAACTTAACGCGACGCTTCATTTGCGCATCTGCTTCGGGATAATCGCGAGGAAACATTTCAGCCAAACAGTGATATGCCGTCTTCGATCCAGACACAGCGACGCGGATTGCTTCGTTCCGATCTTGGGCTTGCTGAACATGGCCGAAGACCTTTTCGACCAAAGGCCCAAAGCTTTCGTCAATCGCGGCGGCGACTTCGTGATTTGTGAAAGGCGCGAGAATGCCCGTCGCCGAATTACGCCGAAGTCGGAACGGTTCCATGATCGGCCCGTAGTTCGACTTTTCGTGCGACACTCTCACATGCTCGGGCATGTCGCCGTTCTCTGCGACCTTTTCCATGAAAATTCGTGACCTCACGGCGTTGTGCCAAGCTTGGGTGCCGAAGAACGATTTGCGCGTTGTGCCGACCGCGCTATCTGCGCTGACGTGGCCCAAGAGAACGATTGCGCATTTCGTATCAGCCGCGATCTTCCGCAGGTAGTTCACGAAGGCGGTAACGGGGATAGGGTCGCTAAGGTTGAATTGGCAAACAATCGCGACGTTATCAATGAACAGCAACTTCGCGCCGGTTTCGGCGATTTCTGCGGGCAACGCCAGCATGGCGGGCGTCGGCTTCCCCGCCGGGTTGTTTCGGTCAACTTCCCAAAGGTGAAGGCCGGTAATGTCGCGAACGGTAAAGTTGCGAAGCTTTTCTTCGGTCCATTCCCCGCCAAGCTGCACATTCGAGGATGCGCAGATGGCTTCAACCTTGACGCTGATCCTTTGTTCGCTGTCTTCGGCTGACCAGAACCCGACCGGCACGGCCTTCTTCACGGTGAAGGGCATGTGTCCAGCTTGGGCACAAACGCGAAGGCCAGTTTGAAGGGTCGCTTCGGTCTTCCCAATGCCGCCGTCGCCGGTCCAAAGTGTCACGTCATCTTCGGGTATCCAGCCTTCGACTACGAAGCCGGGAAGGGAAGCGCCCGTGTAGGTGTTTCGAAGTTCGATCAGGTTTCGGCGCGGCTTTTGGAACGGGGAAACCCCCTGCCCGGTGCGGGGATCGAACGCAGCAAGACCATGCTGAACCGGCGCAACGTCCTGTCGCCATCCGGGGTTCTGCCAGCCGTTCGCCTGCGCCATGCTGAACACGGCCCGATAGCTGCTATGCTTCCAGTCTTCGGCCCATTTCGCGGCGAACTCTGCGTCGTCGTGTTTCGATGACCGGCGCGACCATTCGCGGGCCATATCGAAGCCGCCGTTGTTTGGCACCGACTTCAACGCAGCGATGACCGCAATCCAGCTTTCGCGGCTGTCGGCGTCGATACAGGCCAAAGCGTCCGCAAGCTGCGCCATCGTGGCGGCGTCCAGCGGCCCGGCTGCGCCCTGTTCCCGTGCAGGGGGTGAAGCCTGCCCTGCCGCCTTACCCGCGCCGTGGCGGGGCGCTACAGCCTGCGCAACAAAGGGGGCAAGGTCGGTCAAGGGGTCATCGCGGAAGCCGTTCCCGGTGAAGGTGAAGTAGCGCCCGCCGCTGTAGGCTTCCAAGCCGCTGGCGTTGCTGGCAAGCGTCGGGAAGGGCTGCCCGAAGCCGATGGCATGTGCCCCCGCGCCGCTTGGGCTGTATTCGACATAGCCCGTTGCTGCGTTCACAAGATCGGACAAGCCGTTCGCGTCAACCGCGTCGAAGTCGATACCCTGCCAGCCATCCCCCAGGACGAAGCCCAAGCCGTCGAAACCGGCCATCGCTGCGGCTTCGTCGTGGGTCGTCCAATTATCGGGATTGGTCGGGTCGCAACGAAATCTGGTTCGGGCATTGTGCGGAATTTTCGGGCACTTGCCTTTGGCGTCGGGTTCGCCGTATTTCCAGACAAGCCAGCGCGGAACTTCCTTCATGGCTTGCGAAGTTGATTTCGTCAGCATTTTCGGCCCGTGATGTAGTAGGTTATTATTAGAGGTTTCAGGCCGCGAATTTTCCGCCACACTTCAACGCTTTAGGATTAAGTTTGTCAGCCGAACCGGCTGCCATGATCTGCGGCGATCATCGCGGCGACTTCTTCGACCGTTTCCCGCAGGCACTCGAACGCTTGTTCTTCGGCCCGGTTGAACCATGCGGTGCAGTTCGTTCCATCCGGCGCACCCTTTGGCTTGCCGGGATGGAATTGTTCGACTGCGGCGGCGTTCAGAAGAAAGCTGGCCCCGGTGCGGGCGTTCGTCACTCGAATGAACATGGTCACGCGCACCGCTTACGGGCTTCGACAAGCTGCAAAACAAGGGTGCGAATTTCTTCGTCGGTCTTTCCGGCGATGCGGGCCGCAAGAATGGCGTTCACTTCGGAACAGGGCCACGCCGAAGACTTCGCGCCAAGCTTAATCGGCGGGGTCATCAGGCCGTCAGCGATCCAAGCGTAGATCGTTGCCCGCGATGCGCGCATCACGGTTCCCGTGTCGGGCGTCGAAAGAAGGGCATTCGGCACAAGCTGCGAAGGCGCGAACTTGGGCGTTTCAGCCGGTGCGGCGGCAGTCGAACTGGTCAGGGCATTCATGGTGGAAGTCCTCAAATGTTTCTGAGGATCACCATATGTCAGGCGAAAATTGCCTGTCGTGGGGATTAATATTTAGGCGGTATTGGCGCGAAACTCTTTAATTCGATTGGCAATATCGCGAAGCCGATTATTGCGTTGTTCCGTGTCAAAACCTTCGTTGCCGTATTTCGGCGCAAATAGCTTCGCGGCTTCGCGTTCATTTTTGACTTCGCCACGATCAATCGCGGCGGATGCTTCGGCGTCAAGCGCGGCAAGCCGTTCGCTGTTCTTCGGCCCGCGACGAATATTCTTGATCGCTTCGAAGATTTCGTCAGGAACAGCCCCGACCGGAAATTTGCTTGTCATCATGCTACCCCTGCCCGGATCGGCACAACCTTCGCCGCTGCTTCATCACCACGACAGAACCCGGCCCATGCCGTCATCATGGCGCGGCGCTGTTCGACAAGATCGGTGCGGCGATACCGCTGTTCGACTTCGTTGCCGACGCGATGCGCCAGCGCGATTTCGGATTGAATGTTGTCGATACCGGCTTCCGTCGCCCAATCCTTGAAGGTCGAACGCAGGCCATGCGGCACGGCGGGGCGCGGCTGCGGTTCTTCGGCGGGGTCTTCGGGCTGCGTCAGAACATGCGGGTCAATCCAGCCCTTGCCGTCCTTCTTCGCCTTGGCTTCGTGCATCCGCTTCATGACTGCGGAAATCGTCATGTCCGACATTACGCCGCCACGCGGGGCCGGGAAGACAAGCGCCTTGGGGTCTTTGTGATCGGCTTCGAAGTTCGGAAGCGCCTTCAACAGTGCGACCGCAGCTTCGGACAACGGGACCGTGTGCGGCTTTTTCATTTTCATGCGGGTTGCGGGGATCGTCCAGACCTTCGCAGCGAAATCGACCTCGCCGAAAACCATGCCCCGGACCTCGCCGCTGCGGCTGGCGCAGAGAACGCCGAAGGCCAGCGCCGCCGCCGCCATGCCTTCGCGCTGGCGCAGTTCGGCGAACCATGCAGGGAAATCGCCCTGTTGAATGGCCGGATGGTTCTGCGCTTCGGCTTTCTTCTGGTTCCCTATCCAGACTTCAAGCGCCTTCACCGATGCCGGGTTGTCGTGCTGGCGGCATCCTTCGTCCATCGCCCATGCGAAGACGCTTTCCATGCGACCGCGAACACGGCGGGCCGTGTCGGTCTTCGTCGCCCAAATCGGCTTCAACACGTCCTTCACGTCATCAATCGTCAGGCTGCCCACGTCCTTCGCCCCGATCTTCGGCACGGCGTGAAGGTCAAGGCTGGCCCGCCATTGCTTGCGGTGCTTGTCGCTGCGGAAATCTTCGATGCGGCCCGACTTCATGTATTCGTCCAGCGCGTCGGCAAAGGTCACGATCTTCGGTGCATCCTGCACGGCATGAAGTTCGCGCCGTTCTTCGATAGGGTCGCGGCCATCACGAACGACAACCCGCAGCCGTTCGACTTCGTTACGGGCCTGCGCAAGCGTCAGGTCTTCGATAGACCCAAGACCCATGCCGCGCGTCTTGCCGCGAACCGTGTAGCGGAAGACCCACGATTTCGTGCCCCAAACCGACACTTGCAGATACAGGCCCTTCCCGTCGCGGTAGTGCCCCGGCTTCGTCGTCGCCTTGATCGTCTTCACGTCCAGAAGGTCGGAACCCCGCGCCATGATCGCTCCCCCTACTACATTCCTACTACAGAAATTTCGCAGAAACAGGCGGGCACATCAAGACAGTGGCGGACGCAACAGCGCCGCAAGCAATTGGAAAAAATATCGTTTTTAGACGCACCTAGACGCAGGCAGACATATGAATGGAAGCCCTACGGGCTGCCACTTCCTTGTCAGGAAATGGCGGGTTTTCCCAAGAAGTGGAATACATGCTTGCCCACCCGCCAGGTGCGGGCTACTGCGGGAAACTGGTAAATTCATGGAGCGTCAGATGATCCTTTACGGCATCTCCACCTGCGACACATGCAAGAAAGCTCTGAAGGCCATCGAGGTCGCGGGTCATGCGGTGAGGTTCCGCGATATCCGTAAAGAGCCGCTCAGCGAGGCGGAAATTGCGGCGCTGGTGGTGGAGTTCGGGGATCGGATCATCAACAAATCCTCGACCACCTATCGTAGTTTTAACGATTTTCTGAAGGCATCCGAACCGGAGGCGCAGCTTGCTGCGCAGCCGACGGTTATGAAACGGCCGGTCATCGAATCGGAGGGTAAGTGGTTTCTGGGCTGGGATGCCGCAGTGCAGGGCGCGATTCTGGGTTAAGCCGTTCAACGCGGCCGCAAAATGCAAACGGCCCCTCGCGGGGCCGCAGCGTACCGCTTCGATCCGGGCGGATCAGAGCAGTTTCAGATCGCCAGCCGACGAACGGCCATCACGGCCCGATTGAAGCTCGTAACCGATTTTCTGGTTGTCGCTCAGACCCTTGAGCCCGGCGCGTTCCACCGCCGAGATATGGACGAACACGTCCTTGCCGCCATCGTCGGGTGCAATGAAGCCATAGCCCTTGGTGGCATTGAACCATTTCACGGTGCCGGTCGGCATGCCGTCTCTCCTTCATCAGACATCCCGCGGCGGAATTACCGTGGGCCGTGCAGCCAGGTCTTCCAATTCTCCGGCTGCCTGTCCGGCAGAAGGCGGTCGAAAGTCTGTCGTCACTTGATCCATGATGACACGGGCTTGGTAAAAATCAAGAAAATAGCTTGGGCGGCCAATGGACCGCCCAATTCTTCAGGTCTTCAGCAGCACGTCCGGGCGAACGTCAGGGCATCTGCCCTTCCTTGGCCAGTTGCGGGATGATCTGGTCCAGCGCAACGGTTTCCGTGCGCGTCTCGCCCAGACGCCGCACCGATACCGAACGATCTTCCACCTCTTTCATGCCGATGGCAAGGATCACGGGCACCTTGCCGACGGAATGTTCACGGACCTTGTAGTTGATCTTCTCGTTCCGGGTATCTGCCTCGGCCCGGATACCCGCCGCTTTCAGCGCGGCGACCACCTCATGCACATAGGGATCGGCGTCCGAAACGATGGAGGCGACAACGACCTGCCGCGGGGCCAGCCAGAACGGCAGCTTGCCAGCATAGTTCTCGATCAGGATGCCGATGAAGCGCTCGAACGAGCCCAGAACGGCGCGGTGCAGCATGACGGGGCGATGCTTGGCGCCATCCTCGCCAACATATTCCGCATCCAGCCGCACAGGCAGGTTGAAATCGGCCTGGAACGTGCCGCACTGCCATTCGCGCCCGATCGCATCGGTCAGCTTGAAATCGAGTTTCGGCCCGTAGAACGCACCGTCGCCGGGGTTGATCTCATAGGGCAGGCCAAGGCTTTCAATGGCCTTTTGCAGCGCATTCTCGGCCTTGTCCCAGATTTCGTCGCTGCCCACACGCACATCGGGACGGGTGGACAGTTTGATGTCGAACTTCTCGAACCCCAGGTCGCGGTAAACCGACGACAGCAAGCCGATGAAGCCCGCGCATTCGGCCTCGATCTGATCCTCGGTGCAGAAGATATGCGCATCGTCCTGCGTGAAGCCACGCACCCGCATCAGCCCGTGCATGGAGCCGGAGCTTTCATAGCGGTGGCACGACCCGAATTCGGCCAGCCGCAGTGGCAGGTCACGGTAGGATTTCAGGCCCTGATTATAGACCTGCACATGGCAGGGGCAGTTCATGGGCTTCAGCGCATTGATGCGCTTTTCCTTGGCGCCTTCCTCGTCCACCTCGACGATGAACATGTTCTCGCGATAGGCTTCCCAGTGGCCGGATTTCTCCCACAGCACGCGGTCAACCACTTGCGGCGTCTTGATTTCCTTGTAGTCGGCCTGCCGCAGCCGCTTGCGCATATAGTCTTCCAGCGTGCGATAGACGGTCCAGCCATTCGGATGCCAGAACACCATGCCCGGCGCCTCTTCCTGAAGGTGGAACAGGTCCATCTCGCGGCCCAGCTTGCGGTGGTCGCGTTTTGCGGCCTCCTCCAGCATCGTCAGATGCGCCTTGAGGTCGTCGCGATTGCGGAAGGCCACGCCGTAGATGCGTTGCAGCATCGGGCGCGTGGCATCGCCCAGCCAGTAGGCGCCAGCGACATGCGTGAGCTTGAAGGCATCGGCCGGAACCTGGCCCGTGTGTTGCAGGTGCGGGCCACGGCACAGATCCTGCCAGTCGCCATGCCAATACATGCGGATGTCCTGATCTTCGGGAATCCGGTCCAGCAGCTCCAGTTTGAACGGTTCGCCCTTGCCGCGATAATATTCGACGGCGCGCGCGCGTTCCCACACTTCGGTTTTCACCGGCTCGCGGGCGTTGATGATCTGCTTCATCCGCGCCTCGATCTGGCCGAGGTCTTCGGGCGTGAAAGGTTCTGCGCGGTCGAAATCGTAGAACCAGCCATAGTCGCGGACCGGGCCGATGGTGACTTTCACATCCGGCCATATCTCCTGCACGGCACGCGCCATGATATGCGCGAGGTCGTGGCGGATCAGTTCCAGCGCCTGTGCCTCGTCCTGCATCGTGTGGATGGCGATGGTCGCATCCGCCGGGATCGGCCATTGCAGATCCCAGTGCGCGCCGTTCACCGTCGCGCTGATCGCCTTTTTCGCAAGGCTGGTGGAAATGGCGGCAGCCACTTCAGCAGGCGTGACGCCCGTCGTGAAGTCGCGCTTGTTGCCATCGGGGAATGTCAGGGAAATCTGGCTCATGGCCATCCTCCTCGTCGGTTTGGCGCCCACGGAACGCCCGGTTGCGGGTATGTCGGCGCGGTTTTGCGCCCTGTGCGGGGCGGCGTCAAGCCACTGTCGCGCCTTCTTGCCGGGCGCGGGCGGTTCTGCCACGCTGGACCGACCAGGTGGGGGAGGGTGGCGATGCGCAGCTTTGATGAAATTCTGACCATCGCGGCGGCCCGTAAGGGTAGCGCCGAGGCGGTTCTTGCTGGCGCCACGCCGGTGAAACCGGCTGCCGAACTTGCCGCCATTCCGGGGGACCGCTGGCTTGCCACCATGGCGCGCGGCATCTTTCAGGCGGGCATAAGCTGGACGGTGGTCGATGCCAAATGGCCTGGCATCGAAGCGGCTTTTAGCGGCTTCGATGTGGGCCGCGTGTCGATGATGGACGATGCGTGGTTTGATGCGCTGCTGGCGGATACCCGTGTCATCCGCAGCGGACCGAAGATTGCGGCGATCCGTGACAATGCCGCGTTCATCCGTCGGGTCGACGAAGCCGAGGGCGGTTTCGCCCGCCGTATCGCTGACTGGCCGGTGGAGGATTATGTCGGCCTGTTGGACTGGCTGACGAAGAATGGCAGCCGTCTGGGCGGCAATACCGGCGCCTACCTGCTGCGGTGGATGGGCAAGGAAAGCTTCATCCTCTCGCAGGATGTGGTGGCGCGGCTGGTGGCGGAAGGCGTGGTGGACACGGCGCCCAAGTCGAAGAAGGCCATGATGCCGGTGCAGGTGGCGTTCAACCAGTGGCGGGCCGAAAGCGGGCGAAGTGTCAACGAAATCGGCCGCGTTCTGGCGCAGAGCATCGGTTGAGCCGTTCCGCGCGCCTCTGCTAAGACTCGGGCAAAGGAGAATGCCATGCCCGAATTTCTGACCACGCCGCAAGGCCGCCGCATCGCCTATCACCGCACAGCGGGAAAGGGGCCGGGAGTGGTGTTCCTTGGCGGGTTCAAATCTGACATGACGGGCACCAAGGCAGTACATCTGCAAGCCTGGGCCGAGGCGCAGGGCCGCGCCTTCCTGCGGTTCGATTATTCCGGCCATGGCCAATCCTCGGGCGATTTTCTGGATGGCTGCATCGGCGACTGGGCCGAAGATGCGATTGCGGCAGTGGCAAGCCTGACCGAGGGGGCGCAGATCCTTGTCGGCTCGTCGATGGGGGGCTGGATGGCACTTCTGGTGGCGCGCGCCATGCCGGAACGGGTCGCCGGGCTGATCGGTATCGCCGCCGCGCCGGATTTCACCGAAGATCTGATGTGGGCGGGCTTTACCGAAGCCGAACGCGCCGCGGTGATGGCGGGGCGGCTGGAGCAGCCCTCGGAGTATTCGGACGAGCCTTACGTCATCACACGCAAGCTGATTGAGGACGGCCGTAACCGGCTGGTCCTGCGCACGCCCCTGCCGCTGCCTTTCCCGGTGCGGCTGTTGCAGGGCACGGCGGATGTGGATGTGCCTCCTGCGGTGGCGCTGCGCCTTCTGGACCATGCTGAAAGCCCTGACCTGCGGCTCTGTCTTGTGAAGGGGGCGGATCACCGCTTCTCGGCGCCTGAATGTCTTGATCTGATCACGGCCAGCCTTGGCGAGATTGACGCGGTCCTTTGACCGCTGTGGCGCAAATGCCCGCCGTCGCCGCCGCGCGAAGGGGCACTCTGGCCCGCGCGGGGGCCTTGCAGTAACCTTGTCGGCAACACCGCCCTCAGACGCGGTGATCCACAAGGTCTTGAGGCCCATGAACGAGCCGGTCATCCTGATTCCAGGGCTGCTTTGCGACGCCCGTGTCTTTGAACATCAGATCCTGCATCTGTCGCGGCACCGGCCTGTGACGATCGCCCAGCCGCAGGGCCATACGGTCGAGGAAATGTCAGCCGCGCTCGTCCCGCAACTGCCGCCCCGGGCGGTTGTGGTAGGGCAGGGGCTGGGCGGCGATGTGGCGCTGGATGTTCTGCGGCGCGCGGGCGACCGGATCAGCCGGATCGCGCTGATCTCTACCGATCCGCTGGCGGAACCCGCGAATATCGCTGCCGCGCGCGAGGCGCGCATGGTGGCCGCGCGCGCGGGGCGGCTGTTTCAGGCGGTGGCAGAGGAATACCCGCTGGACGAAGCCGGGCCACGCACAGGGGTCATGACCGCGCTGTTGCGCGAGATGGCGGATCATCTGGGCGAAGGTGTCTACCTTGCGCAGTCGCGCGCCATGCAGCGGCGGCCAGATCAGCAAAAGACCCTGCGCCGCGCGACGGTGCCTGCCCTGATCCTGGGTGGCGCACGCGATACGCTGGTCCCGCCGCGGCGGCACGAGTTGGTGGCCGGGCTGATGCCCTTTGCCAAATTGCGGATGATTGAGGGGGCTGGGCACCTTCTGACGCTGGAAGCGCCCGAGGTGGTGACGGCCGCGCTGGAGGAATTCCTGCGCGGCCCGATGCTTCTGCGCTGATTACTTGGAAACGGCGAGCTTCACCGGCGCTTTCGCCGGTTTGCCGGAATTGGCGTCGATGAAGCTCAGCACGAGCGGACGGATATTCAGGCGCCAGGACTTGCCCGCGAAGATGCCGTAATGGCCTGCGCCGGGTTCAAGGTGCTGCGCCTTTTTCGACTCGGGCAGGTTGGTCAGCAGCTTCAGCGCAGCAAGGCATTGACCGGGGGCCGAGATATCATCCTTCTCGCCCTCGACGATCTTCACGGCGACATTGGTGATCGCGCCCATGTCGACCTTCTTGCCCGCCACGGTAAAGACGTTGCGCGCGATTTCGCGGTTCTTGAAGACGCGCTCCACCGTCGACAGATAGAATTCGGCGGTCATGTCCATCACCGCCAGATATTCATCGTAGAAGCGGTTGTGGGCATCGTGGTCCGACGACTCGCCACGCGCGGCGCGCATGATCTGGTCGGTGAATGCCTTGGAATGCCTTTCGGCATTCATCGACATGAACCCCGCGAGTTGCAGCAGCCCCGGATAGACCAGTCGCCCGGCGCCCTTGTATTTGAAGCCCACACGCTGAATCGCCCATTGCTCCAGCTGGCCCATTGTGACCCGACGACCGAAATCGGTCACTTCTGTCGCGGCGGCATCCGGGTCCACCGGCCCGCCCATCAGTGTCAGCGAGCGCGGCTGAGCGGCGGGGTCTTCTGCGGCGAGATAGGCGGTGGCGGCCAGCGTCAGCGGCACCGGCTGGCACACGGCGATGACGTGGGTGTCAGGCCCGAGGTGGCGCATGAAGTCGACCAGATAAAGCGTGTAATCCTCGACATCGAATTTCCCGGCCGAAACCGGGATGTCGCGGGCATTGTGCCAGTCGGTGACATAGACATCGGCATCGGGCAGCAGGCTGGCGACGGTCGGGCGCAGCAGCGTGGCGTAGTGGCCCGACATCGGCGTGACGACGAGGATCTTGCGGGCCATCGGCGGGCGGCGGCGCACGAAGAACTGGATCAGGTCGCCAAAGGGCTTTTCTACCACCTGCTTGATGTCGACGAGGTGATCCTGCCCGTCCGGCCCGACGATCGAACGGATGCCCCAGTCGGGCTTGGCGACCATGCGACCGAAGGTCCGCTCGGTCACCTCGCCCCATGCGGCGGTGAGGTTGACAAGCGGATTGGTGGAAAGTGCGAAAGCCGGGTAAGAGGCCATGGCCCGTGCGGTTGCCCCAAGCCATTCATTTGTGTTGCGGGCAGTTTCCATAAGGTCGTAAGTCGCCATATACTTCATCGCGTCTCCTTGCCCGTTGGGGCCGTGGCTCTGCCGCGCAACCCCGGAAGGCAGGCGGAAATGCTGCATGCGCAAAAACTTTAGGGGGGAATTGTTGATATGACAACCGAGACCAAGGACGATGACGCACGGCTGGAACGGCTCAATGCGAATCTTGTCAGGGTCGACGAGTTGTCGAGGCGCCTTGCAGCGGCGCTAACACATCGCAAACAGGTTGATATGTCGCTTCATGGCCCCTCTCAGGAGGTCTATTTGAAGGCGGCGGCGGCCTATGTTGCTGAAATGATGCAGGACCCCTCGAAAATCATCGAACAGCAGGTCGGCTACTGGGGGAAGACCCTGAAACACTATGTGCAGGCGCAGCATGCGCTGGCGCAGGGAGAATTGAAGGCTCCGGCTGACCCCGGCCCGAAGGATCGCCGATTCGGCAACCCGCTCTGGGACAGCCACCCGTTCTTCAATTACCTCAAGCAGCAATATCTGATGAATGCCGAGGCGATCAGCGGCGCTGTTTCCGGTATCGAAACGCTGGATGCCACTGACAAGAAGCGGATCGAGTATTTCTCGCGCCAGCTGGTCGATATGTTCTCGCCCACCAATTTCCTTGGCACCAACCCTGACGCGCTGGAGCGCGCGGTGGCAACCGATGGCGAAAGCCTGGTGCGGGGGCTGGAGAACCTGGTGCGCGATATCGAAAGCAACCATGGCGATCTTCTGGTCACGCTGGCGGATCGTGATGCGTTCCACGTTGGCGAGAATATCGCCACCGCGCCGGGATCGGTGGTTTTCCGCAATCACATGCTGGAACTGATCCAGTATACCCCGACGACCGAGAAGGTGCATCAGACCCCGCTGCTGATCTTCCCGCCGTGGATCAACAAGTTCTACATCCTCGATCTGAAGCCTGCCAACAGCCTGATCCGCTGGATCGTCGATCAGGGCTTTACCCTGTTCGTGGTCAGCTGGGTCAACCCGGATGCGAGCTATGCCGATGTCGGCATGGATGATTACATCCGTGACGGCTATCTGGCGGCGATCAACGAGGTGAAGCAGATCACCGGCGAAAAGCAGATCAACGCGGTGGGCTATTGTATTGCGGGTACGACGCTGAGCCTGACGCTGGCCCATATGCAGAAAACCGGCGACAAGTCGGTGAAATCGGCGACGCTGTTCACCACACTGACTGATTTCAGCGATCAGGGCGAGGTCGGGGTTTTTCTCAACGACGACTTCATCGACGGAATCGAGCGGCAGGTTGCTGTCGACGGGGTGCTGGACAAGTTCTTCATGAGCAAGACCTTCAGCTTCCTGCGCTCGAACGACCTGATTTATCAGCCTGCCATCAAAAGCTACATGATGGGCGAGGCGCCGCCTGCTTTCGACCTGCTGTTCTGGAACGGCGACGGGACAAATCTTCCGGCGAAGATGGCGGTCGAATACCTGCGCGGCCTGTGCCAGCACGACGAATTTGCCCGCCAGGGCTTTCCGGTCTTTGGCGAGCGGGTTCGGCTGGCGGACGTCAAGGTGCCTCTGTGCGCGATTGCCTGCGAGACCGACCATATCGCCGCCTGGAAAAGCAGCTTCAACGGCGTGCGGCAGATGGGGTCGAAGGACAAGACCTTTATCGTCTCGGAAAGCGGCCATATCGCGGGCATCGTCAATCCGCCGTCGAAAGGGAAGTACGGGCATTACACCAATGATGCCCAGATGACCTCGGCGGACGAGTGGATGCAGGGCGCAACCTTCACGCCCGGAAGCTGGTGGCCGCGCTGGGGAGAGTGGCTTGCAGCGCGGTCGGGCAAGATGATTGCTGCCCGCGTGCCGGGCGATTCGACCAATCCGGTACTGGCACCTTCGCCTGGCACCTATGTCGCCGCAGTCCCAAGTCTCTGAATCGGATATCTATTGTCGTTCCGCCCGGCTCTGCAACCTCTGATTTTGCTGCGCCGCAGAAATTTCACTTGATTTTCTGCGGTGCAGCATTTATGTAGGTTGTCAGGAAACGGCACTGCTTCAGTGCAGACCCGATAGATGGAGCACTAGTATGACCAAGACCCCCGACATGACCAAGATGGTTCAGGACATGATGGCTGCGTTCCCGGTGGACGGCACCGCGTTCCAGAACGCCTTCAAGACCCAGGCCGCCATGGGTGAAAAGCTGACCAAAGTGGCTCTGGAAGCCGCTGAAAAGTCGACCGAGATCACCTCGAAATGGGCCAAGGACACCATCGCCAAGATGGCCGACGCCTCGAAAGCCAAGGCTGACGTCGCCGAATACGGCAAAGCCGCTTCGGACTTCGCTTCGTCCGCTGCCGAGATGGCTGCCGAGAACATGGCCGCTTTCGCCGAGATCGCCAAGAAAGTTCAGATGGAAACCGTCGAACTGATGCTGGCTGCTGGCAAGGACGCTTCGGAAGAAGCTCAGGCTGCCGTGAAGAAAGCCACCACCGAAGCGACCGCTGCGGTGAAGAAAGCTGCTTCGGCTGCTGCCGCGAAGTAATTCTTCGCGCGCATTCCCGGCCTCTCCTCCCTGCCGGGAGAATGCGCAGGGGCGGGCTTCGGCCCGCCCTTTCTTTTTGCTTTCCTTTTCCGCTGCGCCTGCCCTAATCTTCTCTGCAAGCGCATAAAAGGGGAGGCGCCGCCATGGCCAACACCGAGAAGCCGCTGCTGATCAAACGCTATGCCAGCCGCCGTCTCTATAATACCGAAACCAGCGATTATGTGACGCTGGAAGATATTGCCGGATTCATCCGCGCCGGGCGCGAGGTGCAGATCGTCGATCTGAAATCGGGCGATGACCTGACCCGTCAGTACCTGCTTCAGATCGTGGCCGAACATGAAAGCAAGGGCGAAAGCGTCCTGCCGATCAACGTGCTGACCGATCTTGTCCGCAGCTACACCACCGAAATGCAAAGCGTGGTGCCGCATTTCCTCGCGGCCTCGTTCGAGATGCTGCGCGACGGCCAGTCCAAGATGCTGGAGAATTTCAGCAGTTTCCCCAACCCGATGAGCGCGATGCCGGGGTTCGAGGCGATGCGCAAGCAGCAGGAAGCCTTCATGAAATCCATGATGGGCGGGTTGCCTGCCTGGGGCACGACGGGGCCAGGCCGCGAGGCGGATGACGACAAGCAGGGATCTTCTGCCGAAGAACTGGCACAGATCCGCAAGCAACTGGCCGATCTGCAATCCAAGCTGTCCAAGCTTTGATGCCCTGATCCCGGTGCGGCGATGAACGACACCCAGAGCCGCATTTCCCTGTGGGGGGTCGAAATCTTTCTGGCAACCGCCGAAGCCGGGTCGATTTCTGCAGCGGCGCGGCGGCTTGGGGCGAGCACATCGACCCTGAGCCAGCAACTTGCCGGGCTAGAGGGCGTTCTGGGGGTGACGTTGCTGGATCGCGGCGCGCGCCCGATGAGGCTGACCTCAGCGGGGCGCGTCTTTCTGCGGCACGCCCGCAGCATGCTGGACAGCGCGACGGCCGCCCGTGCCGAACTGGCGCTGGCGGATCTGTCGGGGCTGCCCCGCCTGCGTCTGGGCGTGATCGAGGATCTGGACGCCGATGTCACGCCGCGCCTGCTGACCGCGCTTTCGGCGCAGTTTCGCAACAGCCGCTTCCTGCTGGAAACCGGCGCGAGCCATCGCCTTCTGGAGCAGCTTTCCGCCCGTGCGCTGGATATGGTGATCACCGCCGACCCGGGGCTTGCCCGCAACGCCGAGCCGGGGGAGGAAAGCTATCCTCTGCTGGCAGAGCCGTTTGTGGTCGCCATTCCTCGGGGAACGCCGACCGATGCGCTGGCCGACACGCTGCGCGGGCTGCCGCTGATCCACTATTCCGCGCGGCATCTGATGGGGCGGCAGATCGCGGCGCATCTGGCCGGCCAGAGCCTGACACTGGCGCATCGGTTTGAACTGGACAGCTATCACGCCATTCTGGCGATGGTCGCGGCAGGGCAGGGCTGGACGATCCTGACCCCGCTGGCTTTGCACCATGCCGCGCGCTTCCTGCCCGAGGTGGAGGTCTGCCCGCTTCCTTTCGGGGGGCTGGAACGGCGGATCGTGCTGTCAGCCCGCAGCGGCGCCTTGCAGACCATGCCGGGGCAGGTGCGCGAGCATGTGCAGGCCCTGCTGGCCGAGGCGGTGATCGCCCCGGCGCTGCTGCGCTGGCCCTGGCTCGACGGGCAGTTGCGGCTGCTTTAGCCCTTCACATCCGCTGCTGCGGCGACCAGTGCCTCGGCAATGAAATCCAGTTCCGCCCGGTTCAGCCGGGTCGGCAGCCGCACATCGCAGGCGCGCATCAGCATGGCCCGGGTCTGCGGCAGCTCTGGTAGGTCACCAAGGAATTGCCAGTTCCAGAAGGCGCGGGCGTTGTCATCGCTGAGCCCGAACACCTGCACCGACACGCCGCGTGTCTTCGCGGCGGTCTGGAATGCGCGTGCTTCGGCGTCGGTCTCGAACCCGACGAGGTTGAACTGGATCGAATCCGGCGCGCGCTCCTCCGGGGCCAGCGGCGCGGGCACCGACAGCCAGGGCGAGCGGTTCAGCGCCTCCGCCACATGGTCGTGGTTCTCGCGCCCCTTTTCGACGCGCCGTGCCAGTTCCGGCAGTTGCGGGCGGATGACGGCGGCAGACAGGTTCTGCATCCGCATATTGTAAAGCGGTAGCTTGTTCTGCCACAGCATATAGCTGTTTTGCAGGCCCGGATGCTTCTTCCAGTTGTGCTCGTAGGCGCCCGACATGATGACCGCACGAGCTGCCAGTTCGGGGTCGTCGGTGATCAGGATGCCACCTTCGCCGGCGTTGATCATCTTGTAAGACTGAAAGCTGAAACAGCCGATCTTGCCGATGGTGCCGATATTGCGGCCATGCCAGGTGGTGCCGAGGCTATGCGCCGCATCCTCGACCACCGGCACGCCCGCAGCATCGCAAAGCTGCATGATCGCGTCCATGTCCGAGGTATGTCCGCGCATGTGGCTGATGATGACCGCCGCCGCGTCGGGCAGCTTGGCGGCGAAGTCGTCCATGTCGACGCGATAGTTCTCGCCCACCTCGACCAGAACGGGGGTGCAATCGGCATGCACCACGGCCGAAGGCACAGCGGCGAAGGTAAACGCCGGGATCAGCACCCTGGCGCTGCGCGGCAGGTCCAGCGCCTTCAGCGACAAAAAGAGCGCAGCGGAACAGGACGATACCGCCAGCGCATAGCGCGCGCCCAGAAGCTCGGCGAATTCCGCCTCCAGCAGCGCGACCGGGGCACCTTCCGGCGCTGTGTATCGGAACAGATCGCCCGAAGCGAGCAGCGCCTCGATTGCCGCGCGCGCGGCCTCGGGGATCGGTTCGGCGTCATAAACATTGGGCGGGGCGATCTGTCCGTCAGCGGCCATATTCGGCTTTCCTGAAACTTTTCTTCGGAAAACCTGTAAGCGCTATGCCCCGCCAACGCCAGCAACAACTGCATGACAAGGCGTCGGGACGGGGCTTTCCGCCGACCGGCGCGTCAGATTCCCAGCCGGTCGCGCAGAGAAAACCACGTCATCGCGGCCACCAGCATTGGCCAGCGCAGCGCGACGCCGCCGGGGAAACGTGGCTGCGGCAGGGCTGCCATCAGATCGAACCGTTCCGCCTGCCCGCGCAACGTCTCGGCCATCAGCTTGCCCGCCAGTGTCGCCATCGCGACGCCGTGGCCGGAAAATCCGGAGGCCGACAGGATGTTGCCGGTGACGCGGGTAAAGCAGGGCAGGCGGTTCATCGTGATCGCCAGTGTCCCGCCCCATGCGTAGTCAATCTTCGCATCGCGCAGTTGCGGGTAGACCTCCAGCATCGGTTTCGACACCGTTTTCACGATGTCGGGGAACTTCCAGCCATAGCTTTCGCCGCCGCCGAACAGCAGGCGGTTGTCTTCCGACAGGCGCCAGTAATTCACCACGAATTTGGTATCTGCTACCGCAACGGGTTGTGACAGGATTTCTGCCGCGCGGTCGCCCAAAGGCTCGGTCGCGACGATGAAATTGTTGATCGGCATGACCTTGGCCGCCACCTGCGGCTCAAGCCCGCCGAGATAGCCGTTGCAGGCCAGAACCACATGATCCGCGACGACGCGGCCATGATTGGTGGCGACGGTCGCCGGGGCACCCTTGTCGATCCGGTGCACGGGGCTGGTCTCATGGATCACCGCCCCTGCAGCCATCGCCGCCTGCGCGAGGCCCAATGCATAGTTCAGGGGATGCACATGCCCGGCGCCCCAGTCGATTTCGCCGCCCTTGTAGGCGTCCGACCCGATCAGCGCGCGGATGCCCGCATGGTCCAGCACCTCCAACTGATCATAGCCGTAATCGCGGCGCAGCTTTTCGGCATAGGCATGGGTATGGCGGACCTCGCGGTCATGCCAGCAGGCATGGGCAACGCCGGGATGGAAGGTGCAGGGCATCGCGTGATCGGCGATCAGGCTCTTGACCAGCGCCTTGGCCTCTTCCGCCATATCCCAGTAGCGGCGGGCGTTTTCACGCCCGGCGATCCGCTCCATTTCTTCCTGGTCAAGCCGCTGGCCGCTGCCGACCTGCCCGCCATTGCGGCCCGAGGCGCCAAAGCCCACGCGATGCGCCTCCAGCACCACGACGCGCAACCCGGCTTGCGCCAGATGCAGCGCGGCGGAAAGGCCGGTATAGCCCGCGCCGATCACGCAGACATCGGCGCGCACCTCGCCCCGCAACTCGGGGAAGGGGGCAAGCTCGGCCTTTGTCGCAGCATAGAAGCTGGCCGGGTAATGCCCCGGCCGGTCATTTGCGTAGAGAAGGTTCATGCGGGCCTCAGACGTTCAGCAGAAGATGCTCACGCTCCCACGGGCTGATGACTTGCAGGAACTCTTTGTATTCATTGCGCTTCACGCTGTCGTAGACACCGCAGAACGTGACGCCCAGTACCTCGCGCAGCGGGCCGTCCTCTTCCAGAAGGTCCAGTGCATCGCCAAGGTTATAGGGGATGTCGTCGCTGTCGATATAGGCGTTGGTCGTGCATTCGGCGCGGGGCATCTTCTTTTCCTTCAGCCCCAGATAGCCGCAGGCGAGGCTGGCGGCGATCCCCAGATAGGGGTTGCAGTCCATGCCTGGCAGCCGGTTTTCTACCCGGCGCGCAGCGGGGCCGGAGATTGGTACACGCAGGCCGGTGGTGCGGTTATCGCGGCCCCATTCCAGATTGATCGGCGCCGCGAAGTCGGGAACATAGCGGCGATAGCTGTTCACATAGGGCGCGAGCAGCGCGATGGCCGCCGGAAGGTGGTTCTGCATCCCGGCGATGAAGTGCAGGAACTCCAGCGTCTCGCCGCCCTCGGCATCGGAAAAGATATTGGCGCCGGTTGCCGTATCCACCACAGAGTGATGGATATGCATGGCCGATCCCGGTTCGCCCGCGATGGGCTTGGCCATGAAGGTGGCGAAGCAATCGTGGCGCAGCGCCGCCTCGCGGATCAGCCGCTTGAAGAAAAACACATCATCGGCCAGCCGCACCGGATCGCCATGGGCAAGGTTCAGTTCGATCTGCCCTGCGCCGCCTTCCTGAAGAATACCGTCAATCTCCAGCCCCTGCGCCTCGGCGAAATCATAGATGTCGTCGATGACCTTGCCGTATTCATCCACTGCCGACAGGCTGTAGGCCTGTTTCTGCGCGGCGCGGCGGCCGGTGCGGCCCATGGGGGGCTGGATCGGCTGGTTCGGGTCGGTGTTGCGGGCGGTCAGGAAGAATTCCATCTCGGGCGCGACAACCGGGGTCCAGCCCTCGGCCTTGAACAGATCGACCACACGTTTCAGCACGTTGCGCGGGCTGAAGGCAACCGGATTGCCCTGTTGGTCCTGCGCGTCATGGATCACCTGAAGCGTGACATCGGCGGTCCAGGGCGCGGCGGTGGCGGTCGTGAAATCCGGCACGAGGATCATGTCCGGCTCGGTGAAGGCATCAAAGGGGTTGTCGGCCCATTCGCCGGTGATGGTTTGCAGGAAGATCGAGTTCGGCAGAAAATAGCTGGTCTGCTTGCCGAATTTCGCGGCCGGCATCGCCTTGCCGCGCGCCACACCGGCGACGTCGCCGATCACGCATTCCACCTCGTCCACGCGGCGGTTGGCAATATAGTTCCGGGCTGCCTCGGGCAGCTTGCTCGTCCAATCGGACATGGGTCACACTCTGGTTTTGGCCCTGTGGCCTCAGTTTTCCCCGCGAGGGGCTTTGAAAAATGCGGCAATCCGGCGCGCAATGGTCTGGTCATGGATCGGCGTGCCAAGACGCGCGCCCGCCCTGGCCATCACCTCGTCGGGCACAACGCCCTTGCCGCGCGTCTTCATCAGCCCGTCCACAAATTCGTCGCGGAATTCGGGATGGGCCTGCACTGTCAGCGCCCGGTCATCATAGACCAGCGCGGCATTTTCGCAGAAGGCATTGCTGCCGATGACCTCGGCGCCTTCGGGCCGTTCAACCACCTGATCGCGGTGCCAGGCGTTCAGGGTCAGCGTCTCGTCGCCAAAGGCATAATCGGTCGGGCCGACTGCCCAGCCTCCGCCAAACCGTTCCACCTTGCCGCCAAGCGCCTGTGCGATGATCTGATGGCCGAAACAGATACCGACCATGGGCACATGTTCGGCATAGGCGCGGCGGATGAAGTCTTCCAGCGGCTTGATGAAGGGATGATCCTCGTAGGCGCCATGGCGCGAGCCGGTGATCAGCCAGCCGTCACAGTCATGCACATTGGCGGGAAACTCCATGTCGACCACGCGATAGGTGCGGAAGTCGAAGCCGTTGCCATCCAGCAGGCGGGCAAACATGTCGGGGTAATCCCCCATCTGCGGCGCAAGCGCGTCAGGGGCGAAGCCGGTTTGCAGAATGCCGATGCGCATGGATAACCTGTGTCAGTGATACGGAAAATGTAGCAACCTGCCCCCCCTGACGGCAAGGGGGGCAAGGCATCACACGGTGTCGAGATAAAGCTCGACCTGCTCCTCGGGGCTGAGTTCCGCTAGGTAATGCAGCTCCTGCCGTTTGGTCAGCACGAGATTGTGGATCAGGTCGGGCGGCAGGATGCGCGGCATGATCGTCGAATTTTCGAAGGCGTCGATCGCTTCGGCCCAGTTCGCCGGGATCTGCGGCAGGTCCAGCGCATAGGCATTGCCGGTGATCGGCGAAGGCGGCTCCATCTCGTCCTCAATGCCGACAAGCGCGGCACCAAGGATGGTGGCAAGCATGAGGTAGGGGTTCACGTCCCCACCCGCCACCCGATGTTCCACCCGCCGGGCCGAGGGGCTGCCCGCCGGAATGCGGATCGCGGCGGTGCGGTTCTCGTAGCCCCAGGCAATCGCGGTGGGCGCATGCTTGCCCGGCACCAGCCGGTCATAGCTGTTCTGATGCGGCGCGAAGATCAGTGTGCTGTCATGCATCGCATGCAGGCAGCCCGCCACCGCCTGACGCAGCGCCGCCGTGCCCTTCGGCCCGCCGCTGTCAAAGATATTGTCACCGTCCTTGTCGATCACGCTGAAATGGGTGTGCAGCCCCGAGCCGGAATATTCGGCATAGGGTTTTGCCATGAAGCTGGCGGCAAAGCCGTGACGGCGGGCCAGCCCCTTCACCAGCATCTTGAACAGCCATGCGTCATCCGCCGCACGCAGCGGATCGTCGCAATGCATCAGGTTCATCTCGAACTGGCCCAGCCCGGTTTCCGATGTGGTGGTATCGGCCGGAATGTCCATCGCCTCGCAGGCGTCGTAAAGATCGGTGAAGAAAGTGTCGAAAGCGTCCAGCGCGCGGATCGAGAGTGTTTCCGCCGCTTTGCGCCGCTTGCCAGACCGGGGCGAGGCGGGCACCTGCATGGTCTTGCCGCTGTCGTCGATCAGAAAGAATTCCAGCTCCATCGCGCAGACCGGGGTCAGGCCGCGTGCCTTGTAGCGGTCGACCACCGCGCGCAGGGCATGGCGCGGATCACCGTCATAGGGCAGGCCGTTTTCGCGGAACATCCAGATCGGCAGCAGCGCGGTCGGGGCCTCCAGCCAGGGCATTGGCATGAACCCACGTTCGGTGGGCTTCAGCACGCCATCCTGATCGCCCTGTTCAAAGACCAGCGGGCTGTCGTCGATATCCTCGCCCCAGATGTCGAGGTTCAGGACCGAGAACGGGAAGCGGGTGCCGTTCTTCACCACATTCTCGGCAAAGCGGGCGGGGATGCGCTTGCCGCGCGCCTGTCCGTTCAGGTCTGCCGCCGCCACCCGGATCGTGCGGACCTCGGGGTGTTTACGAAGCCAATCCTTCATACTCATCGTGTCGTTCAAGACCGTCAGGCGCCGGTTCACCGTCGTGGGCCCTCGCGCCCGCCGGGGTGAGAGCCATGCCCTTGGCCCTTTCTCCCTTGTTTGATCCTTGCCATCCACGCCCGCCCGACGGGGCAGGGGACGCCACATGCCCCGCAGGGCGCACGGTTCGGGCGACGGCCCGAAGAATTTGATCAAATAATGGATACTATCGGATCAGCCTCGGACGCAAGCGAATTTTGCTGCGAATGTTCGATGGCAGGTGCCGGTTCAGCCTCCGGTTCACGATTCCGAACAAAAGGATCAGCGTCGCGGTCAACATGATGAAATAGAAGGCGACGATCGGATAGGGCACGAAAGGGTTGAACGTCTTGTCCGCGAAGTAGTTCGCGTAATAGAGCGCATCGCCCCTTTGCTGGAACGCCGGGAAGCCGGAAAAGAACACCAGCGTGGTGGCGTGGAACAGAAAAATCGCCTCGTTGGTATAGGCAGGCCAGGCCAGCCGCAGCATCGTAGGCCACTGGATGCGGCGGAACTTGGACCAGCCATGGATGCCGTAAGCCTCGGCCGCCTCCAGATCGCCTTTCGGCACCGACATCAGGGCGCCATAGAAGATCTCGGCGGCATAGGCGGCGGTATTGAGGAACAGCACGATCAGCGCGCCTGCCCATGCGCTTGTCAGCCAGTTGGTCGCAATATGCAGCCCGAAAATGTCGATTCCGCCGCGCGGCAGCATCACCAGTGCCGAATAGGCAAGGAAGAACTGGATGAACAGCGGCGAGCCGCGGAACACGAAGATGAACCATTCAGCCGGTTTGCGCGCCCATGGGTTGTGCGAGGCCTTCGCCATGGCCAGCGCATTGGCGAAGAAGAAGCCGAACATCAGCGCCAGCGCGCCGAAATAGATGTTCCAGATCAGGCCGGAGCCGATCAGGGTGAATTGCTGGCACAGGGTGAAATCGCTGCGTGGCAGCAGTTTCTCGCCATAACCGAGGCTGCGGAAGGCATAGGCGCCAATGGTTTCCCAGCAGGTCATTGCGCGGCCCTCCGCATCGCCTCGCCAGCGGCGGTGGCCTGGCCATGGTTCAGTCGTGCCGACAGACGGCCCAGCAGGATTTCGGAAACGCGCGTCATGCAGAGATAGGCCACCAGCAGGAAGAGGAAATACCACAGCCGCCAGTCGGGATGCGGATAGGCATAAGCCTGGGTTTTGGCGCTGCCCAGTTCGCGCGCCCAGTAAACGATGTCCTTGACCCCCAGCAGGAACAGCAGCGGCGTCGCCTTGATGAGGATCATCCACAGGTTCGACAGGCCCGGCAGCGCATAGGTCCACATCTGCGGCACCAGAATGCGGCGGAACACCTGACGGGGTGTCATGCCATAGCTTTCGGCGGTTTCAAGCTGCGCGCGGGGCACTGCATTCATGGCCCCATAAAGCACGTTCGCCGCGAAAGCCCCGAAGACGATTGAGAAGGTAAAGACCGCCAGCGCAAAGCCGTAAAGCTGGTGCCAGATCTGTGACGATGACCCCAGCGGCACCTTGGCCTGCGGGCAGACGCGGAATTCCAGCCCCTGGCGGATCGGCTCTTTCCAGTCCGGGCAGACCACCTGATGCTTCATCCACTCGATCCCCTGATCAAGGGCGATGACGAAGAACATGAAGAACACGATGTCCGGCACGCCGCGCACCATGACGATGTAAATCTTGCCCAGCCAGCTGACCGGCGCGATATGGCTGCGCGCCGCCATGGCGCCGCCAAACCCGAAAGCCAGCGCCGTGGGGGCGGTGACCGCAAGCAGGGTCAGAACCGTCAGGAACGAGGTGTAGAAGCCAAGATGCTTGCCGGAGGTCAGATAGCACAGAAGCCAGCCGAAGCCTTCCAGCGCCTTGGGGTCGGCGCAAAAGCTGAACATGGGTGACAGATCGCTGGGGCCGCGCGGGGCAGGTCGGAACACCCCGCCGGACGAACCGGCGGGGCAGGGGCGAAATCAGAACAGCGGCGTATCTTCGCCGAAGTGCTTTTTCAGCGCGGCGTTCAGGGTGCCGTCGGCTTTCATCGACTGGATCGCGGCGGTGAATTTCTCGCGCAGTTCATTGTCGCTTTGACGGAAGCCGAGGCCGACACCGCCGCCCAGTTCCACATCGTCGCCCACGAACATCAGTTCGCCGTTCGACTGCTCGACATAGGGCTTCAGGAAGTCCTTGTCGGCAAACACTGCGGCCGCCTCGCCGTTGCGGACGGCGGCGATGGTTTCGTCGGGGGTGGCGAATTCCAGCAGGGTCGCGCCGGATTCGGCGACATAGCCCGCCTGAATTGTGCCGACCTGCGCCGAGACCACGCCCTTGATGTCAGCGCCCGCATCCGAGGCCACATAGGCCGAAGCGGCCGGGGGGAAGTAGTTCTCCGAGAAGCTGATGACCTTCGAGCGTTCGTCGGTGATGCTCATGCCCGCGATGATGACATCATAGTTGCCCGATTGCAGGTTCGGGATGATCGAATCCCAGTCGTTCGTCACCCATTCGCAGGTCAGTTCGGCGCGCTTGCACAGTTCGTCGCCCACTTCACGCTCGAACCCGGCGACCTGGCCGTTGTCGTCGATGAAGTTGAAGGGCGGATAGGCGCCCTCGGTGCCCAGACGCACGGTCTGCGCGGCAGCCGCACCGCCGGTAAGCGCCAGAAGCGCGGTGGCAAGAAGCAGTTTCTTCATTGTTGGTCTCCCCTTGGTGATCTGATTTCTTTTTGGCCCGGAACGGCGGCGCAATCCAGCGTCAGGCGATGGTTTCAGGCCATTGTGGCTGAAAGGAAGCCGCGCAACCGTTCGGTCTGCGGATTTCCGAAAAGCTGGTCGGGCGGGCCTTCCTCCTCGATCCGGCCCTGATGGAGGAAGACGACGTGATCGGACACATCGTTGGCCATCTTCATGTCATGGGTCACGATGATCATGGTCCGGCCTTCCTCGGCCAGCGCCTTGATCACCTTCACCACTTCCTGCTCAAGTTCGGGATCCAGCGCCGATGTCGGTTCATCGAACAGCAGGGCGCGCGGCTCCATGCACAGGGCGCGGGCGATGGCGGCGCGCTGCTGCTGGCCACCGGAAAGCTGCGCGGGCCAGGCATCGGCCTTGTCGGCAATGCCAACCTTGGCCAGATATTCACGCGCCTTCGCCTCGACCTCTTTCGGGTCGCGTTTCAGTACGGTCAGCGGTGCTTCCATGACGTTCTGGAGGATCGTCATATGGGCCCAGAGGTTGAACTGCTGGAACACCATCGACAGATTGGTGCGGATACGCAGAACCTGTGCCTTGTCAGCCGGGTGACGGTGCAGGCCGGTACCCTTCCAGTGGACGGCTTCACCCTCGAACAGGATGTCGCCCTGCTGGCTGTCTTCCAGCAGGTTGCAGCAGCGCAGCAGCGTGGATTTGCCAGAGCCGGACGACCCGATCAGCGAAAGCACATGGCCTTTCGGTGCGGTCATTCCGACACCCTTCAGCACCTCCAGCGGACCGTAGGATTTATGAAGATCTCGGATCTCGATGACCGGAACGCTGGCGTCCGGGGCGGGCGTAAGTTGGTCGGCAGTCACGGTTTCTCGCTTGTCGTTGGCCTGTCAGGGCTCCCTTGACGGTCGAGTAGTGCGGAATTCGTGGTGCATTGCAACTTCAATTGTGTCGGAACAAACAGAGTTGCCTGCAAAATGGGCAATCTGCCCGTTCATTTCGGTCAGCCCTGCGCCAAAGCGGGCGGTGGCGGGATCGGCACGGCAAGATAGTCGGCAGAGGGAATCTGGATCAGCCCGCACAGGCCAAGCGCGGCCCGGTCATCCGGCGGCAGGGTGACAATGGCCTCGGCGACGGCGGCGGCCAGAGGCGCGGGATCGGTGCCCCGCGCGGTGACATAGGGCAGGCCGGGCGTGGGGGCGGTCTGGCCGATCACGCGCAGGCGTGCCGCCAAGTCCGGCTCCCACCGCAGCAAAAGCCGCCATGTCACCGCATCAAGGCTTGCCCAGTCTGCCCGGCCTTCCGCCACAGCACGGGCAGAGGCGGCATGACCGCCGGTTTCCAGCGCGGGGCGGATCGTCAGGCCAAGGGCCGTCATATGGTTTGCGGCGGCGGCCCAGCCCGATTGCGAGCGCGCTTCGTTGAAGGCGAAGGCTGCATCGGCAAAATCGGCCAGTTCCGCGCGCGGATCATCGCCGCGCGCGACCAGGACGCTGCGATAATAGCCGGGCGGGCAGCCTTCCACCCCGAAATCAGGGGTGCCGACCAGCGTCACCACCTCCTTCAACTCGGTGCGATAGGGCATGCCGCAGGTCTGCGAGAGCAACAGGTCGGGCGAATGCCAGCCCGCCCACCAGGCGCGGTCGTCACGGGTCAGTGCCTCGGGTGCCTCGATCCCGCGTTTGCGCAGCCCGTCGCGGATCAGCGACCAGTAAAGATCGGTCGGGCCGCGCAACTCGGGCCGGTCATACATGCCAAGGGCGGCGATCATTGCGCGGCCTCGGCCCGTTGCCGGGCCTGCGCCGATTCGACATCGGTCAGCCCCAGCAGATTGGCGATGAGCCGCAGCATCTGATCCTCGTCATCCGAACGCTGCCCGTCAGCAAGCGCCACGGTCCAGAGACCCTCGACCAGCGCCGCCCGCGACTCCAGCGGCACGGCCTCCTTGAGCGCGCGGGTAAAGCGCACGGTATCGGGTGCGGAGGCTTCCAGCGCCTCTGCCTCTGCGCGCAGCGCGGCAGCGGTAAATGGCGACATTCCGTGTACGCGGGTCAGAACCGCGTCGATCCGCGATTGCTCGGCCGGGTCATACACACCGTCCGCACGTGCCACGCGCACCAGCAGCGCCGCGAGTGCCAGCTTTGCCTCATCTGCGCCCAGACGGGCCGGGGCGGGGGCGGTCAGGCATCGCAGGAGTTTTTCGAACATGGTGCTTTCCGTTTTTCTGGCCCTGGCGGTTAGGCCTCAGGCGGCATCCCATCCTGCGACAATCATCACATCCGCGCGCGAGACGGGTTCGCGCAGCGCCTTCGCGGCCTGATATTCCGGGCTGTGATAGCAGGCGCGGGCAGTCTCGAGATCGGCGAATTCGATCACGACCGTGCGGGATTTCGCGCTGCCCTCGACGACCTGCTGCTCGCCGCCCCGCACCAGAAAGCGCGCGCCGTATCGGGCGAAGGGCAGGGCGTTTGCCTGGCGATAGGCCTCGTAGGCCTCGGCATCGTCGATTTCGACATGGGCAACCCAATAGGCTTTGGTCATCACGCGCCTCCCGGTATGCGAATACGGCCCTGCGACACGGGGACGGCGCTGCCGCGAATGCGGACGGCGGCAAGGCCGTCGGTCCCGTAATCGACCGTCATGGTCAGTTCGGAAGGCCGACCCATTTCGACGCCCTGACGCAGCCGGAACACCTGCGTGCCGCTGCGCAGAACCCGTGCGGCCCGCAGTTGCGCCGCCAGAATGGCAGTGGCCGAGCCGGTGGCGGGGTCTTCCGGGATGCCGGCGGTGGGCGAGAACATCCGCGCGCGGAAATCGCAATCTGTGCCTTCGGTGTAAAGATAAGCGCTGTCCACCCCGGCGCAATCCATGAGGCCGGACCAGTGCGGCTCTATCGGCCGGGCGCGGGCCAGCACATCCTGCGATGTGACGGGGACGTAAAGGAAGCTTGGGCCGCCCTGCCAGATACCGGGACGATGGGCGGCGAAACCGATGTCGGCCTCGTCAATGTCCAGCGCGCGGGCGATCAGGTCCGTGGGGGCCTGGCCGGGTGCGGCCTTGGGCAGCACCGGCGCCGTGAACTCGGCTTCCACGATAGCGCCACGCCGCGTCACCTGCACCGGCACCAGCCCGGCTTCCTCCTCCAGCACCAGATCGGCGCGGAAATCGCCGGGGCCATGGGCGCGGCTTGCCAGAAGAATTGCGCAACCGATGGTCGGATGCCCGGCAAAGGGGATTTCGGCCGTCGGGAAAAAGATCCGAACCCGCGCGGTATGCGCCGGATTCACCGGAGGCTGCACGAAGATCGTCTCGGACAGGTTGAACTCGCGCGCGATGACCTGCATCTGCCGTGCCGACAGCACGTCGGCCCCCAGCACCACGGCCAGAGGGTTCCCGGCAAAGGGCGTTTCGGTGAAAACGTCCAGCGTATGAAATTCCAGCATATCGGTCATGGTGCCTTGAACAGCTTTGAAAGATCGGCGGCCGCCTCGGCCAACCCCCAGGGCGGGTTCACCACGAACATGCCCGAGCCGATCATGCGATGCCCCGGACGCACGGGCGGAAAACGCACCTCGTGGCGCAGGTGATCGGGGTGGGTCTGCTCCAGCCGGTCCAGCATCTCGCGATGCGCGCCCGAAGTCAGGATCGGATACCAGAGCATCAGGATGCCCACATTCCATTTGCGCGCGATGGCGGCGAAATGTTTGGGGATATTCTGGTAGTCCTCTTTAACCTCATAGGACGGATCGCAAAGCAGCAGCCCGCGCCGGGGCGTGGGCGGCGTGAGCGCCAGCGCGAGGTCAAAGCCGTCGCGCTTGTAGATATGGGCCGGGAAATCCGCCATCGCCCCGGTCAGCGCGACATGTTCCTGCGGGTGCAACTCGGCCAGATGGATATTGTCCATGTCACGCAGCGACAGCGCCGCCACAAGCGGCGAGCCGGGATAGGCCATTTCTCCCCAGCGCCCGCGCACCGCGTTCAGCCGCTGACGGTAGGGATGGTCGGCGGGCAGACGGCGCTCCAGCACCGAAATGCCGCCTGCCGCCTCGCCGGTCTTCAGCGCCTCGTCGCTGCCTAGGTCATAAAGCCCGCGCCCGGCGTGCGTCTCGATATAGGTGAGCGGCTTGTCCTTCCCCACAAGATATTGCAGGGCTGAGGCCAGAAGCGCGTGCTTCTGCACATCGGCCGGGTTCCCGGCATGGTAGATATGTTGGTAAGAAAGCATGGGTCAGGCGTAGCCCCGGCTGGGCTGCGCCGCAAGAGAAATAGCCGTGAGCGGCGTCACAGCCGCGCGGCGAGCCGCGTGCCCTGGTCAATGGCGCGCTTGGCATCCAGTTCCGCGGCCACATCGGCACCACCGATGATATGGAAGGCACGGCCCGCAGCCTCCAGTGCCGGGGCAAGGCTTCGGTCGGGGTCTTGCCCGGCGCAGATCACCACCGTATCGACGGGCAGAACCTGCGGTTCACCGTTGAGGGTGACAGCAAGCCCCTCGGGCGGGATCGCCTCATAGGCCACCCCGCCCAGCATCTTCACGCGCTTCATCTGCAACGTGGCGCGGTGAATCCAGCCGGTCGTCTTGCCCAGCTTGCGCCCCGGCTTTTCGGGTTTACGCTGCAACAGCCAGACCTGCCGCGCGGGCGCTTCGGGCTGCGGCCCTTCCGGGGCAAGGCCGCCCGCCACCTGTGCCGGATCGCCGACACCCCATTCGCGGCGCCAGAGCGCCGGGTCCAGCGCGGGGCTGATGCCGTGATGGGTCAGGAATTCGGCAACATCGAAACCGATGCCGCCCGCCCCCACGACCGCCACGCGCTTCCCGACGGGGGCACCCCGCAAGACATCGCGGTAGCCCAGAACCTGCGGCAGATCCTCGCCCGCGATTCCGGCACGGCGCGGGGTGATGCCGGTCGCAAGGATGACCTCGTCAAAGCCCATCAGCATTTCGGGTGTTGCCTCGGTGTTCAGCCGCAGTTCGACGGTGGAGGCGGAGATGCTGGCCTCGAACCAGTCGATCAGCCCGCGAAACTCCTCCTTGCCGGGGATGCTGGCAGCCAGATGCAACTGCCCGCCCACGTGCGCGGCGCGGTCGAACAGCGTGACGACATGGCCGCGCCCGGCGGCGGTCAGCGCCGCAGACAGCCCGGCAGGCCCGGCACCGACTACGGCGATGCGGCGTGGCGCATCGGTTGGGGTGATCACCAACTCCGTCTCATGGCAGGCGCGGGGGTTCACAAGGCAGGAGGTCAGCTTGCCGCTGAAGGTATGATCCAGACAGGCCTGATTGCAGGCGATACAGGGCGCAATCTGCGCCGCACGGCCTGCCGCCGCCTTTGCCACGAAATCCGGGTCGGCAAGGAAGGGCCGCGCCATCGACACCATATCGGCCTGTCCACCGGCCAGCAGCCCTTCGGCCACATCCGGGGTGTTGATGCGGTTCGAGGTAATGACCGGAATGCCGACCTCCGGGCGCAAGCGCCCGGTCAGATGCGCGAAGGCCGCGCGGGGAACCGAGGTCGCGATGGTCGGCACCCGCGCCTCATGCCAGCCGATGCCGGTGTTCAGCACCGAAGCCCCCGCCGCCTCGATGGCTTTGGCCAGCGTCACGACCTCGTCCCAGGTGGAGCCATCGGGGATCAGGTCGATCAGCGAGATGCGATAGATCAGGATCGCGTCGCCAATGGCGGCGCGCACCCGACGCACCACCTCCACCGGCAGGCGCATGCGGTTTTCGTAAGACCCGCCCCAGCGGTCGGTGCGACGGTTCACATGAGTTACGAGGAACTGGTTGAGGAAATAGCCCTCGGACCCCATCACCTCGACTCCGTCATAACCGGCCTCGATGGCGCGGGCGGCGGCGGTCACGATGTCGGCGATCTGTTTCTCGATCCCTTCCTCGTCCAGTTCCTTCGGCGGGAAGGGTGAGATCGGCGATTTAACAGCAGAGGCCGAGACGCATTCCGGGCCATAGGCATAGCGACCCGCATGCAGGATCTGCATGGCGATCCGGCCCCCCGCATCATGTACACGGTCGGTGACGATGCGGTGGTTGGCGATGTCCTGCGCGGTGAACAGGCCCGCCGCGCCGGGAAACACCCCACCCTCGCGGTTGGGCGCCATGCCGCCGGTGACCATCAGCCCGACGCCGCCCCGCGCGCGCGTGGCGTAAAACTCCGCCACGCGGTTCCAATCGCCGGTTTCCTCCAGCCCCGTATGCATGGAGCCCATCATCACGCGGTTGGGCAGCGTCACGGCGCCGAGCGTGATCGGCGACAGAAGATGTGGATAGGTCATGCGGCTGGCTCCTCCCGTAGCGTGGGCAGACTGGCAAAGCCGCCCGCCGGTGTCACGGCCAACGCTGCGTCACGAACGGATCAGAACACCACGCCCATGCGGAGGATAAAGCAGCCAAAGGGGCGGTTTTCTGTGCAGCGGACCACGGCGTAACAGCCCGGGGCTTGGGCGTAGAAGGCCTGCCGCTCGATAGATCGGGCCGCTGCACCTTCGGGCAGGGCGAGGCGCAGCACATCCAGCGCGTCGACATGAACCGGATCGGGGCGGTCGCCCGCGCCGTCGCGTTCCATCCACAGGGCCCCATAGTCGGTGAAGCCGTCCAGCGGCATCAGCGTGGAGATCAGGCGCAGCCCCTCGACCACATCAAGGCCCGCCAGATCGACCACGCGTCCGCTGCGGGTGGGCAGTGCGAAGGCCGGGTAATTGCTGTCCACCACCGCAAGCTCGTCGCCATGACCCATGCGCATCAGCACATCCATCAGATCGGGCGTAACCCGCGGGTCGATCCCTTTCAGCATCGGCGCCTCCCTGCCGGTTGAGACCGCGGAGGAAAGGGCGTATTCCCGCCGCGACTGGATTGGGAGCAAAGCATGGACGCAACGGCGGTGGAAGCCCTGTTTACCCGCAGCGACGGCAGCTATCTCTGTGCCCGCTGGGGACGCCCCATCGTGCCGGTGGTCTTTGGCGTCGAAGATGCGACGCTGTCGGTGGTAAAAGGCGCCATTGAGGCGGTGGTGACACTTGCCGGGCATCGCATGGCCGAGACCGACCCGGAACTGGGCGCCAATCTGATGGTGTTCTTCTTCCGCGACTGGGCAGAGCTGCCGCAGGTGCCGAACCTCGACCGGCTGGTGCCGGATCTGGCGCCGCTGTGTGACCGGCTGGCGGCGGCGGGCGCAAACCAGTATCGCGCCTTCCGCTTTGACGAAGCGGGCGCAATCCGCGCGGTCTTCGTCTTCATCCGCATGGATGATGTGTTGTCCGAGATGCCTGCGGAGACGCTGGCGCTGTCGCAGGCGGCGCAGGTGATCCTGCTCTGGTCGGATACAGCCTTTGCCGGGACCTCGCCCCTGGCGCGGGTGGGCGAGGCTGTGGTGTTGCGCCCCGAGATCGGCGCGGTGATCCGCGCCGCCTATGATCCGGTGATGCCGGTCGTGGCGCGTGAGGCAAGCCATGCCCTGCGTCTGGCGGCGCGGATCGGATGAAGGGAAGGGGGCTTTCCGCCCCCTCGCCCCTTCGGGGCTCACCCCCGAGGATATTTGAACCAAGGTGAAAGCAGATGAGCCATAGCCATGCCGTGCGGGTCTATTACGAGGACACCGATCTTGCCGGGATCGTCTATTACGCCAACTACCTGAAATTCATCGAACGCGGGCGCAGTGAGTGGGTGCGTGCGCGGGGGCTGGATCAGGCGCGGCTGAAGGCGGAAACCGGCATTGTCTTTGCGGTGCGGCGGGTCGAGGCCGATTACCTGCGGTCTGCGGTGTTTGACGATCTTCTGACCGTGACGACCGAGTTGCGGGCGCTGGGCGGGGCGCGGATCGACCTCTGGCAGCAGGTTCTGCGCGGGGAAGAGGTGCTTTTCACCGCGCAGGTGACGCTCGTCTGCATGGGAAGCGATGGCCGTGCGCATCGCCTGCCGGGTGAGATCCGGGCGCTTCTGGCGCAGAGTTGACGCCGGTGCATGGCGGCTATGATGCAGGGATGGGCGGCAAATCGCATCCTGACGAGGATGTGTTGGCAATCCCCCTCAAAACCGGATAGAATCGCCTGTAATAACGGGCCGACGAATGGACCCGATGGTAACGAGCAGGCGTAATGGACACGAACACCCTTGCGATGGCGCAGGAGATTGATTTCTCCCTGCTCGCGCTTTTCGCGCGCGCAACCTTCACCGTGAAACTGGTCATGATCGGGCTTCTGGTCATGTCGGTCTGGTCCTGGGCGATCATCATCCGAAAACATCTGATGTTCCGCGCCGCGCGGGGCGAGGCGTCGATCTTTGACCGGGCTTTCTGGTCGGGTGAGCCGCTGGACGAATTGTTCGAAAAGATCGGCCCTGCACCGGAAGGGCAGAGCGAGAAGATCTTTGCCGCCGGGATGATCGAATGGCGGCGCAGCCACCGGCAGGATGGCGGGCTGATCGCCGGGGCGCAGTCGCGCATCGACCGGGCCATGGATGTGGCCATCGCGCGGGAAAGCGAAAGGCTCAATGCCGGGCTGAGCTTCCTTGCCACCGTGGGCTCAACCGCGCCGTTCATCGGGCTTTTCGGTACCGTTTACGGGATCATGCACGCCTTCACGCAGATCGCGGCAACCAAGAACACCGACCTGGCCACCGTGGCGCCGGGCATCGCCGAGGCGCTGATGGCGACCGGCATCGGCCTTGTCGCCGCCATTCCGGCGGTGGTGTTCTACAACAAGCTGAATGCCGACAGCGAACGCATCCTTGGCGGTTACGAGGCTTTCGCCGACGAATTCGCCACCATCCTCTCGCGCCAGCTGGACGCCTGAGCCATGGGGGCCGGGGTCGCCAAGAAATCGGGCGGAGGCGGGCGTCGCGGGCGGCGTCGCGGCCATTCCAGTGCCATGGCAGACATCAACATCACGCCCTTCGTGGACGTGATGCTGGTGCTTCTGATCATCTTCATGGTGGCGGCGCCTATGCTGACCGTCGGCGTGCCGGTGAAGCTGCCGGAAACGGCGGCGGCCAGTCTGCCGACCGAACAGGAAAAGCCGCTGGCCATCACCATCGGGGCTGATGGCAAGCTGTTCCTGATGAACAGCGAGGCCGAAGAGGCGTCGCTGATCCCGCAGCTTCAGGCCATCGCGGCCGAACGCAGTTCGGACAAGATCTTCCTGCGGGCTGACGGCACCGTGCCTTATGAACGCGTGGCGCAGGTCATGGGGGCGCTGAATGCGGCAGGCTTCCGCAATATCGGTCTGGTCACAGACAGCAATGGCCCGCTGATGGGCGCAGCCGCCGGTGGCGCCGCCGCCGAGCCGAACCAGTAGGGTGGGGCCGATGCTGCGGGCTTGGCTGGGCAGGGTCGACAGAAGCGTCTGGATCTCCGGTTCGGGGCATCTGGTCGTGATCCTGTGGGTTCTGTTTGGTGATGTGCTGTTCAGTCCGCCGCCACCGCCCGAACCCGAGGTCATGTCGGTCGATACGCTGACCGAGGCGGAGTTTGCGGCGCTTGAGGCAGCTTCGGGGGGGCAGGAAAGCACCGAGGAGCCGCAGGACAGCGCGCCCTCGGCATCCGTGCGCCCGCCGGAGCGGCCCGAACCGCCTGCCGCCGAACCTCCGCCGGAGCAGGTGGCAGAGCAGACGCCGCCGCCGGAACCCGCGCCGGAACCCGAGGTCGAGCCGCAACCCGAAGAGGTTCCGGTTGCCGAAACCGCACAACCCGAACCCGTGCCTGAACCTGTTGCCCCTCCGGCCGAGCAGGAGCAGCCTGTGGCGGTGATCCCGTCTTCGGTCGTGCCGCGCCCGCGCCCGGCGCAGCGCGTGGCCCCGACGCCGGAAGACGCACCCGAAGAGGATGTGCCCGAGGCCGAACAGGTTCAGGAGCGCGTGGCCGAGGAGGCGCCGCCCGAGGCTCCTGTGGTCGAACAGGAGCAGGAGGCGACCGCGCCGCCCGAAGCCACGACCGAAGTCGTAACCGAGGCAACCGAGACGCAGGAAGCGCCGCAACTGGCGCCGACCGCGTCGAAACGGCCGCGGTCACGTCCGGCGCGTCCCGATCCGGTGGCAAAACCCGCTGAGCAGCCGAAGCCGAGTCAGACTGCGACGGCGCAAAGCCCCTCGCAATCGCAGTCCGACCGGGCGGCGACAGATGCCGCTTTGGCGGAGGCGCTGGGCGAGGCCACGGAAACACCCGCGCCCAAGCCTGCGAACCAGAACAGCGCGCCCGGTCGTGGCCTTGCCGCCAACGGGCCGCCGATGTCCTCGGGGGAAAAGGACGCATTGCGTGTCGCGGTGGAGCGGTGCTGGAACGTCGGCTCGCTCTCGACCGAGGCGCAGCGTGCCATCGTGACGGTGCACGTCACCATCGGCGCCGACAAGAAGCCGGTGGCGACCTCGATCGAGCTGGCAAGCTCCACTGCCTCCGATGCGGCGACACGGCAGGCCTTCGAAGCAGCCCGCCGTGCGATCCTGCGCTGTGGTTCGCAGGGTTTCCCGCTGCCGGACGAAAAATATGAGACCTGGCGCGAGCTGGAGCTGATCTTCGACAAGGGGAGGGTCGGGCTGTGAACCGGACACCCCGCACGAAGGGCTTCGCGGCGCGGCGATACAGACAGCCGGGGCAACCCGGACGGAACCGGGGAAGGGCCTGCGCGCTTTCCCCTTTTGGACAGGCAGGCTGCGGGCTGAAAAACAGGTCAGTCGCAGGAACAGGAACGAGGGTCAGATGAGCCGTCTCCGCCAATTCTTCACCGCCGTCGCGGCCGTGGCCGCCCTGGCCGCGCCGGCGATGGTTGCTACCAAGGCCGAAGCCCGGCTGACACTCAACCTTGGCAATCCGGTTGTGGAGCCAATGCCCTTCGCACTGCCCACCTTCGTCGACGAAGGCGGGGCGGGCGATCTGGCGGCAAAGATTTCGCAGGTGGTGGCGGCCGATCTGGCAGGCACCGGCCTGTTCGAACAGATCCCCTCCACCGCCTATATTCAGCAGATCACCTCTTTCGGGGCGCCGGTTTCATACCCTGACTGGCAGGCGATCAATGCGCAGGCGCTGGTGACCGGCGCGGTGCAGACCTCGGGCGGGCAGGTCGTGGTGAAGTTCCGCCTGCATGACGTCTTTGCCAATGGCGAGATGGGCGAAGGGCTGCAATTCGTCGGCACGACCGACAGCTGGCGCCGCATGGCGCACAAGGTTGCCGATGCCGTCTACAGCCGCATCACCGGCGAAACCGGCTATTTTGACAGCCGGGTCGTCTATGTCTCGGAAAGCGGCCCGAAGAACCAGCGCCAGAAGCGCCTTGCGGTGATGGATTACGACGGGGCAAACACCAGCTTCCTGACGGATTCGGCCTCCATTGTGCTGGCGCCGCGGTTCTCGCCCACCGGCGACCGCATTCTGTTCACCTCCTATTCTTCGGGCTTTCCGCAGATCTATCTGATGGATGTCGGCAGCCTTGCAATCCGTGGTCTGGGCGAACAGCCGGGCACCATGACCTTTGCGCCGCGCTTTTCGCCCGATGGGCGCACCGTGGTGTTCAGCCTTGAACGGGGTGGCAATACCGACATTTACTCGCTGGACATCGGCTCGGGCCAGCTGTCGCAGCTGACCAACTCGCCCGCCATCGAAACCGCGCCCTCGTTCAGCCCGGATGGCAGCCAGATCGTGTTTGAAAGTGATCGCTCGGGCAATCAGCAGATCTATATCATGCCCGCCCGTGGTGGCGAGCCGACCCGGATCTCGGGCGGTGCCGGTCGCTATGGCACCCCGGTCTGGAGCCCGCGCGGCGACTACATCGCCTTTACCAAGCAAAACCAGGGCCGCTTCCACATCGGGGTGATGCTGACCGACGGGACCGAGGAAAAGTTGCTGACCGCCTCCTATCTGGACGAAGGCCCGACCTGGTCGCCGAATGGCCGGGTCATCATGTTCACCCGGCAGGATGCGGGCGGCGAACCGGCGCTTTATTCGGTGGATGTTTCGGGGCGCAACCTGCGCAAGGTGGCCACTACGGGCGCCGCCTCGGACCCGGCCTGGTCGCCGCTGCTGCCGTAACCGTAACAAACCTCACGCCGCCGTCATTCCCCCCGGCGGCGGAACTCTGATAAGCTGGCCTGGTCGAGCTGGCACAACGAAGGACAGAAAAGATATGGCGTATACTGCGAAAGCTCTGATGTTGCTGGCCGTTCTGGGTCTGGCAGCCTGTAACAACCCTGATCGCTACGGTGCGGGCGGCGCCGGTGGTGCAGGCGGTGCGGGTGGTGCCGGTGGCATCGGCTCGCAAGGGCTCGGTGGCCCCAGCGACCCCAACTCGGTGGCCTATTTCAACCAGACCATCGGTGACCGCGTGCTGTTCCTTGTCGACCAGTCGACCCTGTCGCCCGAGGCGCAGACCATTCTGGCGCAGCAGGCGCAATGGCTGCAAAGCCATGCCGACTACGCGATCATCGTCGAAGGCCACGCCGACGAACAGGGCACGCGTGAATACAACCTTGCCCTCGGCGCCCGTCGCGCCAGCGCGGTGCAGAACTATCTGATCTCGCAGGGCGTTGCGGCCCACCGGATGCGGACCATTTCCTACGGCAAGGAGCGCCCGGTCGAGGTGTGCCCGTCGGAAGCCTGTTTCTCGAAGAACCGTCGCGCGGTGACCGTGCTGTCGATGGGGGCGGGGGCCTGAGCCGATGAGACTGCGTTTCGCGGCACTGGCCCTGCTGCTGATGTCCGGTTCCGCCATCGCGCAGGACCGGGCGCAGTCGCTGGCCGACATCAAGGCTGAACTTGCGGCACTGAACGCCGAGTTCACGGGCCTCAAGCAGGAGCTGATCACTACCGGCGCCATCCAGAATGGCGCGGCAGGTGGCAATGCGCTGCAACGGCTCGATTCGATCGAGGCGGCGCTGACGCGGCTGACCGCGCAGACCGAACAGGTGGAACTGAAGGTGAACCGCGTGGTTACCGACGGCACCAACCGGCTGGGTGATCTGGAGTTCCGCGTCACCGAGCTTGAGGGGGGCGACGTAGGATCGCTGCCGCCGACGCAACCTTTGGGCGGAGGCAATGCGCCCGCCCCTGTCGTAACCGCCCCGACCGCCGGGGGGCCCGAGCTTGCTGTGGGCGAACAGGCAGACTTTGACCGGGCCAAGGAGGTGCTCGGTCAGGGTGACTTTCGCACCGCCGCGGAAAAGTTTGGTGCCTTTGCCTCGGCCTATCCGGGCAGCCCCCTGATGCAGGAGGCGCAGATCCTGCGGGGTGACGCGCTGCAACAGGCGGGCGATACCGTCAATGCGGCGCGGGCCTGGCTGGATGCTTTTTCGGCGCAGCCGGAAGGCCCGAAAGCAGGCGATGCGCTGGTGCGTCTTGGGCAGGGGCTGGCCGATCTTGGGCAGGTTTCGGACGCCTGTGTGACCCTGCAGGAGGTCGGCACCCGCTTCCCCGGCTCCACCGCCGCGACCGAGGCGCAGGGCAAGATCGCGGCGCTGGCCTGCCAGTGACCGGCGCGCCCGTGCCGGATACGGAGGATACGGACCTCCTTGATGCTGTTGCTCAGGTGTTTGCAAAGGCGCGGCCCGATCCGGCTGCGCCTTTGTCTGTCGGGGTGGCCGTTTCGGGCGGTGGCGATTCGATGGCGCTGTTGCATCTTTTGCACCGCCTTGCGCCGTCGGAGGGATATCTGCTGCATGCGGTGACGGTGGATCACGGGCTGCGGCCCGAGGCGGCGGACGAAGCCGCCGGGGTCGCGGCTTTCTGCGCCCGCCAGGGGGTCGCGCATGAAATCCTGCGCTGGCGGGGGCCGCAGGAGACCGGAAACCTGATGGATCAGGCCCGCCGCGCCCGGCTGTGCCTGATCGCGGACTGGGCCGTCGCACGCGGGGTTGGTCATGTCGCCCTTGGTCATACGGCGGACGATCAGGCGGAGTCGTTTCTCATGAACCTGTCGCGCGCGGCGGGGCTGGATGGCTTGTCGGGCATGCGCCAGGGCTGGCTGGAGCATGGCATTCGCTGGCATCGCCCGCTGTTGCAGAAGCGGCGTGAGGTTTTGCGCGACTATCTGCGCCGAAACAGCGTGACCTGGATTGACGACCCTTCGAACGAGAATGACCGCTTCACCCGTGTGAAGGCCCGTCGCGCGTTGCGGGCGCTGAAGCCGCTGGGCATCACGGTAGAACGCCTTCTGGCCAGCACGCAGCATCTTTTCGACGCGCGCAGCGCGTTGCAGATGGCGCTGGCACAAGCTGTCGAAACCCATGTCACCGAGCGTGCGGGGGCATTGCATCTGAGCGCGGACGGTCTGTGTGCGCTTGGGGCAGAGCTGGAGCGGCGGCTTCTCAGCCATGCGATTCGCTGGATGAACGGGGCAGGTTATCCGCCGCGTGCCGAACAACTGCTGCGGCTGATGTCCACCTTGAATGACCACCGGGACGCCACGCTGGGTGGTGTCCGGTTCCGCTGGCGGCAGGAAACCCTTGTCATCAGCCGTGAACCGCGCGCCGTGATGGGGCCGGTTCCGGCGGCGCAGTTGTGGGATCACAGGTGGCGGGTAGTGGGGCCGCTGGCGGAGGACCAGATCCTCGCCGCTCTCGGGGTTGCGGGGCTGCGGCAATGTCCCGGCTGGCGCGATCTGGCCTCGCGCGAGGCGCTGATTGTCAGCCCGGCCGTCTGGCAGGGGGACCGGCTGATCGCCGCCCCGCTGGCCCGGCCAGAGCCGGATTGGGGTGCGACTCTCGGCCCATCCTTCGGAATGTTCATCTTGGCGCATTGAACCCCCGCGCCAGATGTCTATTTTAGGTCAAAAGATGCGGCGGGGGTGACCTGCGCCGCCCCCTTTAGGAGTTCCTCGTGGGCAACGCACGCAATATCGCTTTCTGGGTGGTCCTGTTCCTGCTGATCTTGGCGCTGTTCAACATGTTCAGCGGCGGCACGACCACCACGGCCTCGCGCAATCTTTCCTATTCCGAATTCATCGCGCGGGTCGATCAGGGGCAGGTCTCCAGTGTCACGCTGGACGGCGAGCGGGTCATCGTCCGCGGCAAGGACGGCAATACCTATTCCACCGTGAAACCTCAGGACGAAGAGGTGACGGATCGACTCATTGCCAAGGGCGTCGAGGTGCGGGCCGAACCGCAGGAGCAATCGGGGTTCCTGAATTTGCTCAGCCTCTGGCTGCCCTTCCTGATTCTCATCGGTATCTGGATCTTCTTCATGAACCGGATGCAGGGTGGCGGGCGTGGCGGTGCCATGGGCTTTGGCAAAAGCCGGGCGAAGCTGCTGACCGAAAAACATGGCCGCGTGACCTTTGACGATGTGGCGGGCATCGACGAGGCCAAGGAAGAGCTGGAAGAGATCGTCGAATTCCTGCGCAACCCGCAGAAGTTCAGCCGTCTGGGCGGCAAGATCCCGAAAGGCGCGCTGCTTGTCGGCCCGCCCGGCACCGGCAAGACGCTGCTCGCACGTGCCATCGCGGGTGAGGCGGGCGTTCCCTTCTTCACCATCTCGGGTTCCGACTTCGTCGAAATGTTCGTGGGCGTCGGCGCATCCCGGGTGCGCGACATGTTCGAACAGGCCAAGAAGAATGCGCCCTGTATCGTCTTTATCGACGAGATCGACGCCGTGGGTCGCGCGCGTGGCGTGGGCATCGGCGGCGGCAATGACGAACGCGAACAGACGCTGAACCAGCTGCTTGTCGAGATGGACGGTTTCGAGGCCAATGAAGGCGTGATCATCGTTGCGGCGACCAACCGCAAGGATGTGCTGGACCCGGCGCTGCTGCGTCCCGGCCGTTTTGACCGTCAGATCCATGTGCCGAACCCCGATATCAAGGGGCGTGAGAAGATCCTGACCGTCCATGCCCGCAAGGTGCCGCTGGGGCCGGATGTCGACCTGCGCACCATCGCGCGTGGTACGCCGGGCTTTTCGGGCGCCGATCTGATGAACCTCGTGAACGAGGCGGCGCTGATGGCTGCCCGCGTCGGCCGCCGTTTCGTCACCATGGATGACTTCGAGAATGCGAAGGACAAGGTGATGATGGGCGCGCAGCGCCGGTCCATGGTGCTGACGCAGGACCAGAAGGAAAAGACCGCCTATCACGAGGCCGGCCACGCCATCGTCGGCATGGCGCTGCCGAAATGTGATCCGGTCTATAAGGCCACCATCATTCCGCGCGGCGGCGCCCTCGGTATGGTGGTCAGCCTGCCCGAGATGGACCGTCTGAACATGCATAAGGACGAGGCCAAGCAGAAGATCGCCATGACCATGGCAGGCAAGGCGGCCGAGATCCTGAAATACGGTGAAGAGGGCGTGTCCTCCGGCCCGGCGGGCGACATTCAGCAGGCCTCCAGCCTTGCGCGTGCCATGGTGATGCGCTGGGGTATGTCCGACAAGGTCGGCAACATAGACTATGCCGAAGCGCATGAAGGCTATCAGGGCAATACCGCCGGTTTCTCGGTCTCTGCGCATACCAAGGAAATGATCGAGGACGAGGTGAAACGCCTGATCGACGACGGGTATGAAGCTGCGCGTCAGATCCTGATCGACAAGTCGGATGAGTTCGAGCGGCTGGCCAAGGGGCTTCTGGAATACGAAACCCTGACCGGCGACGAGATTCGCAAGGTCGTGGCGGGCGAGACGCTGGGCGGGGACGACAGCACTCCGGGCGATGGCGGCACCTCGGTCGTGGCCATCCCCAAGACCAAGCCCAAGGCGCAGAAACCCGAGGGCGGGCTGGAGCCGGAGCCCCTGGCGTGACCGCCACCGCGAACAAAGACTGGAACCCCGGAGCTTACGCAAAGTTCCGGGGTTTGCGTTTGCGCCCCGCGCTGGATCTGATGGCGCAGGTGGGCACTCCGCCGCCGGGGCCGGTGGTCGATCTGGGATGCGGGGACGGCGCGGCGGCGGCGGCGCTGCGGGCGGCTTTCCCTGCACGGGCCCTGATCGGTATCGACAATTCGCCCGCCATGCTGAAGGCCGCGCAGGGTTATGATGCCCTGCATCTGGCAGATATTGCCGCCTGGCAGCCTGAGACACCGCCTGCGCTGATCTTTTCCAACGCCGTTCTGCAATGGCTTCCCGATCATGCCCGTCTGATGCCGCATCTGGCGGGGATGTTGCCGAAGGGTGGGGTGTTGGCGGTGCAGATGCCGGGGCAAACGCCGGCGCCTTCGCACAGGTTGCTGCGCGACACGGCGGCAGCCTTGTTCCCTGAACGCTTCGGCGACTTGCCTGAGCGACAAGCCGTTGCAAAACCCGAAGATTATTGGCGGCGGCTGTCGCCGCTGGGCAATGTTCTGGCCTGGGAAACCACCTATGTGCAACAGCTTGGCCCGGTGACCGAGGGGCATCCGGTGCGGGCCTTTACCGAATCGACCGCCATGCGGCCCTATCTGGAGCGGCTTGACGGCGCGGAGGTATCCGCCTTCCGGGCGGCCTATGATGCCGCACTGGCGCGGGCCTACCCGCTGTTGCCCGACGGCGGGGCGCTGCTGCCTTTCCGCCGGGTTTTCTTCGTGTTTGTCAAAGAATGAAGTCCGCGGCGCGCAGCGTCGTCACCCCCGCCACATTGACCGAGAAATCCGCCGTACCGTCACCATCCACGTCGAAGAACACCCGCGATCCGCTGGTCGTGGAGATGAAGCGCACCTCCCCGACCTCGCCGGAAAAGGCGGCATGCCCAATGAAGCTGCCGGTTCCGACAAGCTGGTCAAAGTTGATCCTGTCGCCCTCGGCCCGGTTGAAATCCATGATCGTATCGCGGCCGCTAGCGGCATCGCTTTCGCCGCGCGCGATATACTTGAACTCATCCGCGCCCGCGCCGCCAAACAGGCTGTCGCGGCCCTGACCGCCGATCAGCGTATCGTCTCCGGCATCGCCATGCAGCCGGTCGCTGCCCTTGCCGCCGAAGAACAGATCATTCTGCCCCGCGCCGCGGAGCAGGTCGTCGCCGGTGCCACCATAGAGCGTTTCCCGCTGGTCGCCGCCAATGACGGTATCGCGACCGGCACCCCCATCCATCAGATTATACCCGGCGCCACCGAACAGCCGGTCCTGTCCGTCGCCGCCATAGATACGGTCGTTTCCGTTCCCGCCGAACAGCCGGTCATTGCCGCTCTCCCCTTCGATGGTGTCATTGCCAACGCCCCCGTTGGCCGTATCGTTGCCACCGCCCATCTTCAGATGGTCATGCCCGGCCATCCCGTCAAAGCGGTTGGCGTTGTAGGCGTTGCTTTCAGGCAGATCGCTGATCTTGTCATTGAAGGCACTGCCCCGGACATTGTGGACGCCATTGATTTGATCGCCCTCGGCATCACCGCCGAAACTGGTGCTGGTCTGGCCCGAGATCAGGCGCACATCCACCGCTGCCGATGACTGCGTGTAAAATACCCAGTCGGTTCCGTCCGCCCCGCCAGAGATCGAATCAGCCCCGGCGCCGCCGATCAGCGTGTCGCTGCCGCCGCCACCCGAAAGCGTGTCGCGGCCAGCGCCACCATGAAGCAGATCATCGCCATCGGCGCCGCCCATGTCATCCAGGCCGCCCCCGCCATAGATCGTGTCGTCGCCCGCCGCCCCGAACAGCGTGTCGTTGTCGCCAGGCCCGTCGCGGGTGGGGTCGCCGTAAAGAATGTTGTCGCGCTCGTTCCCGCTGATCCAGTCCTCGCCGGAGGAACCGCGCGCATTCTCGACAGAGCCGTTGACCAGCAGCGAGGTGCCCCAGTTTCCGACATGGTAGAAGAAGCCGCGAGCCTGGCTGGAAATGCCGTTTTCGACATAGTTGTCGAGACGGATCGAGGTCGGTTTTTCATAGCTTCCCTGGAACACCAGCCAGAACTTTCCCAATCCTGTGGCGGTCAGCTCCCGGTCCTTTCCGGGTGTTTCGTCGATGACATAGATAGTGTTCGGCATGGGGATCTCTGTCTGGCCTGAATTGAATGGGCCGAGAATTGCACAGGCCGCCAGGGCTGGCGTGCCCCGTTCGGGGTATGCGGCATCCCTGGGCCGAGTCGGTTTCGGATGGACGGTTTTATTCTTGGTAAAACTTCATTCCTGGATGCGCGGGTTTCCGATCGGAAACCGCAACTGGCGATTTTGCGTGGGCTTAGGTCGGAATCGGTCCTGTGGCCCCCGTTTCATGTCGGTATCGTGCTGCCATGAGATCGGGGTGCCACACCCAAGGGAGAGTAGAATGGCCTTCAAGACCGACATCGAGATTGCGCGCGAAGCCAAGAAGAAGCCGATTCAGGAAATCGGCACGAAGCTTGGCATTCCGACCGAACACCTGCTGCCCTACGGCCATGACAAGGCGAAGGTGAGCCAGGACTTCATCAAGAGCCTCGCGGGCAAGCCCGATGGCAAGCTGGTGCTGGTGACCGCCATCAACCCGACCCCGGCGGGCGAAGGCAAGACCACCACCACCGTGGGTCTGGGCGATGGTCTGAACCGGATCGGCAAGAAAGCCGTGATCTGCATTCGCGAAGCTTCGCTTGGCCCGAACTTCGGGATGAAGGGTGGCGCGGCCGGTGGCGGCATGGCCCAGGTCGTTCCGATGGAGGAAATGAACCTCCACTTCACCGGCGACTTCCATGCGATCACCAGCGCGCACAACCTGCTGTCGGCGATGATCGACAACCACATCTACTGGGGCAACTCGCTGGGCATCGACCAGCGCCGCGTCGTGTGGCGCCGCGTCATGGACATGAACGACCGTGCGCTGCGTGACATCGTGGTCAGCCTCGGCGGCGTGTCGAATGGCTTCCCGCGTCAGACCGGGTTTGACATCACCGTGGCCTCGGAAGTCATGGCGATCCTCTGCCTGTCGAACGATCTGGAAGACCTGCAAAAGCGTCTGGGCGACATCGTTGTGGCCTATACGCGTGACAAGCAGCCCGTCTACTGCCGTGACATCAAGGCAGATGGCGCAATGACCGTTCTGCTGAAGGACGCGATGCAGCCGAACCTCGTGCAGACGCTGGAAAACAACCCGGCCTTCGTGCACGGCGGCCCGTTCGCCAACATCGCCCATGGCTGCAACTCGGTCATCGCGACCAAGACCGCGCTGAAGCTGGGCGACTATGTCGTGACCGAAGCCGGTTTCGGGGCTGACCTTGGCGCAGAGAAGTTTTTCGACATCAAGTGCCGCAAGGCCGGGCTGAAGCCGGCTGCCGCGGTGATCGTGGCGACCGTTCGCGCGATGAAGATGAACGGCGGCGTCGCCAAGGCCGATCTGGGCGCCGAGAATGTCGATGCGGTCAAAAAAGGCTGCCCGAACCTTGGCCGTCACATCGCCAACGTGAAGGGTTTCGGCGTGCCGGTGGTGGTTGCGATCAACCATTTCTACAGCGACACCGATGCCGAAGTGCAGGCCGTGAAGGACTATGTGGCCGCGCAGGGCGCCGAGGCGATCCTTTGCAAGCACTGGGCGCAGGGGTCTGCGGGCATCGAGGATCTGGCCAAGAAGGTCGTGCAGCTGGCCGAAAGCGGCGCTGCCAACTTCTCGCCGCTGTATCCCGATGACATGCCGCTGTTCCAGAAGGTCGAAACCATCGCCAAGCGCATCTATCACGCGGATGAAGTTCTGGCCGACAAATCGATCCGCGACCAGCTGAAGGCCTGGGAAGCGGCGGGCTATGGCCATCTGCCGATCTGCATGGCGAAGACGCAATACAGCTTCACGACCGATCCGAACCTGCGTGGCGCGCCCACCGGCCATTCGGTTCCGGTCCGCGAAGTGCGCCTGTCCGCCGGTGCGGGCTTCATCGTGGTGATCTGCGGCGAGATCATGACCATGCCGGGCCTGCCGAAAGTCCCGAGCGCCGAAGTCATCCGTCTGAACGACCAGGGCTTCGTCGAAGGCCTGTTCTGATCGCGGCACCGGGCGCCGCCTTGCCATCTCCCCCGCGAGGGATTACCTCGCGGGAAACTCTCTGGAGGTTGCGATGAAGGCCCCGTCCGACTGCCACAACATGACGGAACTGCGCGTGGAAATCGACGCGCTGGACAGTCAGATCGTGGCGCTGATCAAACGGCGGTCCGGTTACATCGACCGGGCCGCCGAACTCAAGCCCGCCGAGGGGCTGCCCGCCCGGATCGATACCCGTGTGGAAGAGGTGGTGGCCAAGGTTCGCGCCCGGGCCGAAGCCGAGGGGCTGGACCCGGCGCTGGTCGAAACGCTCTGGCGGCAGATGATCGACTGGTCGATTGCCCGCGAAGAAAAAGTGCTGGGGGCCTGAGACCCCGGAAGGGTCGGAAATGACGGCAACCCTGATTGACGGCAAGGCCATCGCGGCCCGCATGGTGGAAGAGGTCCGCGCCGAGGCGGCGGATCTTGCGGCCAGGGGCTGGGCACCCCGGCTGGTCTCCATCTCGGTAGGCGATGTGGCGGCGGCGGAGCTTTACGTCCGCAACCAGCAGCGGCAGGCCGAGGCCGCCGGTGTGGCCTTCGAGGCCCGCAATTATCCGGCAACCATCAGCCTTGAACAACTCACTGGCGTGATGATCGGCCTGAACGCCGATCCGCGCGTGAACGGCATCATCATCCAGCGCCCGTTGCCACCGCATATTCCGGTGAAGGCACTGCAAAAGGCGGTGCATCCGCTGAAGGATGTCGAGGGGATGCACCCCTCCTCCATCGGCAATATCGTCTATAACGACCTGGCCCTTGGCCCTTGCACAGCCGTCGCAGCGGTGGAAATCCTCAAGACCCTGCCATTGAACATCGAAGGGCTGGATGTCTGTGTGATCGGCCACAGCGAGATCGTGGGTAAGCCCATCGCCTTCCTGATGATGGGGCTTGGGGCCACGGTGACCGTATGTCACCACATGACCCGGCAGGTGGCGGTGCACAGCCGCGCCGCCGATGCGGTCTTTGTCGCGGTTGGAAAACCCGGCCTTGTCACGGGCGCCATGCTGAAGCCGGGCGCCGCGCTCATCGACATCGGGATCAACCGGGTTGAGGGCAAGACAGTGGGTGATGCCGATTTCGAAAGCTGCGCCAAAGTCGCGGGCTGGATCACCCCGGTGCCCGGCGGGGTCGGTCCGGTGACGGTGGCGACCCTTCTGAAAAACGCGGTTCTGGCGACCCGCATGCAAATGGATCATTACAGCGCCGCCTTCGCGGTCGAACGGTAGGGAGAACGGACATGACGGCGGCAATCATTGACGGCAAGGCTTTTGCAGCCAAGGTGCGGGGCGAGGTGGCGGCCCATGTCGCGCGCCTGAAAGAGGAACATGGCATCCAGCCCGGCCTCGCGGTCGTGCTGGTGGGTGAAGACCCGGCAAGCCAGGTCTATGTCTCGTCCAAGGGCAAGCAGACGGTCGAAGCTGGCATGGCTTCGTTCGAGCACAAGTTGGAAGCGGATACCTCGGAGGCCGATCTGCTGGCGCTGATCGACCGGCTGAATAAAGATCCGAAGGTCCATGGCATCCTTGTGCAACTGCCGCTGCCGGGGCATCTGAACTCTGAACTGGTGATCAACTCGATTGATCCGGCCAAGGATGTGGACGGGTTCCATATCTCCAACGTCGGTCTCCTGGGCACCGGGCAGAAAAGCATGGTGCCCTGCACGCCGCTTGGCTGTCTGATGATGCTGCGCGATCATCACGGCAAGCTTGCTGGCATGAATGCGGTCGTGGTGGGCCGGTCGAACATCGTCGGCAAGCCGATGGCGCAACTGCTCTTGGGGGACAGCTGCACCGTGACCATCGCACATAGCCGGACCAAGGATCTGGCCGCCGTCTGCCGTGGTGCCGACATCCTCGTCGCCGCCGTCGGTCGCCCCGAGATGATCACCGGCGAGTATGTGAAACCTGGCGCCACCGTGATCGACGTGGGCATCAACCGGATTGAACGTGACGGCAAGACCAAGCTGGTCGGCGACGTTGAATTTGCCTCGGCGGCTGCGGTGGCCGGGGCCATCACCCCGGTGCCTGGTGGTGTCGGCCCGATGACCATTGCCTGCCTGCTGGCAAATACGCTGACCGCCTGCTGCCGCGCCAATGGCCTGCCGGAGCCGTCGGGCCTGACCGCCTGATCACCGGCCCCCGAAGAGGACCTGTGGCGCAAATGCATGTCCCGGCTGGATAATCTGGCCGGAGACATTGCACAGGGCAGGGATTGCGCTTATCCAGTCAGACAGGTTGCATGCGTTCCTGGTGCAGATGTCTGGTTTCGTCGCTACATTGATTGCAGACTTCCGTAGCAAGATTCCGCTTGTCGCCTGGGTTGTGCTGACGCTGACTGTCGGCATATCGGGGCCATTCGGCAGCTACGTTGCGCTGGATCTGCCCGCGCGTCTGCTGTTCTGGGGCGTGATCTCTGCCATGGGGATCGGCGTGGGCGCCGCGATCCGGGCTTTCGTCCACGCTGTCATCGGATTGAGCGACCTTCAGCGTGGCGCTTTCCTTGTCGCCCTGCTTTCCTCCGTCATCATGACCCTGCCGCTGCATGCGCTGGCAGATCGGATGTTCGATCCCGACAAGGCAACAGCGCCCGACCTGCCCGATATCGCGCTGTTCATCTTCGCGACCTCTCTGGGTATCGGCGCGTTCCGCCACGCCCGCGAAAGCCGCCCCGAGGATGTGGCAAGCCCGCTGGTGCCGATCCTTCCCGACCTGCCGGCCAACGAGACCGAGACGGTTCCGCCGCCGCGCGTCGTCCAGCGTCTGGACCCCGAGTTGCACGGCCGCCTCGTCGCGCTGACGGTGCGGGATCACTATGTCGACGTCTTCACCGTGCGCGGCAAGGGCAGCCTTCTGATGCGGTTCGCCGATGCGATGGCGGAAACCGGCGAGGAAGAGGGCGTGCAGATCCATCGGTCGCACTGGGTTGCGCTTTGGGCGATCAAGGGGGTGGAGCGAGAGGGGGGCCGGATCTGGGTGCGCATGTGCCCGGAATTGCGTCTGCCGGTCAGCCGCACTCACCGCGTAAAGCTGGAAGAGCGCGGGCTGCTCTGAAACGCAGCCGCATAGGGAACCGCGAGGCAGCGTCGCCCCGTGGCGATCACAAGCGCCTGTGGACCCATCAGCAGGGCGAGTTCAGCCGCCCCGCAATCCAGGCCGCCGGTATAAGCGCCATAGGCGGGCAGGATCAGACGTTCAGGATCTGACAGCAGGAAACAGGGCCGCCGCTGACCGGCGAGCGTAAGTTTCGGGTGGAAATGCCCTGAAATCTCGGCAGTCGCTTGCGCTACTGCAATGTGGCGAAAGTGCAAGGGGCCAATCCGCGTTTCGGCCAGATGCGTGCCACCGATGTTGCCAGGCCCCGGGTCGTGATTGCCCTCGATCCATCGCCAGTCGCGCCCGGCCATCAGACGCAGCAGCCAGAGCCGGTCAGCCTCGTCCATCTCGTCGCTGGCCGTCAGATCGTCGAAACTGTCGCCCAGACAGATCACCCGCGCCGCCGTTGTCGCTTCAAGATCGGCGTCAAGCCGGGCCAGCGTCGCGCGCGTCTCGTAAGGGGGCAACAGCGCGCCACCGCGCCGCGCCAGCCGGGCGGATTTGCCGAAATGCAGGTCGGACACGACCAGCAGGCTTTGCTCAGGCCAGTGAAGTGCACCGGAAGGCAACGCCCGAAGCGCACAGCTGGCAAATGTGAAGGCATGGGCATCCATGCGCCCGGTCTGCCGCAGCGCGGCCCGCTTTGCAACTTTGCTTCTTGCCCAAATACTCACCTTTGCGACAGTGCCGCCGGGCGTTCAGCGCAGGCTTTCGCGCAGCGCCTCGCCATAAAGGATCATCGTGCAATCGCCGCGCGCCGCCGCCTCAAGGACTGCCCGCCGCAATTCGCTGGCATCCGTCACACCGCACACCTTCCATCCGCAGGCGTGCGCAATCGCGCCAAGATCAGGTGTCAGGATATCCACCCCCAGCGGTGGCACGTTCTGCGCGACCATGGCGGATTTGATCTCGCCATAGCCCTTGTTGTCATAGCAAAGCAGGATAACCGGCGCGCGGGCCTCCACGGCGGTGGTCAGTTCGGCCAGCGTGAATTGCAGCCCGCCATCGCCGATCAGGGCCAGAACCGGCCGCCCCTCTGCCAGGGCGGCTCCCGTGGCGGCAGGCAGGCCGTAGCCGAGCGTGCCAAAGCCGGTGGCCGAGTTGAAATAGCCGCCGGGCCGGGCTGCGGCGAAGCCCATGTTGCCCGCATAAACGGCCTGTGTGCTGTCCCCTACGATAAGCGTGTCGGGCAGGGTATCGCGAAGAAGATCCAACAGGGCCAGATCTCCGCGCAACGGCGCGGGCAGGGCGGACAATCCGGCTTGCGCGGCGGCGGCGCGGGCGGCGCCATCCCGCGTGTCGCGCGGGGTGATGGCGGCAAGCAGCGCCGCCGTGCCTTCACCTGCGTCGCCGGTCAGGCAGAGGTCGGGTGCCTTGCCGCGATGGGTCTGCACCGGGTCGATGTCCAGCCGGATCAGCCGTCCGGGGATGGCGAAGCCACCATCCTCATACATGTCGTAGTCGGTCGGCCCCAGTTCTGTGCCTACCGCCAGCACCACATCCGCCCCTGCGATCAGCGCGCGGGTTTCGGGCATCGAGGCGGTCAGCGTCACCGCCAGCGGATGACCCGGCGGGAGGATGCCGCGTGCATTGGTCGTCATCACCAGCGGCGCATCCAGCGCTTCTGCCAAAGCGGGCAGGGCGGTCGCACGGGTGGCACCGCCGCCTGCAAGAATCACCGGAGCGCGAGCCGCAGACAGCATCGTCGCCGCCTCGACCACCGCCGATTGTGCCGGGGCAGGGCGCGGGGTGCGTGCGGGCTTCGGCAGGGGCAGGTGCCCGGCCGGGGCCAGCATCACGTCGATGGGAAGCTCCAGATGCACTGGCCGCGGGCGGCCACCCTCGAACAGCGCGAAAGCCTGTGCCAGCGCGGTTGCCAACTCCTCGGGGCGGTGGACGGTGCGGCTGAAGGCGCTCACGCCAGCAACCATGGCCTGCTGGTTCGGCAATTCATGCAGCCAGCCCTCGCCCGAGCCCATGCGGCCATGGGCGTTGACGGTGGAAATCACCAGCATCGGCACCGAATCCGCATAGGCCTGCCCCATGGCGGTCAGGATATTCGTCATGCCGGGGCCGGAGATGATGAAGCATACGCCCGGCCGTCCACTGGCGCGGGCATAGCCATCGGCCATGAACCCCGCCCCCTGTTCATGGCGCGGCGTGACATGGCGGATGCCGCTGCCCGAAAGGCCACGGTAAAGCTCGATCGTGTGCACGCCGGGGATGCCGAAAACGGTGTCCACCCCATAGGCGTGCAGCGCCTGCGTCAGCCAGACGCCGGTCGAGATTTCGGTGCTCATCGGTTACTTCGCTTTCCGCAATTGCCAGAGGGTCTTGCCCAGGATCACCGCCACGACGATGGCGATCAGCACCACCGAGATTGCGGCGATGGCCGGGTCGATGTTGTCGCGCAGCCCCATCCACATCAGTCGCGGCAGCGTCACCGCATTGACCGAGGTGATGAACAGCGTCACGCCGATCTCCTCCCACGACAGGACGAAGGTCAGGAAAAGCGCGGTCAGCAGGGTGAAGCGGATATTGGGCAGGATTACCCCGAACACCCGCGTCATCACGCCCGCACCCATCGACCGGGCTGCAAGGTCGATGCGGCGGTCAAGCTGTGACAGCGCGACCGAGATCAATACCACCGCGAAGGGCGCGATCATCACCGCATGAGCCAGTGCCACCCCCGCCCAGGTGTCATAGGCGATGACGCCGTTCACCTTTGAGAGCGTGATGAGGAAGAAATAAAGCGTCAGCGCCGAAACGACCGGCGGCGCCACCATCGGCAGCAGCGCCAGCCCCATCAGAAGCCCCGCAAAACGCGGCTGCAACATCCAGATCCCCAACGCAAAAGCCGTGGCCAGCGCCGTTGCCACCACCGAGGCGACAAGGCCGATGCGGATGGACAGCCAGATGCCCTCGGCCCAGACCGGCTTGTCGAGCAGGCTGCGGTAATGGCGCAAGGACCATTCGGCATCGGGGACGGACAGATAGCGGTTCGGGGTGAAGCTGACCGGGATCACAGCAATCAGCGGCATCAGAAGGAACACGGCGATCAGTGCCGCGAGGATCAGCGGGATCGGGCCGGGGCGCAGTTGGATCATCGGGCCGCTCCTTTCGTCTGGCGCAGCATCAGTGCCAGCAGGGCGCCGACGGCGATCATCAGGATTACGCTGATCGCAGCGCCAAGGCCCCAGTCCGGGCTTTGGAAGATGCGCAGATAGATCAGTTCCGCCACCATCACGCTGCGCCCGCCGCCAAGGATGGCCGGGGTGACGAAGAAACCCAGCGCGAAGACGAAGACCAGCAGCACGGCGCCAAGGATGCCGCTTTTCGTCATCGGCACGAATACCTGCCAGAAGATGCGCGCACGGCTGGCCCCCATGCCGCGCGCGGCCATCAGCACACGCTCATCCACGGCGCGCATCGACGAGGCGAGCGGGAAGACCGCGAAGGGGACCAGGAAATGCACCATCCCCAGCACGACGCCAAATTCGTTGCGCACCAGTGTCAAAGGTTCGGAAATGATGCCCAGCGTTTGCAGCCAGCCATTGACCAGCCCCTTGTTCGACAGAAGCGCCAACCAGCCGAAAGCCCGCGTCAGCACCGAAATCCAGAAGGGGATGAGGATGCACAGTTCCACCACCAGCCGCGCCACCGGCCCGCCGCGCACCCAGATCAGCGTCATCACATAGGCCGCCGCGACCGACAGCACCGTCACCAGCGCGCAGATGCGCAACGTGCGCCAGATCACCCCCAGCACCAAAGGATCGGTCAGCGCGGTGCGATACTGGCCAAGGCCGGGTTCGGGCAGGGTCACGCTCCATTGCATGACGCCGAGGAAGGGCACCAGATAGGCCGCGCCGAGCAACAGCAGCAGCGGGCCAAGCAGCATGATGTGGCGCGAGGTCATAGCTATTCCAGTTCTGGGCCGCCCCCGGCACATGACCGGGTGCGGCGAAGGGCTCAGGCAGAGATGATCTTGAGGTATTCGTCCAGCGCCGGGCCGTAGTTTTCTTCATACCACGCCATGTCGAGCGGGATCTGAAGCGCGAAATTCGCCGGGTCCACGGGGTTATACCGCGCATCCTCGGCGGGCAGCATTGCATCCGCCGCCGGGTTGGCGGGGCCTTGTCCCAGCATTCGGAACATGACGATCTGCTTTTCGGGGTCCTGCGCCGAGGCGATGAACTGCATCGCAGCTGCCGCGCCACCCGGATTTCCCTTCACCACGCCCATGGCGCCGGGCGCGACCAGCCCCTGATCCCAGATGAAGGCCACATCGCCTTCGCTGTCTTCCTCGATCAGCTTCGCGCGGGTTGACCAGATCAGCGCCATCGACGCCTCACCGTTCAGGAGGATCGACTGGCTTTCCGAACCGCCGCCCCAGAAGGCCACCACATTGTCCTTGAAGGCGGCGATCTTGTCATGCGCGCGCTTGAGGTCGAGCGGATACAACTGGTCCGGCGCCACGCCATCGGCCAAAAGCGCCGCTTCCCACATGCCCGTGCCCCATTTGTACATGCTGCGCTTGCCGGGGAATTTCTCGGTGTCAAAGAAATCGGCCATGGATTTCGGCGGGTTGTCTTTGAACTTCGCAGCGTCATAGGCGATGATATAGCTGTAGAAATAGCTGGAGGCCGAATGGTCCCAGCCGAAACCGGGCCGCATCTTGCCCTTGTCGACCACCGCGTAGTCGATCTTTTCCATCATGTCCTTCTTGCCCAGGGCCTCGGCCGAGAAGGGATCAACGTCGACGATATCCCACGAAGGCTTGCCGCTTTCGACCTGTGCCGCGATGGCGCCTTCAGTCGGGCCCGAGCCGTCCTGCTTTACCGTGATGCCGGTGGCTTCGAGGAAAGCCTTGCCATAGGCCTCGTCATAGGCGGCTCCGGCATCGCCGCCCCAGTTGACGAAGACCAGTTCCTTGGTTTCAGCCAGCGCCGGGGTGCCGCGCAGACCCAGCGCAGAGGTGCCCAAAAGCAGCGCAAGGCCGGTGGTGAAATCGCGGCGCGAGATCTGGCCGCGCTTCAGGCGGGTTTGCAGGATATCCACGCAGTCACGTTCAAAAGGACCGTTCATTGCTATCTCCCTGTTATTGTTCGGTCTTACAGGTGCCGCCCGTGACAGGGCGGGTCGTCAAAGCAGAAAGCCGCGTTCCGGCGCCCAACTGGCCCAGACGGCGGCGCCAGGGGCGAGGCCCGCAGGCAAGGCGGCGGTGGGCTGATGCAGCACCAGAGGCACGCCGCCTGGTGTCTGAAGTGACAGCCGGGTTTCGGCGCCCAGATAGGTGAGGTCTTGCAGCGTGGCAGCGACGGCATTCCCCTGGCCCGGTTCGGTCAGGGACAACGCCATGTATTCGGGCCGGATTGCCAGATCACCATTCGGCGCTGCGGTCTCGACCGCGTGGCCCTCGATCCGGCCGCCGCTGACCGGCAGGATGTTGATATCGCCCAGAAACTCGGCCACGAAACGATTTGCGGGACGTTCGTAAACCTCGCGCGGCGGCGCGAGCTGTTGCAGCCGGCCGCGCTCAAAGATAGCCACCCGTGAGGACAGCGCCAGCGCCTCTTCCTGATCATGGGTCACGAAAACGAAGGTGGTGCCGGTGTCGCGGTGGATGCGGCGCATTTCATCCTGCATTTGGCCACGCAGGTTCTTGTCGAGCGCCGAGAACGGTTCGTCCAGCAGCAGAACCGGCGGTTCATACGCCAGCGCGCGGGCCAGTGCCACACGCTGCTGTTGCCCTCCCGACAGACCGGCGGGGCGCTTGTGGCCGTGTCCGCCCAGCCCGACCATCTCCACCATTTCGGCCACGCGGCGTTTGACCTCGGCTGCGTTCCGACCCTGCACTTTCAGCGGAAAGGCAATGTTGTCCTCGACCGACATATGCGGGAACAGGGCATAGCCCTGAAACACCATGCCGAAACCGCGCGCCTCGGGTGGCATCGCCGTCATGTCGCGACCATCCAGCGTCAGCCGCCCCGAGGTGGGGGGCTCAAACCCGGACAGTACATTGAGGAAGGTCGTCTTGCCCGAGCCGGAGGGGCCGAGCAGCGTCAGGAACTCGCCACGCGCGATGGTCAGCGTGATGTCGGCGAGGGCTGTGAACTGGCCGAACATCTTGCCAATTCCGGTGGCGCCGATTTCTGCTGCTTGGCTCACGGATTCTTCCCTGCTGGCGGAGAGGCTCTCTCATCGTCAGGCAAAGCGTGGAAGCACTGCCTTCGAAAGACAACCGAAAGTTTTTCGCCTGCTTGTGAAATGAGATTTGTCGATCGCGGTGTTTTGTTCGACTTCCGCCTAATCCTGCGGCAGTTCTGCCCGCAGCCATCCCCGAAACGCCGCGCTGGCGGGATTGTCGGCCTTTTCCGGGGGCACGATCATGAAATAGGACCGGGGGGAGCGGATCGCCAGATCGAAGGGACGGATCAGAAGACCCGTCGCCATGGCCTGCTGGCAGATGAATTCGTCACCCATTGCCACTCCCTGCGCCCCAAGTGCGGCGGCATAGACAAGGTTCATGTCGGAAAAGCGGATGCCGGTCTGGGCCGCTTCGGTCGGCAGGCCGGACAGCTGAAACCACATTTCCCAATCCGCGAAATCGGTCAGATGCAGCAGGGTCGAGGACAAGAGCGCCTGCGGTGTATCCATCCCCTCGCGCCGGTTGAGCAGGATCGGGCTGCACAGGGGGGTGAACTCCACCTCCTTCAACAGCTCGACCTCCATGCCCGGCTGATTTCCAAGGCCAAAGGTGATGAAGACATCCACGTCCGGGTTACTGACATCATCCAGCCGGCGAGGGGTGACCAGCGACACAACCACATCGGGAAAGGCGTCGGAGAAGCTGCCGATCCGCGTGCAAAGCCAGCTGGAGGCAAAGCCGGGCGGGCAACTGACGGTCAGCGCCCCGGTCACGCCGCGCGCCGCGTTGCGGGTGGCCGAGCCGGAAATGACGGCCAGCGCGCGCCGCACGTCGATGGCATAGGCAAGCCCCTGCGGTGTCAGTTCGACCCGGGTGCCGATACGGTTCATCAGCCGGAAGCCAAGATCGCGTTCCAGCAGGCGCAACTGATGGCTGACCGCGCTGCGCGTCAGGTTCAGCTCGTCCGCCGCCTGCCAGACGGTGCCGTGCCGGGCAAAGCTTTCCAGCGCGCGCAGCGCCTGGGTCGAAGGGATGCGGGACATCATGCTCTCCGGGTTCTGCGGCGAGGCTAGCTGCGGTTCGCGTGACTTTCCAGCGAAAGGTGAAATCCGTTTGCCGATGGCGGGAAGAGGTTTCACTTTTTCCCGCCTGCCTCCGGCGCTAGCCCTGAAAGGGCGGGTTTCCCGCGTTCAAGGCAGCAGGGAAACCACGCCGTGACCACGACCGACCTTTCGCCCGCCCAGAGAACTGCCCTTGCCGCCGTGGCCGCGCGCCGGGCCGATCTGTCGGACTGGTGCGCGACAATCTTTGACCACGGCGAGACGGCATGGCGCGAATACCGCTCTGCCGAATGGTATGTGGCGCGCCTGCGGGCCGAAGGCTTCACGGTCGAGGAAGGCTCGGCCGGGATGCCCACAGCCTTCTGCGCCGAATGGCACAATGGTGCCGGGCCGGTGATCGGCATGTATGCCGAATATGATGGTATTCCCGGCAATTGTCAGGCGGCCAGCACGCGGCGCGAACCCCGCGCGGGGCTGGGGTTTCAGGCGGGCGGGCATACCGACCCGCATTCGGGCCTCGGCATCGCGGGTCTGGGCGGCGCGCTGGCGGTGAAGGCCGCGATGGAGCGGCACGGGATACCCGGCGGCATCCGCTTTACCGGCGAACCGGCGGAAAAGGTGCGCGGATCGAAGCCCATCCATGCCGCGAAGGGTTATTATGACGGGCTGGCGGCGATCCTGTCCTTCCACCCGTTCTACATGCTGCCGATGTGCAATACCGTGCGCTGGGAAACTCACTGTGGTGCGGCCTATTCCATGGTCTATCGCTTCATCTGCGATACGCCCGAGGCATGGGGCCACAGCGACGGGGCGCCGATCCCGCAATCGCATAGCGCGATCCGGGCACCGGGGGCGAATGATGCGCTGAATCTGATGTTCCTGACCTCGAAATCGCTGCGCGATTCCATGCTGCCGCATCAGGGCGGCTGGTCGATTTCCGAGGCGATTTTGACCGCCGGGCAGGCCACTGCCGACAACCAGCCCGCCGGTCTGGCCGAGGTGCAATACATGATGCGTGTGCCGACGCTGGCGATGGCGGAGGCGGTGACCGCAGCGCTCGACCGCAATGCCGAGGCGGCGGCGGCGATGACCGGCTGCCGGTGGGAACGGCACTGGGTCTGCAAGTCGCGGCCCGGTCTGGCCAATCACGCTATGGCCCGTGTGGTCTGGCAGGCGATGCAGACGGTGGGCGCCCCGGTCTGGGATGATAAGGCGGCAGCGGTGGCGCGCGAGATTCAGGCCAATCTCGGCCTGACCCCGATGGATGATCCCTTCATCCCCGAAATGTCACGCCTGATTGACCCCGAGGCGGCCGAGGCGATCCTCCGCCACGACCTGCCCCCCTCGCAGAAGAACTCCACCTCGGACGACTATACCGACATGACATGGCACGCGCCCACCGCGCGTTTCTACATCGCGCGTCCGGCGCTGCGGGCGCCGGCGGGCTATGCCTATCCCGCATGGGTGATGAATGCGCTGGGCGGCATTCCGGCCACCATCGACCCGATGGTTCAGCGCGCTGCCGAAGTCCTGGCGCTGTCGGCGCTGCGCCTGCTGGAGGATGCGGACGCGCGCGAGGCTGCCTGGGATGAATTCAACCGCCGCACCGGCGGCGGTATCGGCGGCGCCGACTGGATCGCGCCGCTTTGCGATTACGACCCGCCGGTGAACTTCCGCTGGCCCGAATATGTGACAACCCCGCGCGGGCGGGACTGGTGGATCCCCTCCGCCATGCCCGGCGCCTGAACAGGAGACAAGCGATGAACGTGCAGACCCGTCCCGAGCCCTTCACCCTGCAACGCCGCAAGCCCGGCGGCGGCACGGCGCCGCTGACCGGCTGGGGATTTGCCAATGAAACCGACCGGCTGACCGATGTGCTGCTGGGCAATCCCGCCTATCTGCGGCACATGGCGACCTCCAGCCTGTCGCGCAAGCATCTGCGGGAAAACCCCTGCAACATTCAGGTCGCACAGGCCCAGCACAAGGAACTGGTTGCGGCCTACGAACATTTTGGCGTCAAGGTGCATACCGTGCCGCCGGAGCCGGAACTGGCAATGCAGGTCTATACCCGCGATTCCAGCGTGATGACACCTTACGGCGCCTTCATCACCGCCATGTCGCAATGGTGGCGCCGGGGCGAGAACTATGCCGCGATCCGGCATTACGAAAGTCTGGGCATCCCGATCTATGACATGGTGACGGCGGGCACCTTCGAGGGTGGCGATTTCAACGTGATCGAGGAGGGCTGCGTGCTCATCGGCTGCGGCGGTGCCCGCACGCAGGAGGAAGGCGCGCGGCAGGTCGCCGGCTGGTTCGAGGCCGAGGGCTGGGAGGTGCGGCTGGCCTTCATCGACGAATATTATGTGCATATCGACCTGATGGTGGTGCCGGTCGCGCCGAAGCTGACCGCCGTCTGCCTTGCCTGCACCGAACCGGGCATCGTCGACTGGCTGAAGGCCAAGGGGCATGAAATCATCGACGTGCCGTTTCAGGACACTATGGCGCTTGGGTGCAATTTCATGTCTCTTGGCGGCGACAGGGTGATCGCGCCCTCAAGCTCGCAGGTTCTGATCGGGCAACTGAAGGCGCGTGGCTTCGAGGTGGCAGAGGTGGATATGTCCGAAATCTCCAAGACCGGCGGTGGCATTCACTGCATGGCACAGGCGTTGAAACGGGTGCCATGATCGACCCTGCGCTGGACCGACGCTTCCCCGATGCCGCGGCGATGGAGGCTGCGGGCGTGCCCCGTATTCCACGCTTCGTGCGTGATTACATGGTCGGGGGGATCGGGGCCGAGGTCGGTCTGGCGCGCAACCGCAGCGCGCTGGATGCCGTGGCGCTGATGCCGCGCTATGTGGTGGAGTGCGCGGTGCCGGACCTGTCGGTAACGGTGGCGGGCGTGCGCTGGGCCGCGCCCTTCGCTGTGGCGCCGATGGGGCTGGGCGGGCTGATCTGGCCGGGGGCTGAACTGGCCATCGCGCGGGCGATGGGGGCGGCGGGGCTGGGGCATGTGCTGTCCACCGTGTCCACCACCGCGATGGAGCAGATCGCGCTGCTGGCCGGCGCCGGGCGGATCTTTCAGCTATATTCCTTTGCCGATCCGAAGATCGACGCCGCACTGATGGCGCGGGCGTGGGCAGCGGGATACGAGGTGCTGATGGTGACGGTGGATGTGCCCGGCGCCACCCGGCGACGGCGTGACATTCAAAGCGGTCTCAGCTTTCCGCCGCGCTTCACTTTACAGACGCTGTTGCAGATCATGGCCTGCCCACGCTGGGCGATGGGGCAGGCAGGGCGCGGGATTCCGGCGTTTCAGAACATCCTGCCCGTGCTGCCGAAAGGCAGTGTGACGGAACAGGCGGCCTTCATCGGGGCGCAGCTTGAGGGCCATATCGGCCCGGCCCGGCTGGCGCGGATCCGGGCGGTATGGCCGGGGCGACTGATCGTGAAAGGCGTGCTGTCGCCCGAAGACGCAGCGGTGGCGCTGGATTGCGGGGCGGATGGTGTGGTGGTGTCGAACCACGGCGGGCGGCAACTGGATGCCGCGCCCGCCTCGGTCGAGGTGCTGCCTGCGATCCGTGATCGTCTGGGCGAGGGCGCGCTGGTTCTGGCGGATAGCGGTGTGCGCTCGGGGCTGGATATTGCGCGGATGCTGGCGCGTGGCGCGGATGCGGTGCTGATCGGGCGCCCCTTCCTGCAAGCCGCTGCCGCAGCGGGGCCGCGCGGCCCGGCGCATCTCGCGGCGGTGCTGATGGCGGAATTGCGCACGACGATGGGGCAACTGGGCATGTCGCGGCTGGATGATCTCAGGGGGGCGGAATGGAGCCTGTGATGTTGCAAGATCTGCGCGCAGCACTTGGTCCGCAAGGTTGCCTGACCGGCGCCGATGTGCCCGAGGCCGCGCGGTCGGATGCGAGCCGCACCGGCCACGACCTGCCGCTGGCGTTGTTGCGACCTGCAAGCGTCGCGGAGGTTTCGGCTGCGCTGGCGATCTGCCACCGGCACGGCGTCGCCGTGGTGCCGCAGGGCGGCATGACCGGCCTCGCTGGCGGCGCGCAACCACAGACGGGGCAGGTCGCGCTGTCGCTGTCACGGCTGGCAGGGGTCGAGGAAATCGACGGCGAAGCCATGGCCATGGTGGTGCGGGCAGGCACCGTGCTGGAGGTCGCGCAGAAGGCGGCCGAGGCGGCGGGCTTCCTGCTGCCGGTCGATCTGGGCGCGCGCGGCTCGTGCCAGATCGGCGGCAATATCGCCACCAATGCCGGCGGTCTGCGGGTGCTGCGCGACGGCATGACCCGTGACAACCTGCTGGGGATTGAGGCGGTGCTGGCCGATGGCACGGTGCTGGGCCAGATGACCAGAGTGGTGAAGAACAACACCGGCTATGACCTGCGCCACCTGTTCGCCGGGTCCGAGGGCACGCTGGGCGTCATCACCCGTGCGGTGATCCGGCTGCGCCCCTTGCCGGGGCCGCGGGGCACCGTGATGGCGGCGCTGCCGGATTTCGCCTCTGTGCTGCGGCTCCTGGCTATGGCGCGGTCGGCACTACCCGGCCTTTCGGCCTTCGAGGCGATGTGGCGCGACTATTTCACTTGTAGCCAGAGCCATCTGACTCATGTGGTTTTCGCCGATCCGCCGCCCTTCGCAGTGATCCTTGAGGCTGACGAAGGCCCCGCGCTGGAAGCGCTGCTGGAAGCCGCTTTCGAGGAGGGCGTGATGACGGATGCGCTGATCGCGCAATCCTTCGCCGAGGCGCGGTGCTTCTGGGCGGTGCGCGAGGGGCTGGAGATGGATGCCGCGATGCCGGGGCTGATCAATCTGGATGTCAGCCTGACGACCGGGCGGCTGGATGATTTCGCGCGGGCTTGCCGGGTGGCGCTGCTGGCGCGTTTCCCCGGCGCGCATGTGTCCTTCTACGGCCATGTCGCCGACAGCAATGTGCATGTCGCCGTGCATGTGCCGGGCGCGTCTGATGCAGAGGTGCATGAGGTTGATGCCATCGCTTATGGCGTGGTGCGCGACTTCGGCGGTTCGATTTCAGCGGAGCACGGGATCGGCACGCTGAAGCGTGACTGGCTGGGCTACAGCCGCAGCCCGGCGGAACTGGCGGCGATGCGGGCAATCAAGGCGGCGCTGGACCCGAAAGGGCTGCTCAACCCCGGCAAGGTGCTGCCGGGGTGAACTGGTCGCGCAAATTTCTTGCGGGAAATTTGCAAATTCGTTGCGGCGAATTTGGCGCTGGATGGTCAGCGTTCGGCCCAGTCAGGCGCGCGTTTTTCGATGAAGGCCTGAATGCCTTCGGCCGTGTCGCGCCACAGCATGTTTTCCTGCATGACGGCGGCAGTATGGGCATAGGCATCGGCCAGATCGAGGCCGATCTGATCATAGAAGGTGCGTTTGCCGATCTTCACGGCGGCACACAGTTTGGCCGCGACGGTCTGCGCAAGGGCCAGCGTGGCCTCCGACAGATCGGCATGCGGCACGACGCGGTTCACGAGGCCGACTTCGCGGGCGCGGGTCGCGTCGATGAATTCGCCGGTTGTCAGCATCTCGAAAGCCACCTTGGCGGGGACATTGCGGCTGAGTGCGACCATCGGGGTCGAACAGAACAGACCAATGTTCACCCCGTTCACCCCGAACCGCGTGCCTTCCGCCGCCACCGCCATGTCGCAGGAGGCGACGAGCTGGCAGCCGGCGGCGGTGGCGATGCCATGAACTTCGGCAATGACCGGCTGGGGCAGGGCAGGGATGGCCTGCATCACCGCGCCGCAGCGGGTGAAAAGGTCGAGGAAATAGGCGGCGCCTTTGTCGGGCGACTGCCGCGCGGCCTGCATTTCTTTCAGGTCATGCCCGGCACAGAACGCCTTGCCCGCCCCGCGCAGGATGACGACGCGGGTGGTGCGATCCTCGGCCAGCGTCGCGAAAGTATCGGACAAGGCCGCGAGCATCGCATCGGACAGCGCGTTCAGGCTTTGCGGCATGTTCAGCGTCAGCCGTGTCACCGGGCCGAGGCTTTCGCGCTGGATCAGTTCGGTCATCTTGTCATTCCTCCCGTTTCACCGGAGGCTAGCGGTGAATGCGCAGGGAGGAAAGCGGATGCTGGCAATGGACAGGGCGGAATTACTGGCGTTTCTGGGGCGCGAGTTTCCGCAGGTGGCAGCGGATTTCGACATTGCGGCGGTGACGCCCGACCTGCTGACCATGCGCCTGTTGACGGCCGAGCGGCATCTGCGCCCAGGCGGCACGGTGTCCGGCCCGACCATGTTCGCGCTGGCGGATGTGGCGATCTATCTGGCGATCCTCAGCCGGATCGGGCCGGTCGCCCTTGCGGTCACGACCAATTGCAGCATCGACTTCATGCGCAAACCCGAGGCAGGGCGCGACCTGCTGGCCGAGGCGCGGCTGTTGAAGCTCGGGCGGCAGCTGGCGGTGGGCGATGTGCTGATCCGCAGCGAAGGGGCCGGGGGCGTGGTCGCCCGCGCCTCGCTGACCTATGCGATTCCGCCGCGCGGCTGAGCGGGTCAGCTTGTCGTGCGGGTAAAGCGGCCCTCGACCGTGGCGCCACTTTCGATGGCAAGGGTGGTGTAATTGCTGTCGGCTGTCACCTGGGCTGCGGCGCGCAGCGTCAGCGTCACGCAGGAAATCTTGCCCTCGACCTTGCCGCGCACCTCGACCGTTTCGGCCATGACGGTGCCTTTCACGAAACCGTCGGCACCGACGATCAGGGTGCGGGCGGTGATCTTGCCCTCGATCTGGCCCATCAGTTCGACCGTTCCTTCAGAGCCGATGTCACCCTTGATGCGTACATCCTGCGCGATGACAGAGCGCCCGGCGGCGGCTGTGGTACGGGGCGATTCGGCGGGCAAGGTCATGACGCGGTCCTGAGAAGCTTTTGCCCGATAGAGGCGCAGGGGCGCGCGGTGGTCAAGGCCCTGTGCAGCGCAGGCGGGGATTTCCGCAAGGAGAGATGTCGATTCGGGAGGTCGCTTCCGGGCGTGACAATTACCTGCGCGGGTGGTTGGATGCAGAAAATGATCAAATTGAACAGGGAGTGCCGTCATGACGGAGGACAGCTTCTTTCACCCGGTTTCGGGATTCGACCTGCCGCGCTTTGCAGGAGTGCCGACCTTCATGCGCCTTCCGCATGTGGCCCTCGACAACCCGCGACTGTCGGAGGTGCAGGTGGGGCTGATCGGCGCGCCATGGGACGGCGGCACGACCAACCGCCCGGGTCCGCGCCACGGTCCCCGACAGTTGCGCGACTATTCCACCATGATCCGGGCGCAGAACGGCGTGACCGGCATCCGACCCTTCGAGATGGTGCGCTGCGCCGATCTGGGTGACGTTGGGCCAAATCCGGCGGATGTGATGGACAGCCTGAAGCGAATGGAAAGCTTCTATTCAAAGGTGCGCGCGGCGGGGATCGTGCCGCTGACCGCCGGGGGCGACCATCTGTGCACGCTGCCGATCCTGCGGGCCCTCGCAAAGGACCGGCCTCTGGGCATGATCCATTTCGACAGCCACACCGACCTGTTCCACAGCTATTTCGGCGGCACGATGTATACCCATGGCACACCCTTCCGCCGCGCGGTTGAGGAAGGGCTGCTGGACCCCGCGCGCGTCACCATGATCGGGATTCGCGGCACGGCCTATGACAGCGAGGACCGCGACTTTGCCAGGGCGGTGGGCATCCGCGTCATCCCGATTGAGGAATTCCATGTCAGGGGTGTCGAGGATGTGATGGCCGAGGCACGGGATCGCGCGGGTGTGGGCGATACCTATGTCAGCTATGACATTGACTTCGTGGACCCGGCCTTTGCCCCCGGCACCGGCACGCCGGAGGTGGGCGGGCCGAACAGCTGGCAGGCCTTGCAGGTGGCCATGGGGCTGCGCGGGGTAAAGATCGTCGGCGCCGATCTCGTGGAGGTTTCGCCGCCCTTCGACCCGTCGGGCGGCACGGCATTTCTCGGCGTCTCGATCATGTTCGAGATGCTTTGCGCCATTGCCGAGGGGCTGGCGGGGCAGGCGTGCTGACCCCGTCATGCGAAGCGCGATGCCCACGGGATATCTTGGAGACAGAAAATGACAGGTGACGCGATGTTTCGGGCCGATCTGATCGTGACCAATGCGAAGGTGCTGACGATGGATGCGGGATGTCCGCGTGCCGAGGCGGTGGCGATCCGGGGCGGGCGGGTGCAGGCTGTCGGTACGGCCGGGGGGATCGCCGCGCTGGCCGGGCCGGATACGCGGGTGATCGACGCGGGCGGGCGCACGGTTCTGCCGGGGTTTGTGGAAAGCCATCTGCATCTGGTTCTGGGCGGGGCGGAACTGACGCAGCTGCAACTGGGTGGGTTGCATGGGCCTGAGAACCTGAAGGCGGCGTTTGCAGGCTATGCGGCGGCCAATCCCGATGCGCCGCTGCTGATGGCGCAGGGGGCGGAATACGGGATTCTCGACCATCCGGTGACGCGGGCGGATCTGGATGCGGTGATCGCTGATCGTCCGCTGGCGATGATGGCGCCGGATCACCACACCGTCTGGGCCAATACTGCCGCGCTGGAGGCCGCCGGGCTGCTGCACGGGGCAGCCATGCCGCATGGACATGAGGTCGTGATGGGCGAGGACGGTCTCGCCACCGGCGAGCTGCGCGAGTTCGAGGCCTTCGGGCCGGTGCTGGCGCTGGGCGGCGAGGCGCATCTGCAACTGGGCATTGCGACCGGCGGCGAGCCCGACCCCTGGCCCGATGCCGCGCAGCGCGAGGCGGACAAGCAGAAGATCGCGGCGGGGCTTGCGCATTGCGCTGCGCATGGCATCACATCAATGGTGAACATGGATGGCAACCGCTACACCCTGACCCTGCTGTCAGAGATGGAGGCCGAAGGTCGGTTGACCGCACGGGTCAAGGTGCCCTTCCACTTCAAGCCGCATATGGAACTGTCCGAACTGGACCGGGCAGAGGCGATGGCGCGCGATTTCGCCTCGGATATGGTGTGTTCGGGATTCGTGAAGATGTTCATGGATGGGGTGATCGACAGTCGCACCGCCTGTATGCTGAATGATTATCCCGGTCGTCCGGGGCATCGGGCGGAACCTTTGTTCGCGCCAGACCGGTTTCAGCAGATCTGCACCGAGATTGACCGCCGCGGTCTTCAGATCGCCGTACATGCCATCGGCGACGGGGCGGTGCGGGTGACGATTGACGGCTATGAGGCGGCAGCACTGGCCAATGGCCTGCGCGACGCCCGGCACCGGATCGAACATATCGAGTTGATCGACCGGGCTGATGTGCCGCGTCTGGGGGCGCTGGGCATCACCGCCAGCGTGCAGCCGCCGCATCCGCCGGGGGTGATGGATTTCCCGATGGAGCCGACGATGAGCGTCGGGTTTGCCCCCGAGCGTCGCCGCGACGCCTATCTGTGGAAGACGCTGAAGGACCATGGGGCGCCGGTCGCCTTTGCAAGTGACTGGCCGGTGACCGATGTCAGCGTGATGCGGGGGCTTCAGTCCGCCATGACGCGCCAGCCGTATGACGCTCGCTGTGCTGATGAGCGGGTGGGTCTGATGGAGAGTCTGCACGCCTATACCGCCGGCGGGGCCTGGGCCGCGCATTGGGAGGGACTGACCGGACGGCTGGCGCCGGGACTGGCGGGTGATCTTGTGATGATCGATGGCGATGTGGAAGCGATTGCGCCGGAGGATCTTGGGTCGACGGGAATCGCGCTGACGATGTGCGGTGGCCGCGTCACATATCAGGGTTTTGGCCCCTGATTCATCGCGGTTGACGGTGCATCGTCTGGCTTTTCTGGGGTGATTCTGTTGTTTGGTCAGTCTGTTGGCGGGTGCGGCTGTGGATAACTCGGTCGCGCCTGATTTTCGGGTCGCACGTCCTTTCAGCTTTTTTCAGGAAAATA
>Ga0209570_1000129_pt1 | contig 166201 bp, 160 predicted proteins | sample EBPBio172007_DNA_FD_185861 | JGI IMG/M metagenome (GOLD analysis project Ga0209570, IMG submission 185861) | Wastewater treatment Type I Accumulibacter community from EBPR Bioreactor in Madison, WI, USA - Reactor 1_9/17/2007_ DNA (SPAdes)... | ecosystem: Engineered > Bioreactor > EBPR >... | reverse complement strand
ATTAGGGTCTGTTGGAAACTCCGATAATGAAAATGTCTTATGGGGTAAAGCGGGACGTTCACGTTGGAAAGGTATTCGTCCACAAACTCGTGGTATGGCGATGAATCCGATAGATCACCCAATGGGTGGTGGTGAAGGTAAATCAAAATCAGGTGGCGGTAGAAAACACCCTCGTTCGCCATGGGGACAATTAGCTAAAGGATTGAAAACTCGTAAAAAAGGTAAAAAATCCGATGCATTGATTATCAGAAAACGGACTAAATAATAGAGGAAATAATGGCTCGTTCTCTTAAAAAAGGACCATTCATCAGTGTCAAATTAATGAAAAAAATTGATGAATTAAATAAAGCAGGTCAGAAAAAAGTCGTTAAAACATGGTCTCGGGCATCAATGATATCTCCAGACTTTGTAGGGCATACATTTGCTGTACATAACGGTAATAAATTTATACCTGTGTATGTTTCAGAAAATATGGTAGGCCATAAACTCGGTGAGTTTTCGCCGACACGTACATACAGAGGACACTCAGGTAATCGTAAAGATTTGAAAACAGGTAAGAAATAATCGTGAGAGAATCAAACACTATGGAAGCTCGAGCAATACGTCGGTTTTTACGCTCATCACCGAGAAAGATGCGCCTATTGGTTGATTTGGTGCGCGGAAAGTCAGTTGGTGAAGCACTAAATATCCTTCGATTTCATTCGAAAGGTGCATCAAAAGATGCCGAAATGGTACTTCGTTCAGCAGTAGCTAACTTAGAAAATAAATCGCTTGAATCTTATGACCTTTTTAAATTGGTTGTAAAACAAGCATATGTGGATGCGGGACCTATGATGAAACGTATATCACCTGCACCGCAGGGGCGTGCGTACAGAATTCGTAAACGCTCCCATCATTTAACAATCGTCGTTTCAGAACTTGCTAATTAAAAGTAGCGTCAAGGAGTATAACGTTGGGTCAGAAAACTAATCCGATAGGGTTGCGCTTAGGCATCATTAAGCAATGGGATGCTAATTGGTTTGACGAAAGAAATCTATCTGAAAAACTCTCAGAAGATTTAATGGTGCGCCAATATATTAAGAGCCGTTTGAAAAAAGCAGGTGTTGCTCGCTTAGTAATTGAGCGAACTGCAAAGCAAATGCGTATAACCATCCACACATCACGTCCCGGTGTAATTATTGGGCGTTCCGGTAAAGACATTACTTTGTTGGAAGAGGAATTGAAAAGGCTTACTAAGAAAGATGCCAAAATTCTTATTAGTGAAATTAAACGTCCTGAATTAGACGCACAATTAGTAGCTGATAATATTGCATCTCAGCTTGAAGGCAGAGTATCTTTCCGTAAGGCAATGAAACAAGCAGTGAGCGCTGCCATGAGAACCGGAGCTGATGGTGTTCGTGTTATGTGTTCCGGACGCTTGGGCGGAGCAGATATGAGTAGAACAGAGCAGTACAAAGAAGGCAGAGTTCCTTTGCATACATTGCGCGCTGATATAGATTACGGCGTTTCTACAGGCTCGACAATTTACGGTCAAATCGGTGTTAAAGTCTGGGTTTGTCGTGGTGAAATTATCGGAAAACAACAATCAGGCGATTAAGAGAAATATTAGTGTATAATAACACAATCAAAGAGAATAATTAGAAGAATACGTCATGCTAATACCAAAAAGAGTAAAACATCGTAAAACACAGCGCGGTAGGCGAGCTGGTAAATCGTTTCGTGGGGCTTCTGTTGATTTTGGAACCTTTGGTTTGAAAGCATTAGAGCCAGCATGGATTACGAATCGCCAAATTGAGGCTGCTCGTATTGCCATCAATCGCTATCTTAAACGTGACGGAAAAGTGTGGATTAGGATTTTTCCTGATAAACCAGTAACTAAAAAACCGGCAGAAACACGTATGGGTAGTGGTAAAGGTAATCCTGAGTTCTGGGTTGCTGTCGTAAAACCCGGTCGCATATTATTTGAGATAGACGGTGTATCTAAGGAAGCAGCTGAAGAGGCTGTAAGGTTAGCATCTCATAAACTGCCAATCAAAACAAAGTTTGTTACACGTTATGATGCGGTGATGGAATGAAAGGAAGAACAGCCAAAGATTTACGTGACTTGAGCAATGATGAGCTCATGATAGCAATCCGCGAAAATGAAGATACTTTGACAAAACTTCGTTTTCAGCGTGTACTCGGACAATTGCAAAATACTTCTCAACTTAATACATTACGCAAAGATATTGCCCGTATTAAAACCGTTCTTCACGAACGGGCACAGGGTTAATATCGGGAGATATAATTAATGCAAGAAACAGTAAACGAACAGCAAACCGAGCAAAAACAACCGCATCGTAAGTATCGTGTTGGCAAGGTAGTGAGTAATAAAATGAATAAATCTGCGGTAGTTGCTTTGGAACGCCAAGTTGCACACCCGATTTACAAAAAGTATTTCAAGCAAACAAAGCGTGTTATGATACACGATGAAAACAATGAGTGCGGAATCGGTGATACGGTACGTATAGTTGAAAGTCGTCCATTAAGTGCTAAGAAACGTTGGTCTCTTGACACAATCATCGAACGTGCAATTTAATAGAGGGAGAGCAGATAAATGATACAGGAAGAATCAAACCTTATTGTAGCTGATAATTCCGGAGCCAGACGCGTACGGTGTATCCGCATCCTAGGTGGTCATGCTCGTCGCTATGCCGGTGTAGGTGATGTCATCGTGGTCTCAGTAAAGGCGGCATTGCCTAATGGTAATGTGAAAAAAGGTGATGTTTGCAAAGCGGTAGTAGTGCGGACAAAAAAAGAAATTAGTCGCAAAGATGGTTCATATATACGTTTTGATGAGAATGCTGCGGTAATACTCAATAATCAAGGTGAGCCTCGTGGCACTCGTATATTTGGACCGGTAGCGCGCGAATTGCGCGAAAGAAACTTTATGAAAATTATCTCACTCGCTCCTGAAGTTCTTTAAGAAGAGGAATGTGAAAATGAAACTCAAGATTAAAAAAGGCGACATGGTCATGGTTATTGCCGGTCGTAGTGAAAAAACTGAAGGAACTCAATCTGAACATTGGGAACGTGGTAAAACAGGACGTGTTCTTCGTGTTTATCCGAAAACTATGCGTATTTTGGTAGAAGGTATAAATGTGAGAAAAAAGCATGAGAAACCTTCAGCCGCAAATCAGCAAGGTGGTATCATAGAGCGCGAGATGCCAATACATTATTCTAATGTACAGCTTGTTGACTCTGATGGTATTCCTGTAAGAGTGGGTATAGAAGAACGCAACGGTGAAAAAGTCCGTGTTGTTCGTACAAAGCGCTCAAAATATTATACAAAAGAACTAAAAAATTGATAGCAGCGTATCATGGCAAAGAAACAAACAACGTCAAAAAAGTTCGATATTAAGCCTGAAGGTGCGAGGATAGAGCAGTATCAAGGAGATATCCCAACTCCACGCCTTAAGCAGTTTTATCGTGAACAAATTATTCCGAACCTTATGAAACAGTTCGGATACAAATCCATCATGCAAGTACCAAAACTTGAGAAAATCTGTTTGAATATGGGTGTTGGTGTTGCAGTGAGTGATCCGAAAAATCTTCAAGCCGCTGTTAATGAGTTAGAACTTATTGCAGGCCAAAGACCGGCGGTAACTCGTTCTAAAAAGTCAATTGCGAACTTTAAATTACGTGAAGGTATGCCTATCGGGTGTCACGTAACGTTGCGACAAGCGCGTATGTTTGAATTTTTGGATCGTTTTGTGAATATTACCTCACCTCGAGTACGCGATTTTCGTGGCTTTTCCGATAAAGGATTTGACGGACGTGGTAATTTGACCATCGGAATCAAAGAGCAGATTATATTTCCTGAAATAGATGTTGACAAGGTAAATCGCATAACAGGTATGGATATTACGTTTGTTACCTCTGCTTCAACTGACGAAGAGGCATACGCACTCCTCAAAGAATTTGGATTTCCTTTCCGTAAAGCTTAACAAGGTATAATATATGGCAAAGAAAAGTGTAACAGCACGCAATGAAAAACGTCGTCGCCTTATTGATAAGTATGCTGCAATACGAGCAGAATTGAAAGAAAAAGGCGACTATGAAGGCTTACAAAAATTGCCTCGCAATAGTGCACCTACTCGCCTTCGCAGTAGATGTTCGCAGACCGGACGTGGGCGTGCAGTATATAAAAAATATGGTTTATGTCGTAATAAGTTCAGAGAACTTGCCTTAGAGGGTAAAATACCCGGCGTTCGTAAATCAAGTTGGTAAACGATAAATACATTCAGACATATAGATAAAGTTGAACGTAATTCAAACAAATTTATGCCAGTAACAGATACAATTGCAGATTTCCTTACACGGATTAGGAATGCGGCTCAGGCGCGACACAAAACGGTTGATGCACCTGCTTCAAAAGAAAAAACTGCTATAGCAGAGATTCTCAAAGATCAGGGATATATTGCAAATTGGGAAAGAGTAGAGGGCAATGGTCCGCAAGGAGCAATCCGTGTTACTCTACGTTATCACAATGGTGCTCCCGCCATTAACCAGATTGTTCGAGTTAGCAAACCGGGCAGGCGCATTTATGCACCGGCGGATGAAATTCCGCGTGTAAAAAATGGCTTAGGTGTGGCAATTATTTCAACTTCAAAAGGAATTGTTACCGATAAGCAAGCACGAGCATTTAATGCGGGTGGTGAAGTTATTTGTACAGTTTGGTAAGACCAGATTATATCCAAGGAGAACAACACAGTGTCAAGGGTCGGAAAAAAGATTATAACAATACCAGCCGGTGTTCAAATTTCTATAAACAACGGCGAGGTAAATGCTAAAGGACCAAAGGGAGAACTTCAAGTAAGTATTTCCTCCGAAATTAGTTGTCAATTAGAAAATAATGTTTTGTCATTCTCTCGTAGTAGCGATGAAAAAAGTGTTCGTGCCTTGCATGGCATGACACGAGCATTGGTAGCAAATGCTATAGAGGGCGTTACCAATGGTTTCCAGAAACAACTTCAAATTGAAGGTGTTGGTTATCGTGCTGAAATGAGAAAAACAAATTTATTATTGACCATTGGATATTCTCATCCCGTATTATTTATACCTCCACCGGGGATAGTTTTTGAAGTTCCGGCACCTACTCAAATTATTGTCAAAGGTATTGACAGACATTTAGTTGGTGAAGTTGCTTCAAGAGTAAGACGTTTTCGCAAACCCGAGCCATATAAAGGAAAAGGTATTCGTTATGCAGGTGAATATATACGTCGTAAAGCCGGAAAGTCGGCAGGTAAGTAAGAATTGCAAAACTCTTACACATTAATTTAATACGAAAAAGAAGTTCTCAACCTCTTTATAGAGCAAACAATGAGCGTACAGAAATTAAAAGTCAAACAACGTGCTAGAAGAAAGCAACGTGTTCGTAAAAAAGTGTTCGGAACACAAGAGCGTCTTCGTCTTACAGTATATCGCAGTCTTGGGCATATTTATGCTCAGGTCATTGATGACACTAAAGGACACACGGTTGCTGCTGCTTCATCAACTGATAAAGAAGTAGTTACATCAGTGGAAGGCAAAACAAAATCCGAGAGAAGTCATTTGGTAGGTAAAATTTTAGCTCAGCGAGCATTGTCTGCCAATGTGACATCTGTTGTTTTCGACAGAAACGGATTTATGTATCATGGTCGCGTAAAAGCACTGGCAGATGGTGCACGCGAAGGCGGATTGCAATTTTAATTAGCACTAACATCTTCAAACGGAGTACATCTACGTGGCAAAAACGAAAGTATCAGAGTTGGATCTTAAGGATAAACTCGTCCATGTCGGCAGAACGGCGAAAGTAGTAAAAGGTGGTCGCCGCTTTAATTTTTCAGCAATTGTTGTTGTCGGCGACGGCAACGGGCATGTGGGCTACGGTCTCGGCAAAGCCGGTGAGGTTGTAGATGCTGTCCAAAAAGCTACAGAGGCGGCAAAGAAAAATGTCACCAAGGTACGCTTACAGGATAATACTATCCCACATGATGTAGTCGGAAAATTTGGAGCTGCAAAAATTCTTATAAAACCTGCTACCGCCGGTACAGGTGTCATCGCCGCCGGAGGAGTTCGTGCGGTACTTGAACTTGCAGGTGTCCAAGATGTTTTAACGAAAAGTATGGGATCTTCAAATCCTCATAACACAGTTAAGGCAACTATTAAAGCATTAACAATGCTTGAAGACATTAATACTGTGGCAGATCGTCGTGGTGTGAGTGTTGCAAAAGTAATGCACGGTTAAGACATTATCAAAAAAACATTTAGTACATACATTACATTAACAGAACGAAATCGTATCATGGCACAGACACTTACAATAACACAAACTCGTAGTATCATTAAGTGTAAAGAAAACCAAAAACGCACAATAAAAGCTATGGGGCTTGGTCGTCCGAATCATTCGGTTGTGATGCCTGATAATGCGCAGACACGCGGTATGATTGCGGTTGTTACACATCTTGTTAACGTAGTAGAAAATTAAGATTATAAGAGACGGTTATGAAGCATATCGGAAATCTTACGGCAGCTGCCGGTTCGGTTAAAAAATCAAAGCGTATCGGCCGTGGACCCGGCTCGGGACATGGTGGAACCTCTACTCGTGGACATAAGGGACACCAATCACGTTCGGGGCATAAAAATAAAAGCGGTTTCGAGGGCGGTCAAATGCCTCTCGTGCGTCGCCTTCCTAAGTTTGGATTTACGAATCCATTCAGAGTGGAGTACCAAGTTGTTAACCTATCAACAATACAAACGCTTGTTGATTCCGGGAGGATTCCAGCTCAAGCGGTAACTGTCGAAAATTTGCGTACCAGTGGTGCTATTGGTTCATCTACCCAACCGGTAAAAATTCTTGGCAATGGTGATATTACTTCTGTTTTGCACGTGCAAGCAGATAGTTATTCAGCTTCGGCAAAAGCAAAGATTGAATCACTTGGAGGCACTGCATTGACAAATGGCTAACCTTGTTCAAACCTTCCAGCATATCTTCAAAATTGAAGAATTACGTACTCGAATTATCTTTACGATTCTGGTACTTATTGGTGTAAGAATCGGTGCATATATTACTTTGCCCGGAGTAAATGTTGCTGCTATGCAATCGGGCAGCACTGATGCAAATACGCTTTTTGGTTTATATGATATGTTTGTAGGAGGGGCATTCTCCAATGCAGCAATTTTTGCATTGGGAATCATGCCGTATATTTCCGCAAGCATTATCTTTCAGCTTGCTGGAATTGTAATGCCTCAAATACAAAAGATGCAGCGTGAAGGTGAAGAAGGCAGACGTAAACTTAACCAATGGACACGCTTAGCTACTGTACCTATTGCTGCATTGCAGGCTTGGGGTATGGCTATAAGTATGGCAAATCGTTCTCAAGGTGCAATTGCAGAAGGCGGAATAGGTTTTTATATATCTGCTGTTATTCTCTTAACCTCAGGTACGATTTTTCTTATGTGGTTAGGAGAACAGATTACTGAGCGCGGAATAGGAAATGGTATTTCATTGATTATTTTTATTGGTATTATTGCACGTTTGCCTGCAGCTGTAAGTCAAGAGTTCAATCTTGTTATTGCAAATGGTGGTAATCGCTGGTTAATAGATATCTTTATGTTTGGTGCATTACTCGCTGTGATTAGTGCTGTTGTGCTTATTACACAAGGGGCACGCAGAATACCTGTTCAATATGCAAAAAGGGTTGTTGGTAACAAACAATATGGCGGCCAAACACAGTATATACCTCTAAGAGTTAATACAGCAGGTGTAATGCCTATTATCTTTGCTCAATCTTTGATGTTTATTCCGAATACACTTTTATCATTTGCACCTGAGAGCACGGCAGTCATCTACCTCTCTCAGATGTTTAGCGAAACTTCATTCGTGTATGCTATAGTGTATGCCGCAATAATAATCTTTTTTACATATTTCTATACTGCTATTATTTTTAATCCTAAAGACACAGCAGAAAATATGAAAAAGAATGGGGGCTTTATTCCGGGTGTTCGTCCCGGCAAAGCAACTGCTGATTACATAGAAAATATATTGACAAAAATTACTTTACCCGGCTCAATATTTTTAGCATTAATTGCAATATTACCGACTTTCGTTTCAAATGCACTTCAAGTTCCACCCATGTTTGCATCATTTTTTGGTGGTACAAGTCTTTTGATTGTTGTTGGAGTTGCATTAGATTCATTACAACAAATTGAATCGTACTTGCTCATGCGTCATTATGATGGTTTCATGAAAAGTGGAAAAATTCGCGGACGTGCCACACTTGGTGTTGGCGGGGTATAATAATAGTATATTTGTTCAACATTAGGATCCTTTTATATGCCAAAGCAAGACCTTATACGCGTTGATGGTGTTATTGATGAAACATTACCAAATACGCAATTCATTGTTAAATTGGACAATGATCATAAAGTTCTTGCCCATATTTCCGGCAAAATGAGGATGAATTTCATCAAGATTCTTCAAGGCGATAAAGTAACAGTAGAACTTTCGCCTTATGATTTATCAAAAGGTAGAATAGTCTATCGTTACAAATAATCTATTCATAGATCGTTCCAAAAAATCAAGATTTCGATAGAGAAAGAGATATTCTTATGAAAGTACAAGCATCAGTAAAAAAGCGCAATCCGGATGATAAAATTGTCCGTCGTAAAGGGCGCGTTTACATCATCAACAAAAAAAATCCACGTTTTAAACAACGTCAGGGATAAGAGGAGAGCTGAATGGCACGTATTGCAGGTGTAGATTTACCGAAAAATAAACGTGGGGTAATTGGTCTTACTTACATTTTTGGTATTGGACGTACAACTTCGGAAGCAATTCTGGTAAAAGCCGGTATTGATGAGAGTAAGCGTGTTGCAACTTGGACAGATGAAGAGATTGCACGTTTGCGTCAGATAATACAAGAATATAAAACAGAAGGTCAACTTCGTTCCGAAATTCAATTAAACATCAAACGCTTGATGGATGTCGGTGCATATAGAGGTTTACGTCATCGTCGTGGTTTGCCTGTTCGTGGTCAGCGTACACGAACGAATTCACGTACTCGTAAAGGTCGTCGTAAGACAGTAGCCGGAAAAAAGAAAGCGGTAAAGAAATAATCTTTGAATCTTCTGTGGCTTACTATTTTTACCAAAGTCACAAAGTTGCCGCATGATATAGCAAAAATTATCATGCCTTCACAAAGTAGAATTTATAATTAAGAAATTACAGTTTAACTCAATTACACGAATGAGCCGATGGCTGCTATAAAAAAACGGGTTAAGAAAAAAGTTGTTGCCGATGTTCATGGTCGCGCTTTTATCAAAGCAACATTTAATAATGTGTTGGTAACTATTACTGACACCTATGGTAACGCTTTGTGCTGGTCAAGTGCCGGACGAAATGGTTTCCGTGGTTCTAAGAAAAATACTCCCTATGCTTCTCAAGTATCTGCCGAGCGTTGTGCAAAAGAAGCTTACGATATGGGGCTTCGCAAATTAGAAGTTGTAGTAAAAGGTCCCGGAAGCGGTAGAGAAGCTGCGGTGCGTGCATTATCCAGTGCAGGTCTAGAGGTTTTAAGTATTATTGATCGTACACCTCTTCCTCACAATGGTTGCCGTCCGCCAAAAAGACGTCGTGTCTAAGAATAGTTTTGCTACGACCCGCTAATATCTCTCAAATGTTTGTTAATAATAATACTTTGTAAGTATTATTTCTAACTATTTTAGTAACGAAAAAAAGAAAGAACAGTATGATTGCAGCATTGCAAATGCCGGAAGGTGTGACAATCGAAAATTCCTCCGAACAAAGTAGTGCAAAATTTATCATGCAACCGCTTGAAGAGGGTTATGGGGTTACAATAGGCAATGCCTTAAGGCGTGTGCTTTTGTCATCTACGCCCGGTGCGGCGATTATAGGGTTGAGTATTTCAGGCGTTTTTCATGAGTTTCAAACAATTCCCGGTGTTATCGAAGATATGACCGAAATAATTTTGAATCTCAAAGAAGTGCGTTTCAAAATCTTGAGTACAAATGCTCCGACCGTTTCCTTTAAAATTAAAGGCAGTGGTGCTTGGACTGCTCAAGATATACAAGATGCTTCCCCCGAAATAGAAGTTCTCAACCTCAATCATCATATTGCTTCACTTGCAGATGATGCTGAATTTGATGTCGAATTACGACTCGGTAAAGGTCGTGGTTATGTACCCGCAGAAGAACAGAATACAGCTGATTTTCCTGTTGGTATGATGGCAATTGATGCTATCCACACACCAATTAAAAACGTTGTTTATACAATCCAACCTTTTCGTGTGGGGCAAAAAACAGATTATGAACAATTAACGCTTGATGTTCATACAGACGGAACAATCACACCGCAAGAGGCAGTAGAAAATGCTGCCATAATCCTTCAAGAACATCTCGCAATGTTTGGTCACTTCAAGCCGAGTAAAGTTGTTATTGATGAAAAAAGAGAATTAACCCCCGAAGAAGAAGCTCGTATTCAAGAAAGAAATCGCATCAGACGTATCCTTTTCCAACCGGTTGAGGAATTAGAACTTTCGGTACGCGCTCACAACTGTCTAAAGGCGGCGAACATAGGTACTTTAGCAGAGTTGGTACAGCTTACTGAACAAGATTTATTGAAATTTAGAAATTTCGGACGTAAATCTTTGAATGAAATGGCTGATATCGTAAAAGAAAACGGACTTCAATTCGGAATGAATATTGAAGACTATAGACAAGAGTTAACTGAAGAATCCACCGCAGGCTAAGCGGATTGAATATATAACGTTTGAATTGTAATTATGAGACATCTTAAATCCGGTCGAAAGCTAAAACGTACTGCCAGTCACAGAAAAGCATTGCTTAACAATATGGCAATGTCTTTATTTGAGCATAAACGTATCAAGACAACTGAAGCGAAAGCTAAAGAATTGCGTCCTTTTGCAGAACAACTCATTACTCGAGCAAAAAATGCACTTTTAAATGAACAGCAGGGTAATCTTCCTACGGGTCAGACGGTTGATATACATAATCGTCGCCAAGTTGCTCGTTTTATTACTCAGAAAAAAACACTTGAGCATTTATTCACTGAAATTGCTCCGGTCATTGTTAATCGCAATGGTGGATATTTGCGAATAACCAAACTTGGACAGCGTCGTGGCGATGGCGGTAATGTTGCTATTATCGAATTTGTTGATTATTCAAAACCACAAGATGGTGTAGCATCACGCGCTCGTCGTAAAAAATCTACTTCAACTGTAGTTGCTAAACCCGTTCAAGTTGTTTCTCCGCCATTAGAGCAAGCTGCTCCGGTCGTGGAAGAAGTTGTAGCTGTCACAGAAGAAGTGAATGAGCAAGTAGTTGCCGAATCTTCAGATGTTGAAGTATCTTCAGAAGTCGCAGAACAGCAAGATAATGCTGATGCCGGTGAATCAGCCCAATCATCAAATGATGAGGCATCACAGAATAACGAAGAAGAAAATAAAGCATAATCCCATAGTAGATTTATAAATCTGCTTAATTATTATTTTAGTTTCATAGTACACAAAACACGTAATTTTGCGTGTGTAACGATGTTGAAAAACAACTGTTATAACTATTATGATTCAAAAGAATTAATAATTAAGCAGATTTTTTTTTGTTATGAGGTGATGTATGAAAGCTATGTTCTATTCGGTTATTCTTGCTGCATTTCTTTTTTCTCTTTCGTCATGCAGCGATTCGACTACCCCGAACACTCCTAATCCCAATGATTTTGGAGGTAACCCTAATGTTGATTTTACGGATGTTGGTGATAAGACATCGTGTTATCTTTACTTTAATGAGACATATATCGAAAATGTCAAAGACTCCGTCATTGTGACCAAAAATGATAACGGTATTGTTACGACATTTGCCAAGTTTACCTTTGATAGTACATCCGCGAAATCACTTGATACACTTATTGGTACTCACACTTTAAACAGAGACCAAAAATTTACCATCCTCAATACCTATCTCAAGAAATTCGGTGTAAGTCTTGATACTGCCGACCGAAAATTTATGAATCTAACGGTCAATGTAAAATCAAGAGTCACATCTGAGGGAATACAGGATTTTATGTATAGTGGCGGAGATTTGTCCAAACCCTTTACATTGGTGAAATATTCTGCTATTGTGGGGGATAAATATGAATTTACGGATAATGATAATGTAAAGATCACTCGCCAAGTTGTCTATAAATCCACAACGGATGATTATGATATTGTATTTTGGAAAATTAAAGTGCTTAAAGTGGAAGAAACCAAGGATGATCCGATTGTTGAAAAAATAGTCTATGTTGCTAATCATAAGTTTGGACTTGTAGGTGTGATGGTACATTTTAAAAATGGCGCAATTGCTAAATTAGGGCTTGTTCCTTCAAATTTATAATCTAACTTGATGATAATTCGTATCTTTGTGTCCATATTGTTGTAAATTTTTCTCGGTTTATGTATGATGAAACGATTATTGCTATTGTCAATGATCAGTGCCGGTATATTCTCACATTCACTACGTGCAGAAACTCCGGGTGACGGTCTTATGATGTCAAAAAACAGCTTCTGTCAAGTGCTGAGCTACTCACAAAACTCATGGTCCCAATATTGGGAATCCGACGTGAAGCGTTCTAACTCAAATCTGGGTACATTTCGCTCTCATATACTTACCCTTATGGGAGCATACGGACTACGTGATGATTTGAATGTGATCTATTCTTTGCCCTATATCACCACCGGGTTCTCCGATAGCTACCTGAGCGGTTATCAAGGATTTCAAGATGTTTCTTTGTGGTTGAAATATAATGCTTATACAACCGAAACAAGTTTAGGAACACTTGCTTTCTTTGGTACAGTAGGCGGTTCAATCCCCACTCATAATTATGTGGTGAACCAATTGCCCGCCAGTATTGGTATGGGAACATGGTCGGGTTCCTTACGTGCGGTGGCAGACTTTACCACCAAAGATGGCTGGTATGGAACTTTCCAAGCCGGATACACTCTGCGCGGTGAAAGTGACATTGATGAAGAGTCCTATTTTTATAATGGTCGCTTATATAACACAAACTCTATCCCTATTCCGAATGCTGCGGACTTTACATTTCGCTTAGGACATATTACTTCCGATTATCAGGTAGATGCGTATTTCGACAGATTTACATGCGTAAGCGGTGATGATATTCGTTATAATTCCATGCCTACTCCTACGGTAATGATGCAATCATCCACCATTGGTCTATACGGTCGTTATAATATTGGTATGCTTTCCATTATGGCGAATGCTTCTCAAGTGGTTGCAGGTCGCAATTTCGGACAATCGACAATGTTGAATATTGGTTTCGGATATATTTTCCAATTTGGCGGCGGCGATGAAGAAATGACCCATGATAATGAACCTAAATTACGCTAATACTGTTGACTAAGAAAGGATAAAAACTATGAAAATACGATATACACTTAGTGCTGTAATACTTGTATGCTTGTTCGCATTTATCGGATGTGAAGAAAAAACCATTGAAGTTGTGGAACTCCAGCCATATGCTCCGGTAAAATTAGATACAAATGCCGGAAACTGGCAACCATTCGTTGTTCCGTTTTCAGATGTGACTGTTACTCCGCCATCTGATATTTCTTCCAATGAATATCAACAAGAGCTTGCTGCCGTCAAAGCATTAAATCCTAATGACGCACAACAACAGGCAATCAAATTCTGGGGTGCAGGCGGTGTAATGCGTTGGAATGAAATAGCTCGCGAGTTGGCGGCAGCATATAATATACCGCCAAACTATGATGAGAATGGCAAGTATCCTGTACCTGATCCGGCAAATCCGCTCAAAAACCCGCGCTTCCCATTCGCTACTCCTCCCTATGCATCGCGTGCTTTTGCTTTACTTTCTATTGCTCAGTACGATGCTCTCGTGGCAACATCTCACTTTAGACAACGCTATGGAAGAACAGCGCCTTATGCTCTGCCAAATGGCTCAACAGCACGTTTGCCGCAAATAGACGCACCTTCATATCCTTCCGAAGACGCTGTCGTAGCTGCGGCATCTCGAGAAATACTGAAATTTTTATTTCCGGGTGAAGTTCCTCTCTTAACCCAAAAATCCGATGAACATAAAAACAGCAGATTATGGGCGGGAATGAATGTACAAAGCGATATTGATGCCGGAGAAGCTTTAGGGAAAGCTGTTGCCGACAAAATTATTGCCTATGCAAAAACCGACGGTATGGGCGCAGCAAATAATCAACCCGGTTTTCAAAATCAAATTGCTGATGCAAAAGCACGTGGTATCGGACGTATTTGGACAAGTCGTGAAGTGCCACCACGCCCACCTATGTTACCTACTTATGGTAATGTAAAAACATGGAATTTTACCGCTGAAGAAAAAGTTGCCATGCGTACTGCCATCGGTCCGCCTCCTACATTCGAGAGTGCTGAATTTAAACAAAACCTTGATGAACTTATTGCCATAGCAAAAGATCGCTCACGTGAGCAAGTTCGCATTGCATCATATTGGGCAGATGGAGCAGGCACATATACTCCTCCCGGACATTGGAACAGAAAAGCCGCGGCATTAACCTATGCCAATAAATTCAGCGAAGTACGCACTGCAAGAGCATTGGCATTATTGAACAGTGCAATGCAAGATGCCGGTATATGCTGCTGGGATGTCAAATACTATTACTTAGTGCCGCGTCCAACAGAAGTAAATGCCGAAATAAAAACTTCTACAGGTATTCCTAATTTCCCTGCTTATACTTCTGGACACTCCACATTCTCCGGTGCGGCTGCGGAAGTGTTATCATATATCTTCCCGAATAATAAATCCGAATTTGATGCTATGGCACTTGAAGCTTCCGTATCACGGATTTACGGTGGTATTCACTATCGTTTCGATTGTGAAAAAGGGTTAGAACATGGTAAAATGATTGGCGCACATGCCGTCAAACGAGGACAAGCCGATAAATCTGGATTGTAGAAAAATAGTAATATACCTATAAAATAGAAAAGTCTGTACTTTGATTGTACGGACTTTTTTTTTATAAAATTGTGATAACAAAATCCATGTATAAAAGAAAATCATTACTTCTGTGTAACCAATGACGGGTGATGAAGCACCTACTGTTCAGAAAAGGTTGATATACTCTTTACCGATATGACTGACAACGCAAAACAACAACGATTTATGGCATTACTAAAGCCGGTCTATCCGCGCTTGGAGCGTTTTGCATTGACGGTGACGCGTAACCGTGACGATGCTAAGGACATTGTCGGTGAAACTGTATTAAAAGCTTTTGAGGGATTTGAGATGTTACGCGATGACAAAGCTTTCTTGAGCTATATATTCACTATATGTTCAAGAGTAGCCCAATCAGCCAGATATGCGAAAAGAACTATTGCAGGTGCTGAACAGGTTGAAGAGCTATATCGGAATTACACTTCGCCCGAAACTGCAACAGATATTGCATTGTTATATCAAGCAATAGACAAATTGTCGCCCGAATCGAAGGAGGCAATTATGCTCAGCGAGATTAGCGGATTATCACACAAAGAGGTGCAGGAAATTCAAGGCGGTTCGCTGTCTTCCATTAAGGTAAGAATATTCAGAGCCAAAAAAACGCTTGCAGAACTTTTAGGTGTGGGTTTACAACAACAATCTCTTATTTCAGAATCTTGATTTACTCCTTACGCAGGAGAGATATACATGAAAAAAACACTCGAAGAGGAATTACGAAAAGCTGCGGATTTTACCAATCAAGAGCCATTACTCTCTGAGAAAGAGCTTATGGACTTAGTGCGCTTTTCCGATTCGCAATCAACACGTACAAACACAACGTTATTTTGGAGGTTTGTTATGATAATGAATATTATTCTGTCGGGGCTGACTATTGCAACACTTATTCCATTAGAGTATGATAATAATCCATTGCAAGCTTTGCCGCACCCGAAAAAAAGTACAACATCAATAAAAGCAGACGGTGATTATTTACGCAGTACGGAAAATCCGGAGCCATTTGTATTGCCTGTTAAAATAGACGGACAGAAAATGTATAATGCCCAACAGAAAGACAGTGAAAAATTAGGATTGATATTTTTCGATGGAAGCACGGAATTTACTGTGAGCATACTTCTTGAAAAAAATAATCCTTCCACACTTTTGGATATTCTCAAAAAACGTGAAGGCACGTCTTCTGCAACAGCAATACAACCCGATAAGTTACTCTCGCTTTTATATGCGTATGGCTATGACACAACCGGCACTTCAATTCCTGTGCGATTAAAAATAATCGCGGAAGAATTTGCAATAAAAGCTGAACTTTTACAACAAGATAAAACCGCCATAGAAGCAAATAAAGATATTCCCCAGCCACAAATGATAACTCATGATGTGCGGTATCATGGAAAAAATTATGCATCGGTAGTATTATGTAATACCACAAATGAGGATATACATCATCGCACAAAAGACGTATTACAGAAATTATTTACAGGAAAAATGAATGCTGAAGAAAATTCGATGCTTCTTTCATTTGTTCCGATAAAAATACCTATCAAAGGAACAAAAACATCATTAGTATTGTGGTATTATCCGACAAATAATGTGCAGGATATTGTACCCGACACAATGATACAAAAGCCCGGTGAAGATAACCCAAAAGAAAAACAATCCATTGAACAATCCAATGAACAACAGTATTCTCATGAATTTGATATAGCAATTCAGTATCTTGCACCCAATCCGGCGCAAAATATGACACAGGTTGTGCTTAAATCAAGAAAAGATCAGGAAATAATTATTGGAGTTTATTCATTGGATGGTCAGCTTTTGATGAATATACCGGCGATGATGGTGCAGGCAGAGAGTACGGTAAAAATTCCTCTAGAATTTAAATTGCCTAATGGCATTTATCATGTTATTGCTGCCAATCAACAAGGTATGCAATCGGTTACGAGACTTATTATTACTAAGTAAGGAGAGTGGAAAATGAAACATTGTAAAGAATTGAGATTGATATTGGCTTTTTTTGTGATTATTGCCTTCATACCATCATTCCTTCATGCACAATCATGGAAATCTAATAATCCGGTGCAAAACGAAAATACGATGTCGCCGCGATTTTTTATTACAAAAGGAAATGTCAATAATTTCCCTTTGGCATTAACGGATATTCATGTGAGTATTGTCGGAATGATAGCAGATGTGACAATTCGCCAGATTTATGTGAATAATGATAAAGATCCGATTGAGGCAATATATGTGTTCCCTGCATCAACAAAAGCGGCTGTCTATGCTATGAAAATGCAAGTAGAAGACAGAGTGATTACTGCTATTGTCAAAGAAAAACAACAAGCAAGAATTGATTATACAAAAGCCAAAGAAGAAGGTAAATCGGCTTCATTACTTGAGGAAATCACCCCGAATGTCTTTAAAATGAATGTGGCAAATATTCTGAAGGGTGATAGTATAACCGTAACCATATCTTATACGGAAATGCTTGTGCCCGAAAATAATATGTATCAATTTTCATATCCGGCTGTGGTGGGTCCGCGATATATTGCCGCAGGCACCAATAATGATTTGGTACAAGTACTCAATGAGCAAACAAATTCAAGGATAATGCCGGGTAAATTAAAATTTACTTCAATACTTTCCACCTGTGTGCCGCTTCGCACATTACGCAGTCCTTCCCATGCGATGGATATAATCACTAAAGATGTAAAGACCGGAAAAATTGTCCCATTGGGAAAAAATAATTCTCTGACAACAGTGAAATTATCGGATAAAGATGAACAATCGGGCGCAAGAGATATTGTCATAGAATATTCATTAACGGGACCTTCGATAGAGTCAGGATTATTGCTTTATGAAGGTAAAGAAGAGAATTACTTTATGTTGATGGTACAGCCACCGTCGGATATTATTGTGAAAAATCTTATGCCAAGAGAATATGTGTTTATTGTAGATGTCTCGGGTTCAATGCAAGGATTTCCGCTGGAGACAACAAAATCTATGATTGAGGATTTATTGGAAACAATGCGCCCGATTGATAAAATTAATGTTATGATGTTTTCGGGTGGGCAAAGTGTATTATCACCAACATCGTTACCGGCAACGGATGATAATAAAAAGAAAGCGATTAATTTTCTTAATACCGGATTTGGCGGTGGCGGCACGGAGTTGTTACCTGCATTGCGTTCAGCATTTTCTATGGAAGAAGATGAAAAATTATCCCGAACATTTATTATTCTTACGGATGGTTATGTTGCTGTTGAACGTGAGGCGTTTCAATTAATTGCTACGCAGTTGAATAAAGCGAATGTGTATTCATTTGGTATAGGGAGCAGCGTGAATCGTTGGCTTATTGAGGGGATGGCACGCGCCGGCAAAGGCAGTCCGTTTATTGTGATGAATAAGTCCGAAACAGATGATGCGGCAGAAAAATTTATTTCATATATTCAAGCTCCTGTGCTGAGTCATATTACCGTTGATTATGGTGATTTTAATGTCTATGATTTAGATTTACCAAGTATTCCCGATGTGACAGGAAAAAGACCTATTATTGTCTATGGTAAATGGAATGGTAAAAAGAATGGAACAATCACTGTGAAAGGAGATGCAGCCGGCGGAGCTTTAACATTTACTCATTCGATTGAAGCTGCTCCATCTTTACCTGAGCATAGTGCATTACGATATCTGTGGGCAAAAAATAAAATTACACTTTTGGAAGATGAACAAAATGCGCCGGCAATAACAGGAGCGACAATTGATTATAAAAAAGAAATTACCGATTTGGGCTTGCGTTATAATATGCTTACAAAATACACTTCCTTTATTGCCATTGATGAAAATATACGTGTAAAAAACAGTAACCGCGATTCATCTGTAAGCCAAGAAATCGGAAATAATAATCTTAAAAACGAAGAGGTACAATATGCGGTGGCGCTAAGTTCCGGTATTGTTAGTGATAGAAGTGACGTTACTGTTAAAGCAATTGAACCATCGTCGCGATCTTCAAGCCCCTCTACTTTTGCTCGTGGAGGAAGTGAAATTATATCGGATGCTGATGCACTGAATCCGGGTAAAAGAGCACCAAGTATATATTGGGGATTGACATGCTTATTAAATAGTGCTTGGATGACACAGGAAACATTTCGTCATAATTCCTCAATTATTTCACTTCCTAACAGTGCATTTGAAACCGGATTTTCAGCAGGTATTGAAATGGAATATCGTCTTGGTGATCCAACATTCGGAAAAGGGGGATTAAATTTCTCTCTATTATACAATAAAGAAAATATGATGAATTCCGGCAATGATTCACTGCTATTAAATAATGGCATCGGGTATGGAACATTTACCTCACGTACTACTTTACAATCATTACAATTAGCCATGTATTATCGTTATGATGTTTATAAACGCATAAATATCTTTGGTGGTTTGACATCAGGTTTTATACTTGGTTCATCGCGGGATATATCCGTGACTGCGCCCGATTCACTTCTTTATTTGCGTGATAATACGATGTTGATGGCTGCTTCGGGTGCAACAATATCTTCCGGCACTGTACCTGATTTAAAGTCATGGCAAGCCGGTGTGATGATGGGTTTAGGGTATGAGATGTTTATCCGACGTTTTTCGCTGACACCGCAGATACAATTTCATTATAATCTGACCCAGATTCGTAATAATGAAAGGGCATTATCCGTGCGATTCGGTGTAGCTTTACGATTTGTTTTATAATAATTCAGGAATAATATTCTATGGAGATAGTGCCGTATCATTCTTCAATGCGCGAGCAGATTATACAAATCTGGGAACAATCCGTAAGAGCAACGCATCATTTTGTGGCAGAAGAAGACATAGTATTTTTTTCATCTATCGTTAAAAATATTGATTTTGAGAATATTCCGATATTTTGTGCAATAGAAGGTACTGCTCTTCTTGGTTTTATAGGTATTGTTGAACAAAAAATAGAAATGCTTTTGTTGCTCCGTTGTCTATGGGACGCGGAATAGGAACAGCGTTATTGTTATATGCTTTTACCTATTGTGATGCGCGGTTTGTTGATGTCAATGAACAGAATATTAATGCTGTGGAATTTTATATAAAGCATGGATTTAGTATCTCTGACCGATCCGACACCGATGGCACAGGAAAACCGTATCCATTGCTTCACATGAAGCGTTCACTTTCTGAGTAATTGTAATATTGTTACTCTTCTCTTTCGGAAAAAGCGGAGGAGAAGAGTAGCAGATAGTGTATGGAGAATATGCCCTAATCTCTGCATTTGTTGTTGTACCATCCATGAGTGGAAAACCCCGATGTTTTAGTTCATAATCACTCTTATTGAAGACATCTAATCTGCAATAGTTGTAACAATTGATGCAATAGCGCATTATGTGGGTAAAGTTTTACATTTTTGTATTAAAGTTTATCAAAGAGTGAGGTTATTATGCGTCAAAGTTTCTTTTGTCTTGCAATGATTGTTATGTGTTTGGTGCAATGTCTGTACCGAGCCGAGGGTCAGTCCATGAACCCTTTGCGTTATGATATAGGTAATCCGACAGTGCGCGATATATGGGTTGATCCTGTGAATGGTAATGATGATAATCCGGGATCGAGTGCACGTCCGTATAAGACGGTCTATGCAGCATGGGAGAGTATTCCTGCCAATGAAGAATTGACAGGCAATGGATGGCGTATTAATCTCAAGCCGGGTGTTTATACTTCCGATGATATGCCTTTGTATTGGGATGAACGATATGGTAGTGCCCGCTACCCGATTATTATTCGCCCTGCGGAAAGTAAAAATTCCGTTAAAATTACTGCCGGCATAAATATGGCATTGTGCAGCTATGTTTATTTTATTGATTTAATATTGGAAGATACAATGTTCGCGACGGCGGATATTGTCCATTTACAATTCAGCGACCATATCTTATTGCGTAATTGCACATTAATTGCCAATCGAGAAATAACGCAAGAATGTTTAAAAGTAAATCAATGTCAATATGTGTATGTTGAAGATAATGATATTTCAGGGGCATGGGATAATGCTGTTGATTTTGTTGCGGTTCAGTATGGGCATATCGTTGCGAATAAAATTCATAATTGTGGTGATTGGGGCTTATATCTTAAGGGTGGTTCTGCCTATTTTCGTGTAGAAAATAATGAAATATATAATACGGGGACGGGTGGATTTACCGCGGGACAAGGAACTGGTTTTCAATTTATGACACCGCCATTTTTACATTATGAAACATACGATTGTAAATTTATCAATAATAGTGTGCATGATGTGGAAGGCGCGGGTTTTGGTGTTAATGGCGGATATAATATTTTGATAGCGCATAATACATGTTACAGAGTCGGCGAGCGAAGTCATGTGGTTGAGGTAACATTTGGCGGACGTTCTTGCGATGGTCAGCCGGGTGGTGATTTTGATTCATGCGATGTCTATAGAACAATGGGTGGATGGGGAAATTCCTTAGTATCAGACGGCATTAATTATGTGCGTATCCCCAATAAAAATGTGTATGTTTTTAATAATATTGTTTATAATCCGACCGGTTATCAAAGTTTGTGGCAACATTTTTTTATTCCTGCGCCATATAGCGGTGAATGGAATATAAATGTGAATGCTCCCAACCCTGCTAATGCAGATGAAAATCTTCGTATTCGCGGTAATATTATTTGGAATGGCGGTGCTAATCATGCTTTAGGAGTTGGCGAAGGTGAAAGCGGTTGTTCATCGAATAATCCTACCTGCAATACAGCACAATTACTTGCTGACAATGCGATTAATAGTCGTGAACCGCAATTACAGAACCCTGTTGCGGGTAACTTTGCACCGATAAAAAATAGTTCTGTGTATCAGGTGACAACATTTCCGATACCTGATTTTGCAGGCAATGATCGCCCATCAATGCCACCATCACCCGCCGGTAATTATGCTAATAGCGTCACACGTGATGCACAGGGTAATGCGCGAACGGGTAATGCTGTTGCCGGAGCATATATTGGTGAAGGGGGAATTTCTTCAGTTTTTACCTCCGAAGACATCATGACACCGTATAGCGTTGAATATAAAGATGATATCGCATTCTTACATATTTCAGCACCGAGTACGAAAAATCTTACTATTCGTTTATTTACCTTGACAGGCACAGAGATAATGCATAATTTCCCTTCTGAAATATCCTATGGCGATACATGGATTCCTTTACCGACAAATCTTTCTTCGGGTGTGTATTATCTGATAATTCAATCGGGAGATGAGAGCGCCGGTTTACCTGTGATGATTGCGGAGTAAAAATGGGATTTATATTGTTCTTCTTATGATAAATTTGAGTTTGGAGAGAGTGTTACAAAATTATGAATCCAACTAATTAAAATGAAAAAATAGTGTAAAATGAGAATAGGATATACTAATATTTTAACGGCATTGTCATTTATTATAATCCTTTTTTCTGGAAGTCAAGCAATTTTAAGACTTTGTGGTAGGGTGCTTGTGCTGTTTGTTCTGCCACTTTTAGATGTATTTATGACAGGTAAGGTTGATTCTGAGCATATATTGTCATTAGATTCTTTTAATCTTGTAGGCACGCTGTTCGCTGTTGCGTATAGTGTGGTGATATTGAAAGTTCTTTATGTTCTAATTTTCAAATTCAAAATAATTTTCGTAACCAATAATAAATTAACTGCGGTATATGTATTTAGATTCTATAAGGAAACAATAATAATAGATGAGATAAAGTCAGTCGAATGGAAATCATGGAGTGTGAAGCCATATTCTTTTATCTCGGTAACAATATCCGACAACAGTAATATAATCACAATTTCAGATTTTGAATTTGAAAATTTCCATACAATAGTTGCTCAGATTTTAGGAAAAAATTATACTGATAATTCACTCCACTACTTTAAGTCTCAAGCAAAACAGAACTCTTTTCTTAGTTACTTTATTGTATTCGCTTCTTTAATATTGCTTTTTTATACATTGCCGAATATCTATATGAATAATGCTTCGAAATATAGCTATTTGATTCTAGTCATTAGTGCCTTAACAATGGTCGTAAGTATAAAACGAATTTATGAATATAGAAAAGCAGCAAATTTATCATGACTGTAGAGCCGGATGTAAATTATTAAAAGTCATGACGATATATTCTTTTGGGGGTGGATAAGCCAAAAAAACACAATAGTTTTTAGCTATTTATTGCTCAAGTTGATATATAACGTTTATTAAAAAATCACAATACATTACTACTATGAAAAATGACTATCTTGAAAGTGTTACAAAACAATTTGAATATTACAAAAATCTGGGAGAAAAAACTTTTCATCAATTATCGGATGAACAACTTTTTTGGATGTTTAATAATGAAAGCAACAGTATAGCCACGATTGTCAAACATTTGTCTGGTAATATGCTTTCTCGTTGGACTGACTTTTTGACAACAGATGGAGAAAAAGAATGGCGACAAAGAGACGCAGAATTTGAAAATGACATCAAAAGTAGAGAACAACTTTTCGATATATGGAATGAAGGGTGGAATTGCTTGTTCACAGCACTCAATTCTTTGACAAATGATGACCTTGACACAATAATTTATATACGTAATCAAGGGCATACTGTCACGGAAGCAATCAATAGACAGCTTGCGCATTATCCGTATCATATTGGGCAAATTGTTTTTATAGGAAAAATGTTGCGTAATGATAACTGGACTTCGCTCTCAATTCCAAAAGGAAATTCGCAAGAATTTAATCACAAAAAATTTTCTGAGCCAAAACAAATACAACACTTTACCGATGAATATTTACAAAAAAATATAGATAACAACCAAGAATAAATATAATGATGTAACTGTTTGTTGAATGTCCGCTCTCTATTGCTGTTCTTATAGTATTGTTTTTCAATAATAAGGTTACTTTATTCGCTATATTATGATTTTTCGAAAAGTATGCACAGAATAACATTCGCAGACATTCTACCACGCTGGCTTACTATCCCACGAATGCGTATGCTTCTTTTCTGTTCTGCTGTTGTTATCCTTGCAAGGGCGATATATATGTGGGTGAATGTTGATGAATGGCTTTTTCGTCGAGATTCCATACTTTACAATATTCCGATAGAACTATACTGTGTTCTTTGGTTCAATGAAATATCGCATCGTCGGAACGCTATTCCATTGATATGTTTTTTGATTGATATGTCTGTGATTTTATTATCTATATTACGTGGCTATGATTCATTCGGTGTGTTGCTTTTCAGTGGTCATACATTATTTCTTGCCTACACCTGCTATGGATGGTGGTATAATCCTTGGCTGCGATACAGTTCTTTATTGATACTTGTTCAAGTAGTGTATTGGAAATATATTCTTTGGGGGGATTGGCATTCATTTATGTTTGGGCTCTGCTTGGCTTTTATTGCACATATTCTACGACAAAAGTTGTTTCATAGATATACAGTGGAGTGAGGTCTTTTTTACAAATGTAATCTATGTCAATCTTTTTTTACTAATCTAAAATATATGATAAGTTTATTTGTAGATTAATCAAGATTCTTGCATCAATTCTCTAAGAAACTTACAAATAGCTATATGATTAATCTCGAAATTATCTTCTCTATCGCCATACCTTTTGGATGTTCTGTATAAAATTTGTAGTTTTGAGGAAAGAAATGATATACATTGGCGTGATTACTTAACATAGTTGAGAAAATATATTATTTATTACATTTATGATATTCTTGATATGAAGTGGCTATGTTTTGAGAGATAAATATCATTATGAGAAAAATGAAATACACATACATTTTTATACCATTCAATATTTCCTATGAGTGAAAATACAATAACTATTCGAGCAACTGTTAATGCAGACAAAATAAAGGTATGGAACTATTATACCCAGCCGAAAAATATAATCCATTGGAATTTTGCCTCCGATGATTGGCATTGTCCAAGTGCATCCAATAATATGATAGTTGGTGGACTCTATTCTGCACGTATGGAAGCAAAAGATGGCAGCTTCGGTTTTGATTTTGAAGCTGTTTACAATGAGATTGTTGACGGTGAAAAGTTTATCTACACGATGCCTAATCATAGAACTGTTCATGTATTATTTCATCAGGTTGGGGAGGATGCAACGGAAGTAGAAATTACCTTCGATATTGATCAGGAGAATCCAATAGAATTGCAACGTGCAGGGTGGCAAGCAATATTAGATAATTTTAAGCATTATGTAGAAACACATTGAATTATTATCTCTACGAAAAATTTTATGGAGCTACTATATACTATGAGAGCGCGAAGATAATTCTATGGTTTATTTATAATTATATGTATCGTAAAGTATTATGATAGGATTTATCATTACAACACCTGAAAATGAGGAAATTACCTTTGAGTGTTATACAGAGCCCGCACCGATAACATCGCAGGCATTCCTTTCTCTTTTACCCTTTACCCGGACATTTTATCATGCTCGCGTCTCAGGACAAGAAATCTGGATAAACGATGTGCCGACGCTGGATATTATTCAAGAAAATGCATCAGTATTTACAGAGCCCGGAGAGGTGGTCTTTGGACCTTCTTCACCTACACGTTCTAAAACAGCAAATTGTTTTGGCATATATTATGGCGAAGGCAAAGGTCTTGATGCTTGTAATATCTTTGCTAAAGTTATTGATGCCGACAAACAGAAATTAGTAGATCTTGGAAACCATATATGGAAAAATGGTGCCTTAGAATTAACAGTTTCTGCCATAATAAAAGTTGTATAATATATTCTATCACTCTATTCATAATTGCATGTATAATTTTTCATATTTCAAGGAACGTGATAAACAAAAATTGTTAGATTTTATGGAAGAATATCCATTTGCTTTTGTGACCGGCAGTTTCCTCAATGGCGTACAGGTTGCAACTCAAATACCTTTGCTCTTTGAAGAACGCAATGGAGAATTAATTGTTCAAGGTCATATAATGCGCAATACAGATCATCATAAGGCATTTGTCGAAAATTCTCATGCTTTGGCTGTGTTTACCGGACCTCATTGTTATGTGAGTGCTACGTGGTATGATTATCCTCATATAGGATCAACATGGAATTATATGAGTGTGCATATTTCAGGTCAAGTTACATTTATGTCTGATGATGAATTAGTAGCATTTATGCGGAAATTGACCTTAAAATTTGAAAAAGGAAATACAGAGTCTGTCACAATTTTTGATAATCTTCCCGAAACTTTTTTAGCTAAAATGATGCCTGCAATTGTTGGGTTTGAAATAAAAGTTGACAACATTGATAATGTTTTTAAGTTAAGCCAGAATAGAGATAAAAAGAGTTATATGAATATTATTGCACATCTGAATCAGCAAGGAGAGCAAAGTAGAATAATTGCTGAGGAAATGGAAAAAAGAATAACAGAGCTTTTTCCGGAAGGTCTTGAATGGGACAGCGCAAAATTTGATTCATAATAGTATGTTGATAGGAAATAGCGAAAATGATACAGATAATAAAACTTGAAAGTAATGAAGTTAAGGATTTTAGAAAACTTGTTGAGATTTTCACAGTAGTTTTTGAACATGATATAAAGATTCCTTCGTTAAACTATCTACAAGGACTACTTTCTAACCCTAATTTTATGGCATTTGTGGTAATCATTGATGGTGAGATTGTCGGAGGTCTGACGATGTATGTTTTACATCAATATTACAGCACAAAACCTTTGGCATATATGTATGATGTCGGCATTGCGCCCGAGTATCAGGGGCAGGGCTTAGGAAAATCACTTATTGCCGAAGTGTGTCACTTTTGTGAAGAAAATGGTTTCGATGCCGCCTATGTTGAAGCAGAAGAAGAAGATGTGGAAGCAGTGTCATTTTACAGAAAAACAGCATATAGCAATGAAATGCTCGCAAGACATTTCACATATTCTTTTACATAGTTCAATATTATTTTCAACTATTTGGGTTGTAAAGAAAAGTTTTATAGTTTTAGTGAAAAGCTATAATGAGAATTATATAGTGGAGAAACTATCTTTAATTTTGAGTTATTTTAAACACTGAGAGAAGCAATATGAAATTCGGTAAAACAATAAAAATATTTCTGATTGATGGAGATCCCAATGGAAGGATGAGTTGTGAACTTTCTAATTGGTCAGGTAAAGCATATAAAATACCTCGTATTAAAATTAAAGACTGTACAGATCGAGATGATTTGACAAATACAGGTGTTTATTTGTTGTTTGGAAAAAATGATGATGACAAAGATATGGTGTATATTGGTGAGAGTGAATCAATATTAAAGAGGTTAAATCAACACTTAACCCAAAAAGATTTTTGGAATGAAGCAATTATTTTTATAAGTAAAGATGAAAATCTTAATAAAGCGCATATAAAGTATTTGGAAAACAGACTTCATGAAATAGCAAAATCTGCAAATCGTTACAAACTTGATAATTCTATTATTCCAACACAATCTTCAATTTCTGAATCAGATAGGGCAGAAATGGAAGAGTTCATTGAGTATATCAAAATGCTTGTCAATACTCTCGGACACAAAGTGTTTGATGAAAAACGACAAACCATTTCAAAAGAGAGGGGTGCTGTCCTCTATATCAAAGCAGTGAGAGGTGCCGATGCGTATGGCGAACAGACATCTGACGGATTTCTTGTCTTTAAAAATTCACGAGCTGCCGGTACAATAGTAGCATCAATGACCCCAAATTATATTTCTTTACGGCAAAATCTCATAGATGATGGGTTGCTTATTGATAAAGGCGATTTTCTCGAGTTTTCCGAAGATTGTATTTTTAGCACTCCATCATCAGCAGCGACTATTGTTTTAGGCAGAAATGCAAATGGACTTGTAGAATGGAAACACAAGGACGGAAAAACCCTAAAAGAAATCGAATTGAATGAAAGTTAATCATACTTTTATATCAATAATTTGTACTCAATATAATAATATATAGTATCTGTCAAAACTATCTTTATGCTTTTTTCACAAATTCCGATTTTAATGACATAGAGCCAAATCCTTCAATTTTACAATCAATATTATGGTCACCATCGGTAAGTCGTATGTTTTTCACTCTCGTGCCCGATTTTATAGGTTTTGGTGCACCTTTTACAGGTAAATCTTTGATGACAATAATGGTATCACCATCATGGAGTTCATTACCATTTGAATCAAGCACTTTGGCTGAATAAGTATCCTCGGTAAGTGCTTCCGGGTTCCATTCATAATAGCATTCCGGGCATATCATTAATGTATCAACGGCATAGGTAAATTCTGAATGACATTGCGGACAAGGTAAAAGTTGTGACATAATAAAATGTTGCTATAATGATTTTTTCTGTTAATTACTGAAGCGACTCAATCGTGATGCTTATTGCAAAGATACGTTTTTTTATGAATTAATGTGTTTTTTCCCTTCATAGAGTTCAAACTCAAGCAAACGACAATCAATATCGGCATTAAAGAATTCAATTCGTCGTTTTGCTTTTAACCCCACATGTTTAGCAAGTTCTAAATTGCCTGTAAATATATATCCCATATAGCCACTGCATTGTTGCTTGAAAAAATTACCGATACGTTGATATTCTGCCAATAATTTTTCATCGTCGCCAAGGCGTTTACCATATTCAGGGTTAAGCATAATAATACCATTGTCATGGGGTATCTCTGTTTCGCTAAAATCACAACGCGATACTTTTATCAGATGTGCAACCCCTGCCTTTTTGGCATTTTCGCGAGTAGCTTGTACCGCTTTTGTGTCACGATCACTGGCAATAATTCTGCTCTCAAATGGAATAATAGCACTTTCGGCATTTTCACGCAATGCTATCCATTCTTGATGATTATAGTCTTGTACATGCATGAATCCGAAATTAGGTCGTAATAATCCCGGAGCACGTTTTGTTGCAATAAGTGCCGCTTCAATGGCAAGTGTGCCACTGCCACACATAGGGTTGATAAAGGATGATTGTTTATCCCATCGTGTTGCAAGTATTGTTGCTGCTGCCAAGGTCTCACGCATGGGCGCGGCATGGGGCATCATTCTGTAGCCGCGTCGAGATAATGGTGTGCCGGAAGTGTCTAAATAAATACAACATTCGGTATCCTTCCAATAAAGAAAAATAACGGTATAGTCATTGTCTGAACCGGAATCAGGTCTTTTTCCTGTTTTTTGGCGAATACGGTCAACAATGGCATCTTTACATTTCACATTAGCAAATTGCGTATTGTCAATGGATGGCGTATCAACGGCAGAAATAACACTGACATACCCGTTTTTGTCGGGAATAATATTTTCCCATGCAATTTTTGACGTGTGATAATATAAATCCGCCGGAGAGTCGCACTCACATTCTTTTAATAATAGTAAAATTCTGCTGGCAGTGCGCATCCGAAGATTAAGTATCATGGTATCGTGTAAAGTACCTTCAGTAAACACTCCAGCCATTGATTCATACATAATGGGATACCCTAACTCCTGTAATTCTTGGCGTACATACACTGTCATTCTTTTGGGGCACGTGACTAATATCCGCGATTTTTTCATTCCATGTTCTTTCTGTATTTGATAATACCGTACTTTGTTGACGGCTTATTCTTGCAATGAGCATTCTGCTGCTCACTGTGTATATATATTCAAAAATACAGGATAAAACGGAGCTTGGGATAATAAAAAGGAACAACTTCCATCGGTTACGACCAATGACTGCGTATTTTTGCCACTCATTTATCTATCCAATATCAATGAATAACAGATTATATTTAATAGACACGATGGGACTTGTGTTCCGTGCTTACCATGCTATGATGCGTATGGGTTTTCAAAGTCCGAGCGGCGAACCGACAGGGGCAGTGTTTGGTGTGAGCAATATATTGGCAACATTGCTTGAGCGTGAGTCGCCGATGTATATTGCCGCTGTATTCGATACGAAGGAACCCACTTTTCGCCATCAACGTTATGATTTATACAAAGCAAATCGGCAAGCATTTCCGGAAGAACTTGTGTCGCAATTATCTCGTATTAAACAAGTTATTGATTTAGCAGGTATTAGAAGAATCGAAATGCCGGGTTTTGAAGCCGATGATATTATCGGTACTCTTGCCACATATGCCGGTAAAGCACAAATGGATGCGATTTGCATAACCTCCGACAAGGATTATTTCCAATTGGTGAATGAATATGTGAAAGTGTATCGCCCGTCAAAGGGCAGCAGCTCCGATTATGATGTGTTCGATGCGGAAAAAGTACGCGAAGTTTTTGGTGTGTATCCGCAACAAGTCATTGATGTGCTGGCATTGCAAGGTGACAGCTCGGATAATGTGCCCGGAGTAAAGGGTATCGGTGAAAAGACGGCATTGTCCTTGATAACGGAATATGGCTCATTGGATAATGTCTATGCAAATGTGGATTCCATCACAAAAAAAGCAGTAAAAGCAAATTTGACTGAACACAAAGACATGGCATACTTGTCTAAGGAATTGGTGACTATCCACACCGATGTACCGCTCGGATTATCTCTTGATGATTGTATCCGCGGGGAGCAATCTTCCGAAGGGCTTGATGGTCTTTTTGCTGAATTGGGCATGGCTTCCTTACGTGAACGTTGGCGTAAGCAAAAGAATTTTTCTGTGACAGCTATTGCTGCAAAGACAGGTGCTGAATCTCCCATTGCGATGCCTCATAGTGTTGAACAAGAAAAACCACCTGTACTGACCATCGAATCCCGTCCTCATTCCTATTATACCGTACTCCATAATGATGATATGCAGCGATTGATTGATGAGCTTTCCCATTGCACGCAACTATGTGTGGATTTGGAAACAACATCGCTGAATACTATGCAATGTGACATTGTGGGAATTGCACTTTCAACAAAAGAAAATACCGGATGGTATATTCCCGTATCTGATAGGGAAGAAATACACAATACTGATGCTCAACATTCTTTATTTGAGGTGCAAGAATCCGCCGCCGAATATTCTTCCGATTATATGTCAGTCCATACTGTGCTTCAACGTCTGCGCCCTTTTCTTGAAAATCCTAATGTACCAAAAATCGGACAAAACTTAAAATTTGACGCATTAATTTTACGACGTTATGATGTTGTTATTTCGCCCGTCGGTTTTGATACCATGCTGGCAAGTTATTTACTTGATGCGGATAAGCCCCATAATATGGATGCACTTGCTTTGCGATGGATGAATTATTCACCCATTTCCATCACCACATTAATCGGTGAGAAAAAAAATGGCTCCATGAAAGATGCTCCGTTAGAGAAAGTCGCAGAATATGCTGCCGAGGACGCGGATGTGACTATAACGCTGCGCAATATTCTTTATACCGAATTAGAAAAAAATAATTTACTGACCTTAGCAGAAACAATAGAATTTCCGGTGTCGGAAGTGCTGACACAAATGGAATATAATGGCATAAAAATAACTACCGAAGCATTAAGCGAAATATCGGCGATGATTAAAACGGAAGTCGAGCGTTTACGGAAAGATATATTTCTTATTTCCGAGCAAGAATTTAATATTGACTCACCCAAACAAGTCGGGGAAATTTTATTTGATAAACTAAAAATCCCCGGAGGTAAAAAAACAAAAACAGGCTATAGCACAGATGTTTCCGTATTATCTGAATTGGCAGCGGATTATCCTGTTGCAGGTATGATATTGGAACATCGTCAATTACAAAAGCTACAGTCCACATACGTAGAAGCATTACCAAAAATGGTCAATCCCCATACGGGAAAAATTCATACGACATATAATCAGACGATAGCAGGAACAGGCAGATTATCTTCTGTGGAACCCAATTTGCAAAATATTCCCATTCGTACAGCATTGGGACGTTCCATCCGCCGTGCATTTATTCCATCCGACACAAACAATGCAGTGTTATTATCATGTGATTATTCGCAAATTGAATTACGGATTATGGCATATATCAGCCGTGATGAAACATTAATACATGCTTTTCAACATGGTTTGGATATTCATTCTGCCACAGCAGCAAAATTATTTTCTGTGCCATTATCGGAAGTTTCTTCATCGCAAAGGCGCATAGCAAAAACCGTCAATTTTGGGATTATGTATGGTCAAGGCAGTTTTGGTTTAGCGCAACAATTAAGTATTTCGCGCAAAGAAGCCAAAACAATTATTGATCAATATTTTACCAATTATCCGCGTATTCGCCAATATTTTGATACCACATTGGAATCGGTACGCAGCAAAGGATATGCAGAAACATTATGCGGCAGACGACGATATTTCAGCAATATCAATAGCAACAATGCCACCATCAGGCAATCCACAGAGCGTGCCGCCATCAATATGCCGATACAAGGCACGGCTGCCGATATGATGAAAATTGCCATGATTCAAGTGCATAAGAGAATGAAACAAGAAAAAGTGCATTCGCTCATGTTATTGCAAATCCACGATGAATTGGTATTTGAAGTGCCCAATGATGAGATTGAACTCATGAAATCATTGGTAGTTGAAACAATGCAGGATGCTTTGCCTCTTGGTGATGTACCGGTGTTGGTTGAAGCCGGCATAGGAAAAAATTGGGATGAAGCACATTAAGAAATTGCTGACATCAATGCCATAAGCGAGAAGATGTGTATTTTCGCTTATTCATTCTTTTCATTAACAATTTGAGAGAGGACAGAACATTATGCTTTTACGGACATTTGCAGCAACCGCATTGCTTATAGGGCTTGTGTCTTGCGGTTCGGCACCGGAAAAAAATGACACCAAAACACCGGATGGTCATGTTAGTATTAATGTGCCGGAAAAAAATATTCCGCCTTCACCCGATCCGGCTTTACCTACCAGCGTAACATTGCCCGGCGACGGTGGTGCGCCTGCGCCGGCGATGGAGAAGGCAAAATCACCAACCACCACATTAACGTTTACGAAAGTGGGGCAAAGAGAGTTTGTCAAAACGGGCGAAGCAGTGAACTTACTCTATGACGGTATTGATGCCAAATCAACGTATGTTAAATATGAATCTGCTGAAAATGGTTATTGGCTTGAAGTTGCCTTGACAAAAGAACCGACAATTGTGGAGTTCAGCTATTTATGTCAGCGATTTATTGTTGCGAATCCGGCTCTGACTTCAATTGGCTTTGGTAATGGTTTACGCTATGAACAAATTGTGTGGACTCCGCGTCAAGATGGCTCTTGGGAAGTGCGTATAGGTGCGACCGAGCGCGGATGCAAAAGCGAAGCCCTTGACGATATCAATAAATTACGCACCAAAGATTATCAGAAAGAAGTACCCAAAGCAACTACACCGAAAAGGAAAAAATAATTATTTACTTCTTTTCAAAAGTATCATAGCCCATAAATCTTCTTTTTATGGGCTATGTTTATCTTCATCTCATTTCACCATACATCTACTCACTTTTTGTAAGATTTTACTATGACAAAACAAATTATTTATTGTCTTTGTATCCTTTTTTTGAGTGCATGTGCCAAAGATATTCCTGTCTATAATACCACTGACCAAACATATAGTATATTTTTTTCTGATTCAAGCGGAAAAATTGCACGAGTAACCATGCCCGATGCTCGTATTGCCGATAACAATTATTATTTTACCGTGAATAATGAAAATATTAATGGTGCAGTTACTTGGATGAAAGAATTTCGTGATAATATCTATTTGGGCATTCCTTCGCAATACAGAGTAATTGTTATCAATAAATATTCATTCAAAAAAGTTGGTCAATTTGATTTTTCTATCTCACAACGTATTCCCTCCGATATAGCATTTGTGAATGCAACAAACGCTTACATTGCTCATGAGAATGATTCAACAATTTCTCTTGTGGATTTATATAGTTTTAATGTAGCGCGGAATGTACCTTGCGGCAAAAATCCCGTCGCTTTAGCAGCTATTGAGCAACAAGTATTTGTTGCTTGTCAGGGCGATAATACTATACGTCGTATAGATGCACGTACCAATACTATTGTGGCAACATACTCGACTGCGCCTGTTCCGACTTTACTTACTAATATACAAGACGATAACCTTGTCAGTGATAAAAGACGTTTACTCTTGGTGTGTAAAGGGAATGAATCAGAATCGGCATCGGTGTCACTCATGGACATCAATGGTGCTATGACAGGAACGTACACTATTGCATTGGCAGCCGGTAAAGAACTTCCCCGTGCCACAGCGATAACCAAAACAGATTTTGCATTTATCGCAACCCAAACAAGTGTATGGCGTTACGATATTCGTAAACCTGAAGCTCCGCGCCGTCTATCACCTTCGGCTGCCCAGGACATTTATTACAATATTCGCCGCAATGAACTGATTGTTCAACGCACGCCCAACCTGGTGCAGATAGCACAATCAAATGATATGAAAGTCATTTCGTCAATTAATGCCACATCACCGGTGCAAGCTCTGATTGAGATAAATGATTAATTGAAGGGCAAAAATCGGCTGACAAACATAGACTTTTATGTTATGAAAATGCCTATCATTTGCAGGTAGTACTCAGCGTAAACTCCGTAAAATGTACTTAGGTGAGATTAACATACATAGTTTGTTAAGGGGAGACCGTCTTGTTCTCACACAAGCGGAATAATTTTAATTTTTACAATATATACCATGAATATTATAGTTATTGGCAGTGGCTTTGGTGGATTAAGTGCAGCTATTCGTTTACAAGCACAGGGACATAATGTAACTATTATCGAAAAACGCGATAAACCGGGGGGCAGAGCGTATGTATATGAACAAGAAGGATTTGTTTTTGATGGTGGTCCCACGATTATTACAGCCCCGTGGCTCATAGATGAATTATTTGCACTCGGCGGTAAAAAAACAGCCGATTATGTTTCGATTATTCCGATTGACCCTTTTTATAATGTGCGCTTCGAAGACGGTTCCGTATTCCGCTACAATGGCAATCATGATGAGATTGTTCGACAAATTCGTGCATTTAATCCTGATGATGAACAAGGATATTATCGGTTTATGGAAAAAGCAAAGCAAGTATTTAAAACAGGTTTTGAACTTATTGATAAGCCGTTTTTATCCATGACGGATATGGTCAAAGTTCTGCCCGATTTGATCCGCTTACAAGCCCAACGCTCCGTATTCGGTTTGGTACAAAAATATATTTCTGATGAACGTTTGCAGCAAGTTTTCAGCTTCCATCCTTTATTAGTTGGTGGCAATCCCTTTCAAACAACATCAATTTATGCATTAATCCATGTACTAGAAAAACAATGGGGTGTGTGGTTCGCTATGGGTGGCACGGGAGCATTAGTGCAGGGTTTAACGCAATTATTTCTTGATATGGGCGGCACTTTGCGTTTATCAACGGAAGTTGCACGTATTTCTATGGACAATGTCAGCTTAAAAACCGATGGCGTTGTGCTTAAAAACGGTGAAAAAATTGATGCTGATATTGTTGTGAGTAATGGTGATGTTGCTTCAACATATTTACATCTTATTCCACAAAAATATCGCAAAAAAAATACAGATTCTCATATTACGAATATGCGATATTCCATGTCTTTATTTGTGCTATATTTCGGTACAAAAAAGCGATATGATAACATGGCACATCATGAAATACTTATGGGTCCCCGCTATAAAGGATTGATTACCGATATTTTTTCCAATAAAGTATTGTCGGAGGATTTTTCTTTATACTTACATCGCCCGACAGCAACCGACCCGTCACTTGCTCCTGACGGTTGTGATTCGTGGTATGTGCTTTCGCCTGTGCCTCATTTGGGAGGTGATACCGATTGGAAAAAAGCAGCAAAACCCTATCGTGATGCTATTGTGTCATATCTTGAAAAACGCTATATGCCTGATTTAGAAAAAAATATTGTCACCGAATTATATATTGATCCTCTCCATTTCCGTGATACATTAAACAGCCATTTGGGCAGTGCATTTTCTGTTGAGCCGATTTTAACGCAAAGTGCTTGGTGGCGACCGCATAATCAAAGCGAGGATATTCCTAATCTTTATTTTGTTGGAGCCGGAACGCATCCGGGAGCGGGCTTGCCCGGTGTCATAAGTTCTGCAAAAATTGCTGCGGATTTAATTGCCGAACATTATTCATAGTTTCTGCAATAAAGTACCTATTTGCCTAATGGGACGACAAAAGGTCATATTGTATATGCTCGACAGTTTGTTGTTTGGAAAAGTGACTATTATGGGGTGTTTGTGATTCTCTAAGCATTGTCTATACACAAAATTGTAGTAATTTGGCTCTACAAAGCGGATATTACATTGTAAAGACTTTTGTTTTGAGGATAAAGCATGAAAACTTTTGCTATTTTTTTTCTCCTTTTTTGCACATTGCCTATAGCCAATGCGCAACCGTTTCAGCGTTCATTCCCGACTCCAATGCCTATGGATTCAGTCATTCGTCATGAGTACCTTTTCGGGAAATTTAACGCACCTATAACTGTATCAAATGCCTTAACTGTCAAAGATGGGCACTTTTTTACAACAGATGGGAAGCGTGTGCGACTTATCGGCACAAGTTTGCACAATGCTGCATGTTTTCCCGATAGTGCGATGGCGGTAGCGATTGCTCGTCGTTTGGCAGGTCTTGGCTTCAATGCAGTGCGGCTTGTCGGTATTGACAATCAATGGTGGCGAAGCTATGGCTCTGTGTTTGCCGAGGCAAATGACACCAAAAATTTTGATGCTCAGCAAATGAAAAAGTTAGATCGGCTTATTGTTGAATTACAAAAAAATGGTGTCTATGTTGTACTTCAACTCTATTCTCAATGGATGCCTCGCGCCGACGATAATATTCCGGCTTATGATTCCGTACCGTGGAATGGTCGTTATGTTAATTTTTTTGTACCCCAAGTGATTGATCGTATCCGCAATTATGCAGTAAAATTATGTAATCATAGAAATTCTATAACAAATATTGCCTATAAAGATGACCCGACAATTGCTTGTATAGAGCTGACAGATGATAATTCACTTTTTGGCGGTTGGAGTAATGGTTTATTACATCCGGGAAATGATTTTTCCTTCACACATTCCGCTCTTCTTGATGTAGTTTGGAATAATTATTTATTCAATAAATATAAAACAAGTGCAGCATTATCAAAAGCATGGGAAATTATTCCTAATAGTTCTGCTCTTATGCCTAAAAATGGAAATTTTGAAGATAATTCAGACCCATTATTCGGTTGGGAATTAGGTGTCAATACCGATAATAATGCCGTTGCCAATGTATATCCTTCCAATGGTATTAAACATCAGGGAGCATTTTCTGCGTGGATTAAAGTCAATAAAGAAGGAAGCAATGTCTATGATGTCATTTATGTGAATCGTTCGGTTGCTGTGCAGCGTTTTTTGCAATATGAACTACGTTTTTGGGCACGTACCGATGCTGCGGCGAAATATACATCACCATTTTATGTGGCATTACAACGCGGTAGCGGGTCTTTTGAAAATTATGGTTTACTATATCAGAATGATGTACCGCTCACAGAAAATTGGCGTGAATATGTGACTCGTTTTCGTGCAAATACAAGCGACTCAATCAGTGCGATGTTGGCTTTTTATCTTGGAGCCGGTGTGGGTAATATTTATCTTGATGATATTCGTATAACGCCTGTGACCGAAGCGGGACTTTTGGCGAGCGAATCATTAGAAAAGCGCAATATTCAACGTGTGCGCCGTATTGATGAAAGTATTGCTGTGTCGCCGGTACGCTCTGCCGATCAAGCCCTGTTTTACAGTGCATTGGTAGATAATTATATGACATTAATGCAAAAATTATTGCGTGATACTATAGGCACAAAAGCATTGATTACTTCCGGCACAACGCCCACATATATTAATGAAGCATATAGTGAAAGAAATCTTGATTATTCGGGAGCAGTACAAAGCACCGATTATGTACGATATGTGAATGACCGTCCTGCAGCTATTGCACAATCCGGCATTGCCCAAGATCGCTTTTTGGGAAGTTTATCCTATATGACACGCAATGCACGAGTCGGCAAACCTCATATCATCGGTAATTATTTAATGCCCAATATTTCGGGGCGTACGGGGGAAATGCTGACTATTTTACCATTTTTTGCCACATATCAAGATTGGGACGGATTATTTGTTGCAAATTGGGGTGATGATATGCAGAAAATGCAAGCTAATCGTTTGGATAGTATTAATGTGTGGACATTTCCGCATAATTCAGCTTTATGGGCTTTAGCTCCGAGCATTCGTCATGCTATGGATAATAATGTTATACAAAGTGCCCCTCGCAGTATTAATCTCAAAAATACAGCCGATAATTTTGTGTATCCCGCGGAACAATTACAATATGGTTATTGGCTAAAACAATTTCCCGATACGCGCATGGCATTATTCCGCCGAGTGCGCTATGATTCATTATTGGCGAGTGAAGCCTCAGAAGCACCACATGCACAAATTCAACAATTAGCCGATGGCACACTCAATACAGCCAATATTATCAGCGAAACCGAAGAACTTACATGGAATATTGATATTGGAACAGTTACCGTCAATACACCACGTTTTATTGCGGCTTCGGGTGTCTTGTCCGGTCAATTATTTTCATTTGGGACAACACGTTTTGAGCGCACCGATGGCGGTAATTATGGCAGTATGACATGGCTTAGCACTGACACCTCATCGTTGGATCGTTCGGAGCGTTCAGTGCTTACATTAAGTTCTCGTTCCGGCAATAGCGGCATGGTGTGGCGTGGCGACACAAGCGTATGGGGAGCATCATGGGGCACTTCGCCGGTTGTAGCGGAAGCAATGACAGCACGATTATCATTTATCAGCGATGCAGATTCGATTTATGCCGTACCCTTAGATATGCAGGGTAATCCGATGGCGATGACTATTCCGGCAACACGACTTTCGGGTAATCGCCGCTCATTTACTTTTGATCAATCGCAAACACCCGCACTATGGTTTTCTGTGCATCAAATGTGGAAAACAAGTGGATTATATGACAGTGATTTTGCACCAAGTATGACAATATCGCCCAATCCGGTAACTGACCACGCAACACTCACTCTTGCCTTCCCCGCATTACAAACTATGGCAAATGTTTCACTTATTTCTTTAACCGGTGAAATAATACCATTATGGAATGGCATAGCCGACGGCTCTACTGTGTGGATTGATATTGCATCATCATCCGTTCCTGCGGGTTCTTATACTATAAAAGCTCAAGCAGGTACATGGCATAAAACAATGAATATTATTGTGTATTAAGTTTTATCAATTCAAATATGTTCAACATTCATTATCATTTGTCTAAATAATAAAAAAGTAATGTACATTCTTTTCTATACTTGAGAATAACAGGTACAAACGTGAAAGCAAAATATGTCAATCCGTTTACGGATTTTGGATTTAAGAAGATATTTGGTGAGGAAGCAAGTAAGCCGCAGCTTATGGACTTTCTGAATGCTTTATTGCCTCTGAAAGAAAAGATTGTAGATCTGAATTTTAAGAATACGGAACATCTTGGTCAAAGCGATATTGACAGGAAGGTGATTTATGATATCTATTGTGAGAATGAAAAAGGCGAGAAATTTATAGTAGAATTACAGAAAGCGAAGCAAAATTATTTCAAAGAGCGAACAATATATTATTCGACTTTCCCAATCAGAGAACAAGCAGAAAAAGGGGAGTGGAATTATAATTTACAAGCGGTGTATTGTGTTGGTATATTAGATTTTACATTTGATGATTATGAAACAGAGCCGGAAAAGAGCGAAGTAGTTCATACGATAAAGTTGAAAAATCAACATGGTAAAGTATTTTACGATAAATTAACATTTATCTATATAGAAATGCCTAATTTCAGATTAAAAGAGGAAGAACTTATAACACGCTTGGATAAATGGCTTTATTTTATTCGCCATTTGGAAGATTTTCAGACAATTCCATCAATATTTTCTGATGAAGTATTCAGTGAAGCATTTGCGAAAGCAGAATTAGCGAAACTTGGCACGGCAGAATATGCGAATTATGAGCATAGTTTGAAGATATACAGAGATTTAAAAAGCGTGATAGACACAGCGTATGATGAAGGCAAGATTGAGGGAAAGATTGAAGAAAAGATTGACATTGCAAAATCTTTGAAAGAATTAGGAGTTGCCGTAGATACAATAATTCAAGCAACGGGACTCACACGGAAAGATATTGAAGAGTTGTAAATATTAAAAAAATATACAAAAATCTACGGTTTAATGAGTGGTAAAACTCATCGTAGAGATAGTGAAGATCCCTAGTAGAGGTATTCCGATGTTAATACAACCCGGAGCAGATCAATAAATTTAATATAGTAATTTATGGTGTATTCAGTTAGAAATAAGAAAATTAATTGGTTGAGAGTAAATGTATTGTATTCCTATCAGTTTTGGTTTATTTCATTGGGGCTATTTTTGTCTAACTTAAGACTTCTTTCTGATAGTGATGATTCTGTACTCTTTGATGTAAATAGATTCCTATATGTAAATACCATTTCTGCTTTGCTTGTTATGGCGCTTTATCTACCAAGATTCTATTTAGATAGAGCGTGGTCACTCTTGGATTGTTGTCTCTTCGATGCGGAGAATCAAACAATAGAGTTTCAATATTATTTCTTAGGGATTAAAAAAACGCTGTCCGTTTCAATGACATCGGTGCAGTATTTAGAAATATGTCGAAAAAGACCTTTGTCAGATAAAATAATGAAAGAACAAAAAGTTTATATTAATAATAAACTTTTATTTGTTGTCTTTTGCGATGGTTCATCTGCGAACAAGAATAATTATGATGTTCTTCGCCATCTGTTGCAAAAATTTTGCACTAAAAAAGAATATGCGTATTAGTGATTTTAATTATCATAAAGAGTTAGTAATTAATTAATAACTTATAGATTCATTTTTACATATCTTTGGTTGTAAATATTATGAAAAAAATATCTTGTAAACCTTATTTAATTAACAGATTGGTGTTTGTGTTGTTGTTAGGTGGTACTATGGTTTTTGTACCAATTTTGTTGTATTTCTTCGATACTGACACATTAGATGTACTCACAAACATTGTGATGTTAAATACTGTTTTTACTGTGTTTATGTTTTATCTTACTCGAAATGAGGTCTATACATTGATCATTGATGGCGAAATGCTACATCTTGATTTTTTTAACAAATCAATTTTCAAACGAAAAGAATTAGTGTTGGAACGCTCGGATTTGACAGCCCAAGCAAACGATTCGATGATAGAGCTATTTTATGAGAATAAACATATAGCGAATATACGAAAAGTGTCAATGAAAACTGATGAATGGGAAGTAATTTCTCAGTTTCTAAAAAACAACAATGAAAAATAGTGATAATAAAACAGATGGGAGTGGCTCATTATTTGGGGGTTATCAAGGATTATCTTCTATAACATTTACTTTCGGCTTTGAAGTTTCCGAAAAATTTGGTATATCTGTTTCAATACCTTAAGGATTATGCACATGAAAAGACTTTCAATTTATCCTAACAAAAATGAGTTTCATATAATTGCGATAACACTAATTTTTTTATGTATTATAGTTATGCATATAATAAATGAAGAATCCTTTTCTTTAGTGCTGTTAATGGCAGTTCCGGTATATCTTTTTGTTATGAGTCAGTACAATACGAGTGATGTATGGTTTGATTATGAACAAAAACAATTTTGCTTAAGAAAACAATTCCGAAAACCTATGTATTATCATGTCAATGAGTTTGTCAAAGTAAAGCATATCATAAGGGAGTTCTATATAGTTTATTTTAATGATAATGCAAAATTTTTTTTTAGATTAAATATGGAAATGCATTTAAAAGACTACTTTTCTTTGGATGTTGATTTCAGACGTGATGTAGTGCTGACAAAAGAGTTTCGTGCTATTGCAAAACAATATGAAGAAGAACAAATACAATAACTTTCAATAGGTATTACGATGATTGTTAATTCATTTTTATTGTTTTTTATCCATTTTAATCAGAGTGTGAGCTTCTATAGAAACAAATAGATAAGTTTCCAATTTATATAGTATAGAACTAATAGTCTATAATGCTTGATTCTGCGGCAAATAGATGCGTTCCGGTTTGCATATAATATGAATATTTGATACTGTTTTGTATTTATTTTTGATTCATCTTTATCACCCATATTCCTCGTAATTCATCCACTTTATAGCCCGTTGCTTTATCATCAGGATAGAGTGATGTAATCTTTGCAAATGTTTTGGGATTAATATCTTTACTATATTCCCCATGGCATTGTAAGCACATAGTGTTTGTTAAAATTGGATAATATCCTATGGATGTATTATTAATCGAAGTCAACTGCGGTTTGATTGGTAATTTTTTTGTCATTGCCTCTTTAATACTCGCTATGTAGGCTAATTCTTCCGTATTGGCTTTATTATTAGGGTTGCGATTTTTATCGGATACTCTTTTTATTGTAGCTTTTAAAGCAAGTGCCATACTGTCGGTGATAGGGATTGCTTTGAGTGAACAAAAAGATAGAGCATTTTCAACCCCCAGAGAGTTAATGGCATTGAGTAAGTTCTTACCTAAAATACTTTTAGTCTGTATAGCGATATTTTCTCCCATTTCTAAGGGTGATATATCAGAATGGGAACGATATTTTTGTTTTTCCTCTTGATACTCTTTATTACCCCATTCCGGTTTTTCTATCGGTGTGTAATACATATATGCTGCAATACTTGCAATTTGTTCCTTATGTATATTCATTGTAGGCATTAAATTATACTTTGTAATTGCATCGGGCATTTTAGAAGTTTCCACAGAGGGGTTTGTAAGAAATGTGGTTAAGTCATTTGTAAATTCTTCCAATGATGGATTCTGAGTCATATAGCTTGTTTTTATGGCGGCAATCGTAGGGGCAATATTATTGTCCATAGAAGCATTGGGACTGTGACAGGAAAAACAAGTTTGTTCTAAGAGTACGAAACCTTCACGTACTTTATCATTGTTGATAGTTTGTTTGATATTTTCTGGCGTTTTATCATGATTCAGATGATTCAAACTGTATATCAAACTGATGAATGTCAGATAGAAAGCAAATGTATTCATAGTTTTTATATGATGATTATGCACATAATGTCTGTGTAAAATTTTGACACTTTGCTTTGTCCGATTCTTTGTACACAAATGCACAAGAATCATGCATTTGGAGATTGTAGAAAGATGTATCGAAGCAGTATCAATCTATTGTTCCAAATTTATGACAATTATCGCAAACTCCCTTCAATTCAAAACTACAAAATTTCAACTGAATATCTAACGTATTTGTACGAGTTCTATCACAATGTACTTCATATTTCTTCGACTACTATTCTTGTCAAGTCTAATATTGTAAGGATAGTTCGAAATTAATCACCCGATGTCGAATAGGAACATAATCATGGAGCCATTGCTGCCTATGTATGAATATGGTGCGAATTGATGGTGGAGAATCGGCAAAGATTTCCGAAAACGTTATCATGCCGATTATGCTGTGACAGCTATAAATCTTGCTCATAGGTGCGCAAAAAATGTTCGGAAGTGATACAAACAATAGAATACTTGACTCATTACATCTGCTTACTAACATTGGAATGTGGTCTATGGCACTAAGTTTTTTGTTATTTTGCAGTTGCACATTTTCACATTGCAGACACAAACATAGAATATCAACGGATAATCACCGACAAATGAGCGTATGTATTACAGTGTTTACAGATATAACTTTTTGTTTCGCATGGCTTTATGCTTTTGCGCTCTGTTGTGCTGTGTTGTCGCTTCTTTGCCCGCCCAAATTGATAATGAAGGCAATGCCGAGTTAAGTCGCAATATTACCTCGCAAGGCAGAGAGTTCTGGATTGCCATACCGCAGAATGATTATGCAAATCCTCTTGTGAATGCTTTAGAAATTTACGTGACCTCTTCTCAGCAAACGACGGTGACAGTAGAGCATGCTGCCTCTCGTTTTGTTATGACCAAAGAAGTCAAGCCCTATTCGGTGACTACATTTACCACACGTGATGCTTCGGCATTGTGGAATTGGGAATTAACAAAAAGCGAAATCCCCCAATCCGGTGCTATCCATGTTACGGCAGAGCATCCTGTGTCGGTTTATGTGATGAGCGCAAAAGAGCGCAGTGCCGATGGCTATACGGCTTTACCTTTACAGGCATGGGGCAGAGAATATCTGCATTGTGCTTATTATGACCATTACGATCAAACATTGGTCAAAGAATGGGGTGGTGGTTTTGTGGTGATTGCCGCAGATAATGGCACCGAGATAACTCTTCGATTACGAGGCAAAAATATCACGGGTTTGGGAAGAACTGTCGGTGGCAGAACTATTCCCAACCAACAAAAAATTATCTTGAATAAAGGAGAAACCTATGTTGTCCAAGGCAATGGACAAACATTGGGCACATTTGACTTAACGGGAACAAGTATTTCGGCAAATAAACCAATTGGTGTAATTTCCTATCATCAAAGAGCAATGTTGCCATCGAATAATCAAAATGGTCGCAGCTACCTTGTGGAAATGATGCCTCCTGTGCATGCTTGGGGTAAAAAACATGTGGCTTTGGAATATCAGCGTGAAGGCAAAGGTGACTTTTTTCGGATACTTGCCGCAGAAAATGATACACGCTGGTCACTCAAATATTATGATAAAAATACGGGTAGATTATTGCGACAAAGTCAAGAACGCGTATTGCAGGCAGGAGAATTTTATGAAGAACTAAACAGCTATGCAGGCAGAGGTCAGGCGGAAAGCATAAGAGGAGTGAGCGTATGGGAATCGAATAAGCCCGTCCTTATTATGCAATATTCGTATTCGACATTTTGGGATAATACTAATGATTATGATCCCTTTATGACTATTGTTTCTCCTGTGGAACAATATATTACAGCAAGTGTATTTCAAACACCAACTTTACCTTCTTTCCAGACCCATTGGTTTAATATGATTGTTGTGGGTGACCGAGCTGACAGCAGCCATAGTAAACTGAAATCTATTCAGCTTGATGGTCAGCCATTATGGCAAATTCAGCCGCAATTATTACAAAGGAATATTCCGGGAACAGATTTATATTGGGCACAAATTAAAGTAACACCGGGTTCGCATTTAGTTGCCGGCTCCACTCCTTTTACAGGTCATATTTATGGGTTTGGAAATTTTAATTCTTATGGCATGCCTGCTGCGATTTCCTTAAAGCAATTACATCGCTTAGACACTTTACCTCCTGTCATAACAAAAAAAGATTCATGCGGCACCTATCATTGTAAAGTCACCGAATTGCGTAATGAATCGGGCGATCCTCGTTTGGTGCAAAAAGATCAAGGTATTTATTCGATTGAACTTGTGGATTATTTATCGAATAATTATCGGATGAAATACAGAACAGCTCCGATAATTCCTTATGACCCTATTGCTTGGGTATTCGATTATACACTTGAAGTTATTAATCCCGCTCTTGATGCGGTGGGCATTGTCACCATACTCGATCGTGCCGGTAATGCCGTGACCGATACGGTACGCTATTTCAGCCCTGATATACGGATTCGCTCCCAATCATTAGACTTTGGCGCAGTTCGTTCGGGCACAGAGCAGCGGCGAACACTCGCCATTGCGAATACAGGACCTGTGCCTTTAGTGATGAATGCGCCGAGTATGCGTCAAGGTATAGTGTTCGCTGTGGAATCAAACCAAACCGAGTGGATTATCCCACCCTATGATTCTTTGCTTTTGACAATAGTTTTTAAAGCTCCTGTCGGTATATCGGATAACTTTACCGATGATGTGCGCATTGCCCTTTCTTGTGCAATGTATAATGTGCAGCTCCTTGCGCAATCGGTCAGACCCTGCGCGGAAATAAGTGATATACAATTCGGTAAAGTTATTGTCGGAACAGAATATTGCACCAATGAAGCATTAGGGAATGGTTGTAAAATTACCAATCAAGGCAGTGATACGCTTGTGGTATATGGCATAGACATACTCGGCTCATCGCAAATGACAGCCTTAATACCGTCCGATATATTTCCATTGCATATTCCGCCCAAGGAGTATAAGATAGTGCATAGTTTTTGTTTCAGACCTGAACGTTCGGGTGCAGACAGTGCTGTTATCATACTGCGCTCGAACAGCGATGCCGGATGTCGTGATTCGGCTTGGGCACGGGGAACGGGTGTGAAACCGGGACCGATAAGTAATGATCTTGATTATGGTATTGTGCGCATAAAAACAACGCTGCAAAAGACCATCGAAGTACGCAATAAAGGTACAGCTGCGGTTATTCTTCGTGCAGTAGATATTCTTGATACACAACATTTTACTATCAACAGTATTACTCCTGCATTAGACCCCAATCAAGGCATTGTTCTTCAGCCGAATGATGATCCCATTGTGATTACGATATCTTTTACACCATTGGCTGAAGAGTTTTATGAAACCATAGTGCGATGCTCTTTCGATAATGGTGAGCCGATAGAGTCTTTCATTACGGGTAGAGGATATGTGCCGAATATTACAGCAATGGGTTATGTGTTTCCCGATAGCTCGGTTGTGAAGGTACAACATCCTAATATCGGCACATTGTCTGTCCGTCGTTTAAACATTTATGGTAATGCCAAAATTATTGCTATTCATGCTCCGCAATCGGCAGATTTTGTGATTAATGATATACCGAACGGTACAACAATTATCCTTGATGAAAAAAATGAAGAAAAATCTTTTTCGGTGCATTTTACGCCGCAACAGACAGGCAAACGTCGTGATTTTGCACTCGTAGTAAGTGATTGTGTCGCAGGTCCCGAGCCTATAGGTTCTCGTATTGATACCGTCTGGTTTGAAGGGTATGGCAAAGCCATAAAAGACGATGGCACACCCAATATTACAACTATTGATACACTTGATTTTGGTGCAGCCACATTATGCGAGCAAGAACTATATGAGTATTTTTCCATCAATAATCCGGGTGGAACGGATACGCTTATTATCTATGGCTTTGAGTTGATAGAGGGCGATGCTGCGGAATTCGGTTATGAAAATCTCGATGAAGAAGTATATATTGTACCGAATCAACCCAAGCAGTTCAGACTTCGTTATTCTCCTCAAAGTGTAGGCGACGCCTATGCCATAATCCGTATTCTTGATAATATCGGCTCGACCAAGACAATAGTAGTACGTGGCAAAGGACATACTATTCCGGTTCGTTTTGAAGTGCAATCCAAACGACGAATCGAGCCGGGAGAAGTGATTCGTGTGCCGATTATTGTCCATTCCGCAGATATACATAAAGCTCAATGTCGCAAAATTCGTTTTAATGTAGCATGGAAAACCAAACAAGCATACTATGCAGGTCAGGTAGTAGTTAATACATTGCTTGCCCCGTTATGGAAGCTAAATGCTGCTCCGTCCATTGCCATCCGTGATAGTCTCACAATCCTGAGTTTTGATGTCGAAGGTGCTTTGCCTTTGGTATCCGAAGGTACATTGGTTGAATTTGAAATACGCTTACTTGTTTCCGATGAATCACTTGTGCCTCTGTCATTGACAGCAGATATTCTCCATGATGATCACTGCGCAAGTGTACAAGTTACCGATACAGAGATAGAATTAACGGCATGCTTTGTTGGTGCGCCAACGATTAGTACAGGAAAAGTACCCATGACAATGAGTATTGAAGCTCATGCCGAAAATCTGCTCCTACATTATTCTAATCCATTAGGTATGGCTGTGCATTTTGAAATATATGATGCTCTTGGTGTACTGATTAAAACAATAGTTACTCCTCCGAATACTAATGAAGACTATCATACAATACCGATTGATATGGGAGGAGTAAGCAAAGGATGGTATGCTTGTATTATGAAATGTGGACCTTACAGGATAGTGTCGCATACTATTTTACAGTAATTTTGTGACAACAGATATTTTTCTCGGTTATTACAAAGGAAAGATACTCACAATGAAGAACGAATAAGCAACAGCCCGGCAGCTTTGTCTTCTGTTCTTGTTTTCATGGAAAAAAAAATACTATATACTATATTTATTCAACGGATGGAGTTCTACACAATGAAACATGTGTTCCCAAAATTGTATTACGGTTTAATGGCAGTGCTGGCTTGCTTTGCTCTCACAGTAAGCGCAGATGCACAAAATGGTAAGGTGCCATTGCCGGAAGAAATGCTCAATAATACAGCACAAGGCAATGAATTTTGGCTTGCGGTGCCCGGCAATGATGACCCGCAACAACCGGTTAATGCTCTCGAATTTTATGTGACATCATCGTATGATACGGAAGTGACTATCGAAGCACCGGGTTTCGGTTTTAAACGTACCGAAAAACTTAAAGCATTCAAAGTGGTCACCTTCTCTTCCTTAAAGCAAACAGCCAATTGGGCATGGGAGATTTGGAATAGCGAAGAGAAAATGAAAAGTGGTATCCGTATTTCGGCACCTCGTCCTATCTCGGTTTATGTTCTCAATGGTAAATCGGTATCATCTGATGGTTATCTCGGCATTCCGACCAATGTATGGGGCACACAATATATCCACAACAGCTATTATGATTTTTTAGAGGTAAGACCATGGAAATCAGGTTTTACCGTGATAGCTAAAGATGATCAAACAAAAGTGACTATTACTCTTAAGGGCAAAGGACGCTCTCTGGCTAAAACTGTAAAGGGACGCAGAATAGGTGACACATGGTCAGTTATTCTTGATAAAGGCGATACCTATACAGTTATGGGCGATGGTACATCCACGGGGGGCTTTGATATGAGCGGCAGCAGTATCACAGGTGATAAACCGATTGGTCTTATTTCCTTCCATCAACGTGTTATCCTTCCCTTCAATGCACAAAATGGTCGTGACCATATTATCGAAATGTTGCCTCCTGTATCGGCATGGGGCAAAACATTTTATACAGTCGAATATGCCCGTGATAATAAGGGAGATTTTTTCCGTGTTGTAGCATCGAAAGATAATACGACAGTTGAGATGGTCTATATGGACAAAAAAGAGGGTAATGTTCTTGGACGCAGAACAATAAAATTAGCGAAAGCCGGTGATTTTTGGGAGGATTACAATTATTGGATAGGCAGAGGTGAAATAGAAGGTATCCGTGGTGTCTCTGTGTGGAAATCTAATAATCCTATTTTGATTTGTCAGTATTCTTACTCGGCTAATTGGGATAATGGGGATGAATTTGACCCGTTTATGATTGTTCTAACGCCTGTGGAACAATATCTGAAAGGAACAGTATTTCAAACTCCTGCTAATGCCGCCTATAACAAAAACTGGTTTGGTATTATAGCTGAAGGCGATGATCCGAAGGTTGATCCAAGTCAAAAGAAATTACGCTCTATTGTGTTTGACGGTGATACTCTTTACAAAAAATATCCACAAATTTTATTGAATCGTATCCCCGGTTCAAATTATTATTGGGGACATTTACAATTTGCTACGCCCGGACACCATTCCATTGAATCCAATACACGTTTTGGTGGTTATATTTACGGGTTCAGTAACTTCGACTCTTATGGTTGGCCCGCTGCAATGGCTTTTCGTAATACCTCAGTTCTTGACACCGTAAGACCACCACTAACCAAAACAGTAGAATGTGGTGATTATCTTTTTGAAGGAACCGAATTAGTCAAAGATCCGCGTGTTGGAACACCTGCTGCTGCCGGAAAAGACTCTTTACAGGAAGATACGGGTATTATTGCGATTGAACTTGACTCTGCAAAAAGTTTTAATTATAAACTGGAAATTACTTCCCCGAAAGAACTTACTCGTGAGCCAAAAGTCACCAGAGCACAATTCAAAGTGAGTGTGATTGACAAAACAAAAGATGCTTATGCCATTATTATTGTCAACGATCAAGCTGATAATTTCTCTTATGATACTGTCTATTATTTTGCCGATAAAATAGGAATGGATCCTGCTATTGCTCAATTTGGCAAGGTACGGCTCGGCACGACAAAAACAATGGATGTCAAAATTATCAACAAGGGTAAAGATTCGGTAAAAATCAAGGAAATTACATTGTTGATGAAGAAAGAATATACGATTATTGCCGGTATGGTTCCGCCGGAACTTACGCTTGCCAGTGGTGCAAGTCATACCGTAACGATTGAATTCAAACCGGAAAAAGAAGGCAAAAATGACCAAGATCCCGAGCTTGCCATAGATTCTCTGCTTGTTGTGACAGAGTGCGCCAAATTCCAATTCCCTGTCAAAGGTCGTGGCGTGCGTCCTTGTATTGAAGTAGAGCCTCTGTGGGATGCGGGCGTGATAAGTGTCAATAGCGAGAAATGTAAAACTTTGGGCACAAATGTAGGATTACGTATTGTCAATAAAGGTACGGATACATTAACAGTGACGGGAATTACCGGTGTTCGTTTACCATTTACCACAACGATTACTTTCCCGTTTAAAGTGCCGCCGGGTGGTGAGTATTTTGCAAAAACCGTATGCTTTAAACCGACAACAGAAACCGCTGACAGTATCAATGTTACCTTAGAATCAGATTCACAGGGGGCTGACTGTTCGCCCACATCTTTATGGCGGGGACGCGGCAAAACACCGGGACCACAGATTACCGATTTCCCATGGGATATATATCGTATCGAAACAATACGCACGGATGGTCTTGTCTATGTTTTCAATGATGGGGAAGATGATGTAACATTGACAGGTCTTGCTCTTAAAGATCCTAATGTGACAGCATTTACGATTACAGGTACGGATCAAGGTACTATTTCACCCAATACACCGTATGTATTGCGTGCTAACAAAGCTAATCAATTAACTGTAAATGTTCAGTTTATTCCAAAAGATACGATCAGTTATACCAATCAGATTGTTGCATCGTTCAAAGAGCAAATTGCTGATCCTGTAGAAGGCACTCTTTCAGGTGGCGGTAAATTGCCTGTGATTAAACCAACAGGTTATATCTTCCCTGATTCAACAGAAGTTTCAAAAACGGCTGCTGCACCGGGCTTTGTGACTATACGCAATCGTTCCGGTAATTCCGATTTATTCATCGAATCAATAAGAGAAAAAACAGATGAAGGAAACACTCTTGATTTTGATTGGGCAGCAAATGCAACACTTGATAATATTACGATTCCACCATTGAGTTCCGTACAAATACCGGTGACATTCACTCCAACGAATATTGGTCGCCGCTATATTGTGGTGAATATAGTCTCCGATGCGGCTGCGGCTGTTCAACCGGGAAATCAAGAACCACGCGTTACCGATACCGTCCATGTTGTCGGTTATGGTTGGAGAGATGCTTCCGGTGCGCCAAAGCCACTTATTGCAGGTATTGATTTCGGAACGCGTATGCTTTGTGATACTCCGCAGGACAATGTGATTATCTCTAATGATGCATCAGCTACTGATGTCATGATTCTCCGTAAAGTTATCTTTGATGGTGACCTCAATGCATTTACTATTGATACAACAGCATTGCAATTACCGCGTACATTAGCAGCAGGTGCCGATACTGATACTGATATTAAAGTGACATTTACTCCACATCTTGCTACGCCTTCTCCGTATAAAGTGGAAGTTTTGGCATATTATGTGGGCAGCACCGAACCGATTCGTACAACAATTATCGGTGAAACGAGAATTGTTCCTACAACATACGATGTGCGTGTGGAAGGTAGTAATGCAGTAAGAACAGAAGCCGGTAAAGTCCACAAAGTTTCCATCATTGCAAATAGTCCGGATTGGACAAGTGCCGATGTGAAAAATCTTACACTTACTTTGAAATATGACAGACGCTTGATGTTTGTGCAAAACGTCACACCAAGAACAGGGTGGAGTGTCGGACAACAAACAGTCACAGCAAATTCATTGACATTACCGTTGAGTTCTAATACGCCGATACAAACAAATGGCAGTATAGTGGATATTGATTATTTACTTACTCTTGCCGACAGTTTGCAATGGGATGTTCAACTTGAAGCAGATGTGATGGATAGAACCAAATGCGTGACAACGGCAACAACGCCGATGGCATTCAGTATTACCAGTTGCTTTGAAAACGCACGCCTTATTGATGTTGGAAAAGGTCCGATGCAGCTTAATCCACCTACTGAAGGCATGAATGGTGAAGTGACCATTAATTCCTCCGTTGGCATTGCAACAACAGTTATGTATGAGATAGTCAATATACTTGGTGAAGTTGTAAAAGTCTATGGTGGAGCTAAAGTTGAAGCAGGCAATTATTCGATTATTGTTCCGCCGAATACATTAGAGCGCGGTACATACTTCGTTCGCATGACAGCAGGTCCATACACAATGTCACAACAATTTATGATTATCAAATAATCATTATTGTTCATTCCAATTTCATTCATAAAGACCATGTGAATATTACTCACATGGTCTTTATTTTTATACCATGATTGCAGTGATTACAAAGATTTTCACGGTTGATTTTCTTCATTTGTTGGGATTTGAAAATACTGAAAACTTTACATTCAGGTATTGTATGACACAGCAATGAAAACCAATGCGATGTACATTATCATAGTGCTGCTTGTAACTAAAGATACCTGCAAAGATTATTACCGACAATCCGAGATTAAACAGTATGGTTGAATATTTGGCAAAAGCCGATGAAGAGTTATTCGCAATGGTGAAAGCCGAGCATGATGAACAAGCATTTCGTGTCTTGTATCGTCGTTACGATAAGCGGCTGTTTGCGTATTGCCATCGTGTTGCAGGCACAAAAGAGGGTGCTCAAGACATCTTTCAATCTGTCATTACGGCAGTATATGATAAGAGAGAGCAATTTCATGGTGGCAGCTTTGCAGCATGGATGTTCACCATAGCGCGACATACATCGCTTAAGCATACTGAACATACAAAAAGAGCAAGAGCATTCATACCGCTGGAAGATTTCAATGATGTGTTCGCTGATGCTTCAGATAAAACCGGAGAAGATATACTTTTGCGTGAAGCTCTTCATAAAGCTATGAGATCTTTGGGGCAGGAATTTAGAGAAGTTCTCGAATTACGATATTTTGAAGATTTTTCGTATGAGGAGATAGCGGAGATTGCATCCATCTCTGTATCGCTCGCCAAAGTAAGGGTTTTTAGAGCAAAACAACAATTACACACTATTCTGTCGCCTATATTACGGGAATTGCATCAATGAATACCTCAGACAATACATTACAGCCAATGGATGAATATATAGCAAAAATGCTTGATAAAACCATTACCGAACAGGAAATGGAAACCCTGCAATCATGGGCTGTGCACAATGGTCATTCCGAGATAATCGGTGATTATGAGCGCATTGAAAACGGTTTGCGTTCCTTGCGGCAACATGAACCGGAAATTCCCGCATCAGGTGATTTTCTCCAATCGGTCGAACATTCTATTATTCAATCAATGGCACGTCAAAAATCATTGAATAGTGCCGGAACACTATCGCGTTCATTGTTCGGAGGTATGAATGCTTTACGAACAGGTGCCATTGTCATTATTGCAGGGCTTGCTTCGTATTGGGCATGGACACAATTTGCTACGCATGATCAACAAGTGTACGATGGTCCGCAAAAAACAAACACAAGTATTGCTCAACAATCACCAAGCGTGGAAAAAAATAATCAACCCATAACAATCCCGCAAGTCACGAATACACAAGTGCAAGAAAAAAGAACCATCCCGACAAAAAATTCAGCGAGTAAACAGCACAATGTTTCGGATAATGAAATTGTGCCATCATCGGGTATGGGGTCTATACAAAATCCCGTATCACCAATAGCAACAGAATTAGAAAAAACAAAAAAAGAACTTGAGGAAAAATCAGCCACTGCTTCCGATAATGAATTAATGCAGCTTACCATGCGTGCCGGCATTCTCTCTGTGGAAAGCGGTAACAGTGCGATGGCGCGTGAATATTTGCATAAAGCATTAATCCTTGCACAAAAAACACATTCTATGCCAACACAAGGGCATATATGGGGAAGACTTGGGATGATTGAATCACGAGCGAATAATACCGAAAAAGCAAGAGAATATTATCAAAAAGCTGTAGATATATTAAAACCCATTGATGGAAATTATGAACGATGGGAATCGGAGTTGCAACGTTTAAATCAGTAAAACAAAAGGGCTTTTTCAAGCCCTTTTGTTTTTGTATTCTATTTTTTCTACGACATTATTGTACAACAACAAATGAAAAGGAATCGGAACGATTTCCCGCTTCAAGATGTGCTATATAAAGACCTGTCGGCATTAATGACACATCTAATTTCATACTTTTCCAGCCATAAGAACTTGATGCTTTTTGTAATTGTTCCGTATAATCGCCTACTTCCACGCCATACATCGTATAGATTTTAAATGTTATATCAGAATTATTCGGAACAGCATAAAAATCAAATGTAATAGTTTGCGATGCGGGCTGTGGATAAACATTATAAATACTGCCCGAACCCGATGACTCCACTGTTGATTCTGTTTCTGCTACCGAAACTGTACCTTGACGCAAACGATACACAGGAGGATTATCAACTTTTGTTCCGCCTTTATAGGTTGGCTTTGCTGAAAACAATACAGCATTATTCCACGAAAAGAAATACGCACAGGACATCAAGTCAACAACATCATTACCTTGATAATAATGCATCACATTTTCATCTATGAGATATTGCCATGTAGTACCGCCATCAAATGTATAGCGCACTTTTCCATTGCCTGTGACATAGATAAATGTATCTTGACCGAATGCTCGCCCGTCTTGAGGATAATAATCAGGTCCTGACTCGGCTATTGTCCACGATAATCCTTTATCATCTGTAATAAATGCTGTCAGTAATCGCTCTTCACCCTCACCAATGGAACCAAATGCATATCCTTTATTCGGGGTAGGAAAATATACCTTGAAAAAATGTACTACACGACTCGAATCTCCTTCATATCCTTTTACTCGCCAACCAAGTTTCTCCCAGGTATATCCCGCATCATACGAAATATATGTACGAGATGTATGAGGTGTTTTATTTATACCATACGTATTAAAATTAAAATTAAATATTGTTGTCGAATCAATCCATACCGGATTATTATAGTAAAAAAAAGTGGTAGTGTCCATATATTGTGGCATGGTAGAAGATGTCCATGTATTGCCACCATCTTCTGTATGGAAAAATACATTGAGATTTGTTTTTGGTGTTAATGCACTCCCTCCCATTATACCTCTTTTACTATTAAAAAAACTTATACGCGGATCATACATTAATCCATCAATATTATCCACAAAACTAAACCATGATTTACCGCCATCTGTCGAACGGAGCAAATTATTTTTCTGTAAATTAGAATATCCCCCGCAAGCAATAAAATGTAATGAATCTATAATTACTAATTGTTCAATTCGGGTTGATGACTGCACTTTTTTTGTGTATAAAGGTGGTTCTACACTTGTCCATGTTTTTCCGCTATCAAGAGAATATCCAAAATATTGCGTCATTGCTGTATCGTAAATGCCCGGTCCTAATATTTTTGATTCGTTACGCCACCCTGTTCCTATCAAATATTTACCTGTCCATGCTACCTTACGAATTGCTAAACGACTTATAGGATTATAACCATAATCTCTGTCATTAAGTCTTTCCCAATAATATTGCGCTTGGACTGATGAAAAGGAAAGCATTATCACTATGACACTAAGAAGTATTTTCATAGTTGTACCTTTCATAAATGAGGGAGCGGAAATACTCCGCTCCCTTGAATAAATAATTAAAAACAGAATGGATTACATTCCACGGTTATCTCTCCCGGTGGGAAACAAGCCGGATACCCGCAATATACCGTTGTTGTTCCACATACGGTTTGTGGTGGTGGTGAGGATGCTACTCTTGTATAAATGTGATTGCCCTGCGCATCTAAGCATACAGTAAACTCGGCAACACAATTCTGAGAATTTTCACTACAATTTTTCGATACATAGACCTGTCGAATATATGGATTACCTTGGGAATCATAATCTGTTCTTTGACCGACATGAATTGGTTGTGTGCGACAATCTCCCGCATAAAAACGAAGAACAGTAGGAAGCCCAGTTCTGGGTGTACCATCCGGATACAAACAAGGTTCTGCCAGAGGAAAATCCAATAGACTACGTTCTGCTGTTGCAATATCGTCAAAGTATTCTTGCAATACGATTTGATCGCTGCCTTGGCAGCCCCAATACTCTATATCCTGTACTATGACTTCAAGCCGATGAGTGTTATTATATGGAGGAGTTGCCGGTCCGGACAATCCCCAGACCCTATAACAGTATTTGATAATTACGGTACAATTCGGAACACCCGGATACGGGTATTGCCTGACTCCATAGTCCCATCCGGGCGGACATTGTGCCGCAACATTGTTAGCAAAAAACATGGTACTCATGAGCACAAGGATAAATGTGCTTAAGGAGAGGAGTACCCCCCCCCGAGTTTCTCGCGCGTACGAGAAGGAAGAAACATTTGTGTTCATAAAAGAACTCCTTTAAAAATGTGAAAATAATGAATACAACTACGGTGGTAAAGCGCGGGATTTATACAGTTCGGCTATGTATAATGGCACTCTAAGAGCCGTGGTCATTTTTATGGATGCTAAAATACACTATTTGCTGCATATCTCCAAACATTGCCAACACTTTGTTCTGAAAGTATCCGCTATGTTGCAATAATATGAAAAACAGACAGTTATAACAATTATAGAGTTCTCTCATACAAACACCATATTGATACAAGAAATTCACCCTGCAAAAATTGGCTTTGTGCTACAATAATAGTCGGAGAAATTCTGTTGAGAACAATCCTGTATTATTTACCGATAAATATATCCATTGTCCGAATATTTAATCATCATTACCACGTCGGCGCATTTCCCTTTGTATATCTCGATCTTTTATATCCGCTCTTTTATCATGCAATTTTTTTCCTTTTGCCATTGCAAGTTCAACTTTGACAAAAGGTCCTGAAAAATACAAAGACAGCGGCACAACGGTCATGCCTTTTTCTTGGATAGCTGCACGTAATTTTATGGCTTCATTGTCTTTTATCAATAATTTTTTTGGGCGCATCGGGTCATGGTTTTCCCTATTACCAAAATCGTAGGGACTAATATGGCAATGCAATAAGTATAATTCATTATGCGATTTTGAAGGGAAATCGGCATAGCTGTCACTAAGATTACATTTACCGGCACGTAAAGATTTTACTTCCGTACCTTGCAACATAATGCCTGCTTCCAAAGTGCTGACAATCATATATTCATGTCGCGCTTTTCTGTTTTGGGTGATGATTTTTACTGTGCGTTTAGAACGCTCTTCCGGTGTTATTATCATAGAGTGATATATTCGTTTTTATGCAAAATTACAATGAAACTTGTCTGCTGATATAGTTTTTCGAGTTAATTAAGAAAGAAATATTCGATGTGTGTGAATATTCCTCGGCAGAATTTATGAATAAACAAAAAAAAGTCTGCCTTCTTTTGAATGAAAGCAGACTGCCAACATATATTTTTTTTGTGACTTATCGTTGCACAATAAAGGGCAAAGACATAGTGCGATTACCGGAACGTAGGATAAGAGTATAGGAGCCATTAGCTAATAAGCCCATATCAAGTTCCATGGCTTTTTCTCCTTGTTGCACATTATTCGCGGTAGCAATAGTCTGAAGTTTTTTCCCTTGTATATCAAAAACCTCAATACTCATGTTATCCAATGATTGAATGGCGTTAAAGTGTAAAGTGACATTATCTTTTACAGGTGCAGGTGAAAGAGCAAGTTGAGTTATGGAGGAAGAAAGGTCATCTACACTCAATACAATACAATCATTACCCGTACCGAATGTTATTTTTTCACTCATGCTTTGCACAACCGTATCACCATCACTTAAAAACATAATGCGTACTCTGCCTTCATCGGTTGCTGTGACACTTGGGGGCACTGTCCATGTCCTTCTTCCTGCCATTACCTGTGTTGATGTACCTGCAATACGTATCCATGTTTGTCCATTGTTGAGTGAGTATTCCAAACGTGTGATGGAATTTTCTGAACCGAAGTTACGAGGCCACCATTGTAATTCATATTGCTTGCCCGCACATAGTGTTTCTCCGCCTGTCGGTTCCAATAAATCAAGTGCTTCTTTTGCGACATTAATGGGAGTTGTTTGAGAAAGTATAATATTATCTGCTGTGCGCACACGTATGATCACTGTGGGGCTTTGTGCGGTGCCGGGTTTCCATTCTGTAGAACCTGATGTTGCAGATTGTGTTGAGGTGACTTGTCTGATAAGATTCCATGTAGTGCCACCGTCGGTTGAATATTCCACAAAGAGCGATGTTACCAATGATTGTCTCCATGCAATAGTGATTGTTTCATTTTGTCCGAATGTTTCGCCGCCTTTGGGTTCTTGTAATTGTAATGAAACTGCTGTAATAGAAAATCCGACCCAAGAAGTGTCACCAATGCCGGTATTATTAGCATCCATAATGCGTACAAACCCCGAAGTTGTTGATTCTGAAGGTATTGTCCATGGCACTCTTCGTCCGGCTGCGGGTATATTGGTAGCTATCGTTTTCCAAGTATTCATATTATCTGTGGAATATTCAGCATTAACAGATGTAACGTTCTGGCTGATGAAACGGATGGAATCGAGCGTGCCACCTCTCAAAGAATTACGTCCGAGAGGATATTGTAACTTTACTATCGGAGCAGATGGCACACTGACACATGAGGAACGTCCGCGTTCAGCACCTTTGCGTATTTGAGCAGCAACAATCGGAGTAAATATTAAATTCATGCGGGCATTGGAGCATGTACCGAGATGGCAATAACTCATGATTGTACCGCCAAAATCCGGGCAGCGTCTTCTGCTGTCGGGTAAATTACAAGCATCTCCTGTTGCCGCCGGTCCATTTTGCACAACGCAGGTATCCAAAGGAATTCTATTGGGCCATGGTGAACCGCTGCCGCAAAAATGCGTATGCGGGCTGCCGAAATTATGTCCCATTTCGTGGGTACAGACCATTGCATCCCATACATATCCAAGTATAGGCCAATTCACATTGACATTAATACTTGAAATACCGTATCCTAATTGTCGGCTGCAAATAGTGCCGCTGTAATTTGAACCGCTATAAGCCACACCCGCAGCAAAGACACTGGCATTACCCGTAACCGAAGTTACTAAATGAGCGATATCACGTGGGTCATTTTGATTTCTTCTTCTTTGAGCAAAGCGTGAAAGAATCTCACCTGCATCGGTTTTTACACCATCATCTTGATAGCCGGGGTAGCCCTGGTCGCTATCCGAAAGCCACATCCACGGATCGGGTGCCAATTTAAGACTTACATTGACTTCATCCTCATACATAGCACTTGATTGAGCAAGCAAAGAAGCCACATATAAAATGGTATTGCTGAGATTTTCTTCTTCCGATAAATTGGAACGACGTACTTTCAAATAGACGGGATAATCAATTTCAAAAGCAACATCAATTTCAAGCATATCACCAAAAGTAGGTACTTTAATCGGGTCGGCAGTTTGCGAATCATCATCAGCGGATGTGGAGGGAACGATATCGTTCATACAACGAAAATTTTTCAGGGATTCGATGCCATCGGATTCTGCAAGGGCATGCTCTCCTTTATTGACAGCGTCCGCCCACGTTGGTCCAAGTGTGCGTATTGTTCCATCGGAGGAACGAATGGAACCGATGATTTGCCCTTGACCATAGAGAAGAACTATTTTTGATTTTGGATCTTTTTCATCAAATCCTGTATATACCTGCATTGCAGGAGTCGGGATAATGCGACCATCGCCCAGATGCCATCGTGTTGAAGGATCAATTATTGTTGTCGTTTTGCGGCGTAAGTGTATGGTAGAATTGATTTTTTCCGTAACAGGGAAATTATCGACGATAAGATAATCTGTCGGGGTAAAAAATGCTTTATGTACATCAGCAGCATCCAGATATAGTGTGCGATACGGCACTTGTATTGCTAATGGACGTGCAGCCGCAGATTTTTGAGGTGTCGCAAGTATATCGGAAAAATTGAGGCGACGAATATTCATTTCATCGGCATATAATGTTGTCATGCCAGCCAGCATGACATAGATAAAGAGTATTTTTTTCATAGAAAAAACCAAAAAAGTGAAAAAAAACGGTGCCCTTCATAGTTTTACGTGGCTGTGGCAACCACGTATGTCCCCTTCATAAAGAGCGTAAAATAATTCTAATGTTTCAGTATTGCAATGAGAATGTCTGAGATATGATGACTATGCAACGGTGATGATATTGCAAATGAAAATCATGAAAAAAAACACAAGCATCAACTGAAAGTTACATACTTATCTTTCTGCGTTCCAATTCATGCACGTACTGTCAAAGAATCAATAATGATACTTGTTAATGGAATATAGATACTATTCCTTTCCATGAAGGGCTGCTTTGCAAAACATTGTCGGCAGCCCTATGAATGCATTATCAAGCGAAGGGAAATGTCATAATGTGTCTTAGAATTTCCAGTCCAAACCTATGGATATATTCCATGCTTGCGGTAAACCCGGTTCGATGAATGCGTACTCAGGTAAACTCCGCGCTTTGTCGGGGTTAATCCATACAGATGCAATATATTTTTGATCAAAGGCATTGGCAAGCCGTGCATTAGCTCGCACAAATAATTTATCGAAAATATGTTGATTGATTCCTGCGGATATGTCGAATACCGTATATGCGGCAGCTTGTTGTGTGTTGGCATCATCGGCAAAGTATTCTCCTACATGGCGCATTTCGGTTTCGAGGAATGCTTGCGGTAAAAAGTCGGGAGTCCAGCGCAAACGTGCTGTGGCAAATAGTGATGGCAAACCTGCCATCTGATTACCATTGTAAGACACCGTTGCTTTGCCCGAATAGATGCTGTCTAATGTATATTCTTGATATGTATTGTTTGACATCGTTGCTGAACCATAGAAGGCAAAACCGCCGATAAACTGAGTCTGCACACCAAGCTCTACACCGGTGCGACGCGACTCACCAGCCGATACATAATAACCGCCTGATCCATAAGGGATTAAATCATTGGTAACATTAATCATGTATCCTGCAATATCATAGGTCAATTCTTTGACAAAATTGTGCTGGTTTTCCGAGATAATTATATTTTTTACACCTATTTCTGTGGTTATGGATCGAATTGGCTCTAATAAAGGGTTTACCGCAGCAGGGACAGTGACTCCCAAAACAGCAGCAGGGTCTGTTTCATTACCTGCGGGTACTTCCACGCCTCCACCTACATTCGCATACACGCTTAATGTGGGTTCAATACGCCATGTAATGCCAAATTTAGGAGTAACTTGTGTAAAACTTTTACTACCTTCAATAATTGCTACATTCCGAGAATTACTGCCGACGCTGTCGCCGCGAAAACTATAATCATTACTGTTGTTAAAATATGTGATATTATCATAACGCAAACCCGCAGAAACAGATACTTTGTTGTCCATAAGCGATAATTCTTCTTGGAGAAACACCCCGAAATTATTAGCACCTTCGGACTTAATACTGCGTGGATATTTCCCTTTATCGGCTTGGGGTGATAATTCAAAAAATGCAATGCCGCCATCTTGATATTGTTCATCAAACCCCACCAAGGTACGTAACCACATATCATCAGAAATTGTAGTTTTAATACCAAGAATGGCATTGCCGCCCACATGATAGCGATTAAATTCTCTGAAGGTATTTCGTTCAGAACGCTCCAGATATTTAGTTTGGATAAATGTCATGGTATTGAGAGTAATATTTTCCGAAAAATTATGCTCAAGAGTTGTACCTATACGTCCTAAACGATTAAATCGGCGTTCATCACGTTGTACGTATGTCGGACGATATACCCTTGTGTCATTTTGTGCCTGTGATGCTAATGAATCATATTGCGAAGGAGTTAATGGTCCGGGAATTTTGAAATTATTACTTGCACCCACAAGAAAAACATTCAATTTGGTATTTTGTCCAAGGGATGAAACCAGACCGGCATTAAATTGAAATAAGGAACTGCGGCTATTTTCGCGCCATCCTTCGAATGAGGTATTATTGGTGGAAAGATATAATAATCCCGCATCGGTATTGGTACCCATGCGCAATGACTGCTTCATAAAGCCGAAACTGCCATTTTGATTGGTCAGTGAGATAAACGGTGTGCGTGTTGTAGGAATAGTGCTGATTGAGACAATACCACCGGCAGCATTGCCCCATAATGCTGAGGCATTGGAGCGAATAACTTCAATGCTTGAGGCACCGCTTAAATCAATTAAATCGAAAGCTGTGCGACCATCCGGCTCGGTATCGGGAATGCCGTCCTGATAAAAACGCAGACCACGCGATGTGCCTGCATTGGAACGTTCGCCGGCACCACGAGCACCAAAACCGCGTATAGTCACACGCACATCTTGATTACCAGAACGTGATTGCACCAAAGCACCCGGCACAAGAGATAAGACTTCGTCCAAACCATAGCCGCGTGCATTTTCCAATATCTTTTGTGGAACAACTGTAATAGCCAAGGGAACTTCTAAATTTATTTCTTTTTGGCGTGTTGCCGTGACAACCACTTCTTGGGTTGATATTTCTCGTATTGTTGTGCTGTCTTTTGAGGATGTTTTTTTTGTTTGTGCACTGACCGATGTCAGACAACAAAGTGCTATTAATGAAGAAACTATTTTTTTCATTGGTAATAATTATAATAAAAATAAAAATAAAAAGATAAGCCTTGCCCATTGTGTGGATGGGAAGGTACATAGAGAGAAAAACGGTACTGTTCAGATGCTGTGAAATACCCATCATAACAGTCCGTGCAGACGAAAGTTAAAGCCGTAAAGAGTGGGTTTATGCTTCCGGTGGTGGGGAATAAATAGGGAGGGTGACAGAATATGCTGTAAGGGGATACCCTACATAGCGAGTAACACAATCGTCAAGAATATGTTTGTAATCATCTTTATCGGGCGGTTGACTGTCTTTGATAATGTGATGGACCAATGCCCTGTGTTGATTTTTTATAGGTAACTTACTATCATGCGATTGAAATACGGCATAACATACCGATCGAAGCATTTTCTCTTGACGGTCATGGACACACCGAACTGTATAGGTACCATTTTGTTCTAAACGAGATGAAAAAATATCATACATCTCTTCGCCGATGCGAATTTCTTGTTCTTCTTCAAGATATTCCGCATTGTCATAACCCACCACGCTATGGTTATCGAGTGTGAATTCAAAGAATGTATCGGGCTTATGACACAACAGATAGGCACGTACCGATGCTTTACTCCAGCGTTTTACCATAGAGTGTGCAATGGCATACCCCGTTGAATTGATGAGTAGAGTCATCATCAAAAGGGTGGCAATACCATATCGGTATCGGAACAAAAAGTGCATTCTGAACAAAACGGTTACTGTTAGTCTATCTGTTTTAGTTGTGCGAAAATACGAGTACAGCAGCATATAAAGCCCAGTACATTGTGGTTTTGCTCATAAGTGATATAGCGTTGAGATCAACACAATGTTAAATGTTGTGAAGAGCAATTGTTAAATGTTGAGAAAAGAAATATTCTTGTAACCTATTGTTTTTCAATGAATTATTTGTGAAATTGTTAATTGTTTATCTTTTGTCTTTCAAATGTTTTGTTATTGGGGAAAGTAAACTTTGTTGTAATACCGTCACATTAATTATGATAACAGTTGGCTAAGTTTGTATAACAATACAATGAGGTTTATCCATGAAAAAACAATTACCCTATGTTCGTAAACTCTATGCTGCGATGAGCGAGGCAGCGAATCCTGACTATGCTCCCGCCATGAAAAAGTACATGAAAGATGTCTGCGATTTTATGGGAATAGCATCGCCTGTGCGTTCAGCACTCTTAAAGGACTTTATCAAGAACGAAGGTTTGCCCGACTATGAAGTATTACCATTGGTGGTGCGACAGCTTTGGCAATTACCCGCAAGAGAAATGCACTATTGCGCTATTGATATTAGCGTTAAACTCAAAAAACAATGGGATGATGATATACTCGGATTAAGCGAAGAAATGATACTTATGACTTCATGGTGGGACACGACCGATGCCATTTCTTCCGGAATCATTGGCGAATATCTGAGAAAGCAATCGCAAGACCGTATCCGCACATATGCCGAACATCTCATGAAGTCAGATAATATGTGGTTGCAAAGAACAGCCCTTATTTTTCAACGTAAATATAAAGATCAAACGGATAAAGAATTATTATTTTCACTGTGTGAGCGTTTATCCGAATCAAAAGAATTTTTTATACGCAAAGGGATGGGATGGGCTTTGCGCGAATATGCCTATAGAGAACCGGAACTTGTGCGTGATTTTGTCCTGTCACATTCTGTGAGTCCCCTCACACGCAGAGAAGCACTGAAACATATTGGAGAGTAAAAAACTAATAGAAATATAAAAAAAATATTTGATTGATATATAAAAATATCGTACATGATTTTATGAATGATTCGATAGCAATTATCGTGCGATAGAGATTAAACCACGATATAATGGCTTAGCAGTATTTCCTATGGTAATGATATATATTCCTGTCGGTATATGCTGAATGGGGAATGTCGAGGATTCTGTTAATGAAAATGTGTGCAATAATCTACCATCCAATGTCAAAATTGAACCTTGAGAATTATAGGGAAGATTGTTTGCAGAAATATGAAGTATATCTTGCGCAGGTTGAGGGAAAGTGTAAATATTGTCCGAAGAAAAATTCTGTTCATTCATCGAAGTAAGAATACCAATATCTGTTTTCCAGATTGACGATCCTTCAGCACCGACAAACAGAGTATTATCCACAGCAAGAAAAGAAAAAATAGCTTTTTCTGTAAATCCTGCTTTTGTCCATGTTTCGCCATCATTATTGCTATATGCAACACCTGCTAAAGTACCTGCAAAAATACGTCCGGCAGCCACCATTATTGAGCGTATATATTCAGAAGATAAACCTGATTGCAGCATTGCGGATTGATTATCACTGAGCCGATATACCCCATCACTTGTTGTACCCGCAAATAATTTCCCGGTGCGTACCGTAAAACAACGTACATCTTGTTGTTCTAAAGCAAATTGATACCAATTACGCCCATTATCTGTGCTACGAAACATGCCATTACTCCATGTGCCGGCATAGAGCGTTGTGCCAATTATATCCAGGGCAATAATATATTCATTGGTTAATCCTGCTTCAGTCCATGTTTCGCCATTATTAGTGCTTCGATAAAGCCCTACACGTGTCCCGGCATAAATAATACTGTCACTGAGAACAAAAGCATATACCTTACGGGAAAGTAAACCATTATTGTGTGTCGTCCAAGTATTGCCATCATCAAGACTACGGTAAATGCCATTATCTGTTCCCACATAGATGGCTGTATCTCGCATAATAATAGAATTGACGGATTGTTGTTCAAGTCCTATGGGTTGCCATGAATTACCTTTATCTTTACTGCGATATATACCGTCACCATTGACACCGGCAAAATATGATTGTGTGGCAGAAATACTTAATGCCGTTACTGTATGAGCTGCAAAACCTTCATTCATTGGTGCCCATGTTGTACCATCATCATTGCTACGGTACATTCCCGCATACGATGTCCCCGCAAAAATCCATGAACCATAGACATACAACACATTCACAAATGGCTGCCCAAATGACACAGGATTCCATGTGATGCCATTATCAGTGCTTTTCAATAAACCCTTTCCTAAGGTGCTGATAATGATGCTTGATTCCGTACTTACAATAGAACTGACAGACATATTATCAATGTTTACGGTATCCCATGTTTTGCCATTATCTGTGCTGCTGAATGCACCCGTTAATGTGCCGAGAAATAATGTTGTTCCATGCCGCGCATAACATTGAATATATGTTTTTCCGGGAGCAGCAGTGAAAGCCGTCCATGAATTTCCATTATTATTGCTGAAAAATAAACCATCATCGGTTCCGGCATAGAGAATATTGGCATTGACAAATAAAGTATTAATACGTTTGCCGCTTAATCCGGCAGAAGTCCATGTTGTGCCACCATTGCCGCTGCGAAATACGCCATAGCCGTTTGTTCCCGCAAAGAGCGTATTTGATGAAGACAATAATGAGATAATGCCCCCATTTTGCAAACCTGTATTATTGGGTGATGTCCATGAATTTCCTTCATTTGTGGTGCGGAAAAATCCTGTATGCAAGGTGCCTGCGCATACTGCGGAATTAACAATTGCCAATGATTGTATATAATGTTTTGTGAGTCCTGAATTTACGGCTTGCCACGATGAGCCATTATTAGTGCTTTTATAGATACCACCGCCATTTGTGCCTACGAAAAGAGCATTTTGCGTTGAAGTGATGCTTGTCACACGCCCGCCAAAAGGTCCAATGCACTGTGACCATTGTGCCTGAACTACACTTACAGCTATGAGGAAAAAGCTTAGAATGATTGCACTTAGTCGCATCATCATGCCAAAAAGGTTAATAATAGTAACTGTAATTTACGGATTATATGAATAATAGCATAAACAAAGTAAGAATTGTGAGTGGGTGAAAGCCGAATTGTGCGAAAAAAAAATCCCTGTTCTCAGAGAAGAACAGGGAAGAAATCAGTGGATGTGATGTGTGAGTATTTGTTACAAATTTACATCTATGCCAAAATACATATTACGTTCGGCAGCAGGAAAAAATTGACCGCCTTCACCGCCTGCGGCATAGAGTGCATTAGCGATATTATTAACTTGTAAACGCAAACGCAATGATTCAAATGATAAAAACTGAGGTAACTCATAAGCAATATCTGTATTGAATACCGTGTAAGCATCCAAACGATTATCGAGATAAGGTATTGCTGACGGATTTATGGCACGAATTTCTAATATTTTATCGCCAAAATTATCTGTTCTGATACCACGAACATGGCGCATGGTTATTGCCCATGAAAGATTGCCTAAACGATATTGGGCAAACATACCTGACAGAAAATCCGGAAATCCGGCAATAGCATTGCCATTCAACGATATACCGCGTGTTGTACTGTCATTAATATTCGTAAAATAGGTCATATCAATAATGGTATTTGTACTAAAGTTGGCATTGCCTCCGATGGTAAGTGCGCTATTATCCGTAGTGAAAATAACAGCCGCTATATCTGCCTCCAGACCCACATGACGTGTGCGGGGTGCATTGCCGTCACGAGGAGCGCCGAAAATATCTAATTGACCGCTTCTGACTAATTCATTGCTAAATTCCATCCAATAGCCGGTCATATTAGCTTTGATAATACCATCGGTAAATGAGCCGCCTATTTCTATGTCCAACATACGTTCAGGTTTTACCAATGGACGAGAAAAATTAAAATTACCATTATTATTTTGCTGGAATAAAGGAATTGCACCGCTTGACCAACGCTCACTTGCATTATATAAATTATTCATACGAGGTTCGCGTGATGTGAGTGCCAAAGAAAAAAAGCCGCTCCATTGCTCATCAATATTCCAATGAACACCCAAACGAGGATTAAAAAACAGATAATTGACGGTAAAAATATCACCGCCATTTTTCCCTACTATGCCATTATCTGTTGAGTATTCAACAAATTGCCCGCCTTTTTTTTCATTGGCAATAGTATAACGATGATGAACTATTTGTCCTTCAATATTGAGCATAATATTGGGTTGCAGATAATATTGCTCACGTGCGAATAATGAAAATATATCACGTTCACCATTATATTCATAGACACGAAACTCGGGATTATAATTTGCAGGTAAACCTTCTGCAAAATTGATTTTTCCCCAATGTTCGGAACGATGTATGCGTAATTCCGCACCGACAGATAATTCGCCTTGATTATGTTTCCAAAGTAAACGAGGCACAATGCCGCCATGTCTATTGCCAACGAATGCTTTAAAAATTGTACCTGAAACAGCACTATTATCGGGAAAACCATATTCTGGTGTCAATAATAACATATCTTTATCCGCCCATGAAGCATCAAAATCAAAAAAACCATCACCGGTATAGTAAAAAGCGGTTGTTTTTAATGAAACATTTTCCGACAGCGTCCAATCGGAGAGAATTTCATAATGTGGTTGAGAAAAATTCTCTATTTCTTGTTGGCGTGTGGGCGAACCAAAACCGACTATTTGTTTTCCGACTGCAAGTGAGTCACTGTCATATTCCCAATAATTAAAATTGGTACGACGTAAACCGAGGTCACCGATAAATGATTTGGGTAATCCGATATATGCCAATCCGTCAGCGATTGGACCGCCAAACACATTTACTTGTAATGTATGAGAATCATCAAAGCGGGCTGCACTCAAAAAAAAGCTCTCTAATTCAGCCCATGATTTATCGCGATATCCCGCCGAGTTAATGCGAGAAACACGACCATAAAATGCATATTTATCTATCAACCCGGAAGCCGCTTCAAAAGAATATTTGCTGACTGTGGGAACATATTTTGTTCCATTGACACCAAATTCTTGAAAACCATATCCTTGGGAAATAGTAACAAAACGTTTATCGGAATAATTAGCAGTTATCATATTTATACTGCCGCCGATGGCAGCTGAACCATAATTCATAAGTCCTGCACCGCGTTGTACTTGTACGGATTGTAAATTGGATGCAATATCAGGAAAATTTATCCAATAGACATTATGGTCGGAAGGGTCATTTTGCGGTACACCATTTATCATCACCGCCACGCGTCTTTGGTCAAAGCCGCGCACACGAATATTGGTATAACCGATATTATTGCCATTTTCGGAATAAAAATAGACCGATGGCGTGGAAGCCAATAAAGTGGCTATATCAAAAGCAGTATGTTTTTCCTGCAATTCCGCACGGTTAATTTCAGTGAAAGGTACGGGCGATTGCCTTTCCGTAGCTCGGGTGGCTGTGACGGTCACTGTTGGTACATTATAAGATTTTGTTGGGGGAGTGCTGTCGGTAACAGTCTTTTTTTGTGATAATGCCACGAATGGCAATGCAGTGAGCAGCAAAAATGCAGATGCACTGAGTCGAAATGTTTTCATGAAAAATGTGTAAAAAAAATGGAACAAAAATGATGTTCCGCAGAGGTAGGTTGGAGCTATGATAACGCTAAGCGTTTCATCCGTTTCCCTACGCCGGTCTTAACCGGATCAGGTTCCAAGAGTATAATCTCAGCCGACACTATTGTGTCCGGCACCTCTAACGTTATTGCGAAAATACGAAGAAATTATGACGTAACCTTACCAAAACTTGTTGGAAGAGGTTTTGGCGTAGTGCTGAGTTGTTGGATACACGCAATTCAGAGCAAGGATATTGCTTTTCATCTATTGAGTAGTACTGTCTGAAAAAACAGGTGCATAGTCTTGCATTGTTCTCAAATCGCCATATAATATATCTGACCTGCACCAAAAAAGGGATTACCCATAGCATCAAGACCTGCATAGTTTTTTAAAGCAGGGATTGATCCGACATGTTTTGCAAAAAACGATATGCTTCTTGCACAATATATTGATGTACTTGTTCTTTATGAATTCGTCTATTATAAAAATATCCATTTGCACTGATTGGAAGAATTATCATTGTAAAAATGAAAAATTAAATATGGCATAGTACATAATGTAGCTTAATTAAAGGATAGAAAAAATGATTTTTCATTGTTGTAAATCGAATAATGAATAAAAAAGAATTATATCAAGATATATTTGGGGGACTTTTAATTGACCTAAAGGCTCCGGAACTCTGTACAGCATATCGTTATAACCGATAGCTCCTCTTACCGTAAACGATTTTTTGAAAAGACGTTGATAAAAAACATAGATACTTAGAAACCCTTTATGATTGTTTTCAAATTTCGGTTTTTGATGAAGAGAAAATGCCGCACCAAATCCAAAGTGATTATAAATGAATACGGGTGTTTCTACCATAGTTGAATACACATATTCTTTATCTTGCATAGAAGGAACAATAATATGCCATGGATACCCTGCGGCAATCCCAAGTTTTCCAAATAATGAGTTAAACCCTATACCAAGTCTTAAACCGGAGTTGTAACCATAACCGGCGTACATAATCGGAGATATAAGGTTATGTACATTACTGGAATCGGTTTTGGCAAATTGCACATTAAGCGCTGTTAGAAGTAGAAAAATATATATGAAGTATTTCATGCGAATGCTCTCATTGGTTATAAAATTAGAGTTTGTAATTCTTTCAAAGTAACATTAAACCGTATAAACTATTATTCTCATTTTCAAAGAGGACATTTATTATCTACACAAAACTACTTTTTTCTTAAATGTCTATTATCTAAGCCATTATGATTTTCTCTTTTACAATCGAATTTTTGCATGATCGAAAGTCATAACAAAGTCAAATGTTATACCATTACTAGCAGATAAGCCATATAAATCATATTCTTTTTCATTAGATATTGACCCACCTAAAGAAAATCGAGAATGAGTAAATTCACCTAAAGGTATTGACCATCCAATCATAGATTGCCAATGACGTTGAATATTTGGAATATCTCTATCTGATAAATAAGCATGATACAGAATCAGCGAAAGTCTTTTTTCCGGAAAGGGAGTAAGAATCAATGCTTGCGAAAGTGTCAAATACTGAAACCCCGAGTAACCTCTGAAAAATATAGTTGCGACAGGAAGAAAATCAATTCCTCCACCCACTTCAAGAGCAGCAATATCGCCATATTGTACTTGCACACCTACTCTTGCACCATTTATTAATCCCAAGCCAAGTAATGGCTTCACTGCAAAAGTATCAAGAGAGCGAACTTTCGTTGAATCCTGTGCAAAACATGGCAATGTCATAATACAAAAAAAGAATATGCTAAAGAGTAATTTCATGCAAATGGAGAGAGTATAGGTGAACATTTATTTTGTATTATCTTGTTATTATTAGAATTTTTTTATGAATTCATACTTAGTTTATGCTTTTCTACATTATTACAAACGAATATTAACACCGTCGAAGATTACAGTAAAATCTAATGCTAGCATTAGTTGACCAGGATGCCATTCTTGAGGAATTGTAAAATTTCCTAGCCCTATGGATATACGTAATTTCTTTATGTAACCAAGGGTAAATGTCCATCCAATGCCAAATTGGGAAAACCCATTCGCCAAAGTTTGTAGCATACCATTGTAATAATAAGTATCATAAAGATGAAATGATAGACTTTTTTCACCAAATGGTGTTATTATAACTCCGTATGATAGAGTACTTTTACCAATTATTCCTAACCCACTTTCAATGGCAATAAAATCGTTATATTGAATTTGTAATCCTCCTCTTGCTCCATTTATTAATCCCAAACCAAGTAAGGGTTTGAAGGAAAGAGTTGATGCTGTTTTCAGCGAATCCTGTGCAAAGCATGGCAATGCCATTACACAAAAAAAGAATATGTTAAAGAGTACTTTCATGCAAATAGAGAGTATTGTTGAATATTCATTTTGTATTATCTTGTTATTATTAGAATTTTTTTTATGAGTTCATACTTAGTTTATGCTTTTCTACATTATTACAAATGAAGTTTAACACCGTCGAATGTTACAGTAAAATCTAATGTTAATAACAATTTACCTAAGAACAGAATTTTCTCTATATCAACGGTTTGTGAACCTAAAGATACACGTAATTTTTCTGTATCACCAACTGATATTAACCACCCCATTCCAATTTGTTGATAGCTATCATCAAAAGTGTCAAAAAATTGATAATAATGATGTCCCTTATAATAAAAAAAAGAAAGACGGTTTTCATCAAATGGTGATAAGATAACCCCGTATGAAAACATACTCCTATTCAATATCCCCACACCACCTTCAATTGCAATAAAATCATTGTATTGAACTTGCAATCCTGCTCTTGCACCATTAAGCAGACTCAGACCTACTAATGGTTTGAACGAAAGAGTTGATGCTGTTTTCAGCGAATCCTGTGCAAAGCATGGCAATGTCATAACACAAAAAAAGAATATGCTAAAGAGTAATTTCATGCAAATAGAGAGTATAGGTGAACATTTATTTTGTTTTATCTTGTTATTATTAGAATTTTTTTTATGAGTTCATACTTAGTTTATGCTTTTCTACATTATTATAAACGAACATTAACACCGTCGAAGATTACAGTAAAATCTAATGTTAGAATTGGTGAGATTGGCAATAAATCATTACCACCGACTCCACTAGAAATACGAAGATTTGAGCTTTTTCCTATGGAAATTAACCACCCCACTCCAACCTGAATAAATGGTCTAAATTTTTCTATCGTGCTAAAAATGCTAAATTTATAATATGTAGTATATTGATAAAATGAAAGTCTTTTATCTTCCAAAGGTGTCACAATTATTCCATGTGAAGGTTGCCAATACACATTCTTAAAATCATGAGCAAAAAGTGCATGAAATGAAAGAATAAATATCCCCACACCACCTTCAATTGCAATAATATCATTGTATTGAACTTGCAATCCTGCTCTTGCGCCATTAAGCAGCCCCAGACCGACTAATGGCTTGAATGAAAGAGTTGATGCTGCTTTCAGCGAATCCTGTGCAAGACATGGCAATGTCATAATACAAAAAAAGAATATGCTAAAGAGTAATTTCATGCAAGTTAAGAGTATAGTGAAACGTTTATTTTGTATTTATCTCATCAATATTCTTTTTTCATACTATTAGTCGAATGGGATGAGTAGAATATCAATTTCAAAAGAATAATCAATCGGTACTTTCGGAATACGAATCCAGTTTTGCCGATGCACCATTTGTAAAGCAAAAGGGGTTGCGAAATTAGGATCTTGCATAACATCTAATTCATAGCGAATTTTTTTCTGACTGTCATTTCTTAAAACCCTTCTCAATTTTACCTGCGGTGCACGATTATATCGAGGATGTTTAATTATATCAACTTCAAAAAAAGTGTAAGCAAGGTAACTATATGATGCAAAGTCCGGTGCTTCGGGCAAGGTTCCCGTGAAAACATTTTTACTATATGTTGTATCTATAATTCGTTTCGGTATGCTACTATATTCTTCACTGTTACGGACAATAATACCTCTAAATTCTTCCCAATATCCATCTAAAATGTCTATGTCCGGCAAATGTGTCGTGTCTTTGATTTCAACCCATGTGTCTTCCATCACGGATGCGGGAGTATTATTACAAGCGTTCAGAGCAAGAATACTGATGAACACAATGAGTATTGCACTAATGTTTTTCATAGTTTTATTCCTTTGGATTAGTGTTGAAGAACTTGGTTTTGCATATATGAAAGATTGTTTTTTGTACTATTCTTATGAATCTTGGCAATCTTTCCTTGTAACAATAGAAACATGGAATCAGTACACGGTAGGCGCGGCTCTTTACTATTCTTCTATCCACTATAACATCCAATATCCAATCAGTGTATATCATACTCCATCATTGAACCGTGGCTTCGCACTATACTATCTGCAACTTAGCAAAACTTTTTCAAATAATGGGCATACCATTATGACATGAATTGTCGGATTGTGGAAATTCTTTCAATATTAGTCATTTATTCTGCTTTTTTATAGAAACAACACGATGTTTTTTACTATTGGATTCATATAATGGGACGGCTTGTAAATATAGCCGTTTTGAGGATAAAAATAGTACGGATTTCTTTTTGAGCTTGAGTGATAAGGTAAGGTAGAAGCCATAGTCATACCACCCTCTGTTCAGAATAAACAACTATTCTGATAGCAAAGAACGTTGAGAAACATGAAATCACAATATCCTCAACTTTTTGTAAAAAATCAATGGTCACACTGATACATTTTGGCCAAAAAGCACTCATTACTTTTACTCATCATGGAGGTCATATCAATTTTTTTTTGTGGAAGTATTGGAAATGCCAATTCTTTTCAGTAAATAGCACTTGATATAACCATATAAAGTAGGGTTTGAGCTTATGAAACATATTCGACCACTTGTCTATTTTGTTGTTTTTGCAATAATAGGATCATGCACTATGCTTATGGGGCAGCGTTGGGAAGCCGTTCCGTTACAACCGCCTTATCATGCCACTTTATGGTTAGATGTGTACTTTTTGCCGTCGAATCCGCAATTCGGCTGGGTATGCGGTGCAAAAGGTCATGTGATACGAACCACAGACGGTGGGGCAACATGGCGAGGAACAACAGTGCCATATTCACCATCCAATAATGATCACCTTGAAAGCATTCATTTTGTAAATACTTCTATTGGTTACACTTCCGGTAATGCCGGAATTTTCAAGAGCACAGACGGTGGGGCAACATGGTCGAGCATTACTCCTGCAAGTGCAGGCAATTCTTTATGGGGAACACATTTTCCTACTGCCGATACGGGTATGGTGATAGGCGGCGGCTGCGGTATTGATAATATCAGAAGTTTTTACAGGACAACCAATGGCGGAGCAACATGGAATGCTTTTCGCGATACCACGAGAGTTGACCGTTCCGGAATGAGTGATGTGTTTCTTACTTCTGCCACAGGGGCGGGATGGGCAATGAGTAGCGGTTATCTTTGGGAAACAAGCAATGGTGGCGTGACATGGTCGGTAAAATCGCCCACGGGAACAGGTGTGTGGCATGAGGAATTTACGAAAGTGAATAATTCATACTTAATCCCGACCGCAGGAACGGAATGTTCGGGCGCAGGTAATGCAGGTGGGATGCGTTTCAGCACCGATGATGGTACAACATGGAATAATTTCAGCAGCGGTGGGGCAATGTTCGGCACATTTTTATTGGATGCGCAGCGCGGTTGGGCAGTGGGTGTCGGCTCACGTGTATATTATACTTCCAATGGCGGGCAAAGCTGGCTTTTGCGCAATTGCGGCGTGAAGGCAAGTTGTGATGATGTGTGGTTTAGTGATGATACTACAGGGTGGATTGCCGCCGACGGCGCTATTTATCGTATGCGTAGTCCTTATCGTTCCACATCCAAAACGGCTTTACATTTCGGCGACCGTTGTTTCCCATCAGTGAGTTATGATACTCTTTATGTAAAGCTTCAATCCTTTGAACCCGAATTAGCAACGGTGAATATAGACGGTACACATCCCGACGATTTCAGTATTCATCAACCTATTCCGCCATTTTCCATTGCCGGTTGCGACAGTGTGCGATTAATTGTAAAATTTACTCCCAAAGATATTGGAACACGCGAAGCAATGATGACTATTTCCGTTGGCTCGCCACCAACGGTATTTCTTATCCCGCTGACAGGCAAAGCTGAAAGTATTACAGCACAATCATTAGATTCGATTATTGTATTGGACCAAGCACCATGCGGTAAAGTATCGGAGCAATTAATATCTGTGACAAATGGATTATTACAAAGTGTACAGGTAAAAAAAGCACAAAAAATATTGGGCACAGCAGAATTTTCATTCCTTTCACCTTTACCATTAATTATTCAACCTTCAACAACCGAACGTTTGCGCATCGGCGTAAATCCCACGGATACAGGATGGATTGCCGCACGTTATATTCTGACGGTTAATTCTTGTGAATTTATTGTTAATACACGCGCTTATGGCATTTCGCCTATTGTGGTACATCCCGATAAATTTTCCCTGAAAGCGCAATGTACCAATACCTTTACCGATTCTATTCCAATTGAAAATACGGGTAATGCACCCTTACATATCTATGGTGTGGTTATGTCCACGACCGATCCGCAGAATTTTTCTATTATCGGTTGGAATACACAAGGTGACAGAACAACGATTATTCAGCCGAAACATAAGGCATGGTTGAAAATACGCTATGCTGTGACATCAGCAACAAAAATAAGTAAGGCAATTTTACAATTCAGTTGTAATGATTCGACCACTAAACGCGGTAATAAAACAGCATTTTCTGTAGAAGTGGATGCACATTTTGCAGGACCGCTTATTTCAACAAATATACCTGCGGTTATTGGACCTGAAATTTGTATAGGCGAAGAAAAAACAGGGACTTTTGTTGTGCGTAATTTTGGTACTACTCAAGCAACAATGACATATATTGGGACTAAACTTGGCAAAGTGCGAGTTCTGTGGCGTGAAGGTTTTCCCGCCCCGCAACAATTAGCTAATGCCGATTCTGCTAAAATAACAGTTATTTTTAAACCTGAAAATATTGGACTTAATGTGGATACGGTAGAAATTCGTTTCCAACCCTGTGGCGATTTTATACGTATTCCTGTGTCATGTATAGGCAAAAATGTGGTGTTGCAAGCACAACCCGATACCATAAAAGGTACTGTGATGGTGGGAAAAATCACTAAACGCACCGTAACAATTCGTAATGCCGGCACGGCTGTGGCGGAAATTACCGATGCCACGCTGAACCCTAATCGTCCTGACTGGAATTTGGTGAATATTCCTAAGCCATTATTACTTGCACCCGGGCAAGATTATGTGGCAACTGTTGAAGTAAATCCAACCACAGAAATGACATACCGCGGTGAAGTGTGTTTTGTGGCAACAAAAGAATGTGTCGGCGCACGATGTGTTCCTATTGTATTACAATCAATTCTGACGGGTATAGGACTTTCGACAAATGAAATATTATTTACTCCGCAGCGATGCACACCTTCTATTGCTCATTCCACATTTACTATTTCCAATGAAAGTGCTGTGGCTGATACAATTACGGAATTGGCTTTAATAAAAGGCGCGCCGGATTTTTCTTTGATTGATCCGCCGACATTACCATATATATTAGCCGGAGATCAGAAATTATTTATTAAAGTGCAATATTTTCCCACAAATGAACAAAATCACAGTGGTGAAATCAGATTACGTTCTTTGCGCTCATCTACGGCGCAAACTGTGGCTTTAACATCGTCATTTTTCAAGGCACAAACATCTACGGCAATACAAGAAATACCAATGGGCAGACATGAAATATGTGCTGCGGAAAAATCATTTATTATCCCATTTACTAATAGCGGATTATTGCAAGATACTGTCATATTTCAGCGTTCTAAACCGGTAAAAGGCGTATCATTGCAAAATGATACGGTTATTGTGCCTCCACAATCTATTGCTAATGCGGAAATAGTATTAATGCCAAATCAAGCCGCTCTCGGTTCTTGGGATGAAATAATTATGTATAAAACATTGGTATGTCCCACACAAGGCACATTTTCCATAAATGGCGAAATAATTCAACCGGAATTTACTGTAAGACCGTCGCCGCTCATCACGCCAAGAGGAGCACTTGACAGACAAGTCTTTGATTCGGTTATTATTACTAATTCATCGGTTATTGACAGAGAAATTACGGATATAACACTAACGGGCAATAATTGTACAATTATAGGAATGCGCCCACCGCCCTATATTTTAGCTGCTGGTGCTTCCGAAACGATACGTATTGCGTGGTATGCTACGATTGTTGGAACATATAATGCTGAAATGAACATAAAAGTGCAATCAGAATGTAAGGATAGTGCAATTATTCCAATGACTTATACCATCCCGCATGTGCAATATAACCATACGGTTTCCATGCGCAAACACACGGAAAATTATGCAACCACAGTCCAATTACCATTGTGGCAAAAAGGTGCCATTGCCGAAGCCGAAATTGATTCCGTGAATATTATATTGCTTATTAATCATCGTTCGCTCAATGTAAGAAATGTTTTTCGCTATGAAGGCATAGAAAAAATAAATATTCCATACACCATCAATAAAGATACTATTCGCCTTACTTTGCATAATAAAGACAGTGATGTACACGCTCAGGATACTTTATTTTTTGTGGAAGGATATACATTAACCAATGTGGAAAATAATACACCTTTGCGCATTCATCAATATCAAGTTTTTTCGCGCCATCCCGTAAATACTGAACGCGTAACCGGTTCATTAACAATAGTGTATGGATGTCTTGTGGCAATACCCGTACCTGTGGGTTATATTGAAACTACTGTGCAAACCGTGCAGGATAGTCGTTCCATAGTGCTTGAATACAGAAGTAAACAAGGAACATCGCCGGTGCGCTTTACGGTCACGGATTTGATGGGAGAGTCAATAATGCTTACGCCATGGCTTACTGCACAGACGACATCGCAACAAATAACGGTTCCCGGTTCATTACCTGCCGGAATATATTTTATCACCGTACAAACCGTCTATTCATCAGAAAAAATAAAATGTATTGTTCAATAATGCAGAATATTTGTGCAGCAATCTGAAAGACTTTATACACCCGGACCGACACCTTTACCGCCTGCTGTTTATGATGCGGCGGCATTACCGATTATATATCATCGCAGTGCGGAGTTTACCGCCATATTTCGTGAGTTTTCTACATCATTGCAAAAGGTATTTTTAACATCTATGCCCGTGATAACATTAATGTCATCGGGCACTGGTGCGGCAGAGGCAGCAGTGATGAATTTATGCGGTGAGCACAAAAAAGGAGCAACGATTGCCAATGGTCGTTTTGGAGAACGATGGGGCACTTTGATGGAACGCTATGGTATGGACGTGTGTACATACAAAACAGAATGGGGAAAAGCGCCCGATGCCGAAGAAATTGAAGTGTTTTTGCGCAATAATCCCGACCTCGATATGATATGGCTTGTTCATTGCGAAACATCATCGGGCACGCTAACCGATATTCAAAAATTATTGCCTATTATTCGACAAAATAGCAATGCTTTGGTGTGTATTGACGGCATTACAGCCATCGGAGTTCATGAATGTCGTATGGATGAATGGGGAATTGATGTGCTTATTACCGCATCGCAAAAAGGTCTTATGTCACCGCCCGGCTTAGCATTTATTGCACTCAGCCAAAAAGCATGGGACATAGTAGAAAAATCATCACCCAAAGGTATATATTTTGATTTATGCAAAGCAAGGGAAGCATATATAAAAGGAACAACCCCGTGGACACCCGCCGTCACGCTTGTGCGTGCCACATATACCGCTTTGCAGATGATTGAACAAGAAGGATTGGAAAATGTATGGGAAAGACATGCAAAAACAGCTCAAAGATTGCGTGACTTTTTTATGAAAAACAATATTTCTCTTTTTTCTCAATCACCTTGCAATGCACTCACGGCATTGGCTATGCCGCAACAAGCACATATAATTGCCAATAAATTATTAGAACATAATATTCGTGTGGCTCGTGGACAAAAACATCTTGAAAATGATATTATTCGTGTGGCTCACATGGGATGGTTCCATGAACAAGACAGTATTGCAATAGAGCAAGCATTTTTAGAAATTATACATCATACATAAAAAGACAATAATTGGCACAAATATAAACAGTTAAAAATTAAGGTATTATAAAATCGCACTCGCATGAACTGCGCTATGGTTATTGGGAATATCACATTACTAAATGTTGTTCATTCAGTGTTCTTTTCTGTCCACTCATTCGTCGGTTGGTTTGTTGTGCGGTGGAACAGACACACTCTTTGCCAAGTTTTGGCTTGTGGTTCGGTTTGTGCGGTTTTAACTGTGTTTGCAAAATGGTTGGATTATGTGTTCATTTTTCTATAAAGTTCACTTACAAGTTTGTGCCAATCTCTAAATGTCATATTCTTATGTTTCTTCTCGTAATATTTTGATGTTTCTTCAACTGCTTGTAAAACTTTGTTTTTCTTGAGCAGTGGCTTTATTATTTGCAAAAGTTCTTTGTCTGTAATTTCAGTCAGCGTCGCGGTTTGTTTAGGTTTCGTTGTTTTAGAGACAGCGTTTTCTTCAAATAAGTCAAATACGATATCAAAAAAGTTTGTCAAATTTTCACGTTTAAAAACAATAATTTTTTCTCCGGTTGATAAATAACCGCACCTAAATTCATCATCTTTTACATCCTCCTGCAATGAAGAACGTGAATACAAAGAAACATTGCTTTTTGCGTTTAGTCTTTCTTTTACTTTTATCGGATTCCAAGCAACTACGGTATCTGTATCAACATCGTAGCCAAGGATAATAAAAGGAATGTCTGCTTTGAAAATCTTTGAAAAACGGTCGCTGTATGGTAGTTGAACTCTTGTAATATCAGGCGAATTTTTAAAATACGCTGGTGATAAATTTTTAAGAAAAACAAAGTATTTGTCTGTTCCGATTTTGATTAAGAACGGATTTCCTTCTTCATAGCTAAACTCGTCTAATTCGTTAAGCGTTTCTATGAATTTTATCTTCAAATCTTTAGCAAATAGTTTTCTCATATCTTAAATCATGGAGTTATGAAGTTTTGATTTTATTCTTGTTTTGTTTACAGTTCTTACATCAGTCAAATCACAATCAAATCTCACATTCATAATGTTTGATGGAATACTGCTAATATTAATCGTAGGAATATTAACGCTTTCATAATGCTGAATAGAATCTACGGAAAATTTATAGTCAAAGTAAATGTCAAAGGATTTTTCAAAATCTTCACCAAGAGTTGAAGCAACCATTTCATTGATACGATAAATTAAATTTTGGTCTTTTATTTTTGATTCTATTATATCAATCAAATCAAAAATGCTCGTTCCTGTTCCTGTTTCAATTGTCAAAATTGAAGAAACGATAAGTTTTGATTTAGTATTTGGAATTAGTTGCTCTAATGAGAAGTTGTGAATTCTTCTGTTTTTAGATGTACTTTTTACTTCAATTTTATCGTTTCCGTCATTGAAATCATATTTGTCAGAAGTTGAGTTGTGCCACGATTTAATTAAGTAGTCAGGATTATTTGATTGTTCGATTATCAATAATTCAGCCCAAAGTCCTTGAATTGATTTTAAAGCTGGTTTTGAAAGCTTCGTGAAAAGATTAATTAACTTTTCAATTTCAATTTTTAGGTCTTTTAAAAGTGGCTTTTCTGAGAGTTTTTTAACGAGTACAAAAACAATTTTCAAAAAATATTCCTGCAAATAATCGGAATCAGATTTTAACGAAATAATTGTGTAAATACCTTCTTCAATTTCCCCTTTTTTATTTATCAGTTGGCATTGACGATTATACTGAACGGATATAAATTCAAGATTTGTGTCTAATGATCTTGTTAACGTCATTTCATCGCATTTTATAAAAAAAACTGGCTGTCCTTTTAATGAAATCCCAAGCTTATGTGTTTTAATTGTCGGCAATGTTGCAATAGCAAAACAGTCGCCATTTCTTGGCGACTCCTTTTTTAAGTCTTGAAATATTTTAAAAATGTGCTGCATTTTATTTACCAACACCAACAAATGAATGAGCAAAATCTTCTGGATAATAAATACCCAAAGTGTAAAGTACTCTATTATGCCATTGGGCTGATAATGTTGGATGTTTTAATTTTATTTTATGAATTTGAATACAAAATGAATCTTCAAAACGAATTCCCTTATCTCCTGGGTACGTTTGTGAACCACTTGTTGAACGACCTGAAAAAATGTTGCTAATTTTCAAAACATCTTTTTCTGTATCTAAACTTCTTTCACGACCATTGACAACAGCGTAACTCATTTCAAAAATGTAAGCGTGTTTTAATTCCTGCTTGTCAGCTAAGTATCGTAAATATTGAATAGTTGAAGATTTACGTAAGGCATCAGGCATATTCATTATTTTGAAGTCTTTCAAAAACTCAATTACTTTTTCAATCTCAAGTTTTACATAACGATGATTTCTGTCGGGTGTACCGAAATTCTTAAAGTCAGTGAATGTTTGAGAAGAAAGGAAATCTGAAACAAACGAAATATTTTCTTCAATTTGTTGCAACGCGTTCATTTGTCGCCAACCGCTTAGCTTATGGGAAACTACATCGGCTGAAAGGATATTGTTTCTTGTTGGATTCATTGAAGTGTCAAGAATAAGCAACTGTTCGGCTCTTTCAAGAGTGTTAGCTTTCAACATATTCCGCATAATTTCTTCGTGCTTAACATACTCTCTATATTCAATTGTTGAATCAAGCGGAATAAATACACGACAAGAATCAAGATAATTGCGTTTGTAACCGAAAAATCTACAACGTTGTTGAATTGTATCTGCGTTAGATTTCCCAATGCTATAACGTGGCATATAAGAAACTGCTAAGCCTTCAACTGTATAACCTCTATTCAACATTTCGGCACCCACCAAAATATGAGAAGAATAATTTGCCCAATTGATTTCATTGTTCTTTTTCTGTTTTCCTGCGGTATTATTACTGATTACTAATTCAATATTTGTATCAAGTATTACCTGTAAAACTTCTTCCATAACTTCATCGAAACTTGGTGGATTTTCAAACCGCCTTACTGCTTCATCATAGTTTTTGTAAAATTCTTTCGCTAATTCAATTTTGCTTGGGTCATTATTATTTAAGTTCAAAATTTCAGACCAAATTCCGATAAGGTTTTTAATCCAACCATAGAATTTTTTACTTGCATCTTGTTCTCTATCGGCGTGAATCATCATAGAAAGAAATTTTTCTTTCTGCTGAATGTTAACAGTTATTGCAACCCCCATTAAAAACAACTGCAAAGCATCAATCAAACTTTGTGGACTATCTGATAGTTGATTATGCTTATGATGATAAACTTCATTATCTGGAATGGTAATTATTAAGTCGGTGTTATCTTCAAAAAATGTTTTTCCGCCTGTGTAAGCTTTTCCCGGTGTCAGCACAACGTGAAATTTAGGCGAAAGCAAATCCATAATGTTTATGAGCAACGGTGCTTGTGGTGTAGCTGTGTACTGAATGTATGAATGATTAGAAAGAGATGCTCTCAAATCCAAGATACTTGAGTAAGTAGAACTAAATTCATCATCTTCCCAGTCTTCGGATTTGCTATTTTTTCTTGGGCGTGCCCCTACGGGTCGGGCTATTCGCTACAAGTCCTCACTCGTTCCTCGTTGCGGGCTTTTCGCTACTATCTCGCACGCAATTAGTAGCCAATAAGAACTATTCCTTTTAATGGCAACTGTAATCTTCCGCTAATGTAAAGTGTTTCTAAAAACTGAAATATGGATTTGAAGTCATCACTATTATGATAATGATTTCTTACGGCAATAACCAAGTACTCAGCATTAGGCATCATACAAGCCTGAAAAATATCTTTCAAAAATTGGTTGTTTCTAAAACCTCGTCCTGCTTCAACTTCAATAACAATTTTACCATCTGCACTTACAGCATCTGCATCAAAAAATTTATCAATTCTGTTATTTATGCTGAAAAGAACAGGTACTTTTATCTTGTCAATACTTGCTTTACTTTTCTCAACCTTGAAATTTATTGCTTCTAAATCATCTGCAATTACTCTTAAAACCCCATCGCTACTTAAATTATTGTCAGGCGATTTTATTTCTTCATAATGTTTTTCAAAACAAGAAATCACAGCACGGATTTCATCGGTAATTCCAAATGAACGTGGAAAAAGTTGATATACTAATTGATATTCCATATTTCTATGCTGCTAAATTATATTTTATTGGCGAAGGTTTTTGCGTTAGGGATTGCAGTGGAAATCCTTTTTGTGAGGAACGAACAAAAAGATTGGAACGGAAAGCCCGACCCAATAGGGGAACGCCCAAATTATTATTTCCAAGAGCTTTAAATGCTTTTGCAATTGTTGGAGGCAATTCGGTTAATTCTTCCATACATTGAAGCCTTGCAGCTTCTTTTCTTGTCATATATCTTCCAAGCCAAGGGAAAATTGGAATTTGTGTTGTTGTCAAAACCAATGCTGGAGAATAAGTAGGCATTTTAACTCGTATTCCTGATGGTCTGAACTGTACAATTTTGTCATTGATTGTTAAAGGAACTTCGCCACAATTCCATTCAAATTTTTGGTGACTGTTTTCAAACTCTTGAATTTTTGGAATCCAATCTTTCAACCAACTTTTATGCTTTTTGTAAAATTCTCTGTTTGCTCTTATGTAATATTTTTTCCAATCTGGAAATTCTTTTTCATCGCCTTTTACTCCGTCTTGTGCGTATATAGGCAAACATTGAAGCATATCATCCAGCGAATTACCTTTTACTTTCTTGCCAAAAGCCCCTTTTTTTCCTTCTAATTCAGCTTTTCGTAACTTGATTGGAGCTTTATCTTCAAAAGGATAATCTGCACCAAATTCCATTGCCCAGATTGGAAAACGTGGAACTTCTGAGGGTTGCAAATGGTCTAAAAATTCTTGCCAAACTTCTAAATGATTTTTCGTGTCTTGACGCAAAGTCATAAAGTCTGTGTCGTCTTCAATGATGATGTCGTGAATACTTACATTTTCATTTACTTGTTTTTCGGGAAACTGAAAATCTTTTAAACCACCTTTCTTTTTTAGTCGTCCGACAATGTAAATTCTTGAACGATGTTGCGGTATGCCGAAATGATGTGGTGACAAAATTTCTTCACGAACATCATAGAGTTTAGAAAGTTCTTTATGAATTACTTTCCAAGTATTGCCATCATCGTGTCCTTTCAAGTTGGGTACATTTTCCAAAAACACAAACTCGGGTTCGTGTGCGTATAGAATTTCCATTATACGGTAAAACAAGTTTCCGTTTCTTGGGTCGTCAAGCCCCAAACGGGCACCTGCTTGTGAAAATGGCTGACAAGGAAAACCTGCACATAAAATGTCGTGTGATGGAATAGAATTTATATCAACTTGATTTATATCACCTTGAATATTCGTCTTATGGTTTTTTTCGTAAAGGTCCCTTAGTGCTTGATTGAGTTCACTCGCAAAAACACATTTGTGTCCTAAGTCTGACAAGGCAAGATGAAAGCCTCCAAGTCCTGCGAATAAGTCAATAAAGTTCAATTTTCTCATACCAATTTGATAATGAACTTGTCTATAGAAAGTCGGGAAGTTGAATGTTTGTATATTTGCAAAAACAACAACTTACACTTACAAAATAACTCCCCGATATGAACTTGACAAAAATACAAAAAAACAAGTTAGTAGCAATCTGTGAAGAGATTCTTAAAGAACTTGTCTAAACAGTTACACACAAACTCATTCTTAGGTAAGTGATTTTTTTTGTAATACTTTATCTAAAAGCGTGAACGTTTCAACAACTTTTTGAGTATGAACAATTCGATAAAGGTATCTTGAACTATTAAGTTTGCAACCTCGTGATTTTACGTAACAAAGTACGGTTTGAAGCACGATAAGTAACTTTTGTAATTGACGTACTTTGAGATTCTTCCACAAAAACCATCAAATTATATAAACTGTTATTCCGTAAAGACATAAGGTGTTGTCATGTTACTTACATACTGTATAGACAATAACAATGTCATATTGCAAAAAATTTACCATTTTTAGTCCCAGATTTCATCTTCAAATACGGTATCAATAAGCAATCTATCGTCTCCGTTTTTATGCATTTCTGCAAAGGACTCTTCCCAATTTTTTCGTGGCTCGGCTTTATTAATGGTTTCCACCACTTCTAAGCTTTGAAAGGGCAGCACAATGCGATCAACGGTGGTGTTTTTGCCTTTCCGGTAAATGCCCAAAGAGAGTTCTTGTTCTTTATTTTTATCGTTCATGTTATTTTAACTTCTTAATTGCTCTGCTTTGGAGCAGAGATTTCATTTGTGTAATTGCAATACTGTTAAGTTGTTTTAACCTTTCGCTTTGCTGTACTCCTTGATGAATTAATAGTGCATTTATACTTTCCATATTGCTCAGCACAACTAATTGTTCAATATTGGCAGCATCACGAATATTTCCTTCTGCTTTTGGGTTTGCATCTCTCCACTGTTTGGCTGTCATTCCAAATAATGCCATGTTCAACATATCGGCTTCATCGGCATACACAAAGTTTATTTTATCTTTTGAAAGTGTTGTCGGAATTAGATTTTCTTTGATGGCATCAGTATGAATATGGTAGTTTACTTTGGCTAGAGTTCTTTGAAGATTCCAATTTAATTTGAGGCGGTCGCTTTCATCAGTTTTAAGACGTTGAAATTCTTTTATGATAAATAGCTTAAACTCAATGGAAATCCATGAAGCAAATTCAAAAGCAATATTCATGTGGGCAAAAGTGCCACCATACCTGCCGGCTTTAGAGGTAATGCCAATGGCATTGGTGGTTTCAATCCATCTTTTAGGTGTCATTACAAAGCTGTTCAGCCCTGCTTGTTTTCTAAACCCCTCGAATTCGAGGTGTTTAAAATGTGGATTATACATAGTGTGGCTCGGCTTTTTCACACTGAAGCACATCACCCATATTCACGCAAAACGTAATTCATTCCCTCAAAACTACAAAATTTTGTCTGTCCACCCAAACACAATTCTTCATGTTATCATCCCAATACGACTTATAGTTCTCAACAATCACCGAAGAGTTGGGGAAGAGTGAGGGCTGTTAGTTTTCATGATTTTCAGTTGCAATCAGTTCAAAAATAAGTTCAGTCAATGTTGTAATATCACTCTCAATTGTCCCTTTCATATATCGTTCATAAACACTTTTGTTATTTGGAGGGTTAAGATTTAAGGTCAAACTTTTGTCCAAAGCTAACAGTCTTAAAAACTCTCTTTGTGTTCGTCCATTTCCTTCTCTGAATGGGTGTACATAATTGACATTATCTAAAATTTCTGCCAAAAGTTCGGCTAACTTTCGCTTATTGTCTTTCGGGATTTTCTTGAACTCGGCAATTAATTGGTCAATGTATCTGAAAGCGTTGTCAAAATGTGAAGTAGGAAAAAACTGTTTGCCGTCTTTGCTTATTTCAACAATCCGTTTTTTCCCTGCCCAAACGTAAATGTCTTGGAATAAGTGCCTATGAATTTCAAAAAGACTGTCAATTCCTGTGATTTTTATAGGGCTTTCGTAAAGTTCTTTCAGTCGTTTCGTTACGGCTGCACTCTCAACAAAGAGTAATACATCGGGGTCAGAAATATCTTCTAAATTTCTTAAAATTCCTTACTTGGGATCAGCGTAGGTATAGTCGGTGTCTATGTATCTGTAAGAATTAGACATAGGATTTTTGCTTAGCCAATACAACAAGTTCCGTTAGTGATATTGTACCTGTCACATAGTCTCTTATTATTTCAATACCTTTCGGAGTCGGTTTAAAACCTTCAAACATATTACTCCCCAAAGCATTTGCAGTGTTTTCTAAGGTTCTCAAATCCGAAAATTCAACTCCCATTATTGTCAGATTATTTCTGTCTATTTCAATTGTATTGAACATATTTAAGTATTAAACTATTTTAAACTATATTATTTAGGTTACATTGCATGATTCCTGCATGTTTTACAATGCGCTATATAGGGCTATGGATTGTACAGTTACTGAAAACAAACGTAGTCTGTCTATGAAGTACTTTTGTAAATTTGTAAGGTACCCCTCCCATATTCACGCAAAGCACCTTTCATTTCCTCAAAACTACAAAATTTTGTCTGTCCATCCAAACACAATTCTTCGCGCTAGTATCCCAATACGACTTATAGTTCTCAACAATCACCGATAAGTGGGGAAGAGTTACATGTGTTATAGCCAGTGATTATTGTCCCACTAATCTTGGTTTAGCATTTAATTTTGAGTCTATATACTCCCTTAATTCTTCATAAGTCATATCCTTAGTTTCAACATTAATGTTGTCTCGAATTTCTCGCATCATTTTTACTGCATCAAATTCTTTCACTTTTTTTGTTTTGTTATTCGGTTCCATATTCGACTAAATCTTTTGGGTTACGTATTTCTAAAAGTTTATATCCACTTTTCAAGTTTACAGAATTATATCCCTTTATTCTTGTAAAATTCACAATATGTTTAAAGTTCCAACTTGCTAAAACATCAACATTATTTATCGTTGCCATTGCTATATGATAACAATCTTCAATGCTAGTCTGTCCGACTACTTTTTCATTTACGTACAATTGTCCAAGTTCTTGAGCTTCCTTTGTCAAATTTACTCGTTCAAATGAATCGTTAGAAAAGTTATAAAGTAAATTTTTCACTTTATCAGGTGCTTGTTCTAATTCTATTTCCATTAGATCAGATATAACAAAAATGACTTCCTTTTTTTCTAATCGCTCAAATAGTAGTTTTGTTTCAAACTCAAATTCAACGTCAAAATATCCGCCAACAATTGAAGTGTCAATATAAATTCGGTCTTTTTTCATTATATAAATTATTGTTCAAATAATTTTTTTTTTCGATGTGCTAATCAATCATTGGCTAAACCCGGAAGTGGATTCCATCAATTACTAAATCCAAACGTAGTCTGTCTATGAACTACTTTTGTAAATTTGTAAGGTTATCCCTCTCATATTCACGCAAAACGTAATTCATTCCCTCAAAACTACAAAACTTTGATAGAAAGGCAAATATTCAATTGCTTCTATCTGTCTGCTTTTCCCAAACTGCTGTTGGGTGCAGTGTTTCTTTTGTCTTCCAGTATTGTTTTAATTGTTCTAATGATAAATATTCAATCTCAAGATTTATCCCGTCTCGTATTTGACGTAATTCATCAACAAACGATTTTTCATTGATTTCTTTTTTCTTACTCATATTCTAAAATTTCTCTTGGAGTTCTGATTTCTAAAATTTTATGTCCGAATTTGTAGTTCACTGAGTTATAACCACGAATTCGATTAATGTTGACTATATGTTTAAAGTTCCAACTCACTAAAATGTCAGCATTGTTAAGTGTCGCAATTGCAATATGAGTGCAGTCAGCTCTACTTGTTTTTCCAACCACATTTTCTGATAGATATTGTTCTGCAAGTTCGGTAGCCTCATCTGTAATATCAACTCTGATGATATTGTTTTCCGGAATTAGTTCTGCTATCTTTTTAACTTGTTCCGGGGCTGAAAACAATTCGATATCTATCAGTTTAGAAAAAATAATTTTATACTCGCCCTTAATAATTTTCTCAAATAGAATCTTAGTCCACAACTCAAATTCTGTGTCGTAGTAGCCGCCAAAAACGGAAGTATCAAGATAAATTCTGTTCATAGGTCGAAAGAAGTATATAAATCCCTGTTTGCGGCGTGTATCTATTGATGATATCCACCTCCCAGTGAACCGCCGAATGGCGGCACATCTCTAGTGTTCACCCAAAGCGCCTTTCATTTCCTCAAAACTACAAAATTTTGATAGAAGAACAAAGCTTGATTTAATCACCGCAGAGGGCTTGAAGCAAAGTCGCTGTGACGACTGTACCGATTTTCAGTCCACGTATGTTTCTTTGATGATCCGTTTCACTTGTTCAATGGTTTTATCTTCTAAGTGCCCAATCATTTTAGTGATGCGACTCTTGTCTATGGTGCGTATTTGATCTATTACTACCCAATTAGTCTGTCCGTCTAACTCAATGCTTATTCTTGTTGGATAGTTTTTTGATTGCGACGTTATCGGACAAATTACTACAATAGACAAGTGCTTATTCATTTCATTAGGTGAAACAATGAGACAAGGTCTTTTCTTCTTGATTTCACTTCCTATGGTCGGGTCTAAATTGACAATAACAATGTCATATTGCAAAAAACTTACCATTTTTAGTCCCAGTTTTCATCTTCAAATACGGTATCAATAAGCAATCTATCGTCTCCGTTTTTATGCATTTCTGCAAAGGACTCTTCCCAATTTTTTCGTGGTTCGGCAACAGGTCTTAGCAGAATATAATCATTCTCTAAAACAAGCTCCAGCTTGTCGGTGATTTGGTATTTATCCAAAAGTTCTTTGCTTAAACTAATTCCTTTTGAGTTACCTACTTGTATGAGTGAAACTTGCATAGTCATCAGAATTTTACGTTTGTGTAATGATAATGTGTTTAGGCTTCGATTATTTTCAATTTCTTTTTCTTGTCATCATAGGGACACCAAACCCGTGTGTTTGTTGTACACCCTATTCCCTCAAAACTACAAAACTTTGTCTATTCACCCAAACACAGTTCTTCATGTTAGTATCCCAATACCACTTATAGTTCTAAACAATCACCGAAGAGTTGGGAAAGTGTGAGGGCTGTTAGCTGCCGATTTTTCGTAATTCATCGTTTTTAATTAATAAAATTCTACCTGTTCCAATTACTTTGTCACATTCTAAAAATTCAAAATTACTTCCTTCTCTCAATTTTCCATTCAAATGCTCTTTAGTCGCCAACTTAATTAAAGCATTTATATTGTCACCCGGAAAAGCCATTTTATTGTCTATAAATGTTTGTTGTCCTGAAGTTTGTATTTCCGTAAAGCTGAATTTAAATTGAGGTCTAAAGCCACTTAAAGCAAAATTTGTCCTTCCTCCGTCTTCTGATTTCTTAAAATAAAGTTGGGCAACAAAGTCACAGTCGTTCTCTTCACATTCAAGTCTATTAGCACAAAAAATTTCATACGCTTTGCCTTCAATTTCGCCACATTCGGAAATTAATTTACCATCTTCTCCTATTATTGTAAAGGCCTCTTGTCTTTCACCAATAGAGGCAGATCCGTCAAGCCCTAGTAAAACTCTATAAAATGTGTTAGTCAATAGTACTGAAATAATATGTTTTAGTTTCTCAGTTTGTTCTTCGTCTAAGTTTAGGTCTTGAATTTTAGTTGAAACATAACTCCGTAAGTCGTGCCCGAAGTCAAACGAACTTTCAATAATTCGTTTTCTTTCTTTATAAAAATTATTTACAAATTCTTCTGTTGTCATAGTTTGTTGTGTCGTCTTTTAAACTTGCGGCTAACTCTCACATTCATGCGAAACATCATTCATTCCCTCAAAACTACAAAACTTTGTCTGTTCATGCAAACATGAGCAAAGGAAATGTCTCTATGCCGGAGTAAGAACAGTGCTTTAGTGATTCACTGATCTGCTTTTGCAATTCATTTTGTTATCATATTCCTGAGTCCATAAGCTCGTGCCGATGCGTCGCTATCTATGCAAAAAAAAAGCCCTCTTGTATAAACAAAAGGGCTGAGAATAATGCAATGCAGAATATTATTTTTTCACTACATCAAGAATAATTTCACTGATGTCACGCACGCGCACGCTGTCTATTTTTTCTGCTGCTTTCACGCCATCGGTAATCATGGTGGTGCAAAATGGACAATTCACGGCAATAGTATCTGCACCCGTTGCCAATAATTCATTGGTTCTATTGACATTAACTCGCTCACCGATATGCTCTTCCATAAACATTCTTGCCCCACCGGCACCGCAACAAAAACCCCGACTTTCGGAGCGTTCTACCTCAAGAATTTCTAAGCCGGGAATATTGGTTAATGTCGCTCTCGGTGCTTCATATTCATCATTATATCTGCCCAGATAACATGAATCATGATAAGCAATCGCTTCTTTGGAAACACCGGAATTTTTATCAATGTGCAAACGTCCCGAAGAAACTAATGAGCGAATATACTGCGAATGATGTGACACTTCATAATTACCGCCAAATTGCGGATAATCATTTTTTAATGTATTAAAACAATGTGGACATGTGGTCACAATATTTTTGACATTATACATATTCAATGTTTCTACATTCATTTTTGTTAGCATATCGGCAAGATATTCATTACCCGATCGGCGCGCGGGGTCGCCGGTGCAACGTTCTTCGGTGCCAAGAATACGGAAATTAATTCCGGCAAGAGTCATTAATTCAGCAAAGGCAAGAGTAATTTTTTTTGCTCTGTCATCAAAGCTGCCTGCACATCCAACCCAGAATAATACTTCCATGTCAGCATCTTCGGCGGCGGTTTTTATGCCCGTACCTTCAGCCCATGCCGCGCGGTCGCTTTCGGAAAATCCGCCCCATGGCACGCTATTATTTTCCATATTACCATAAATATCCGGTAAAATTGCGGACTCTTCATTAAATGCCGATTCCATCATGACCATCGAACGGCGCATACCGACAATGGCTGGCACATGTTCAATATTGACAGGACATTCTTGCATACATGCACCGCAGGTTGTACATTGCCATAAGGCATCGGGATTGACATAATCGCCGATTAATTTTTTATTCCATATACTTTGTTCTTGCTCATTTAAGACTTCGGTAAATATTTCTTGTTCCAATTCTGTGTATTCGGCAGTGCTGATACCCGTTAAAATATGTTCGGCTGCTTGTTTCCGCTCTTGGCGTGAGGCATTGAGCGCATAATCGGCAATTTTGGATTGTAAAGGACCTTTTTCCATTGTGCGATGATGAATTTGCACAATAATTTCGCGCGGGTCAAGTACTTTACCTGTTGTATTGGCAGGACATACGCTGGTGCATCGTCCGCAATGCGTACAGGTATAACCGTCAAGAATAGTTTTCCATGAAAAATCCTCAATATCATTGATACCAAAGCGCGTGATATTGTCTTGCTCAAAATCAATTTTCTCCAATACATTGGGATAAGTAATTTTAGAGAAAAACACATTCGGAATGGAAGTCAAAACATGCAAGTGCTTCGAATAGGGCAAATAATTGGTAAATCCCAAAATTAATATGATATGAATCCACCAACATGCTTCAAAGATAAAATGCAATGTTCCATAAGAAAAGCCTGAGAAGAGTGTTTGAGCAATAAATGAAGAAACCGGACGGACAGCCCATGAAAAATCGGCATCCATTGCCACTCGTGCAGAATTTTGGAATAATAATGATGTGACAATAGAAAAAATGGTCAGTAAAATCATTGCGGCTTCCACTTTTTCGGCTTCCACTTGCAAACGCTTAATTTTAGAAACATAACGTCGCCATAGTGACATCATAGTTCCGGCAATAATCATCAAGCAAAATATATCAATGAGAATTGACATCACGGAATATATCGGTCCTAAAAAGTTAAGTCCTAAAGCGGGGTGAATACCTTCCAACACAGATTCTGTGGCGGCTGCTAACAGGATAAGAAATCCCCAGAAAATACCGGCATGAATAGGACCCGCGACTTTATCGCGAAGAATTTTTGTTTGTGCAAAACCGACAAGTAATGTTTGTTTTATACGAGCCGGAATATTATCCCATCGTATTTCCGGTTTGGCAAAACTCAAGTATTGTAAAAGGCGTGCAGCACTTCGCGCAAAAACACCTCCGGCAATTGCCATGAGCATAAGAAATAAGTAATTTTTTACTTCCATACTATTATCACCTTTGAATAAATAATGTCTATTAATGAGGCCACATTTCTGCGCACAGTGTTTCTAATGCAGTGCGGAAATGATAAATATCGGTAAAGGAATTATACAGTGGTGCGGGTGCAATACGAATAATATTGGGTTCGCGCCAATCACCGATAATGCCTATATCCGTTAATTTTTTATGTAATTCTTTTCCTCTTTCAGAAAAAGCGAGAGATAATTGCGCACCGCGCTGCTCTTTTTCTTTGGGTGTGAGCACAGTGAGCGGAATTGCGGGATTATTGTCGAGCATATCGTTAATGTGAAATTCAAGAAAAGCCGTCAATTGATCTCGTTTTGCACATAGCGTATCAAAACCTGCTTCTTGAAATATATCGAGCGATGCTTTGAGTGCAGCCATTTGAAACACTTGAGCATTCGATAATTGCCAGCCATCAGCCCCTTGTGAAGGTTTAAATCCTTTCTTCATTTGGAAACGTGTGGATTCTTCATAGCCCCACCAGCCCCCGAAACGAGGTACATCGGGCGATGAGCCGTGACGTTCATGAACAAAAACCCCGCCTATGCCACCGGGACCAGAGTTCAGATATTTGTAGGAACACCAAGCAGCAAAATCCACATCCCAATCATGCAAAGCCAATTCCACATTGCCAATGGCATGAGCCAAATCGAAACCTGCTTTTGCACCAATGCTATGCGCGGCTTCGGTGATAGCTTTCATGTCAAAACGTTGCCCCGTCTGATACTGCACACCACTGAAAAGCACCAAAGCCACCGATGAGCCATGCTCTTCGATAGTGCGAACAATGTCTTCTGTGCGGAGGGTTGTTTCACCTTCGCGGGGTGCAATTTCGATAAGTGCCGTTTCGGGGTTGTAACCATGGAACGCTATTTGTGTCTCTACGGTATAATAGTCGGATGGAAAAGCTCCGGCTTCGATGATAATTTTGAAGCGTTCTTGTGTTGGACGATAAAACGATACCATCATCAAGTGGAGATTCACGGTCAGTGTGTTCATACAGACAACTTCGGAGGGTAGCCCGCCTGTGAGCATGGCAAGAGGTTCCCGAAGCAAGGTATGATAACTGAACCAAGGATTACGTGCCATGAAGTGACCTTCAACGCCGTATTTGTGCCAATCTTCAAGCTCATGAAGTAAGGCATATTGAACGGTTTTTGGCATTAACCCCAAAGAATTACCACAAAAGTAAAAAATGGTATTGTCTTGAAAACACGGAAAATGGAAGCGTCCGCGAAAATGATGAAGCTCGTCGGCATTGTCAAGCCGGCACGCAAAATCAAGAGAATTAGTATATTCGTTCATAAAAACAATAGCGGTTTAGAATCGTTGTACTCGCAAATCAGAGTGCAAATTAGGAAGAAAACAATAAACATCTGTGGGTAAGCAGTGCTTTTTCACAGTTCAATGGCAGTAGTAAATCTGTTTCTAAGGAATATTCATCAGGTGAAATCACATTCATTATATCTGCGTTTTTCGGTATCGTCATTATGGATAATGGCGGCGGGTATGTTGTTGTTCCGCTCATGCGGTTCGGCTCCGTCACAATCGAAGGAAGCAACTCCACCACCACCACGCACGGGCATCGCTTTGTATCTGCCGGAATATTGGTACTCTTCAAACCATGCGGTTTTTGCTCCGATAATGCAACCGCTTTTGCAAAAAGGCATGGACACTGCATTTTTAGTGCGCCTTATGACTGATAGCCGAGTGCAGTTCAAAGAGTCGCTTGTCAAAATTAATGTGACAGGTTATAGAAAACCTACGGATTATACACAACATCATGATGCATATTCGGTGAATAAAGGTATCTCTTTTATGGAACAACATTCCCGTGACCTTGATAGTGCAGCAGCCAAATATAATGTACCCAAACAAGCCATTACGTCCATTTTATGGATAGAAACAAAATTCGGAAAAATTACAGGCAATCATTCCATTGCAAGTGTGTTCTTATCGGTTGCCTTAGCCAATCGTCCTGAAAATATTGAAAAAAATAAAAATGTCGTTCGCCAAGAATTATCAGAAAAAAAAGATACGACAGGGCTGTATGAATTAGAGAAAAAAATAGAACAAAGAGCAAATAAAAAATCCGCATGGGCAATAGATCAATTAATGGCTCTCGATTCCATGCGTTCGCGCTATCATGCCGATGTTCTCGATATAAAAGGATCATTCGCCGGTGCCTTCGGTTTATCGCAATTTTTGCCGTCAAGTTATCGTTCATGGGCAGTGGACGGTGACGGCGATGGAAAAATCAATTTATTCGATGAGCAAGACGCTATTTTCAGTGTGGCAAATTATTTATCGGTTAATGGATGGCGCAAGGATAGAGAATCACATGAAAAAGCTGTGTTCCATTACAATAATAGCAAAGATTATGTTAGCGCTGTGCTGACTTTAGCCGAAAAATTAGGCATGGATAAGTAGTGTAAATATATGCACTATCATTGATTTTATTCCATACATCAATCTTTTCATATAATTATACGCATTTTCACACTATGCAAAAATTATCTTCATTGTCCGATTTAGCTTCATTATTACCGGAATCGGACAGAAAACAAGAACAACAGTCCGTCAAAAAGGGTTATGATGGCAAACCGCAAAAATTAAAAGTAGTTCATGACAGTAAAGGACGAAAAGGAAAAACAGTTACTCTTATTACGGGATTTCAGTCCACACCCGCAGAATTAGACGATATTGCTCGTAAACTTAAATCGCAATGTGGTGCCGGAGGCGGTGTATTGGATAATTCCATTGAAATACAAGGGGAGCATAGCGAAAAAGTAAAAAAAATTCTTACGGGAATGGGTTTTACTCTTGCAAAATAATAATTTTTTGAACGTAGATATACAGATATGTCGCATCATCATTCCCATCATAATCATACTCATGACCATTCCGACCATCATCATTCCCATATTGATCATATAGGTAAAGACAGACGTTCTTTGCTTATTGCCATGATTACCACAGCAAGTATAATGGTGGTGCAACTTATAGGCAGTTATATAGCAAATAGTATTGCCTTGCGTGCCGATGCGGGGCACATGCTTACGGATGTCGGAGCTTTATTGGTGGCATATCTGGCTTTGCGTTTATATGAAGCATCCAAAAACGATAAAAAAAAATTACAGCGATTTACTTTTGGATTTAAACGTGTTGAAATAATCGCGGCACTTGTGAATGGTGTGGTATTATTGTCGGTATGCGTATTGGTGATAAAAGAAGCGGTAGAAAGACTTTTAGGTCATTCGGAGCATGTGCATGGTGACACGATGTTAGCCGTTGCCGGATTTGGTTTTATTGCTAATGGAATAAGTGCCATAGTGCTTTATAAATCGCATCATCTCAGCACGCGCAGTGCATATTTACATGTGATGTCGGATTTATTGTCATCATTGGCAGTGATAATTGGTGGCATTATTATGCACTTTACCCATATTGAATGGATTGACCCTGTTTTATCCTTATTAATTATTGTGTTTATTGTGCGGAATGGATATAAATTAGTGCGTTCGGCTGCGCGGATTCTTATGGATGTCGCGCCCAAAGGAGCAGACCGCACCGTGATAGAAAATGCAATTTTATCTGTAGAGGGTGTCAAAAGTGTTCATGATATTCATGTATGGCAAATAGACACAGACAATAATGCTGTCAGTGCCCATATTGTCAGTGATGGACAGCGCTCTCATGAAGAAATATTGGGCGATGTGCGATTTAAAATAGAAAATGATTATTCATTATCACATTCCACATTTCAAATAGAGTCTGACAGCTTTGCTCAAAATCACCATTGTAATGGTTGTGAGAGTACCAAAAAATAATGTTATCATCAGATGAAGAAATTTATGAGATTGCAATTGTTGGAATCATCATTTTTATACATCAAGAATTTGTATTGAGTGATGTCCTTTGTTTCAGGATTGACTAAGGAAGTATGCTGTACAATTTTTAACAACTGTAGTGTTAAGATTCTTTCTTTGATGCTAATTGATTCCAAATAACATTTGGTAAAACTGGCTTCAGTAATTGTCCTATATACGTAGTAGGGAACTTTTCTTTTATTCCAAATTCTTCCGGCTCGGTATCGGGACAAATATATGTCCCAAATACAATATCCATGAGTGGTGAAATGTTGGCATAATTACCTCTATCTCTTTCTCTGTCATGATGCCAATGATGCAAGTCAGGTGAACCGATAATTTTTTTTACTATACCGATATTGAGTCTTACATTTGAATGAATATAAATTGCCCAAATTCCGCGAAAGGCAACTAACACAGCTAAAGCATCTAAATTAAACCCTAAAATGAGAGCCGGTAAATTGATAATACCAACGGTATAGAGAGAATCAATGGGGTGCTCTCGATGTGCTGCAAGCCAATCAAGTGTTTCTGCTGAATGATGAATTTTGTGAAATCGCCAAAGGACATCGTATTTATGTTGAAATCTGTGAGCCCAATAAATAAGGAAATCACTGATAAGAATAATTTCTAATCCTTGTAACCACAAGGGCTGTTGTGTGATGACAGTACGTAATGTAAAAGAAATGTTAGCATCAAACCACAAACCTGCATAATTTAATATATTAAGCACCAAAGTATTCCATAGAAGATATTGTCCTAAAAAGAAGCATACATCAAGAAACCACTGTTGTCTAAATATTTTTTGATTTGGCTTGGCGGGAAACGCTTTCTCCATTGGAATAAAAACCAATGATAAAAAAAGTAAACTTACTCCTGTTGCCAAAAGAATATTTAAGAAGCTCATGATACTATTTCTTCTTTTGTTTCTTTGATGAAGGACTTAAAGTATCAGAACTGACTTTTATGGTCTTAGCATTTCCGGGGGAAGTATCTCTGTTGATTATACGTTTTAATACATCGAATACATTGGATGAATCTTTGTATAGTACATTTATCTCAACTGATCCTACAAACGACTTTGATGATGACAGCATAGTTCTGTTCCCACCGGTGCTTTTTTGAGCGACGGAGTCCTTAGTCAGGGTCGTTGGAGTTCCTCCATTGGGACTTGTTAAACTATTCTCATGGTCAATATAATTATACTCATCAAACGAACCATTTCGATAAAGAAGGAAAATACTGAGCAAAACCGTGAAGTTTAGCAATGCAAGTGCTCGGAATAGTTTAGTCTTTGTCATACTTAAAGGTGTATAATAGTCAGATATTCTATCTTGGATGAATATAAATCATTCTATATTCCCCCAAAACTACAAAACTTTGGCAAGACAGACAAAACTTTATCCCTCGTAGCAATAGTGTTCTCAACTTAAGTGTACTTGTCGGGTTTGATTAAATTGTTCGTGCTTCATCTCTCAACCTGTTTTTGCTCTGCTCAATCTAAGTTCAAAGCCCGAGAGTGTGAGGATTATCAGTATTTCGCCAACAAAGTACAAATATCCATAGAGTGTGATTGTGTTCATATTATTGAAAACGTGATACATTGTAAACAAACAGTAACCTATATTTAACAATGCAATTATAAGTAAGTACGATTTCCATTTTGGCGTATTGCTAAGGTAAACAGTGATTGAATAGAGTGAGTAAGCTATTGCAATAGTAATGAATATGGTCAATATACTTTGAGGCATTCCAAAGACTTCTTTGAAGAGGTAGGGAACTAGTAAAGAAATAGCTGAAACAAAAGCACCAATTGCATCAACAAGAAATATTGTACGTCCTTTTATCAGGGAAATATTCATAATGTATTTTTTCCTTCTTTTATGGTTCAATCACAATATCGTCTGAACCAATGAAAAATGTATAGTAAGAGTGATGAGATGAACAATAATATTCACTCAAACAGTAACGAGCATGGTGAGAAAAAATTATTCACGCATACTTTTTATGTCTTTTCCCTTTAGATGTTTGTCATACTTCAAGACGAGGCCATTTCCATGCATAATAAAGAATGAGACAAAGAAGAGCAATCTCTATGGCAGCACCAATGATCATGTGAATCCATGCCACACCTGCCAAATTAAACAATAGTAAGGGTATATTAATTGCGGCACTCATGATATTTGCCGGGCGATTTATTGTAGCAGGCAGAGCAATGGAAAGGAAAATCATCAGCGCAGGAATTGCAACCATGGCGAGTGCTGCCAAAAGAAAAAGTTGCGTAATATCAAATACAAATACCTTACCCGCTATTATATCTTTCAGTGAATCGGGCATATATAAATGGAAATAATCCAGATAGATGATAAGAAACATTAAACTTGTCCACAGCGCAGCAAGTTTCAATTTCACATTAACTGTGATGTCTTCCGGTACAGTATGTGCATTCATAGAATATCAATTAAAAATTAAATCCGACATTAAGTCCCGGTTCGGGGAAAATAAATTTAGACCATTTATCATCCAACTGTTTAAACCCGTCAGGTAATTGTGTGTGATAAGCACGGTGGGTAACACATATTGATGGTTGAAAGAAAAATGTATCATTAAACAGTTTGATATGATAGCCAATACGATATGAATTGAAGATTTGGAAGCCATCATCAATTTTTTTACCATTATCATTCACAAAAACTTGCCATGTTGGCATAATATCAAGTTGGGCATAGAAACCCTCCCATACGAATCGTTGATAAGATAGTGTTGCACCATATTCACGAATATAGCCGGGGAATCTTTCTTCGGGCTTTTTATAGGCATCGTTTAAAAATGGATGAATGCCATTGGGCCAAGCATATTTCCACGTCTTTGGCGAAACTCTCACAATGTCTTTTCCCGTAATCCTATACCCAATATCAAGTTGAAAAAAATCAGGTGGATTGGTGTCTTCCAATACATTACCAAACAAAACAAATAAAGAAGTCCCAATGAACCACCGTTTATATGTGGTGTCTGATTCATCATATTGAGCTTTGAGTTGGAACGTACTTGCCATTATTATGACAGAAACAAGGAAGAATAATTTCTTTTGCATATCTATACTCTATGTGTGAAACGATAGTGCAAAATTAGAGAGGGGAGATGCAATAATTCGTTCACTTAAGTTAAGAAATGCATTTCACCTCTTTTTTTCAAAAATCCTTGCTCTTTGTCTGCTTAATGATTGAGATTTGATAGCAGCATAGCTCGGACTTTTGTGTTATGGAAGTATTTTCTGTAGATTTTATACCGTATTTGTCTCAGATGGAGCTTTATTATTCCTTCAGATTTTTGTTTGACCAAAACGAATATTAAAAATTAAACCCAAAATCAAATCCGGGTTGGATAAAGTAATCGGGCCATTGCTTTTCTACAGATTTAAACGATTCCGGAATATTTGTTCGTAGGGGCCAATAACTTATGCCAATAGCCGGCTCAAAAAAGAAAAGATTATTAAAAAAAGTGAAGTGGTACCCCACATAGAAGTCGAGATATAATGTATATCCGTTTCCAATTGTTTTATTATTCTCATCCATATATTTTTCAAAGGCATTCAAAGCATACACAGAAGTATAAACTCCTTCCCACCAAAATCGCTGATACCCTAATGTAGGTGCAAGTATGCGTGCATGTCCCGGGTAGATGTCTTCTGTTCCATCGAAGATTTTTTCCCACGGCGTACCTAAGGGCCAATCATACACCGATCTTTTGAACCTAAAATGAATAATATCTTTAGGTGTTATTCTATATCCAAAATTTACTTGGACATACTCAGGGTTGCGCTTTTCAACAAAATTTCCCAAAAGATAGAGGGTGCTCCCAACATACCACCGTTTATATGTGGTGTCTGATTCATCATATTGAGCTTTGAGTTGAAGCATATTTGTCATTATAATGACAAATACAATACCTACAATCTTCTTGTGCATTTCTTTACTTTCTAAGTGAAACGATAGTGCAAAATTAGAGAGGGGAGATGCAATAATTCGTTCACTTAAGTTAAGAAATGCATTTCACCTCTTTTTTTCAAAAATCCTTGCTCTTAGTCTGCTTAATGATTGAGGTTTGATGCCGAGATAGCTTGCTAATTGATGCTGTGGCACACGTTGGATAAGGTCAGGTCTGTTTTGCAGTAAGTTCAGATATCGTTGCTCGGGTGAGGAAGTTTTAAATTTATCAAAGTCTATTTGTTGCTTAGCTAATAGTTCTTCGGATAATATTCTGCACATTATATCAAATTTGGGAAATTTACTGTTTACCTCTACTCCCATATCAGTATTGCTAATTGTCAATATAGAATCTTCTATGCAACTTACATAGTATTCGGACGGGGTTTTGCTTATGACACAAGGGGGAGTCAATGCTTCCATTTCTGTGTAGAAAGCAGTTGTTTTTTCTTCACCATCAACAATATAATATGTACGGATGCAGCCCTTTAGAACAAAATAACTGTCTTTGGATTTTTGTCCTGCTGTGAGTAGAATAGTTCCCTTTTTTACTGATCGAAAAATATCCAAAGAAATAAGTACATTTTTCTCTTCTTCTGTCAGAGAAATATATTTTGCTATAAAATCAAATAATATATCTTGCATTTTTTATATTGTTAATGGTATTATTATATTTGCTATGAATGATTCGGAGAATTTATGTACTGAAGTAGATATGTAAGAAGAACGGCTGCCCCGCCTGAGGTAAGGTGGGTGTTAGTGGTTCGGTTTGCACACACAGTTTGCTCGTTTTGCTCACGTTACTTGCTCAAAGGAAAAGTCTATCTGTCTATTACTAAATTTATTGAGGTCTATTGGTTTGTAAGTCCCGTTCAAGAAGCTGAATTTATTAATACCAAGGTCAGTTTGCATAAAATTAATAATGGTTGAAATGAAATTAATTTTGTCTTTTGATACGCTGTCTGACTTTTGTATTAGTTCGTCAAGAGCGACAAACATACTACATTCGTCAAGTGTGTCCGTGTATTGTCGAAACTTAACCACGTCATTGTTTGGAAGAAAGAATTCGTAAATAAAATAACGGTAGGCGTAATCATAGAACCCGTCCTTGTCTTTTGTTCCCAAGTCCTCATGATATTTTTTTGTCCATCTAATCTTCTTTGTCTGCATTGCTTATTGTCTATTGGAATCTCTGTCAGCAAAGCGCCTTTCATTTCCCTCAAAACTACAAAACTTTGTTTGTTCAGCCAAATATCAACTATAGGGGAGTGCTCATTATCACTAATTTTTCTAAAAAATTATCTATGAGTTGTGGAAGAGTTACTATTGTTAGGCGATATGCTTTTATTCAGGTTTTACTTTGACTATTTTGTTGTCACGCAAAATAACGAGTTCACTATTTTTCGTTTTCTTGAATTCTAAAAGTTTTTCATGCACTTTTTCAAGTCCTTTTAGTATTTTGTTTTTTTCTTCTATATGTTTTTCAGTTGTTGTCATAGTAATTTTTTAAAAGATTAAACTTGTCTATGTTTAGAATGTTTATTGAATCGCCTAATTGTTTGTCTGCAATTAATTCGTGTTGTGCTTCTGAATTGTCAAAAATAAATGCTCCGTCAACAATAGGAAGATAGATGTCGAATAAATTTTTAATTCCTCTTATATATCTTCTTTCGATAATTTCTGCTTGGATATTGTGTCCACCTTCCAAAACCCTGACTTTTACACGCTCTTTTGCTAACTCAATGTTTTGGAGCCAAAAGAATAATAATGTTACTTGATAACCTTTAGATTTTGCTTCGTTAATTTTGCTTTTATAACTTTTGGTTGATAAGGTCGTTTCAAATGCAAAATTTTCGTTTTTAGAAAGCAGTTCGTTAATTCTGTTTAGCATTATTCTTCCCGCTTCAAAAGAAACTTTTTCAGGCTGAAAAGGCGAAAGTCCTTTTGCAATTTCGTCTGCATTGACAAATTCTTGACAATCTAAAATCTCGGGCAAAATTGTAAACGAGGCAGTTGTTTTTCCTGCTCCATTGCAACCCGCAATTATGTAAAGTTTTTTGTCATTCATATCAGCAAACTTACAAATTGTTTTTGTTGTTTTTTTCAGTTCTTGTTTTTCGTGTACACTTGTGTTACTATGTCGCCTAACGTTTTGGCGTTTGGCATTTGGGTTACTATTTTCTTTGAATTGTTCATTGATCTCTGTGACTATGTAGTATTGGCAACAAATCCCGTACCGACGCAATCCGCCTTTCATTCCCTCAAAACTACAAAACTTTGTTTGTTCAGCCAAATATATGTTGAACTTGTCTCAACAATATGCAAGCAATGTGACAATAGCTTATATCATTACAAAATAAAATCTTATGCAATGAGATTGTTTCTGTGGCGTAAAGTATGTCAATGAGAAAACTTGCTTATCGTATATCGAACCGTGCTTTGTTACCTAAAAACCATGAACTTGAAAATATGTTCTGAATCCATGGAGTAAATGTTAAGAAGTTGTTTGAATCATACTTTGTTCTTAGTTTATCGTGTTGATGTAATGTGTAGAGTGGTATATATTGATATGATTTGTCATCTGTCAAAATCAAAAATTGCCTATATTCTCAAAGTTTCCAACGAGATGGAACTTGCGAATTTTGTTGTTTTCAGTAAATCGAATTTGAACATCAGCATCAGGAAAGTGAATAATATCACTTGATAAAACACCGCCTTGAGGTCCTTTGAATAGAATATTGTCTCCAAACACAATTGAAATTTCTATTTGTATTGTTTTACTTCTCATGAGAATCTGATATGTATCTTTACTTGGCATTTGATGAGAAACAGCAAAATTCTTTAAAGAGCGCAAATCAATTTGTTTATCATCAAAATGAAAGTGTCCAACATGTTTTATAAATTTTATACCGAACCATTTAATTTCAGCTATGGAAAACAGCATGCTTACCTTAGAATCATGAGGATCAACGGCATGCAGCCAAATATAACTTTTCGGAAAAGAAGTTCCCCAATTTTTCTCCAAATATCCCATTTCATTGTTAAGAATATACCGTACATCCTTTTGTTGTATTTCGCCTGAAACTTGATGTGCCGTATTCAAAACGGAGTGATAGCACGGAAGATTTGGGACGAAGTAATGATAGCCCATTGAATTTTTGAATGTTCGAATCACTTTATTGTTTGTCAATTTCAAACGAACATTGATGTCATTCGAATTAATGAGAATTATCTCGGTGGTCAGCAGATTCTCTCCCATTTGAACGATATGCCCGTCAGGATCGCAAACAATCTCATTTCTGTTACAATAGATGATTTCAGGTGCTTTTTGGGGAAGGAGAATCTGAATGAATCCAAATCTATCTTCGGTATTTCGGGTAGCATAACCATAGATAATCAGAATAGATGCATTATATTCCTTTGAATAGATCTTTTGAAACCATCCTTCAAAATACTTATCGCGATCAAGATTACCTTGCAGCGTTGTTGGTTTGTAAATTCCGAGCATTGAACTTTCCTTTGTACATGCTAAGTTACGGTTATTCGAGATCTATGTGCTTAACCCGCAGAGACGTAGTTTTCCACTTGCTTATTTTTACTCGGATTTTAGTTTGTTTTAGACAGTCTTCCCATTGCTGCTCTGTTGATAAGAACTAAACCAACATATTGTAGTGACAATCTTTACTGCCGAGAATCTTCATAGCCCTTTCTTCATGATTTTTCGTCGGTGATTCCAATCCATCCATGATAATTTTGAAAAAGGAAAGTACTGTATTGAAAAAGCTGTTGAATTCACTCACAAAAAACATTTGACCCACATAAAAGAGAAAGCAATACTCAGAGAATTATTGATAGATGTACAAAAAAGAAAATAAAGAGTAAATTGATGGTAACAATTTCTTCAATAAACCATACAAGCGCTCAAAAATAAAATATTTTTGCTGTGGTGTTCACCCCACGCTTTATCCCATTGTCACTTTTTTTCTAAAAAATTAGTGATGAGTTATGCAACAGTTACGGCTGTTGGGTGCAGATTGAATGTTCATCATGTAAACATTTGAATTATTAAAACAGAACCAATTATTCCAACTAACAAATGTAAATACATGGAATATAAGTTTTCTTTTTCACCGCGATATACTGACAAACAATTTCTAAAAATCAAATAAAAGATTACAGGAATTGTTAGTATTATGAAAAGATGCCCCAACCCAGGAGTATGACTATTCCCTGAAAAACCTAATTGAAAAAAATTAAATAATACAACAATAATAACGTAAAATCCAATTGATTTTATTAGATTTTTAGTTCTAAGATTTTTATTTTCAAACATAATTAAAGTCTCTGTGATTCTCTCATGTGTCTGGAACAATTTGCACCCATCGTGAGGCGGATTTGCGCAGTTACTAAACCCAAACTGAGTTTGTTTGTGAAATAATTGAGTAAAGCCCTTAACTTACGCCGTTGGCGGCGTGCATCTATGGATGGAATCCGCCTCCCGATGTGCCACCGAATGGCGGCGCATCGTTTTAGCGCTTGGCGAAGAAGCGGATTTATTAGTACTAAATTAATTCTTTTAGATGAACTTTATTCGAAGCTACAAACTATATTTAACCGATGAAACCGCTTTTTTGCCAAACGCTTGTTATAGCCAGTTGTTTTCATTCTGTCGTCATTTTTTTAGTCCTTCGAGTATCGCACTGTATTGTTTTATGTCAAAGGTAAATGGTCCGATTTCTTTATAGTCACTCAAGTCAGGATCTGAATAATTGTTTTCATAACCAAAGTCTTTCCAAATTACGTTTTTCTCTGTAACTTCAATTGTCGCAGTAATTGCGCCACAACCAATATCCCCACACTCTGGACAAACATAAAAACAAGTCCGCCCAGTTTTTAATTCAGGTTTTTCAAGTCCTAAAAACTCGTTTATTTGTTTGTTCTCGTATTCTTTGTTGTCATTCCAACCGAAACTCCCAATTAAGTCAAATTCTGGAAGTCCAAAAAGCTGTCCGAGAGATTGTCCTGAAACAATAAAGTCAATATAATTTCTTTCAACTTTTGAAGAGCCGTTCTTGAACGATTCACCTTTTCTATGTCTGTGTTCTAATGTTAGTGTGTCCATTAACAATTGGCTATAACTCTCGTATTGACGCAAAACGTCATTTGTTTTTTCAAAACTACAAAATTTTATCTGTTCATCCAAACATGAGTAAAGGAAATTTCTCTATGCCGTAATGAGAACAGTGCTTTACAGATTCTTTGCCGGAGAATCCGCCCTATGCATTATCCCAATATCACTTTTTTCAAAAAAATTACAAATGAGTTATGCAACAGTTACCCGTGTTATAAGCCGTATTTCTTTTTCTGTCTTAACACCCGTCCGAACTCGTTGCCTTGTGGCATTACTTTAATAATTCTGTTGGCCGAAATAGAGTTTGATAATACAATTTGATAATCGTCCAAAGTGTAAGACATAAAATCAATGGAGTTTAATCGCTCTGTCAAGGCATTTGTATTATTCAGAAGTTCTTTGTCCGCTAACTCTGAATACAGCTTGTCAATTATTTGATAGTCGTAAATTCCATTGTCAAGGTTATTGGCTCTTGCAATTTCCTCACCCATTCGCCATAAAAGTATCTCACGATATTGCTTGCTAAAAGATTTCAAGTCGGTTATTTCCTTCTTAAAGTTATGTCTGTTTGTCGCTCCTATCCAATGTCCAAAGTATGCTGGTAAATCCTCATTTTTTATCCGAAATACTATCCCGTTATATTTTTTTCTATGTCTTACTCCGCATTGGTTAAAAAAATTTACCCACCATTTGTCTAAATGTTTGTGACCAGTCAGTGGGAAGCAAAAAAGTCCCTTTTTCGATTTACGAATACCGTTTTTCAGAACTTTTTTTGTATCGTTTACTGGTGTCCAATGAACTGCTAGCATGGTGTCGTTCTAATATGGCACATCTCTCGTATTGACGCAAAACGCCTTTCATTTCTTCAAAACTACCAAACTTTATCTGTTCATCCAAATATGAGTAAAGGTAAATTTCTCTATGCCGGAGTAAACACAGTTCTTTACAGATTCTTTTCTGGGGAAACCTTCTCACGATGTGTCGCCGAATGGCGGCACATCGGTGAAGCATTGGCGTTGTGGCGGAAATAGCATTCCTTCAGCCGAATATAGCACAAAAGCTAAATAGTAGTAGAAAGTTGAGCCTATATTCGTCAGCCGCCATTATGCCAATGCAATGTTATATGCAGTTTCTTGTCACGGGAACTTATCAATATTTTTAGTTACAAGTTCGTAAAGTCGGTCTATTAACAATGGTCGTTGTTGTTGATATGTATTTTCACATTTTTCATATTCTTTGTGTTCCAGAAATTGATTGATCGCCTTTATATAATTCTCAATTCCCTTACCACTTTCATTTTTTTCGTAGGTTAACCTCTTAATTTCGCTTGCTCGTAATAAAGAATTGGCTAAATCGGGAAGTGCCAATTTATTTTCAAGTTGTTTCGTTACTATTTCAAGTTCAAATGACAAAGCGGCATCTAAATTTTCGTAACTCTCATAGTTCAACCATTCCATCACTGTCAATAAGCAAAATACTTCATCAGGTAGTTTTTTCAAATCCTCGAAATTCAACCAAAATTTCCGTTCAATAGCTTTCGTTTCCTCAATTGCGTGCATGATTATTTCTAATGCCACTTCTTTTTTGTTTTTATACTTTCTAAGAATTAATTCTGTCAAGGTATAGAGTTCTTCGTCAATGCTTTTAATGGTCAAGTGAATGTCAAAGTTGTTTTTTTCGAGATGCCTTAAAGCGATATCACTTGTAACCTGCCTTTTGTCAAGTGTGAGAACAACCATTTCATCCCGAAAATATTCTTCCGCTTTCTCAATATTGCCGTCTGCTTTTTCAAGCAACGTCAACCCGTGGCGAAGTCCAATTGGAATTCGTTGTCGTAATATTTCAAGTTTGTCTTTATATATTTCGTTCACTTCAGGTCGGTCTTAAAATGGTATATAACTCTCATATTGACGCAGTGCGCCGTCCATTTCTTCAAAACTACAAAACTTTGCTTATCCATCCAAATTTGAGTAAAGGAAATTTCTCTATGCCGTAATGAGAACAGTGCTTTACAGATTCTTTTCTGGGGAAACCTTCTCCCGATGTGCCGCCGAATGGCGGCACATCGGAAAAGCATTTGTGCATGGCGGACTTAGTAGTACTATCGTTTCCACACGCAAAAAAGCCAATTGAAAGCACAAAAGTTCAGTTTAGCACGTCTGCCCGCCTTGCCACAAATGCTATGTTGTGCGTATTTTTTTATGTTTCTTATACATCTTTAAAGGCACGAAAAATAAATTATTTTTTGCCCTTGAACAAGCAACGTAAAACTTATTTCTTGTCTGAGGGTTTAATTTTGTCAATTCGTTTGACTTATATAATTTCAATGTTTCGTCATTAATTACAACGCAAACATTTTCAAATTCAAGTCCCTTACAACTTCCCCAATTATCTGAAAAACACTCATATTTGTAATGCTCTTGCAAGAAAAGTTTGACGGTATTATCATCTTTAAATATGCTTTCTGCTTCATTCTCGTCTGTAACTAATTTGTATTCTGTTTCTCTATTATTCTGTGAATGTATCTCAATACCGATTTTTTCCCTTATGAAATCGCAAGTTGTTTTACTGCATCTACAGCTTTTTAAGAGAGTAGATTTATCAATATTAAAACCAATGTTTTCAAAACTTTTTAAATATTTATCAAAGTCATTGTGCAATGTAGAATTCGTATTTCCATCTCTGCTGGTATCAAAAGTATGCTGAAAAAAGTCGCCAACGAACAACATATTTACATTACTTGATGAAATTTCTTTTAACAAATTAAAATCGTGTCCACCAAAATCTTGTATTTCATCAATGAAAATAAAATCGTAATATTTTTCTAATCGTTGATTAACGCTTGTGATTGTGCTTTTTTCAATTATTAACTTTGCAATACGGTTGTGAAACAACCACTTTTCTTTGAGTAGGTAAAACTTATTATCAGTTCGTTTTAACTTTTTTGTATAATCAGGTGGTGTTTTCCAATAAATACCTTTACTACTCAAATCATTTGCAAGAAATGGTTTGAAGCAAAAAGAATAAAGAAATGTAAAGTAAGACTTGACTTTGATATTATTAGGAATATATCCAAACTTATGGATTATTGCTTTCCTTAAATTTTCGGTGTTGTTTATTGTATAGGTTATCAATAGACACCTTTTTGTTTCATCAAGTTGCTCAACAATATGGTAAGTTTTTCCCGAACCTGCAACTGCTAAAATTATTCTTTTATCCATTGGAAAGCATCAGATATGTATTGTGGTGGAACAATTTGAGAGCCTTTTTTATCTAAAAGTAGATATGCTACTTCGGCTTTATTACCTATCATAAACTCTTGTACGGTTAGTGTTCGTCTGCCAACTCCAAAAAGTTCATCACAAATCATTGTATTGTCTTGATAGATACATATTTCAAAAGTACTTCTGGCATTGTCGCTATCTGAAAATACTCTAATACTATCTGAAATATAATCAGAATACCTATCTACGCAATTTTCTTGATACTTTCCATCATTGTCCCTAACAACTGCTGTTTTGATATCCAATATTTTTGCAATATCTAAATATCGTTTAAAACTCGTGCCATCAACCGAAATTATATGAATATCTTGGTTTTGCAAATCTTCACTTGTTGTATTTTTGAATAACGCTTCTGCCAATATATACTCAGCATCTCCTTCAACTAATACGACTTTCTTTGAAAGAATAAACTCCAAAATGTTGTTATCAGGTGCTTTAATGAAAAATTTTGCGGTATCTTCTGGCAAATCATTTAATTTTAATGGGGTGGTTGTCGTGCTGTTTAATAAAATAGATTTTCGTAAATCAAGCCTTGTACTTATTAGATTACTATGTGTTGCAATAAAAATTTGCTTATCGTCTGATGAACTGATTTTCTGAACCAATTTTTTCATATTAGTATGGCTCAGATGATTTTCAGGCTCTTCAAGTAGTATAACCTCTAAGTCATTATCATTTCTGCTAAGTGCTAACTCTGTTTTTATAAAACACTGTTTGCCCTTTCCTTTATTGTCAATAGAAACATTACCTTCATAAATAGTCAAGTCTGTTTCTAAATTTGATTTAGAATTTGATTTTATAGCAAATTTATAATCTCCTTCAAGTCTTGAATTTATTTCTCTAAAAACATTATTCTTAAAATTCTCTTTGTGTAACCGATACTCGTGCTGATGGTTATACTTTTCAGTAGAGTTGTTAATTTTGCTATTGTAAATATCTTTGACAAACTCTTTCATTGCATACTCGCTACTTGTTTGAGAATTATCAATTAGGATATGTTTCAAATATTTCTTGTAGCCTGAATAACTTTGGTCTGCAAAAGTCTTAAACTCAATTGCGTAATACTCAAAAGGGAATACACAATTTTCTTGTTTTAATATTTTGGCAATATCAGAACTAAAATCATCATTGGGCTTACAGACTAACTTCAAACCATTTGCATCTATTTTTTCACTATTATTTTTGCCATCAGTTTCTTCGTTCTGCTCACTCAAAAACAGTTCTATTTCTAATTTAGGTAAGTTTGCGTAGTTTTTATCAGAGGCTAAAAACCTATCTATAATATTAGAGTTGAATAAGTATTCAAGTCCAATAGTTTCAATTTTATTTCTACTACCACTAATCACTAAGTCAATTGCTGTCAAAATAGAACTCTTGCCCGCTTCATTGTCGCCAATGAGTAGGTTTATCTTGCTATCAAATGATACTTCAAAAGTTTCAAAACGCTTGAAGTTGAGCAACTTTATTTTTGTGATTTTGTTCATCTGTTATAGTTCTTAAAATTACGCACATCGGCAGGGGCTTTGTGAAGGCAGGGATCTTATGTTCTGTTGCTTCACTTATTTGCTGTTGCTCAATAAAGATAATTTGTTGAAATAATATTCTTCAGCCCTGCTTTTACAAAGCTGATGTTGTAGGCAGTTATCATCCTTGCCAAACCCTGATTTCAGTCACAATGTCTTTGTCGTTGAATGTGATTATCAAACTGCCTGTATTAATACCTGTTTTTGAATAGCCCAAGTAGTATCTAAATTCAAAGCTGGCAAGGTCCCCGTCATTGCCCAATAAATCAATTATTTGTTTCTTGGTCATGCCAACCAATTTGTACCTATTCCTCAAGTCATTCATCATATCCCAACGCAAGGTCATGTTTTCTTCGAGGTTAAGATTAGCAGTCTTCCACACCTCTGAATCGAACTTTTCATGAGGAATTTTTCCTCTTAGCATAAATGCCGTAAGTATGATGGCTACAATAATTAGCGGTACTCGTAACTTTTTCATTTGGGAAATGTCGCTTTTAATTGCCTATAACTCTCGTATTAACCCAATACGCCTTTCACTTCCTCAAAACTACAAAACTTTGCTTATCTATCCAAACATGAGTAAAGGAAATTTCTCTATGCCGGAGTAAACACAGTGCTTTATAGATTCATTGCTGGGGAAACCTTCTCCCGATGTGCCGCCGAATGGCGGTGCATCGGTTTGGGGCTTTGCGTTGTGGGGAATTTGAAAGACTAATGCTCAAATTTACGATAATGCTCAATAGAATTCCAAATGTTAAATTTACCACTTCTGCCCCCATTTTGGCAAACCCTTGTTAGTGGCTGGCTTTTTATTTCGTGTTTAGTTTTCTCCATTTTTCAAGTGATACTACATTGTCATTTTCTATGTCAAATCCTAAAAGTTTGTCGTCATATAATTCTCTTGCAAAATGAAAATTTGTCAAAAGGCAAATTCCATTGTCTTCTCCAACATTGTATAAAGCATATTTAGTATTGTCAATTTCAACGGTGTCAATACTCCAAACTTTTAAATTTCGTTTGTTCTTTTTCATTAGAATTTTTGAATATTCAATAACTTCTGGAAGTCTGTAAATTTTGTCATAAAAGGCATCTGTATCAATTTCTGGAATTTTACAAAAATTCTCTTTCTCAATATGCCAATATTTTGTCACTAAATTTTCTTTGGAATTGAATGTAAATGGTCCACCTTTCATTGTAGTATCCTTTAATTTTTCCATACAATGTCCATTAGTTCTATAACTTTTTAGTTCTCCATTTTTGTAGAATATCTTTATTACATAACAACTATAAAACTTAACCATTTCTGTTTTTCTGTCCTGAAAATCAAGTAGGAAATTTTTAGTTTCTAATGTATCAAGAATTGTCGATTTAATATGTCCACCTAACATTGGGTGTTCAACTTGAACTAATTCTATTCTTTCAATTTTTGTTTCGTCAATTGACTTACTAAATATTTTTGAGTTATTGTTCTTACAAGCAGTAAAACAAAGTCCAAAAAGTATAAACGTTAATATGTTTCTCATTTTGTTCACTGTCTTTTAAGCTTGCCACTAACGTATTGCAGCTACTTGCAGTTTTTTGCTTAGTCCAAGTTATACATTTGAGCGTTAACACGCAAAAAATTGCAAGTAGGTGCTGTTAGCGGGTCGTGCTTTTTTGGTTGTCAAGTAGTCACTATAATAGTGAAGGATTGAATACAATGTTTTTTTGTACACTTATGTCTACACCAAACGTGAATGTTCGGTGATGATAAACTGTTGTATTAAAAGTCTTAGCTAATTTTCTGCAAATATTAGCAACCATGTTGTCGACCCATGTATTGTCGAGAACAAACGGTTGGTCTTTATGGATACTTAAAACAATTCCGATGTTACAACCTTCGGGTGTTGTGTCGTCCCATTCTTGTAAAGTTCCTTCGTCGTAAGGTCTAGAAATATTATAGTTAAGTCCGTCTTGGTCCACGGTCAACCATTCAGTTTCGTTTTCGTAATCATACTCCATTGTCGGGATGGAAAGAGCTGTTTGGAATTTTTCTCCAAATGTCTGTAAGTCCATGTCGCTTTTTAAGCAAATGTGCTCAAGTCTTTTCGTCACTTTAATGTCCATGTGTCGTCTGTCTAAGCATGCCCGCTAACTCCCGTATTGACCCAAAACGCCTTTCATTTCCTCAAAACTACCAAACTTTATCTGTTCATCCAAACAGGAGTAAAGGTAAATTTTTTATGCTAAAGTAATAATAGTGTTTTATAGATTCATTGCTCTGTTCTTTCAATGGACAATGCCGAATCCGGTTTTGACTTTGCTATGCCCAAGCAGTTCCCGGATGAATCGGATGTCGGTGCCGTTTTCCAAAAGATGAGTGGCAAATCAGCTTAGCGTTCTATTCTTTTTCATCTTTTCTCGCTCTGATATTTTGCCCTTTTCTGCGCCTGACTCTTTCTCTTCGATGCCGTGAGTGGGGGTAATGTCCGCATCTTGTATGAAGAAGAATGGCGAAAATGAAATGGAAACAATGTTTCATACGTCAATTGCGCGTTTTAAGACTAAACCGTTATTCATTAACAGATAGTTGCGATACTATGAGCGAGCAAGACAATAAACCTAAGCAACGCCGCAATGTTGGCGATAAAATGAAAGATTTATATAATACGTATGTGAGAAACGAAGAGATGGCAGAACACGAAACCTCCAAAACAGAACAATCGGCAAGTGACACCACCGAGCAGGAAGTCGCCATGGCGGAGAACGTTGCCGATGATACCGTGGCACGTTTGACCAAAGAGCGTGATGAATTGCGCGAGCAGTTGGTGCGTCAAGTAGCAGAGTTGGATAATTATCGCCGTCGTTCCCTCAAAGAAAAAGAGGAATTGCGCGAGTATGCCAATCAGCATTTATTGCTTAAAATGTTGCCGATAATTGATGATTTACATGCTGCTTTGGAGGTGGCAACCAAAAGCACACATGATGCTGCAGGTTTTCAAAAAGGTGTGGAAATGATTTATCATAAAGCCGTAAAAATATTTGAAGATGCGGGTGTGCGCGTGATAGAAGATTCTATTGGGCAACCCTTTAATGTGGAAGTACATGAAGCATTGGCGCAATTGCCTTCGGAGATGCCGGAAGGACATGTTTCCCAATTGGTGCAGCGCGGTTATTATTTGCGCGATAAGGTGTTACGTCATGCTAAGGTCATCACATCCGCCGGTTCTTGAGAATCTCACTATTCATTCGTTTTGTCTAATATGAAATAAATTACTATGGAAAAAAGAGACTATTATGAGGTATTGTCCGTTGCCAAAAACGCTAGTGCCGATGAGATAAAATCAGCATATCGCAAATTGGCATTGCAGTATCACCCCGACAGAAACCAAGGCAATCCCGAAGCAGAAGAAAAGTTCAAAGAAGCAACGGAAGCGTATGAAATATTGAGTGATGCAGATAAAAGAGCACGCTATGATCGCTATGGACATCAGGCGATGCGCGGTGGTCAGGATTTCCATCAGTATCAAAATGTACAAGATATTTTTAGCCAATTCGGTGACTTTTTCGGCGGTGGCGGCGGTTCTATCTTTGATCAATTTTTTGGCGGCGGCGGAGGCAGACCGCGTCAGCGTTCCATGGGCGAACCGGGCAGTGATATTAAGCTGAAAATCCCTTTAACACTCGAAGAAATAGCTACGGGAACAGAGAAAAAAATTAAATTGAAAAAGTGGGTCACATGTACCACATGTACCGGTAGCGGTGCCAAAGCAGGTTCGGGCTATGCGACATGTTCGGCATGTAATGGTTCGGGCGAAGTGCGCCAGGTTTCGCGCTCGGTGTTCGGACAATTTGTGAATATTGCTCCATGCGCTAATTGCGGCGGCACAGGCAAAGTTATAAAAGAACAATGCACAACATGCTCGGGTGAGGGAAGAACAAAGGACGAAGAAACAATTTCCGTCAGTATTCCTGCCGGTGTCAGTTCGGGAAATTATATCCCATTGCAAGGCAAGGGCAATGCCGGCAGACGCGGTGGTCCGGCAGGGGATGTGATTATTGTTATGGAAGAGCAACCCCATAAACATTTTACACGCGAAAATGATGATATTCATTATGAATTATCCGTCAGTTTTCCGGAAGCTGCTTTGGGCACAGACGTGGAAGTGCCTACATTGACGGGATCAGCACATGTAAAAATTGAGCCGGGCACGCAACCGGGTACGGTCATTCGTGTGCGCGATAAGGGAATTAAACATTTGAATGGTCATGGAAAAGGCGATTTAGTCGTGACAACCACAGTGTATGTGCCGACAACATTATCATCAAAAGAAAAAACGGTAATAAAAGAATTGCAGTCTATGGAAAATATTCATCCTAAGCAATCAGGAAAATTTCATAATGAAGAAAAATCGAAAGATTTTTTTGATCGAGTGAAAGAAGCATTTTCATAAGAGTGTTTGACAATATTGCAAGTATATACGCAAAAATATGTCCGGCATAAAGAGGTCGGACATATTTATTTATAGCGATGACTGAATTAAAATAAACAGTATATCCATTGTGCATTTGAGAGATGTGTTGCGTATGAATCCATTAGTGAGTATTATTGTTCCGGTACAACAAGTTCAGCCCCCGGTATTATATCAAAGTTTGGAGAGTATAATATCGCAAACTATGCAAAATTATGAGGTGATTATTTGTGATGACGGCTCTATAGAAGACATATCGGTTATACATAACAAGTATGATAAACGTTTTCGAATATTATCATTGCAAAGAACGGATAATCCTGCCATTATGCGGAATGCGGGAATTGTGTCTGCACGTGGGCAATTCTTAGCATTTTTAGAAGTCGGGGATACATGGTTGCCTGAAAAATTAGAAAAACAATTGTTATTTCTTCGACAATATCCCGATATGGGATTAATTGGCAGCAATGGATACAGGGTATCGGCAGATAATGAAATACCGACAATGATATATACTGAGCAAGAAACATTTCATACCCATATATTTGCTCATCTTTTGATTCGTAATTTATTTGTTTTTTCTTCCGTCTTGGTGAAATCGCATTTGATAAAACAAACAGGAATGTTCTGTGAAGATAGAGCAATATTTCCGGTGGAAGACTATGATTTGTGGTTGCGATTTGCTGCAATAGAAGAATGCGGTTATATTGCTGAACCTTTAGTGCATTGTATAGCTCCGTCGCAGCATACTTTTTATCAGTCCCTTTCTGCTGTGCAGATAATGGAAGCCCATCTGCTTATGTTAGAAAGAATAGAACAATTTGCAAAGAAATATAGATTGTCCATACCAAAAAATATTCTGTTGGAATCACGAGGTACTTATATTCGTGAAATACTACGCATCATGGGTTTCCGTAGTATGTTTCGCAGTATTCATTACTGTGCACATTTTATAAAAAACAGCATTCAGCAACAATTTTATTAATTGCATAGTGTGGTTGTTTTCTTATAGAGGAAATGCACACTCTGATAATAGTAATTAGCGTAAGGCAAATTGATATGCTTGATGAGTTTCTTGGGCACAACGTTTCCATGAAAATTTTGCTGTTTGAATATATCCTTTTTGCTGTAATTCGGCACGTAAAGAATTGTTGTGAAGTAATTGATTCATCGCATGAGCAATATCGTGTATGTCATAGGGATTAACATACAAAGCGGCATCCCCGGCAATTTCCGGTAAGCAAGAAGTATTGGATGTTATGACAGGGCAACCACAGTGCATTGCCTCAAGAACAGGTAATCCAAAACCTTCGGCATATGATGGGAAGACAAAACCTTGCGCATTCATAAATAAAGTGCTGATTACCATGTCATTTGCTCCATGAATATAAAGAAAAGAATCACCTAAATTAAGTTCTTGAATTTTCTTTTGAAATGTACTCTCGTCCTCTTTACCGACTTTACCCGCATACACAAAACGTAAGGAGTCTCTTTCCGTTTGTGGTAATGAATCACGCAATAGAGCAAAAGCGTCAAGAATACCCAAAAGATTTTTACGCGGATCAAATCTTCCAACATGAAAAAAATAGGTGTCCGAACTTTTAATATTATATTGTTGAAGTAATGAAACATCATTAATTGGCGTAAAATCACCGGCTTCGTATGTGACGAATACCTTTTCGGCTGCAATATCAGGAATATATTCCAATAATTCTTTTTTTACTGTATATGTGGGAGTGATAATTGCACGTGAATCATGGATGCCTCGGTAAAAAATATTTCTGATACGATCTGTGTTTTTCCCAAGAAAATTACGTGTCCACTCTTCTTCATAAAAAGGAAATACATCATGAATTGTAATAACTGATGGTGTCGTGGTTTGGCAATAAAAAAAAGGATTAGTACAATGATACAAATCACAATTACTCATACTTTTTTGAAAAAAGTATGTATTGTTGATATATCGTAACAGAGGTTCTACTTGATTCCCGAGCATGAAATGATGGAGAAACCCTGCCTTAATATGAATGTTGTTTGTTTGTGGAAAAAGAGGATAAAATAATTTTTCTTTTCTCCTAATGGTAAAAAGATTAAAGTCGTATTCAGGATAAATATGGACAAGAGCTTTGAGTAATTCCCGTGAATATCTGTCAATACCACCCGATCCAAGAAAGTGCCGTCCGTCAAATCCTATTTTTATCTTGTTCATGTCTTTTTTGATTGTTACAATTTTTCAAGTTGTTCGCGTATTGATTTATCATAACCATGATGAATTGCAATATCGAAGGCAATACAATAATAACCTGATGCTTGGAGAAGTCTGCTGTAATACCAATCTTCTACACCTAAATCATTAATACCTTCTCGTATGGGCGGTAATCCAAATATATGCAATAAATCAACCGGAAAAACAACAAAATTACCATTAATCGTTGCTTTAATATCTCCTTGCTCTTGATTAACCGTGACCGATTTGAGAGGTGGATGATGATACTTTTGAATATCATCATTTAATAAACTAACCATTCGCACATTCTGTTCGGACAATGTGCCTAAGGCATGAATAATTAAATTTTTCCATGGTTTTTTGACTGTCATATCATCATCAATCCAACCTATGTAGTCAATTTTTTCGGAAGCAAGAACTTGAAATGCTTGGTGTATATTAAAACATTTTTGCCATTGCGGAATATCTTCTTTTCGATTTAAGACTACCTTTTGTATAATATTGGTGTTTATCCACTCATGCAATAACTCATGCGTACCATCGGTGCTGCCATTGTCCACTATGAGTATATTGACATCCGGTTCACTTTTACGTAAGGACTGAATTGTTTCAGTAAGCAAATCTTTTCTATTAATCGTAAATACCACAATCCATATAATATTGTTGTTTGCTTTTTCGAATTGCTTAAAGGGTTGCACCATCCGTAGTTCTATCCGCGAATAATACATTTGTATTTCTTTCAACAATTCTTTTCTCTCTAAAGAAAAGTTATGGACTATTTTGTCAGTGTTTTTTTTTGTTCTGTAATTGTAGAATAAAAAAAACAATGTTTGAATAATAATTAAAATTATACTGAAGATAATCAGAAATTCCGCAGTAATCATTTACTCCTCACGCCTTCGATTTTTTTTGCGGAAAATAAAGGAGACAGGTACGCCTTCCAATGGAACATGTTTGCGCAGACAGCGTTCCAAAAATCGTTTATAAGAATCAGGAATTTCTTCGGGGTGATTACTGAAAAATGCAAAAACCGGCGGTGCTGTATTTGTTTGTGTAATATAATTGATGCGTAAACTATTGCCTCGTATTGCGGGTGGCGGTGTTCTGTCTATATCTTCCAAGAGAGCATCATTCAAAAATGCGGTAGAACTGCGATGTAAGCGACGCTGCTGAATTTCTTTTGCCATTTCAACGATTTTTGTCAATCGCTGTTTGGTATGCGCTGAAATATAAAGTACGGGAATATAATCATATGTACGTAATTCTTCATGCACCATTTTTGTGAAATTCGATGCAGTATTCGTTTCTTTTTCGATAAGATCCCATTTGTTTACTGCTATAATAACTCCTTTTCTTGCTGTGACGGCATCACCGATAATTCTTTTGTCTTGAAGTTCCAGCCCGCGGGTGGCATCAAGCACCACAACGACAATATCGCTTCGTTCAATGGCTCTGCCTGTGCGCATAGTACTGTACATTTCTAAATTTTCATCAATTTTGCTTTTTTTACGAAGCCCCGCCGTGTCAATAAGTACAATTTCTTCGCCATAATATTTGAGTACACTGTCAATGGCATCGCGTGTTGTGCCTGCTATGTCGGTAACAATAGAGCGTTCTTTACCGAGAAGAGCATTGGTGATGGAAGATTTTCCGACATTAGGGCGACCCACAAGAGCAATTTTTAATCGTATATCTTCCGGTTCATTAACATTTGGTGCGAAATCTTTAATTACTTCATCAAGGAAATCGCCGGTACTTCTGCCATTAAGTCCTGAAATAGAAAATGGCTCGCCAAGACCTAATTGATAAAATTCATGGGCGGATAAATCTAAAGAGGGATTATCACATTTATTGACAGCTAAAGTGATACGTTTTTTTGATCGTCGTAAAATAGAAGCAATATCGCGATCTGTGGCAGTAACGCCGTCTTTGGCATCACAGACAAAAACAATAGAGTCGGCTTCTTCGATAGCCATTTGGGCTTGTTCGCGTATGGCTTTTTCTATCACATCATCGGAACGCGGAACAATACCGCCTGTATCAATAATGGTGAAGCGTCGTCCATTCCATTCAGCTTCGGAATAAATGCGGTCTCGGGTTACGCCGGGAGTGTCTTCCACAATGGCTTCACGACGTTGGATAATTCGATTAAATAATGTTGATTTTCCTACATTAGGACGACCGACTACTGCAACTAAATACATAAGATTTTATTTTGGTAAGTATAATTTTTTATTTTTTCATGCGGCGATACCGCTCGCGATATTTTTCTGCAAGACGTGTGTGACGATTTTCGAGAGATATTTTTTTGCCTTGTATGAAAGCAAGTTCGATATTATTTGTTAATCCGTCTATGGCATTACCTGTAGAAACAAAGAGGGAAGCGTCTTTGCCAACTTCCAATGAGCCAAGTGAATTTTGTACGCCGAATATAGTAGCCGGATGAATAGTCAACCCTTTTAAAGCATTTTCCTCCGATAAACCAAAAGCCACTGCTGTGCCTGCTTGGAATGCGAGATTTCTTTGTTGCCATGACCCACCGTCGGAAAAAGCAAAAATTACATTTTTCTCTGCAAGTTTTTTGGGCAGTAAAAATTGTTCATCATAACCGTCTTCATCACGAGCAGGTAAACTATGAGTGCGGGGAATAATGACTGCAATGCCGGCATCGCGTAATTCGTCAGCGCAACGCCATGCATCGAAAGCTCCGACAACCACAGTTTTAAGAGAGAACTTTTTTGTGAAAGCGATGACTTCCAATAATTGACGATATTCACCTGCTTCAATAAAAACATTCATCCCATTTTCAAAAACAGGTCGCATTGCTTCCATACGTATATCTTTTTCGGTAATTAATCCATTTTGTGCCATCTGTGAGTACATTTTTGCTTCATCGAAGAGAGCATAAAGCTTATCAATATTTTCTTGACTTTCTTTTCTTTGCACATCGGCGGGTTTGTTCATCCACCATGCATTGATTACGCCGACATTGGGGAAATTCACACAGATGCCTGAGCGTGGCACGATAGCCATATCTTCTTTGTTCCAGCCGTCCAATGCCATAAGAGAAGCTGTACCACTTACAATGCCACCCTGTGGGGCAATATTGGCAAATAATATACCATTCGATCGAATAGTTGGTATTATCTCACTTTCGGGGTTGAATGCCGTATATGCTTTTGCATTTGGATTGAGGTTGCCGGATTCTGAGTGATCACGAGTAGCTCTGACAAGTTCAATTTCTACGAGTCCTGTTGTTGCGAACGGTGCAAAAAATCCGGGGTAAATGCTTTTGCCACTACAATCAATGGTCTCTGCTTGAGAGGGAATACTCACTTGTTTACCGATTGCCGTAATTTTTCCTTTGTCGAAAATAATGGTTCCACCCTCTATAATGCCATTTGTGATGGTATAGATTTTTGCATTGGTTAAAGCAATAGTCTTGGTTTGCGGTGCACCCGGCATTTCATTATGTGCTTGTCCGATGTATGTAATGCCATAGAACATGAACACAATTATAGAGAGTATAAGTCGCTGCGCCATGTATATGTTCTCCAAAAAAAATGTGTAAATCGTTATTTAATAAGGTAATATGTATAAAGTGAGATGCCCCTTGACGTCACCACTCGTCAAGGGGCACTCCCCTTCTCACCTTTTCACCACCACAACGAAATATGTTATTGAAAGTAGTTTTATGTCTTGATATGATAAAGTTTCATTTCAAAAATAAAACAAGTAGCTGTTCTTTGCAACTGTTTTATGAAAAAATTTTAAAAAATGTCTTCTTGCTTTTGCCGATCTAAAGAAAAACATAGATTCTGATCTTCCAATATTTACTCATCTTTAGAGCGAAGACGGGCATCTTTTGTGGTAGTAGGAGTCTTTAACCGTGATATTGAATACAGTGTATATTTATGCCGATGATTGAAGAGAAATGTGAGAAAATTCTTTCAAAACTTAGGTGTATGCAAGAAATTTTTGCACAGAAAAAGAAAAGTCCGTATATTGCAGACAAAGTACTCCGAAATCCAAAAAACAATATCGTTATGGTACTATCAAAAGCATGCATATATGGAATACAAGCAGCCATTTACGTGGCATCTGTCAAGGATGTGGGGTATGTTTCTATCCAAGAAATCTCAGAGAAACTCAACATATCGTTCCACTTTTTGACAAAAGTATTACAGCAGTTAACACAAGCCGGTATATTGAATTCTTATCGTGGTCCTAAGGGTGGTGTGGCTCTTGCAAAACAAAGTGAGCACATCTCACTCTATAATGTGATAGCAGCAATTGATGGCACGGATATTTTTACAGAATGTATGCTTGGTTTACCGGGATGTGGCATTGCGACTCCTTGTCCGGCACATGACTCTTGGGCTGAAATGCGTTCCAAGTTGTTTACAATATGCCATAGAACAACATTGCGTGATTTAGCCGAAAAAGCAAATCAATATAATGTGCGTCTTGCAAATCTTCCATTAACAGTATGATACACGGTTAATTTTTGTATAATTTAAGACAAAGTAGGGCTAAATCTTAATTGCAATATGAAACAGACATCTTCCATCGAACAACTTCATTGCGCTCATTGCGGTGAGCATTGTGATAATGAAATCATGCTTGATGACAAAGCATTTTGCTGTGACGGATGTAAAACTGTATATTCCATACTTCATGATAATGGCTTGTGTGATTATTATCGTTATGATGACCACTCACTCACATCACTCAAAAATATGTCGTATCGGAAAGAGCGATTTGCTTACCTTGATGAACAAGAGATACAAGACAGATTGCTCGATTTCCAATCCCCTTCACTGTACCGAACCCGTTTTATTTTACCCCAAATTCATTGTGCTTCTTGTTTGTGGCTCTTAGAAAAACTCAATCGTATTAATAATGGTATCATTCGTTCAACCGTTGATTTTACTCGTAAAGAACTTTCTGTAGAATTTGATCCCTCCATCACTTCATTGCGTTCCATTGTTGAATTATTAACAGCTATCGGATATGAACCTACTATTACTGTCAATACAAATGTAAAACCTGTAAATAATGCGAAAAAATCATTATACTTAAAAATAGGACTTGCCGGTTTTGCAACTGGTAATATCATGCTATTCAGTATGCCCGATTATCTTGATACGACAGATGTTCTTACAACAGAATATGGAATAATTTTCAGTGTACTCAATATTGCTCTTGCCACACCTGTATTACTTTATTCAGCGAGTGATTATTTTAAAAATGCTTATAGAGCATTTACCACTCGTTCAATGAGTTTGGATGTCCCTCTTGCCCTCGGTATTCTAACATTGTATGTGCGGAGTATCTTTGATATACTCATGAATCACAGTCCGGGATTTATGGATTCATTTTCCGGACTGGTTTTTTTACTTCTTATTGGTAAATTAGTGCAACAACGCACTATTGACGCATTCTCTTTTGAGAGAAATTATGCATCATATTTACCATTATCGGTCCAAGTTGTAGATGACGGCAGCGAAAAATCTCAATCAGTCACATCTTTGCGTGTAGGGGATATAATTAGAATACGAAATAAAGAAATTGTTCCAACAGATAGCGTATTATTAAGTCGTTTAGGACATGTAGATTACAGCTTTGTAACAGGAGAAGCTGCTCCGGTGGAACTGGTGCAAGGTGCAAAAGTATATGCCGGTGGTCGCATTGTCGGTAATTCGGTGGAATTAACGGTGCAAAAAGAAGTATCGCGCAGTTATTTAACACAATTATGGAATAATGATATTTTCAAAAAAGAAAAAAATCATGCTTTCCAAAATATTTCTGCACGCTTCGGTTTGTGGTTTACTGCTTTTGTGATTGTTTTTTCGATTGGTGCAGCACTTCTCTATCTGCCGGACTATCGTATAGCTGCCGATGTATTTACTGCTATTTTAATTATTGCTTGTCCATGTGCTTTATCGTTGGCGGCTCCCTTTGCCTTAAATACTGCTATGCGTATGATGGCTCGAAGAAAATTATTTCTAAAAAATACAGATATTGTGCTTGATATGGCTGCTGCTGATACTATTGTGTTTGATAAAACCGGTACATTAACCAATGCAGAAGCCGATGATGTACAATTTCATGGGCAAAATTTGAATGATATTCATAGAATATATATATGTGCATTAGCAAAACATTCATCCCATCCTCTTGCTCACGCTATTTATCGTTTCTTGCAATATGATGCGGTGAATATTATTCCCGATGATTTTTCAGAAACAGTCGGTGAAGGTATTGAGGCACGTTATGATGATGTGTATATTCGTTTCGGATCATACAATTTTGTACAAAAAGCATCTGCTGACCAAGACAATATTCACCATATAGAACAAAGTACAGTCCACATATCTATTAATGACATTTATTATGGATATTTTGCCATTCATAATTCGTTCCGTACAGGGATAGAACAAATTCTCATGGTAATGAATAATGATTATGGTGTGCATATCTTGTCGGGCGATTCTCCCAAAGATGCCGGACATCTTAAAAAATTCATTCCAAATGTTCCTATGAGTTTCCGTCAAAAACCGGAAGATAAAATGCAATATGTTCGGGAATTATCAAAAAATCATACAGTAATGATGGTTGGTGATGGTCTTAATGATGCAGCAGCATTGCAGGCAAGCGCCGTAGGAATTGCTATTACGGAAAACACAGCGGCATTTACTCCGGCATGTGATGCAATATTATCGGCAGATACTTTAGCGGAACTCCCTGTATTTCTTGAGTATGCACGTTATACCAAACGAACGATTATTCGAGCATTTATCATATCTGTTTTTTACAATATTTTAGGGCTTTGGCTTGCTTCAACAGCACAGCTGACGCCATTAATAACAGCAATACTTATGCCTATAAGTTCATTATCCATAGTTGCCTATGTGGTGTGGAGTTTGCAATTAGAGGCAAAAAAAAGGAGAATAGTATGAGCATAATTTTCATGTTAATATTTTTCAGCATACTCGTTGCCGGAGGATTTCTTTTTGCTTTTTTCAAAGCAGTACGAACAGGTCAATTCGATGACATGGAAACCCCTGCAATGCGCATCTATCTTGATGAAGAACCAACAATTGTCAATAAAAGAAACACTTAATTATTTAATAGTGTATTTGTATAATTTTTTTGGAGGATTTCCATGCAAAACAGTCATCTCGAACGATTTGAATACGACAATGCGATCGTTCGGAATTTCTCGGTGGCAACAGTAATCTGGGGCATAGTCGGCTTTCTTGTCGGTATTATTATTGCCTTAAAATTAGTCTATCCGGAATTTCTGAATTTTCTGCCGGAATTATCGTACGGACGCTTACGTCCTTTGCATACCAATGCAGTTATTTTCGCTTTTGCCGGCAATGTGATGTTTGCCGGAATTTATTATTCGCTTCAAAGACTGTGTAAAAGCAGAATGTTCAGCGATATGTTAAGCAAAATCCATTTTTGGGGTTGGCAAACAATTATTGTATCAGCTGCGCTTACCTTACCGTTTGGTATTACCACAAGTAAGGAGTATGCGGAATTGGAATGGCCCATAGATATTGCAATCGCACTTATATGGGTAGCGTTTGGTGTAAATATGATGGGAACAATTTGGAAACGCCGTGAAAAACACATGTATGTTGCCATTTGGTTCTATATAGCAACATTTTTGACGGTTGCTTTATTACACATTGTGAATTCTTTTGAATTGCCCGTTTCATTCTTAAAAAGTTATTCTTTTTATGCCGGCGTTCAAGATGCCCTTGTACAATGGTGGTATGGCCACAATGCTGTGGCATTTTTCCTTACAACACCGTTTTTGGGTTTAATGTATTACTTTATTCCCAAAATTGCAGAGCGTCCCGTATATTCCTATAAATTGTCCATCGTACACTTTTGGGCATTAATATTCTTATATATTTGGGCAGGTCCTCACCATTTATTATATACTGCTTTGCCTGATTGGGCACAATCGCTCGGCACGGTATTTTCCGTGATGCTTATAGCTCCGTCATGGGGTGGTATGATCAATGGTTTATTGACATTGCGCGGGGCATGGGATAAAGTGCGTGAAGAACCCGCATTAAAATTTTTGGTAGTCGCGGTGACCGGTTACGGTATGTCCACATTTGAAGGACCGATGATGTCCTTAAAAAGTATTCATGCGCTTACTCATTACACCGATTATATTATAGGTCACGTTCATCTTGGTGCACTTGCATGGAATGGTGGTGTGGGGTTTGCGATATTATATTATATGTTCCCCAAAATGTATCGTACACAATTATTCTCAAAAAAACTTGCTAATATTCATTTTTGGATTGCAACACTCGGCATCATGTTCTATGCAATCCCGATGTATTGGGGTGGTATTACACAAAGTTTAATGTGGAAAGAATTTACTGCCGACGGTGTGTTGCGATATGCCAATTTCCTTGAAACAGTGTCTCAATTGATGCCTATGTATGCTATTCGTGCTATAGGCGGTACTTTATATTTGATAGGCGCTTTAGTAGGCGGTTATAATTTATATAAAACCGCAAAAAGCGGCATACTTGTTCGCAATGAAGAAGCGTATGCAGCACCATTGGCAAAAGCTGCCCCTTCCCATGCAGAAGGATGGCACCGTATATTGGAGAGAATGCCTATGCGCTTTTCTGTGTGGGTTGTCGTTGCCGTGGTCATAGGTGGTGTGATTGAATTTGTGCCCACATGGTTGGTAAAAGAAAATATTCCTACAATAACAAGCGTAAAACCATATACGCCACTTGAAATAGAAGGGCGCGATTTATATATTCGCGAAGGATGTGTCGGATGTCATTCACAAATGATTCGCCCATTCCGTTCCGAAACAGAACGCTACGGTGAATATTCCAAAGCCGGTGAATTTGTTTATGACCATCCATTTTTATGGGGTTCGAAACGTACCGGACCCGATTTGCACCGTATTGGCGGAAAATATCCTGATTCATGGCATTATATGCACATGAAAGATCCGCAATCAACTTCGCCCAAATCTATTATGCCGGCTTATGCTTGGATGTATGAAAAAACAATTGATTATTCGCATCTTGAGGGAAAAATTATCACACTCAGAAAACTGGGCGTTCCATATCCCGAAGGGTTTGAAAAAGAAGCTGAAGCTGATGCCAAAGCACAAGCTGAAAAAATTGCTAAAAATTTACAATCAAGTAAGTTTGATGTAACAGCCGATAAGGAAATTATTGCGATGATTGCATACTTGCAACGTTTGGGTACGGATATTAAAGCAAAAAAATCCGCAGAAAATTAAGATCTAATACGAAAGAATAAAATTATGAAAAGTAATGTGTTACAAGCAATAGTAGGTATAGAGGTTTTTCCTTTGATTTCCTTGATTATTTTTGTTGGGGTATTTACCGCAATGTTTATCTGGGTTTTCAAAATGGATAAAAAAAATGCTAACTCAATGGCGGAAATTCCATTACATGATGGAAACCGTGATGAATATTTTAATAGAAATTTGTAATATAATAATAGGAGAATCACAATGGCACAAGGTCGAAAAGACGAGTTGCTTGACCACGATGCGGACGGGATACAAGAGTATGATAACAGCTTGCCGCGCTGGTGGTTATACGGTTTTTATTTTACCATTATTTTTTCTGTTGTTTATATGGTTCATTATCATGTTTCCGGAACGGGAAAATTAATGACAGCAGAATATGAAGAAGAAATGCAGGCCGCTGAGTCAATAAAAAAAGCAGCAGCAGCGAATGCACCTAAAAAAGAATTGCCGACATCTCCTCTTACTGATGCAGCAAGTCTAAAAAAAGGTCAAGAAATTTTTGAAAGTACCAATAGTCTTTGTGCTACATGCCATCGTACGGATTTAGGAGGACAAGTAGGTCCGAATTTGACCGACGAATATTGGATTCATGGTTGTGATTTACCAACGATAATGAAAAATATCACAACCGGTTTCCCTGAAAAAGGTATGTTGCCTTATGGCTCAACAAATAAATTGACCGACGAAGAATTGGTACAAGTAGCAAGTTATATCTTATCAAAGCAGGGAAGCAATCCTCCTGATCCTAAGCCGATAGAGCCGGAACGCGAGGTCAAATGTGGCGCCAATGCAGGCACAGAACAAAATGCGGTTGCAACAACTGATACGGCAGTAAAGCAACACTAAAAGATTTATACATTTCACCACACTCCGAGAAACGCATCTAAAGCCGGAGGATTTCAAAAAAATCCTCCGGCACGGTGCGCAAAATTAATACGGAGATTATGAATTCATTGCCCATATATTCCACAACAATTGATTTATTATTATGGCAATTATTGAAATCTCGGAAATTGAAGACCACGAAACATTTAGGAATGAACTTGCAAGTATTGCGCATGATGGGCGCAGAAAATGGATTTATGCACGTAAACCTTCAGGAAAGTTTACACAGTACAGAACATATCTAAGTTATGTACTTTTAGCGTTTCTCTTTTTTGCTCCTTATCTGAAAATCAATAATCATCAATTTATGCTGTTCAATATTATTGAACGTAAATTTGTGATATTCGGTATTCCTTTCTGGACACAGGATTTTTATCTGGCTTTACTACTGATTCTTTTTTTATTGGTCACACTCGTTGTTTACACTTCGATATTTGGTAGAATTTGGTGTGGTTGGCTCTGCCCGCAAACAGTATTTATGGAAATGATATTTCGTAAAATAGAGTTTGCCATAGAGGGTAGTCCGAAACAACAAATTACATTGGATAATGGGGCGTGGACAAAGGAAAAAGTATGGAAGAAAGGATTGAAGCATAGTATTTTCTTTGCTATTTCTTTTATTATAGCCAACACTTTTCTTTCATATATTATCGGTTCTGATCAATTATGGAAAATAATTCTTGACCCTCCGCAACAACATCTTGTAGGTCTTACTGCCATCACAGTGTTCAGTATAGTTTTCTATGCGGTGTTTGCGCGTTTTCGTGAGCAGGCATGTATTATTGTTTGTCCTTATGGACGCTATCAATCAGCATTGGTTGATGAAGATACTATTGCCGTGACTTATGATTTTAAACGTGGCGAACCGCGTGGGAAATTTACGAAAGAGGACAAAGCAGCACAACTGCGAGGCGAAAAACTACATGATAAAGGCGATTGTATAGATTGTCATCAATGTGTGACGGTGTGTCCAACGGGCATAGATATTCGTAATGGTATCCAATTAGAATGTGTTAATTGCACAGCATGTATTGATGCTTGTGATGATGTGATGACAAAAATACAAAAGCCGAAAGGACTTATTCGTTATGCTTCGAATTCATCAATAAAAGATGGAAAAAAAATACATCTTTCTGCGCGTTCTAAAGCGTATGGTGTTGTGTGGTTATTGGTAATGACTGTGTTGGTAACATTATTTATGAATCGAAAAATGCTGCATGTGCTTGTCTTGCGCCAACCCGGAACAACATTCGCCGTGATGTCGCATGATAAATATGCCAATTTTTTCCATGTTCAACTTCTTAATAAAAAAAATAATCCCAAAGAAGTATCAATGAAAATAATTTCTCCTCAGAATGGGGAATTAAAACCATTATCAGATTTGGTTCACATTAATGGTCAGCAAGAAAAAGAAGGAAGAATGATGATTATATTCCCGAAATCTTCTTTGTCACCGGATGGCAGCACTGATGTTGTTATTGAGGTGAGTGAAAATGGTACAATAGCGGATTATGTCAAAACAAAGTTTATTTCTCCCAACAAATAATAATTTTATAACTTTTCTCGGAAGACTATTATGAAAATTCAGTGGAATTGGGGTAAAGGCATCGCGGTTGTCTATATACTTTTTGTTATTGGTACATTAAGCTTTGTCACATTTGCTTTTACGCAAAAAGTCGAATTAGTAAGTAATGATTATTATGCGCAAGAGATAGATTATCAAAATCGGATAGAACAAACCGAACGCGCAAATGCCTTGGAAGAACATGTTGATATCAGCTATGATACAAACAATAATTCTGTCGTCATTATATTTCCTTCAATGGCTTTGCCAGAAGATGGCAGTGTACATTTTTATCATCCTTCTACATCTTCTTTCGATCGTATTATCCCAATAAAAAAATCTATGAATAACCGTTTCGATTTTAATACCGACGGTTATCAGAAGGGGCGTTGGAAAGTTGCAATCACTTGGAGTTCCGGCGGTAAAAAATATTATTATCAACACATGATAAATTTATGATAACGGCATCATTTTTATTGTCTTCGGCATTTATTCTTGGTTTTGCCGGAAGTATGCACTGCGTGGGAATGTGTGGTCCGATAGCTTTGGCTTTGCCGTCTGTTTCATCAACGCGTTTGGGGTTTATTATAAGTCGCGTGATGTACAATATTGGACGTATCGTAACGTATGCTGCATTAGGATTAGCTATCGGGGCGATGGGTGGTATGATTCGTATTGCAGGATTGCAAGAATGGCTGTCAATTATCAGTGGAATAATGGTTATAGCTATTGCTGTGTTTCCTCGTCTAATTTCACACTTTTTACCGAATTTTTCATCATTTTCACCTGTCAACACAGTAAAAAAAGGACTGTCGGGATTATTTCGTCAACGTTCGTATTCGTCACTTTTTTTCTTAGGTTTACTTAATGGATTATTGCCTTGCGGATTTGTTTATGTTGCCTTTGCGGGTGCATTAAATACCGAGACAATAGCAGAGAGTGCAGTATTTATGGGATTATTTGGATTGGGGACTATGCCTGCTATGTTAGCCGTATCATTATTGCCTCATTTTGCACGACCTTCTTTTCGGGGTTTGATAAAAAAAATAACGCCGGTACTTGCTGTAGCGATTGGCACAGTTTTTATTATGCGTGGTATGGGTTTGGATATTCCGTATATCAGTCCTAAATTACAAGTAGAAAAACCTGCTGAGTCAGATTGCTGCCGTCATCATAGACATTAAATGTGAAAACAATAAAAAAAGGAATCCCATTAAAGTATGATGGGATTCCTTTGCTATTTATACAGATAATAAATATCTTATTTGACAAAGAGCATTTCTCTATATGTTGGCATTGACCACAATTTATCGGGGATAATGCGTTCCAATTCATCCGCTGCTGCTCGTACTTTATTCATCGCAGGCACAACAGTATCACGCATGTGATATGCTTTTGAATGGATGGTGTCGCCACCTAAATCACGATTAGCTTTTTTGAGTATCTCTAAATTCTCCGATAAATCGTCAGTTTTTGTGACAATATCTTGTAATGATCGTAAAAGTGCTTTTGATTGAATACCTGTTTCTGCTAAGTTCTCTGCAATTGCAGCTAATTCACCAATATACTGATGTGCAGCCGGAAGAATAATGGTACAGGCAATCCATTCTGTTGTTTCAGCTTCAATATTTATTGTTTTAAAATATTGATCAAGAGCAATTTCGTGGCGTGCTTCTACTTCGCGCTCGGAAAGTACTGCATGGTCAGCAAAAACTTTAATATGGTGTTTTTGAATTAATTGCTCAATTGCTTCAAGTGATGTTCTACGATTGGGTAAACCGCGTTTTTGTGCTTCTTTTTGCCATTTATCCTCATAGCCGTCACCATTAAAAACAACACGTTTATGTTTTTTAATTGTATCGGTTAAAATTATTTTTAAGGCAGTTTCCAATGATTCTTTCTTTTTCAGTCGTGCTTGTAAAGCATTGGTCATTTCATTGATGGATTGAGCCACAATAGTATTTAATACTGTTATGGGGAAGGAAACCGATTGGCTGGAACCAACGGCACGAAATTCAAATTTATTACCTGTAAATGCAAATGGTGATGTACGATTTCTGTCACCTGCATGGCGCGGTAAATGTGGCAATACATTTGTGCCGAGACCAAGTAAACCGCCTGATTTTGATTTCCGTAAAGCACCTTTTTCTAATTGTTCAAACACATCCGCTAATTGATCGCCAAGGAAAATAGACATAATTGCCGGCGGTGCTTCATTCGCGCCTAAACGGTGGTCATTAGCTGCCGATGCCACTGACATACGTAATAAGTCTGCATAGGTGTCCACAGCTTTAATGACTGCTGTACAGAAAAAGAGAAATTGCATATTTGCATGAGGTGTATCGCCCGGTTCAAGTAAATTTAGTCCTGTATCAGTACTCATAGACCAATTGACATGTTTACCACTGCCATTCACACCTGCAAATGGTTTTTCATGAAGCAAACAGACTAAGCCAAAGCGACGAGCGGTATTTTTTAATACTTGCATTACCACTTGTTGATGATCTGCTGCAATATTCGAATTTTCAAAAATGGGGGCTAATTCATATTGTGCCGGAGCAACTTCATTATGACGTGTTTTGATGGGAACGCCCAAGCGATATAATTCTGTTTCAACGGCAGTCATAAACGATAAGACACGGTCGGGAATCGAACCAAAATAATGGTCTTCTAATTCTTGACCACGTGGCGGACGTGCGCCGAATAATGTTCTGCCGCTCATGACTAAATCGGGGCGACGGAAAAAGAATTCTTCATCAATGAGAAAATATTCCTGTTCTGCACCAACGGTACTTCCTACTTTATTTGCCTGCACGCCAAATAATTGCAAAGCACGCATTGCTTGTTTATTTAATGCTTCGATCGAACGTAATAAAGGGGTTTTATAATCGAGTGCATCACCCGTCCATGAGGCGAATGCAGTGGGAATAAAAAGCGTAGCACCATTGGAATGTTTGACGATAAAAGCCGGCGATGTGGGATCCCATGCCGTGTAACCGCGTGCTTCAAATGTGGCGCGAAGTCCACCACTGGGAAAAGAAGAAGCATCGGGCTCGCCTTGAATAAGGTCTTTGCCGGAAAATTCTGCGATTGCTCCGCCGCCGGCATTGGGCGTGACGAAACTTTCATGTTTTTCGGCTGTTGTTCCTGTTAATGGTTGAAACCAGTGTGTGTAATGGGTTGCGCCTTTGGATAATGCCCATTCTTTCATGGCAAGTGCTGCTATGTCGGCAACATTCGGATCAAGAGCCAGTCCGCGCTCTATGGTTGCTTGTAATGATTTCCAGACAGGTTTGGAGAGTTTTTCTCTCATCTGGTCAAGAGAGAAAGTATCCACGCCAAAAATCTGTTGTATGTCTGTGATTTTTTCGAGTTCCGGCATCATTGTGCGCCAATTTTTTGCTGCTGCCAAAACATCGTAATCTGAATGATGTGTCATAGGAAAACAATCCTTTAGTAAGTAATTTATTGATGAGTAGTTAGATGCAAAGCCATTGATTCGATATGCGAAGAAAGAACAATATTGGTGGTAGTATTTTTAACGCCTTCGATGCGTTGTACCATTGCCAGTAATCGTTCTAATTCAGAGGTATTGATCGTGCGAATTTTCAAAATATGGGAACCATTGCCCGTAATAGCATGACATTCCATAATTTCAGGAATCATACGACATTGTGCTATAAATCCTTCATAATAAGTACTTGACTCAACGGCAACAAAGACAAAAGCCGTAATATCAAAACCCAGAGCTTTGTGGTCAAGTTTCGTAAAGTATCCGTGAATGATATGCTGTTCTTCTAATTTTCTGACATGCTCGCTTACTGAGGCAACCGATAAACCGGTTTTCTCCGCTAGGGAAGTGAGAGGTGTGCGAGCATTGAGCTGGAGAGTAGCACAGATGATTTTGTCAGTATTTTTCAAATTTATCTCTAAAAATCTAAATTTTTTTAAGTATTTGACTACAAAACTATAAAAATTTCGGAAAACGCAAGCTGTTTGATTGTGAAATTTGTTCTGTTGCACTGCTGTTGTAGCATAATAGAAGTGAAGAAAATTTTACGGAGAAGGAAAATAGGGCTATTTTTGCAGTTCGCAAAAACAGTAGGGATCCTTAGCTCAGTTGGTTCAGAGCGTTACCTTGACACGGTAGAGGTCACTGGTTCGAATCCAGTAGGGTCCACCAAGCACAAGACCCGAATGTCGGTTTCGAGATTCGGGATTTTTGTTTCTTATGACAAACAAAGGGTATAATTCTTTCGCACATAGGCTACAAAATCATAAATTTGCGCTTTGGACAATAGATATTGTTTCACAAAAACGGACACTGAATGGAAGCGGAGAGTTACCGATCTCATTCTGAAGAAGAAACCTTTAGATTAGGCACTGCATTTGCCGAACGATTACGCACGCAAGATGTCGTAATGTTTTTTGGTGATTTGGGTGCCGGAAAAACTGAGTTTATCAAAGGGATTAGCCATTACTTTAATGTTGAGGAAATAGTTTCAAGCCCTACATTTACGGTAATGAATCAATATACGGGTGAAACCCCCGAAAATGATGAAATCACGATTTATCATGTTGATCTCTATCGTATCAAATCCGAAGAGGAATTGGATGAAATAGGGTTCAGGGATTGTATGTATTCTGAGGATACTATTAAGTTAGTGGAATGGTCAGAAAATGCCGGTAATCTTATTCCCGATATTAGGTGGACCGTTCATATATCTTTTGATGCAGACAATGAAAATGAACGTCTAATCGTTATTAATCACATAGGCGAAGAAACGCCTCAATATCCATCATTGGAAGCAACAGTCTAAGATGATGCTGGTTCTCGGAGTGTGGTGATACTTATTTTTTTATCACTATTTAAGATGAAAGGAGCCGTTCATGTACGGTAATTTATCAGTGACAGATTCCAAGCCGAAACGGAATATACTCGAAGGTGAAGACCCCGAACGGCTTGCGGAATTCGAAGCAAAAATCCTGCGTGGCGAAAAAATTGAGCCGCATGACTGGATGCCCAAAGAATATCGTCGCCAATTAATTCGCATGATAGAACAACATGCACATTCTGAAATTATTGGTGCATTGCCGGAAGGAACGTGGATTACACGCGCCCCAAGTTTTAAACGTAAAATGGCTTTGATGGCTAAAGTTCAAGATGAATCAGGTCATTGCCAACTTCTCTATAATGCTGCTGAAACTCTCGGAAAATCTCGCGAGGCAATGATTAATGATTTGCTTATCGGGAAATCTAAATACTCCAATGTCTTTAATTATCCTGCCAAAACATGGGCTGACACTGCCGTCATTGCTTGGCTTATAGATGCTTCGGCAATTGTTAATCAAGTGGCTAATTCCAAAGGGTCCTATGGTCCTTATTGCCGTGCGCTTGAGCGTATTTGCCAAGAAGAATCATTCCATTTGCGCTATGGCTATCACAATGTGGTGACACTTGCCACAGGCACACCTTTGCAAAGAGAGATGGTGCAAGAAGCTCTTAATCGTTGGTGGAGACCAATTATGCACTTCTTCGGACCGCCGGATACTGTTTCCGAGCATGGTGCCATATTGATGAAATGGAAAGTAAAAATGGCTTCTAATGATGATATGCGTCAGAGTTTCCTCAAACAATATTTGCCGAAAATATTTGAATTGGGTCTTACTGTTCCCGACATTGATTTGCATCAAGATGCGGAAACTAAACAATGGATAATTGGTGATCCTGATTGGGATGAATTTTTCCGCGTCATTAATGGCGATGGTCCTTGCAATGCAGAACGCTTGGCAGTACGTCGCACAGCAGAAGAAAACGGCGCATGGGTACGCAGAGCTTTAAAGAAAAATACTCATGCTTATACAGTGCCATTATCATAAAAAAATATTGATACTATTTACTGAAAATCCCTTTACATGTCGTGAAGGGATTTTTTTTATGTCTATACGATTTGTTTAGGTAGCGTGTTCTTTTGTAAGGAGATAGAATAATAATAACACTGCATTCAAGAATAGTGAATAAAAATTAATGTTTTGTTAATGTCCCTTTCTACCCATTTTTTACGATTTACATAGTAGAAACCATGTGATATATTTGTGCTGCGCTCATTGCTGCCTCTTCGCAAACAGTAAAGCATTAAAGATATCGAAGAGGACATGGGCAAGTTTTTTTTTATTACTTATTTTGAGGTAAACTATGAAAAGTACTTTTATATTAGTATTGATGGTGGCAATGATCAGTTGTAGTGATAATGGAGCTATTGAACCGGGCACTAGATCTGAAAGTAGAATTAATACTGAAGAGTTGAAGGGTAAAGGTAAATCAATCACAGCAATATCTAATGGGAATTTTACCAACTATAATTCATCCCAAATAACAAACTTGACTTTTTCTTTAACGGGAGGTAGTATATCTACATTTCCTATCCCCACTGTAAATAATAACTCTTCAACAAGTTACTCTTTTTCTACAAATACAAGTGGTTCACAATTAACAATTAGTTATACTTTATCGGGTGTTAGCTACAACGGATCAGTTGGTGCAGATATTCCTATTGGACTTATGTATGTTGATGAGGCTGGTCATCTATGGAGTCAGGAAACTGTTCATGATACACCTTACAAAATATTCTAATTTTTTTGCGTTAATTATAATTTTTAAGGAGACAGATTCATGAGTAATGTTCAATTAACCGCATCGTCATATTCAGATGATTTTAAAGCAATCATGCAACAGAGTTTTGCTTTGGCATCACATTTGAAAAGCAAATGCATTACATCAGCACATTTATTAGTAAATGTATTTGAAAACTCTTCTACGGTAGAGTCTTTGCGAGATGTAATACCCAACTATAAAGAATGTGCAGCAAAAGCGATGGAAAAAGCAACTGAATATGGTACATCTACAGAACTAAGTGTAGAGGATAATAAAGTACCGGCACAATCCATTGTGTTAAGTAATGAGGCAGAAAAAGTTGTTCTTAAAACTCAAGAATCCGGGTCTATACTTGGGAGAGTAGATTTGCATCAACTCATGATAGGAATTCTCTTATCTCCTGATTCACATGCCTATGCAGTCCTTAAAGAAAATGTAGATATACTTGCATTACGTAAATTTTATTCAGTATAAGTTGTGAAACCGGGTAAGTGGCGTTGGTGTTTTATGAACTTTCTAATTCAGGTATCCTTAGGATGCCTGAATTTTATTTTGTGATGCAAATAGAATGTAAATCAGCTACATATTTAGATATAAGAAAACTTGCAGAGTTTCATAAAACTTGTTTTTTAAACACTTACGAACATTTACTTCCGTCTGAATATCTTGATAAACTCAACAAAGAACAGTTTGTAAATTATTGGAAAAAGCAGTTAAACAATGTGTGCTATACATGTGTTGTCTGGGGTGATAATCGTATAGTAGGTTTTATTTGTGCGGGGAAAAGCCGTCTTGAAAAATACCCTGAGTCAGGTGAAGTCTTTTCCTTATATATAGAGCCGAAAATACATTCACAAGGATTAGGAAAATATTTGTTGAAAAGTTCATTTGAATGGCTTTATGAACAAGGATATGCTAAAACAATGGTGGTGGTGCTTGAGAGCAATCCGGCAAAGTTTTTTTATTATCACATGGGTGGAGTTGTTGTTGATAGTCTTTCGCGTTATTACGGCAATGAAATCAGTGTAGAGTTGGTAATTGAGTTTGTAAACTCTTAATGGTACTATTCTTCGATAAAGGATAAACGTTGAAATATAGAACAGAACCATATTGTTAGAAATGTTGAAGTTGTATCAAGCAATATATTGTGGAATCTATTTCAAGACACAAATATTCAATCTATTGAGGAGCATAGTAAAGAACTGTGCTTTCCAAAGTGTTGAGCATTAATGTTTGCAATAAGCTGTTATTGAATATATTTGTACAATATTGTAGAAAACATTATGAAGTATATCATTGTTATTGGTGTTTTTGCTTTGATCATCGTGCAAATCCTTTCTTCGCATGAAACCGATCAGTATTACACAAATCTAAAGGAAAATGATACTATTGTTGTGTATGGATACAGGCAACATGATGTTCATTCATACTTTTTTATTGATGAAATATCTTGCTTTACATGTGTCCAATCTGTAAAAAATGTGCTCGCTCTCATAAAGAAGAATACAAAATATAATGTTGTGTTTTTTATACGAGCATCATCTAAACAAAGTTATGAAAACATAGTCAAGCTTTACAATATTGATAAAGAGATGGCAGTGCATGATATTGTAGGTGCATACCAAAAATTATATGGCATCAAACAATTTCCGGTGATGATGATGACTAATCGAGATGGTATTATTCAGTATATAGGTATTCCGGGTAAAACAAGCTTTGATAGTGAAAAAATTAATGTAGTATTACAAAAATCAACAATTCCATCATTAAAGTCTTCAATACAACCGAGTATAAAACAGAAAATTGTTGTCTCTTCTAACAATTATCCTTTGAAAAAAGATCATATTGTGACATGTACATATTCAATAAAAGACGATAAACTCTATCTTTGGAAATTTAATTCACATAATTTATATGTTATACAAATGAATGGAAAGGTCGAACAGTCTTTTTCAATGGATGATGATTATTCTTCACTTTTTTCCGGTACGAATGTACCCGTAATGGGTAATGGTAATATTCATGGTAAAAATATACCGTTTAGCATACTTAATATGAGTGGACACTCCACACTTATGAGCTTTAACACCGAAACAAAAAAATTTAGTGAGATAACTGTTCTGCACCAAGATGATTATACATATCCATTCTTTCCCATTACCGTGATTAATGATAGCATATATGTATCTGCTCTGCGATATAAAGAAAAGGGTTTCCCACAAACCTGGAATGTGACACCTTCCTTTCGAGTTATCGAAAATGGCATTGCAAAGAAGTATGGAACATTGGACGAAATAGTTATACAATATCCGATTTCAAGATTTTATCATCAAGCAACAGCTACCGATACTGCGGGTAATATTATTGAACTAGAAAATTTTTCTGAGAAAGTAAGAATATATAATACTCGTGGTGAATTGCTCTATAGTATAAAGTGCTCATTTAGTCCAAAGTATTGGAATTATAAATGGAAAGATTATTTCTCACAGTTAAACGTTGATTCTCCTGTGCAGTCTTTTATGAATCTTCAAGATAGTGTGACGAAAATCGCGGAATCCGATGGAATATTAGTTGATCAATCAACCGGAAAATTAGCTGTTGTCTATCAAAAAAACGCAATAAATTCGTCCAATAATCGGTATGTACGTTATTTTGTACATTTCCCTGCAAGTACTCTGAATGATATAGCTTTACCGAATGATGCCAAGCCTTTTCGGTACCACAAAGGTATTATTTATTGTATAGAATCAGAGAATGAAGACCTTTATATAACTTCGTACCAAACTAATCAAAATAAAGATTAGTCGTATTTTACACAAAACTTCGTATATTGCATCTGTTACACAAGGGATATATATTGCCTGCCGTAATATATGCCCGCAAATTCATCAGTACCATATATACGATGATGACACCATATACACTACGTAAAAAAATCGCCGAGAGTCTTCGACATAGACATCCTCAATTATCCAATGAGGATTTGGAGACAATCATTATTGAGTTATTTATCGAATGGCACCATTGTATGGGGCGTTCGGATAGTAAGAATAACTTTGGTGAAGCATGGATAATGACTTCCGCAAAACATCGTGCCATAGATTTTCTCCGTCGCCGACAGTCTTCTCCGGTTTTAGAGCATTATGACCCAATGGAAGAAGAGTACAATGCAGGTCAGCATATTGCATCTCATGATTTGCTCCCACATATCGAAGAAGCATTGAACTTGCTGCCTTTTCAACAAGCTTCTTTATTGTACAGATATTATATTGAGGGTTATAGCTATGAAGAACTGAGTTTGCTGGAAGGCAAGAGCGAGGCAAGTATCAAAAAGCAAGTACAAAGAATACTGATACGGTTGCGTAGATTGTTGGACATCCCCCCCCATAAAAAAATATGCCAAAAATAGATAAACTTCAATTTTTCAATATGATAGAGGAATTTTCATTGTGGAACAAATAACAGTGAGTAAAAATCAATGTTTTATTAATGTCCCTTTTTGTCCATTTTTTACGCTTTACATAGTAGAAACCGTGTGATATGTTTATTACGTACTTGCTTTTAATCTTCGGATACAACAATCCACGGAACTGTTAAATGATTAGCCTAATATTCATGGTGATTTATGACGCGTACAAAAATACCCGATCTCTTAGAAATCATGCAAAAGAATGCCCATAGTCAGCAGTTTGACGTTAATGCATTACTCAGAATGTCAGATATATCCGATTCATATCTTAGAGAACTTATGTACAAAAAGTATGGAATGGCACCAGCAAAAGTAATTGAAACGGTACGTCTAAAAAGTGTTTTGCACTTATGCATTACAACTAGTAATGTAGAATTGCTTGCTCATTCATGTGGCTTCGGATGCGGCAAGACTCTAAAAAGAGCATTCAGTAGACGTATCAGAATTTCTGTATGCAAAGCGAAAAAGCTACTATTATCTTCTCCTAATCCAGAACATTACATGAACGAATGGATGAATAATCTTTGGACTACGATAGATACCTATGACCGTTTACACTACATGTAGTGTTGAAAATGTCTTCTAAAAATGACCTCTGATTTTGGGTCTTGCGTATGTACCTAAGTTCATGTAATTTTGCAATGTACATAATTCGTTGGCTAAATAATATCATAATCAGTCGTCATGAACCCACACTGTTTGTTGTATTATGAAGTCGGGTTCAAACGAATTGGTTACAGAATCAGGTATTTGTACATATAGCTATATGTTTCAATATTTAATTTTTGATTCATATAGCAGACAAACGTAAATAAAATTTCTAATTAAAAACTAAGGAAAAAACAATGAAACCTTCTATCAATAGTGTAATCTTTATGCTATGCGCTATTATTCTTTTTTCGAATACTTCAGTATTTGCAAAAAAATCTTCAAAAAAAGTTGTTTACAAGAAAGTAAAGCTCACAACGGAAACAAAATGGGAAATCAGCTGCCCCGGTCCCGCTGCTACCTGCTACACAATTGGCTGTGGTGATAATATTGAGTTAACTGAGCCTAATGGACCGGCAAAACGAAAACAGGTAGGATCATTTCAAATTGGTCAAAACCCTGTAACTTCAACTCATATTTTCTTACATACTGATGCGAGCAACCCCAATGTGGGACTGGGCTATTATCCTGCCAATGTTACATCATTTTCCGGTTCACATGCAAACGTAGAAGTTAATCAAAACACACAAGAATTTACAGATTACAATACCTGGAAATCTTCTGTTTGTCAGTGAATAAATAAGCTCCAAGTGTAATTACACTTGGAGCTTTCTTTACCTTCATACTAAAATACATCTTTCAAATGTTAATACTCATAAAAACTATAATACTCGCGGTAGCTGTAACAACTATTTTTGTTTCGCATGCAATAGCATCAGACACTAAGACAGTGAAAAAATTACTTAATGAGTGGTCGAAGTTTAGTACTAAAATCAATAAGAATCAGGTCTCCGCGATTTTTATTACAAGAGTTACCTCTTGTTCTTTTTGTAGTTTAGGTGGTTTTAACACACTAATGTCCGCTCTCATTAAAGAAATGCCTCAGGTGAATCGAATTTCAGTTATTACCAATGCTGATAAAAAAGAACTCATAGCATATCACGACATATTCCCAAAAGCAACAGAAATAGTTCGCGCTATAGAACGTGACATTGACAGAGGGTTTTCATTGACAGTGTATCCAACGTTTTATTTAGTTTCACCTGATGGAACTATACTTTTTGAACAACAAGATATTACTCATAATTTACCACCGATTGATACGCTAAAATATTATCTCAAAAAAGTAAAAATACTTCAAAAATCTCCTTCACTTGAGAAAACTGTACTTCCAAAAGTCGCTTCAGTAAAAAACATCGAAGAGATACATCCTTTGATACAAATGACTTCAATAAGTAAAACAAATGAGAGCGACAATACTGCCTTTATTCTTGATGGTATCCAAAACTCTGTATTTAAAATTGACCTGAATCAAGGAGTTATTTCTCGATATTACAAACTAGAAAATACTCTTGAATACTGGTTTGATAGTGATCAACTCAATCGCCACACATGGCCTGATGGTAGCGTAGATACAACAAATTATTTTAAGATGTTTCAAGAAACGTCACCACTTACAATTATTAATAGCATCCATACTCTTAATGAGAAACTAAGTATGTTCTGTCGTCTTCATACCGGATACAATAGGGTATTTAAAGAAAATAGAAAACGAATAATGTTTCTTGTTGATTACGGACTAGTCTCTTTTTCAGAAAATAGAATTCCTCAGACAGTCACACTTCTAAGAAATGAATCTTATAAAATATTTCCCCCAATAAAAGTTTTATCAAATGGAAAATTCATTACTCGAGTATTCGCAAACACAGAATCTGACAAAGCAAATATCACCATTGACAACAAACCAATATTTGCGACATATAATATTAGTGATTCAAGTTTGAAAGTATCTACAAATTCAAAAGTTTTATTTAACGATGATATAAACGAAGAGGATATCAACCTATACCCTGATGAAAATCAAGGATTTATATGCGTAAACCGAAGATTGCGCTGGTTTTTTCACGCCAATCCATTGCAATCTGGAGATTATGATTATAAAGCCATACCTCCTTATGGTATATGGAAAAAACATGAAGATAAGATAACCTCATTTGATGGCTATATACACAATAATATTTTTCATGCGATTTTACTACTTGAGAATGGTGAACTATGGTTGCAAAAATATTCATTATCAAAAGACGAAGTCTATGAATACAAAATTACTACTTCTCGGCTATCGAAATACACTCAGTTAAAGTTGATTCATAATCATGAAAAATCACTTACATTACTTGCTAAGCATCCAACAAAGCGTTGGCAATTAGTACGTGTTTCTTTATAAAAATACTCTTCCCATTTCAAGTTAATACAATAAATCCATATAAAATTGTGGAATTAAGGTTGCTTATACTACTGTTTGTATTTCTGAAAGCAGATATTTCTTTGTCTCAAACTGAGGACAAGTCCATTATTCAAAATCTAAATACGAACCTGACGTTTGCTCAATCTTCAGTATATGATCTTAAAGAAGGAGAAAAGAATTCTTTTGATTTTAAAATTGGGACTACACTTCGATTATTATATGAGTTACCCAAAACAATAAAGTTTACTTCTCACATACGTATCAATATTGGGGCGCAACAGGAACGCTCAGAATTGTTTCCTGAAGGATATATTAAATCAACAGATAATGACTTTTTAGGCGAGTCAGCAATAACTTTTTTACTTGGATGGAAAGTTGATCCTTTTATATCTGCTACATTACGTACTCAACCGACGGAGTCATATCGGTTAACACAAACACAACGATTAAGAACTATGAAACTATGGGATCCTGTAGTATCACAACAAACAATAGGGTTAGCTCAAGATATTCGATTTTCTCAATCATTCATTACATTACGTGGCGGCATAAATTTACAACAAATCCGCGCAGATGCGCATCGTGAACAAACAGACAATCCTTCAACACGATTTATCAAAGAAGGTTTTAAACAAACAGCTGGTTTTGACTTTCTTTTCGATAGCCAATTATACTTAGATAGCACTATTACCTTTCTATCTCGTTCGTCCATTCGTCGTTCAATGACAATACCAGTTCATTGGAATGTGATGATTGAGCATGAACTCCGTAGTAAGGTTTGGAAAATGTTCGGAATAATACTTCAATATTCGGCGATATATAACCCGCTTCAAACAGAAAGAGTTCAGCAACGTTTTTCAATGAGTATTGGTATAGTACAAGACTGGTAGTACATTGATTTCATTAGAGTAAAATTAGTCGTATTTTACACAGAACTTCGTATATTGCATCTGTTAAACAAGGATATGTATTACCTGTTCGGGAAGCGTCATTTGATAGAAGTACCTATTAAAGAGGTGGTATGTGCTATCAGGACTTAGGTGGATTTGTTTGGTTTAATGATCAAGTATCTGGTGGAAATCTTCCTCCCGAACCTTCAAGTAATGGTGATTTTGCTCCGGCTGAATAAATTATAACTAATTTTCTGATTGAGGAGTTAGATTTACAATCCCTAACTCCTCAAACTATAAACCTATATGTATAATTATGTATATCATACTATTTTTCTTCGTATCATCTATCGCTTTTGCACAGACGAATCGCATCACTTTGCAAGAAGATTCCTCAGATTTGATTAGTTCAGTAAGGAAATGTGTAGCATCGCCCTCAAGAAAATTTATTGCATTAACGCATGATGAACATCATTGTATAGTTTTTAATGCTTATGGGAAAAGTATTGCAAAATTTCGATATGATGATGATTTATTAGACTCTTTTGAAGTACATTATAATAAAAATTTAGATAGGTATAACTCATATCTGCATTATTTTTCTAATCAACTGCCATACAATTTGCCTAAAGAGTATATTGAGAAATTTAGAGAAAAACGCCCATCTTTTGTTAAACCATTTATCTTGTGCAAAAAAAATGTTATTTTCGGTAATGATACCATACTACCTGTTTCAAAAGAAGATCGCGCAAAATCATTTAAACAGAAATATACAAATATCCTGTTTGAAAATGATTCCATACTTCATATTGGTGTAATGATTTCCATTGCCGTAGCAGACAAAAAACGTTTGGATAATATTAATAATCTCATAACAAAAAATTTCAATGGAATACTGCGCTACAATATATATAATCAAAGAAAGACAGTAACATGGATTTTACCAACTAAATTTGATACACTATTCACGATAGTGGTAAATCAGCCATTATGGACATTTTGCTTTTCTGATAGAAAGAAGAATGAATACTGGTATAATTATCAACTTGTAACATACAAGCTCTATGAAGATGTAAATATAATTAATGAAATCCCCGTGTTTTGCAAGATAGATCAATCGGGTGAATTAGTCGAAACAAAAAAAACGAAGCTGCATGATTATAAAAGCAAGTATTATAGCGAAAATGGAGAAAGTTATCTGTGTGTTGCCGGAGAGAATGAGTATGTAGTTCATCCTTATATTGACAGTATTTTTGTGTTTACTGATAATAATGCCATTCGTAGTTTCCCCCTTGTCAATGTTCGCAGAGTGGCAGAAGTCCAAAAAGCGCTCATACCTCCTAAAAATAGAAATAGCATTATCTCTGAAAAAGGTGGCTATATTACTATGACAAATGTATTACCTTCAAAAAACAGTGGCAATATTATTGTCCTTATGTTTGAAGTTATCAATCGTGACACATACCAATATGTTGCACAGGAATATAATTCACTTGGTCAATTGATTTCCTCATATCGCCTTGAGAATAATCCTCAAAAACGAGAAACTCTAGTGGGGTATGACCCACATTCTCATTCTGCAATAAGTACTGTCGCCACCGATGAAGAAGGGTGGGTTATGAGCTTTTATCCACTACAATAAGCATAATCATGAAAAATAGACACATCAAAATTATTGCCTCATTAGTACTAATGACCGTCTTTGTACTCACGGTGTCAGCCGGTGAAAAAAATGAAGACTTATTATTGCAATTCAAAGGGAAAAAACGATTTGCCATAGTTGAGTTGAATTCATTGGGTGAATGTGTAAAGTGCAAGCTCATATTCAATTCCCTTAAAGCAAAGGCAAAAAAAAGTAATATAGACAGCACTTTATTATATGTGTCTTTTGTCAATTGTTCTCGTAAAGTGGAATTTGAAAAATTCAAGAAAGATAATCCCGACTATGATTATTACATAAATGGAGCAAAACAATCGTGGAATGAGTATCAAGCATCATATTTCGGGTGTAAATATATAGTTCTTGATAATAAAGGAGAAGTGTTAGGATGTGTGAATATCGATGATTATAGTGCAGGAAAGTCCGTAGATATCATAATGGATATTCTTAAACCTTATTATTCTCGGTAAATTGATAAAAGTCAAACTTAGCAGAATAACAATAAAAGGAATACCATCTCTATCTCGGAGCAAAGAAGATGCGATGATGGAGGGAAGAATATTGAGAGTGGAAGACGATACGTGTTTCGTTAAAAATTTCAGATTATATTGTTACTCAGTGGTTTTGTTGTAATTTTGTTAAAATCATGTTCGGAAGTTGTTTTGTAAGTGTAAGTTGTTGTCAATATAGAAACACTCAACTTCTTTGGTTTGGAAGGGTTCAATATGATAAGGGAATATACTATGAAACACATCTTTTTGATATTTGCTATTATCTTTTTACTTGGTTGCGGCAGCGATGATGCCCCGACCAATACGAATACTGCTTCACGTTCTATAGCGAATTATATGCTTGATGGACCTGTCGGTACGCAATATTGGATGAGTCAAGAGCGTACGCTCACCGATGCTGAGGGTAAAACTCAACTGTTGCATCGCGATACAATAGTTCTTACGATTCTTCATCGTGCATATAATCATCCTATTCTTGGAAAATGTCTCCTAACCGGGTATCAATTTTCCCCATCTGTTGCCGGTTTTATTGATACTGTTTATTTTGGAATGAGCAATAATACTATTGTAGCTATCAGCAATACTGAGACTATTCAAAAACTATTTAATGGACCAATCGAACAAGGAAGCTTGCAGGATATAGGGGAATTAGGTGAAGGTGGCGTAGGTATGTCAAAAATTTATGCTCTTGATGTACCCATTACAACTCCTGTGGGTAATTTTTCAACAGTTCATGTGCGAACTGAGATATCGTATGCTAAAACAAAAGTAATAGAAAATAAATATTTTTCACCGGGTGTATTTATGCCCAAAATGGAGGAATTATATGATAGAATCAATTGGAAAGGCGCAAAAGAATTAGAAAAAGTGACTTCGGAACTTGTAAAAGTACAAACTCCTTAAATTTCCCATATTTTTTTTATTGATACGAACAAATTAAAGTATTATTGATAAATCTCACAAAGGATAAAATACTATGAAACACATCTTTTTGATATTTGCTATTATCTTTTTACTTGGTTGCGGCAGCGATGATGCCCCGACCAATACGAATACTGCTTCACGTTCTATAGCGGATTATATGCTTGATGGACCTGTCGGTACGGAATATTGGTATAGTCAAGTTGGAATTAGAACCGATACCAATGGCAGGACGGGAATACTAGGTCGTGACACCATAGTGTGGACTATTCTCAATCGTGCATATAATCACCCGATACTTGGCAATTGTATGCAAGTGACTGTATATAGAAAATTTCATGACTATCTTGATACTGCATATTATTCACTAAGTAATAATGAGATTGTCTATATGGATCGCAGTCCTGGTATGGATAGAATACTTATAGGACCCATAGAAAAAGGAACTATACAAAATGTAGATGATAACAATAATGCAAAAATTCATGCACTTGATGTACCCATGACGACTCCTGCGGGTAATTTTTCAACAGTTCATGTACTTGCAGAAGAATATAGAGAAAATAATAATGAAAAATATACAGCAAATTTCTATTTTACTCCGAAAGTCTTGGTGTGTAAGATTCAACGTTTTATTGAACAAAGTACATTAACAGGAAAAAAGCAATTGGAAGAGTATAGTATAGAACTATTTCGTATAAAAAAACCATAAGTAGAATCCTATGAAACACATCTTTTTAACTCTAACCATTATTTTATTTCTTGGTTGCAGCAATGATGATGCCCCGACCAATACGAATACTGCTTCACGTTCTGTTGCGGATTATTTATATGACGGACCTGTCGGTACGCAATATTTCTATAAGGAAAGGACAATCCTCACAGATACAAATGACAAAACTGTGAAGATATTTGAAGATACTACTGTTACAACAATTCTTAATCGTGCTTATCCTCATCCTAATCTTGGCTCTTGTTTGCAAGTGGAAGAACGCAATATATCTTCGACGTCGGCGGATACATTATACTATGTCTTTAATGAAAATGCCATAGCATATACCAAATATAAAAGCGGAGTCAATTCTACACGCAGACTTCTTATCGCACCCTTAACAAAAGGATCTCCTCAAGATAGAGGAGAATCAGATACATCTATGATTCAAGAAATAGAGTATCCGATTTCAACGTCAGCCGGTAATTTTTCAACGGTGCATGTTCGGGCAATACAGTATTACAGCAATAAGGTGAGTACAACAATCCGAAATTTTTACTTTGCACCAAATGTCCTTTTTTGTAAAGTAGAAATAATGAGAAAAAGGCGAGTATCATCGGGTGAGGAAATACTTCACAATCACAATATTGTTGAACTTTTTCGCATAAAAAAGCCGTAGAATACTATGAGCAAGCCACTTCGTACTTTTTTTACCCTCATAGAAAATAAGAAGCAATAAATAATTTATATTTAGCTCGTGTTGGTTATTTTACTTAGGAAAAGAGCGTCAAATATAGACTTGTTTTTTTATCTTCTTATTTTTATGAAGTTACAAAGGTTTGTAAAGCAATATATAGGAAGTTCTTTTCCTGTTCTTATCGAAACGGAGAACTTTGAAAACTATGTTCTTAAAATGAGGGGTGCCGGGAATGGTCCTCTCAGTCTTATTGCAGAGTTCATTGCGAATCGGGTGGCATCACGCATCGGTTGGCAAGTTCCTGATGTGCATTGGATTGAAATACCCCAAAATTTCCCTTGGACATTCGGAACGGATGAATTTGATGATATTGTGCAAAAAAGCTATGGATGGAATTTAGGAATTATTCCGATTGAGGAAGCGGTACAAATTCATGCCCAAGAATTTGCCACTATCAGTTATGAACTCTTAGAACAATTATTCACTATTGACCTTTTCTTTATCAATGTTGATAGAACAATAAGTGCCTGTAATATCGTAAAAGATAAGCACTCTACATTCTGGATTATTGATCATGGTGCCTTGGGGTTATTCCAAAATATTTCGACAGGAACGAATACAATTTTTCGCAATCATATTCTTGTATCATCACCTCTATTGACGGAACTCGTGTACAGACCTGTGTTCCATTCTTTGGCATTATTTGAGGAAACTATAGAGGAAATCCCCAACGATATTCTTCTTGACGCTCGTATAACACGTCCTATACTTTTAGAAATAATTAATTCACGAATACATTTTTTACAAAAAATATTATAAAAGCTGTAATATTTGGTTACTCTATTGTTTTTACTGTACCGAAAACAATAATGATTGCTGTTGTGTCGGTGTTGTAATTGTCATAAAATATATTCCAGTTGTGAGTGTATCTAAAGGTAAAGGAAGTGAATATTCACCCGCATGAATATATTCCTGTAATATTGTTGCCACATGTTCACCAATTAACGATGTAATTGTAATATGCGTAATCCCTGTTTCATTTGTAGAAAAATGAATAATACTTCGTTCATTCGGCGGATTCGGTGAAATGCCGGTTATAAGTTTTCCATCGGGGTTAAATAAACGTTTCCCGCCTGCATAACAAATTTCTACAGGAACAGTTCCTTGAATTATTGCCGGAGCATTAGTGCAATATTCGCCCCAATCAAAGGAAGAAACCCTGACAGAGGCAGTATCACTTTTTCCGAGCATGACAAGAAAACGCATATATTGGACGGTATCGCTTGATTGCAATCGTGTATCGAATTGATCTGCATCCGGCGTAATGCGTCGTAACACTGTTGTATCATAATCTATGGTCATACGATAGGGGCGTGTAGCACTTTGTATTGCATTCGGCGGATAATGCAAACGTAGCGCAACAGTGAGAGTATCGCCCGGAGCAACCGATTGTGCATTGGATGTGACAATTAATGAATCGGCTCCATTACTGCATATTCCTTCCCCAAATACGGGTATTCGTATGGGGCTGCCTGTTTTATCAAAACCATATTCCAATAATGCAGTAAATTGCCCTAATTTGGTAGGAGAAAATCGTATTTTTACTTCAATGGAATCTTGGTTTTTGAGGGTAAATTTTTCCGGTGATTGAATGAAAGAAAAAGGTATATTATTAGGATTAAGTGCTAAGAAACGCGGTGCAGCAAAATTTACGGCAATAGTACCAATATTACGAATGACAGCGGTAATAATGGTGTCTTTAGTATCCCCAAGAAAACGTTTACCGAAATCAATAGGAGGATGATTTTCTAATAAAAGCGAAATACCTTCGCCGCTGATTATTCCCTGTGCCGTATAATTATCTTGTGTTTCTACGGTAATAATCGCTTCACGCTTACCAATAGCCGTGGGTGAAAAATTACATTCTAATGCCAGCGACTCATTCGGCTGTAAAAGTAAAGAGGGTGATATAATTGTTCTACTGAATTCTTGATTATTTGTACCCGTAATTGTCACCGAAGATATGCGTACTGCCACCTCGCCTGTATTTGTGATGGCATTTTCTACGAGTGAGTCTCGACTTCCAATATTGATAATAACAGAATCCATGAATATTGAATTGACCGTAAGTTGAGGAGCAACAATTTCCCAAAGATTATCCGAAATATCTGATTGAGGCATTTGTATTTTCCATAAATAGACAATACTGTCTTTTCCGCCTGTTGCTATTGTTCCATCTTTACTGACAATAACCGATGAAATTGTATGCGTGTGGGTATCTAATATACCAATAATACCTCCTGTTGGGGAATATAATACGGCTTCGGCATAATTTTGTGATTGTCCATTCACTATGCGTTGCTGTTGTAATCCGCCAGTAATCATAAATGTTCCTTGTGGATCATATCCCGTAGAAAACATATTTTTTTGTGACAGTATTATTGTTTGTCTATTTGTCAAAGAGGTAAAATATGCGTTTCCTATATTATCGGTCACAAGCACACTTGAAGCATCTTTGGCAATTGCGCCGCGTACGGGAGTATTTTGCTGCATAATTCGGATACTGTCAGCAAATACATTATTCCTACGCATATTATAGATGGTAACCACTTTTTGTGAGGGATTGACAGCTAAATACCGTGCTTTTGTTTCTGCTACATCATTCCATTCAATAATTCCCGGTTCATTAATAGTACGTATAAATCCCGTGCTGCCTGTGGTAAAATTGACAATGCCCGATAAAGAACCATTGGCACCGAAAATAATGGTATCTCTGCCGATAAAGACGGGACGCTGTGCATTTGTAGATTGTAAACCAAGATTGGCTATGTAAATACCCATATTGGAATATAGTTTTATGTTATTATCCGGCGAGGTCGTATAAGCAAGATGAGAACCGTCACCGTTTAGTCCTATAAAAAGCGCATTAGCATTATTGATGGCATAATTATTCGAACCATTATTGGTATTATGCTGACGAACGACGCTATCTTCCGTGAGAATATAAAGTTTTGTATTATCCGGTGAAAACAGAATATCTTTAATACCTGAAGTTAATCGAATTGAAGCATAAGGAATATATTCGTTTCTTACTTGCTGTGTGACACGCATAATACATTGTTTACTTGGCGTTGCAGGTACAGTCCACGGATGCTCTAATCCCGTAGCTTTATCGGAAATAAGAGTCCATGTTGTTCCATTGTCTATGCTATATTCTAAGGTGACAGTATCTTGCGGTAAAACGCCGCGCCAACGGATGACCGTATCTGTTTTCCACAGAAATTTTTCAAATCCATTGGGATGAATAACTTGCAATGTAGGTGGCGTGGGTGGTTGTGCTGCGGAACCTCCGGAAAAATATCCTATTGCTTGATTACATCCCGTTCCTTCAGGAATTAATTCTGCATACGCATATTTGGTGTCGGTAGGAATAAATCGTATAATAATGGGAATACTGTCATTTGCGGGAATTGTGATTGGAAATACTGTGGGACTGATAATCGAAAATGGATTATTTATCGTGAGTTTTTCGAGAGTAATGGCATTATTTTGTGCTTTAAGATAAACGGTTGTATCTTTCGTTGCGGGATTATTAATTATGCCGAAATGTGTTCCTAACGGTGAAATATTCCATTGTGCTAATTGCGAGGGGTTAATTGTATAGCGAACTGTATCTTTGAGACCTGTGGGAATATGTTCAATAATTGCGGTTTTTTGTTGTTCGCACCCTGATGTTTCCCATATAAGTTCACATGGTGCATATCCTTGTATTTTTTGAACAATTCGACGATAAATGGCTTCGGCTTGTGCTGTTGTGGTTACATTAGAAAACCCTTCACCGCCTGTTTGCTCTGTAATAAAACGTAATTCTGTACTAAGAGGAAGCCGTAAACCGATACAAAAAATCTTTATTCCCGCATTATTTGCTGCATTAATAACATTTTGCGGATCAAAAAAATCAAAGTTAATTCCATCAGTAAGAAAAATAATTGCTTTTTGGTTATGCTGCCCTCGCACTGCAATCGGTATAGCACCCGATCGGGCATCTAAAAATGCCGGAGTATAACGGGTTTGATTATCTAACACAAGTGCATCAATAGTTTGGGAAAGCCGGGCTTTATCAGTGCTATAATCAGTATTAAGGTATGCACGAGAATTAAATGAGGTAATGGCACATTCTGATGGCGGCATTTGAAATGCTTGGACAAATGCTTTACCTGCTTTTTGCGCAATTGTTAAATTATTATCCCCTGTACCAAAACGGCTGCCTCCATAAAATTCCATTGAGAGCGAAGCATCGAAGGTAAGCACAACAGATACAGGTAAAGGTGTATTGGTGGGCGGACAAGTAAGGGACACAATAGTGCGTTGCGTCCCGCCTTCGGTTATTCTCAAATCATCTTTGGAGACAGGATTTAATGGTAAACCATCTTTATCAAGTAAAAAGAAATCCGCAGAAAGCTGCGGATACGATGCTGTACTTTTCAGCGTTACGGAAAGTGTTTGTGCATTCAGAGTAAGTGCTTGCGCTGCAATAACCGTGCTGATGAGAAGAATACGTATATATGTCATCATAGAAAACCTCGTTCATAGTAAGAGTATGCGGTAATACAAAAAATAACACACTTTATGGAAAAGTGTTGCACACCGAAGATATGAACGAGTTATGGCGGCTCATAATTTTTTTATACAATGTTTCACCACAGCAATAAACTCAATATCGGTGTGGGGAGTAATATCAATATTGGCGAAAAGAGGATTTTCGGCTTGCAATACTTTCTTTTTGCCTTGGATGAGAAGTCGTTTCACCGTCAATTCACCATAGACCTTGGCAATGACGATATGCCCATGTTTTGGCTCGGCTTGGGTGTCCACAATCAGCATATCACCATCGCAAATACCGGCATCTTTCATCGAATCACCAACAACGGTAAGTACACACATACTACCCTTATGTTCTACAAGCTTTTCCATAAGATCTACTTGCTCAAAGGCATCTTCCACACCCACGGGCACACCGGCACTCACGCGCGAAGAGAGCATTGGCAGATAATAGACATTATTGGGTTGATTTTCCGTTTGTGGCTCTTGTTCTTGGTCTAAACGGTTGAGCAATGCCTGCATGGCGTCAAGGTGAAAACGCAATTCACCGACAGTATCCAATTTGTTTTTGACTTTGGGCTGAGTTCTGTCAGACAAAACGTCGCCCTGACCTGTGAGCATCCAAGTTGCTGAAATACCGTGGGTTGTAGCCAATGATTCAATAACGGAATGGGGCACGGAGCGTCTGCCGGCTTCCCAAGCATATACTGCTGCTGCTGTGGTGGACTGCGAGTCCGCATAATCTGCAACGGTCATGGAAAGAACTGTTTCGCGCACAAATTTATGTCTTCTGCCTACTTCATTTTTCATAGTTGTACAAGAAAAAATTTTACAATTTGGTTGCAATTTTACGAATTGTTAAGTTTGTGGCAAAATTTTTGTACAATTCATTGAAAACTTTGTGATGAATGTCGTGTCGTGGATTTCACTTTCTTTACTTCTTTGGGGGATAACAACAATGAGTACAATGGGGCAGCAATTTCTTACGGAACATACCATAGCAGGCGATACGGTAACTTCTTCCATGTCTCTTGATGAGTTTACCTTTCTTGCGGGATTATGGCAGGGCAATGGTTTGGGTGGTATTGTCGAAGAGCAATGGTCGCCCCCGCAAGCCGGAGCAATGATAGGCACATTCCGTTTAATAAAAGAAGGAAAAAATATTTTTTATGAAATTATGGAATTATCCGAAAAAGAAGGGCAAATTTATCTCAAAGTAAAACATTTTACACCCGGATTTATCGGATGGGAGGAAAAAGATAAATATATTACATTCCCATTTCTTGTGCGTCAAAACAATGCCTTTTATTCTAATGGATTAACAATGGAAATTCATGATAAAGAATTGATATTATATGTACGTATGAAGAAAAAAGACGGCACGTTCCATGAAGAAAAGTTCGTCTATGAAAAAAGATGGTAAAGGAAATTTACTAGCTTCTCCTGTGCCTACTTATTTTTAAAAAAATAAATTACCGTATTATAGCAGTAAGTTGTGTTCGAGTCGTATGTGAGTTGGACACCTTTAATAAATACATGCCACTTGGTAAATCGCCGGCATTAATTTCGGCAGTACCGTGTCCTGTGTTTGATATTTGTACTGATTCAGTCAAATCAGCAACTTTTATTCCTTGTAATGTATATAACTCGACTGCAAAGCTTTCTTTCATAGTAGGATCACAAAACAATGAAATGATTGAAGTCTTCGTCACAGGATTAGGATTAATGCTAAATATCCACACCCTAGCAAGGGGATCGGTACTTTCTATATCGGTAATATTTGTAATTTTTTCGGGTAATTCAATTCTAAGCATTATAGGAGCAGATTTTGTTACTGGATTTGGATCTTGCAAATTACTTGTAAATCCTGTAACAAACAATGTATTGTCAACAATAAGTGATTGTGTAAGAGTATATTCAATATTTGACGAATAGTGTGTAGGTCTATAGTAAAAATTTTTCCATGTTTTACCGTAATCATCGCTAATAATAAGGCTATCACCACTGCCACCAAGCACAATGATGTTGTTATTATTTGCTATTGTAGTTAATCTTGGTAATTTCTTTCCGATGAGGATTTTTTCCCATACTTCCCCACCATCTGATGATACATATATACAACCTTCACCATACGATTGCTTCATGAGATTATATCCGATAACAATAATTCTTTCATTATTTACAAATAAATCTGTTATTGTCAATGAATCAGATACATATTTTCTCTCCCACGTTATGCCATAATTTTTGGAGATTATCACTTCGGATGTACGATAAGAACCATTGTTATTCTTCACTACAGAAGCCGCACATACTATATCTCCTTCATTTGTACGATGTAATTGACATTGATAAATATTAAACATTGAGTCCAACAGTGTTTTTTCCCATGTATCCCCTCCATTAAGAGTTAAAAGAATAACATGTCTGTTGTTTTCATCTATAACACTAATAATTCCAGTTAGACTATCAATAAAACTAAAATAACGATAATTTACATATGGAGCAGAATACTTACCATCAGACTCTTCCATGCGTACCCAGTCTTCTCCTGAATTACGCGACTTATGTAAACCATAGATGGTTTTATGCTCCAAAGCAAATCCTTTATCGTGGGTGGGGAAGTAAAAATCGACAATTCTGTTTGTACCAAGAGTACCAGATTTTTGCCAAGTTGCTCCGCTATTTGTGGAAAAACAAATACTTTCGGACTTCGAATCAAAAAAACAAAGTCTATTATTAAAGTTTCTAATTGTTTTTAGTGGTGCTGAAGAAAAACTATAAAAATCTGAGATACTCTCTACCATATTGTTGTGCAATGTAAGCAATCCTATATATCGTTCTCCTCCTATCAGAAGTACACTATCAGTACTAATAAACCGAATATCTGATAATTGCTTAACATTTGCAGATATTAAATTTATATTTTTCCATGCTTCCCCATTGTTATCTGAGTAATAAAGTACATTTAAGCTATCTGATCTTAGAGCAAAAATAGTATTTCTTTCATAAAAAACATTGACTATATTGATCAAAGAAGTTATCGTTTCAGATATTACCCATGAATCTCCGAAATCAACCGATTTAACTATATAAATAGTGTTAATTATTGGATTATGGACAATTATCATTGTTGTATCATTATGCGAGGTACAAGAAACAACATTACCGGATACAGGTAATGTACGCTGTTTACTCCATGTTAATCCTAAATCACTACTTCTATAAAACAGGCTGTCGCGAAAAGTTAGAATGGTTTTACCCATTATATGTGTCGTAGATTTTAGACTATATTCATTAGTGATTCTATCTGTAAACTTCCATGATTGACCTCTGTTTTCACTAAGTAGTACATATCCTCCTGAGCTAATAGAAATACATTTCTCAGAATCTATTTTGATGATGTTAGAAAATAAAAAATCCAAGCGTTCAAAGATTATATCTTTATTTATCGTAGATTTTCTCCAAGTTTTTCCGGCATCATCGCTAAAATAACCTGCGAAATTTCCAACGGAATCATCCCTTCCTACTATTACGCAGTGAATACTGTCCATAAAAAGTACATCTGTAAATGTATTGCCTTTTATTGTAGTAAATTGTTCCCACGTTATGGGGTTCTTTGACATTCTTAACAATACGCCATTATCGCCAACAATAACAGCAGAGTTCCCTGAATAATCAGATTGACGTAATATACTGCCGAGGCTATAATTAATGAGAAATGTTGATGGTAAATCTTGTGAGTGTAGTTCTGCGACGACTACAAGCAGTGAAATTAAAAGTATAAGTAGATTTTTCATGATATATAGATTACCTTAACAGTTAATGGAATAGTCTGATTCGCACAATGAGATTCTCATTTTCGATTTTTACTTCATAATTAATGAGTTACATGAACGGTTGTTCCTGCAATAGAGTTGTTATCAGCAATAATGAGAATATAAGTCCCGGGTATGAAGTTATTTGTCATTATAGAGCCATGTAGGAAACCATTGTTATCTAATTCAAAGATTGAATGTATATCTTCCAACTGTTTTCCTTTTAGGTCATAGATGTACACTCGTGCATCATGATTAAATGTAGTACTGGTAGAAAATTTCAATGTACTTCCTATAGAAGTTGGATTTTCTCTAAGTTGTATTTCATGTTTATCCAAAGGTATTTCATTTTCAGAGACTTTTGCATCAACCGAATTTATGACTTGTTCTATAGGGATACGAATAATAAACGGATATGCCGATTTATTCGGTGGAGGAGGAGGTGGATTATTTATTTTTACTCCAACCGCAATGTAATTACCGTCGCTAATAATAGAATGATAAAGACGATGCTCAAGTGCTGGATCTGCTTTTTGCCGCAAATAACAATATGGTTTCCATGTTATACCCTGATCTTTACTCATGATGATACTATCACTTATTCCACCAACAATACAAAGGTTGTTTCCATAACTAATGGTTAAAGCAACTCCTTGAGATAATGGCATTACATTACGCCATGTTGTGCCACCGTCCGATGTTCTATACAATCTGCCAATGCGAAGTGAATCACTTTTCATGGATATAGCAGAGACAAGAAAGTTTTTATCATCAAAAGCATAAATATCCCTGATTACAATTGAATCCGCAATGGTAATCGTATTCCAAGTTTTCCCATTATCTCTCGAAACTATAAAAACTTGCTTATCGGTAAATGAGCCTGCTATAATCATGCTGTCTGGTGTACCTTTTACTAATATTGGGTCATGTGGAATATAACCGTCAGTAAATTGAGGGTACCAAGATTGCCCACCATTTGTTGTAATGAGAATGCCAAACTTATTATTAGAATTTTTGAAATTGATAATACCGTAATTTTGATTTTTAAAACTGAAACGTGTGCCGGACCCTATATAAGGGGCTTGACAATTTACTTCCATTATTTGATAAGTTTTACCACCATCCTTAGTCATATATAATCCTTGATTTTGAGTTGCACCCATGAGAAAACCAATAGAATCATTGACAAAATGCGACGCAACTATACTGGATATTCCTTGTGTACGTGGTTGTTGTTTCCATGTTGCTCCCCAGTCTTTTGACTCTGTAATGCGGTTATAACTCCCGTCGGTAAATACGATTGATTTATCGGGTTTTTGAGTAAAACTTCCTATACTGGTTGTTTCTTCGCTCACTAAAAGAGAAGATAATATTTCAATAGATTGCTTTTCTGTGTCTAACAATACTATGGTTTTAGTAGCGGCTGTTATCATTGCGCTTGTATTTGTTAGAAATTTACAACGAAGTAACCGAAGATTAATCGTATCTATTTTTGCAACTGTGTCCCAAGACATACCTTGATTAGTAGTTTTATAGACTGAAAAATTTCCCTCATTTCCCAATACAATAATCTCTTCTTTCTTGTTTATGGTGGCAAGCGCAACGCTTGGTAAGGAAGTATTAGAAAATACTAACGCAGTTTTTTTTCCATTGTCCGTCATTCGCCATAATGATACTTTCTTTTCCATCGTTTCCACTGTTGTTAATAATATTCCATTCATTGTGTTAATGTACGATGTAATGATATCAGTAATTGGGAAGTCGGGTACAATATTCCATGTCTTTCCCTTATCTTCGCTGAGATAGTAGCCGTCTGTTCGTCTTAACCCCACAGTATTAGCATTAATCATAATTAAAGTACTGTTGGAAAACGTTTGTCCGATAGAAGCCGATTTTTCCCATGTATTTCCTCCATCCTCTGATAAAAACACTGTTCCGTAATTTGTAGCTGCTAAGAGTGTCTTAGAGGAAAGAACAACAACATTTATATCTCTATACTCATTACCAATACTGGAATTAAATGATTCTGCATTGATTGATTGTTTCCATGTCTTTCCTTTGTCTGAACTATGATATACCATCAAGGTATTGTTCAAAAGATTTCTTCCCACGATGACACAATGTGTCTCGTCCAAAAAAACAACATTTTCAGCCCAAAAGTATCGTACAAAATGTAGTTGACTCCACGTTTTACCTTTATCGGAAGAATATAATATTCCACCGTCTATATATTGCAGGATGACAATATCTGCATCATTTGTTGCAATATTGTTGACAATACCTAATGCATTATAATCATATAGCACGGAGACAGAAATATCGTCATTAGCAATGGCATTACATACAAACATGATGATAAGGCAAGTATAGACAAAGAAAGATTTCATATTATTACCTCAATATATAGAAAATATTCCCCGATTTAATATCGGGGAATTGAAAAACACGTGTTTATGTAACAGTTAATTACAAATATTTTGACAACCTTCTTGCCAATCAATCCATTCACTAGGAACTTCAGGTTGTTGAGTCGTAGAACAGCTTTGTGTGGGAAAAGTATCTACAAGATTTATCTCGTAAGTGCCACCAAAAGCAGGGCTTAAATAGCATATTTCATAAACTTCCCAACAACGAGTTTCTGGTATGCATGGCACCCATCTTAGTTGATTTCCTGTGTCTGTAAATACTGCGGCACATCCTATTCTACCAAGCCGCCAACCAGTCATCTTTGCGGGGCAAGGAGGTATATTGGCATTCCATGGATTATTTTTAATAGCATCTTTAAATGCTGCATCAACAATTTGATTCATTTGTATAGTTGATGAATAACAAGTAGGATTAGAGAAAACAATACTAGTCACAACGAAATCATAATATACTCCGCAGGCAACTCGCCAACACCAGTTGACTGTTACTGAACACCCGGGGCTTATATATTGAACATACGGAGTGCCTGGAACAAATGGATCTGCGGGACAATCTGGTGGTGCCGGACATTGTGATTTCGACAATGAAAAACTACTAGTAAAGACTAGTATCAATATAATGGTTTTAATAAAACCAATAAAATATGATTGATTTGATTTTTTAGTATTCATAAAGATACAAATTTAAGTAGTAAAATGATGTAATTATTTAGTTTTTATGGCTCGCATATATTTTGACACGTTCCGTAATATATACCACCATTTGCTGGTGGAGGACTCGTTTGTGAACAAGGTATAGATGGAAATGGTGTGCCTACATTAGTTGTGCTAACATCATATGGTAAGCCATTTATAGGGCTAGTTCTATAACATACCGTGACTCTCTCCCAGCAACGTGAAACTGGTTCACAGGGCTGAAGTGTCATAATATCCTGTTGAACCAAGATAAATATTCCACAACCAATTTTTCCAAGTCTCCAAAATGCACTTGATTGAGCTGGACATGGAGGGATAGCAGCACCCCATGGATTCTGTAAAAATATTGCTTCAATTGCTTGATCCTGGTAAAAACTTAGGTATGGTAGAATGTCTGTACAATCGCCATCTAATCTTATGGATGTTATTACTAAATCATTCCATGTACCACACGCAATCCGCCAGCACCAGTTTACTGTTACAGTACATGTTGGACTCAGCACCTCAACATATGGAGTTCCTGGAATGAATGGATCATTAGGACAATCCGGCGGTGTCGGGCATTGTGCTTTGCTTTCAATGTGAAAAGACAAAAAACAGACAACTGCTACAAGACCGAGCAGTACGGTTTGAAATTTCTTCATAATACATAAATTTTAGTGGAAAATTGATAGGGAATTGTAAATAGTTATATGGGTATGACCACTAAATTATCAGGGGCGGAGAATGATCGGCTGCATAGTACAGCATCGCGTACAACGAGAGAAATGTACGATGGGGGGGGGGGGAATCAAAGCCCCGATGTTCTTATTATACAGTCGTAGTATGGTCGGATTATTCATAATGTCTTAATCAAGATACTTAGGCGACAGTAACTAAGGCGAACATACGAAAAATATTTCATACTATCAAGTATTGGTGTAATTTTTTTCCGAATTTTATCAACAACTATATAGAATGATAGCAAAATTGTCTTTGAAACTATACGGAAAGAGTGTTGAGTGAATACTCTATAAATACGTTTCACTTTTCGTATTCTGATTCATTGGGCGAAACAAATACTCAATATAAAGGGAATATCTTTTCCGATATTCCCTTTGCTATAAAAAAGCTATTCTCGCTACTTTTTATTTCATGATGATTGTTTTTTGATGTTCTTGCACAGTGCCGCAGCGTAATTGAACGGTGTACATGCCCGATGCCATATTCTGTGTAGAAAGCGCAAGATGTTCAACGGCACCATTTCCTATGCCGCGCCAGAGTATATGCTCCGTACCATTTTGGTCAATAAGAACAATAAGTGCTTCTGCATTATTGTCGGGTAAAGAAACAACACAATGAATTATATCCTTGGCAGGATTAGGAGCGGTAATGAGAAGAGAAGAAGATGAATTATCGGAATCAATTCCCGATATTTTTCCTTTTTGCTCTACATGATACCACATTGTTTTTGTTTTTTGTTGATCAATTTCAAAACTGAATTTTCCATTGCTTAATTTTGTAGCCACTATGCGTTGTTTATTGATACGATTTCCGGCAGAATCTAAAGGAAAAATATAGACGGAATCACCCGTGCCCGCAAAACTTATTCTGATAGTCATTGCTTCTATTTCCGTGCGTCCTGTTCCCCATGCTGTTGCCGTGCTTGTATCGCCTGACCACACCGCACCGCCATTAGCCGAACGAGTGCTGACGGTAAGTAAAGAAAGCGGCGATGTGGTTAATGATTGTGATTTATCGGCAGCCATCCATGTAATTGCGCCATATTTCCCATTATCCATACGTTCCATACGCACATCATCAATGGAAATTATTTTTCCCGATAATAAACCGCAAGCGGATTTATAGGCATCGGTATTGACGGTAAATAATCGCTCGTCCACATTCCATAATAATTCTTCGGTATCAGAAATTAAATTGCGTGTGTCCACCGTACTTGCTAATTCAGCTATAGCAGTATGGGGGCGTGAACTTTGTATTTTTGCTTCTAAGGAGTCCACATATACCTGCCGGAAAAGTGGTATACGTGCATCGGCAGAATTTTCAATCCAAAATGAACCTCTTTGGAAAAATTGTGGATAAAGCAATGCTTCTTTTGTTTGATTAATAGTAATTTTTTTTGCAGCAGGACTTATCATCTGTCCACGAAATACAGATGCTGCCGTCGGCATCATGGCAGTAATTGTCGGCACACTTTTTTGTTCATTAAATGAACGGTCATCCACATATTCCCGTTCTAAATTTGCGATGGTTCTATTGCCGGAATAATATGTCATAAAAACGGCATCCATATCTTGATATGATGCATAATTGGGAATAAGAGTCATCATCTCATTAAGATGGGCAGACGGAAATGGCATAGTGTATGAACCAAGTATATTGGGCTTATCCTTCATTGCGGGTCGAACAAAATTGGGAATTGTGCCACCCCCCGTATTCGATAATTGTGGTGTATTGGCAATATACCACGATGTTCCGCTATTGCGATTAAAGTCCCATCCTTCCATTTCCATGGTAAAATCCATACCCTGCATGGAATGAATATCATTAAAACGAACAAATAATGTGCCGCCTGTGAGCAAAAATTTACAGTTCAAATCTTTTCTCAAATACGAATACATCTCATCATAATAAGTACGTTGCATAGTTTGATAAAATTCCACATTATCTTCCATACGCTTACGAGTGACAACATCGTCCCATTTAGAGCGAATTATTGTACCATTCTCTATTTTTTCATTTGCTGCTAAACCGATTTCCGGTGCTGATTTCAGCGACACATCATCAATAAAGACATTACCGTCATCGGCACCTGCATTAAAATAAATTCTTCCATTACCGACGAAATTGTCAGAGGAACGGTAGGTGAAAACAAATTCTTTCCACTCGGTGGTTAGCTGTGCCGTAAATGTTCCCGAACCCGGGGCAGAGCTTGTTATTGTACGATTTTTTTGTGCCTTAGCCCAAAAACGTAATTCATAGAGACGTAATTTTTCAATTGTTCCCGTAGAATTGTAAATTCTTGCATCGGTTTGACTTGTTCCTTTAACTCCCACTTTCATGACCGCACAGGTTGTGCCGCTTCTTTTTTCACAATCGGAATGCTCAAATAGAAAACGTACCGGAGAATTGCCATTCACGGATGTATTCCAAATAAATGAATACATATCCTCAAATCCCGGGTCCATAGCAAGATTGGTCGTATTATCTGAAGTGACTTCCCATGCTTTTTTCAGTTGAGCCGTATTCCCATATTTTTTTTGTAAAAATTTATTAAATAAGGAATCCAGTACTTGACGATGATGATACGATAAGATGCCACCTTGTCGAGGATGGAAATAATTATTTATCCAATAATTAAACAGTGAATTTTCTGTTGTGATGGTTGCCAAAGCAATCGTTGGTTCATCGGCTAAGGTTTTTTTTGTATAAGGATTGAGGTGAGAGAAAAATTTCCACCATATATCTTTTAATTTTTTTTGAAAATTTTTATCAAAATAATTAACTATTCTTCCGGCACTCGGCATCGAGTCACTGCGGGTAATACCATCGCCGGAGCGCGGTTGCCACACACCGTGTAAATGCAAAAGGGCATATATTCCTTGTTGTTTTAATTGGAAAATAAACCAGTCGAAGCGTTTCATTTGAGCTTCGTCTAAATCATTGGAATTTGTCCCGGGTTTCAAAAAGCTGGCTTCATTCCAATTATGAAAATCCATTCCATAGAAGCGCACTGCATTGCAACCGAGTTCACGCAGTTGACGCGCCAAACGTATTGCCGTGGCACTATCAGGGAAGCAAGCCGTATAATAGAGCGTGGTGCCCCATAGACGCAAACGTTCGCCGGAAGGAAGTGCAAAATGTCCGTCTTTTACCGTCACAAAGCCCGCAATGGGAGCATTCTCGGGCACAAAAAGATTTTTTGTTTGTAATGGTTTGAGTGGCGGAATGGAAAAAGGAACCGCTCTTTGTAAGGTTTGTGCATTCATAAGCATTGCTGAGAGCAGCATGCACAAAGTCATGGAAATGCGTATCATAAGTTCTCCACATAGAATTGAGTGCTTCAAAAATACAAGGTTGTATGCTTATGACGAACAATCAAAGTACAACAAGGGCGAGCGCAGTCCGTTTGTGAGGCATTATCAGCATTCATTATATTGTAAAAAATTATGGAATTTTCATTTAAGTCTATGGGAAATAATGATGTATCACAAACAGACAATCCGCTTTCCGGCGTACCGGTCAAAAAAAGGGGATGGCTGATTATTTTTGGCTTATATGCAGGGTTGGCTATAACAGCGGTGGTTTTGGGGTCGCTTTACCGAGTATTGCCCAAACGTTCCGAAGTGCTTGCCAAGCGCAAAGCCAAGCCGGAGTTCAGCTCTTATGCACTAATTCTTTCGCCTTTGAAAACCGATGAGGCACGAAAAGTGGCTCAGAGCATTATGAGTGATATTGGTGAAGATTCGACGAAAACAAAAATGGTAATCAGCGGCACTGCTTTTCATAAACAATGTACTTCTTTGGCAGAATATGGACATTTGATTACGCAATCGGCTATTCAAGCACAACAACCGCAAACGACGGTACAAGCTCAGCTTACTGATAAAATGTTGAATATTATGATAAGCGATAAAATCCTTGCACAATTTTATATTATCGGTAATTTTGGCAATGCTTCATTGGATGAAATACAAAAAACGGTTTTGCCGGTATTTACGGGTATAGATTTGCGTTCAAAAACTATCGGTAAAGTTCATATTTTTACCTATTACAGCGGTGGCAATTCTTTGAGTAATGTCGGGTTTACGAATTATTTGAAAGATGCCGGATTTGTGGTCACAACACGCTAAAAATACTGTTGAATTATATCTTAATGATAGAAAATAGTATTGTTTTACATATTACTTTTCTCCCCCAATAGATGTTTTTATTGAGGGAGATTTTTTTTTATTTCATCATCACACATTCATCATGCCAAACGCCATTACTTACTTGCATAATATACATGCCGCTTGATAATGTTGGTAATGATATTTCTTGCATGTCGGTGGAATTATAAAGTGAGGAATATTGCCATACTTCTACGCCTGTCAAGTCGAATATTTTTACGGTAATTGCACCGCCATAACCCGTGTATAATCGGGCTATTGTGCCGTCAGATTCAATGCCGAAACGTCCCGTTTGTTGCACACCGCGAAATTGCCATGCACAACTCGGATCATAAAGAATTTCATCATTATTGGCGCGAACGATAAGACATTGTTCACTGTGAATAATATCGGAAAGTGTGAATTTTTCACTTTTTCTGCCATCAGGTGGTAAATAGATTGTACAAGGCAAAATAATTTCTTTTTCTTGTTTATTCGGTGAAATACTTGTAAATCGAAGTGCATTATTCCGAAGAAATACGGTGGAAATTCCCGCATTTGGTGTAAAAATACTGTCACAGCGCACACAACATGGATCATAATTAAGGGTTACTGTTGTTTGAGCAAGACCTTCGGGAATAATTATTTTCACGGGAACAATAGTGCCGGGTGCATACTGCGCTGTGTCGGATAATTGCAAAGAAATTGTTTTTTCTTGATCATTGTTAATGATTATGGAAATCGTTTTTTCTTCATAACAACCATTAGCATTTGTGCCGCGAACGGTATAAGTGATATTTTCTGTCGGTTGTGCTATCGGATTAGAAATAGTCGCATTATTGAGATATGTGCTCGGTGTCCACAGATAATTATCAGCATTATTTGCACGAAGATGTACTGTATCGCCAAGACAGATTTCTCTGTTTTCTGAAACCGATATTGTCGGCTTTTCATTCACTGTAATAAGAATTTTTTTACTGTCAAAACAATTTCCTGTTTTTCCTGTAACAATATACTCTGTAGTTTTTGTACCGTTAAATATTGGATTGGCAATTGTGGGATTATTCAATCCTTCCGCAGGTGACCAAGAATATTCTGTAGCTCCTTTGGCTGATAAATGAACTGTATCGCCTGTACATAGTTCTCTATTTTCTGATACCGATACTATCGGCTTTTCATTCACTGTAATGATCACTTTTTTACTGTCAAAACAATTTCCGTTTTTCCCTGTGACTATGTATTCTGTGGTTTTTGTACCGTTAAATATCGGATTGGCAATAGTCGCATTATTCAATCCTTCGGTAGGCGACCAAGAATATTCTGTAGCTCCTTTGGCTGATAAATGCACTGTATCACCAAGACAGATTTCTCTATTTTCAGAGGTAATAATTATTGGTTTTTCATTGACAGTAACAAGTATAGTATCTTTACCTTCGCAATTTCCTGATTTTCCTGTGACAATATATTGTGTGGTGGAAGTTCCTGTAAATATTGGATTTGCGATTGTGGCATTACTTAATCCTTCCGCAGGCGACCAAGAGAAATTTTCTGCACCGCTTGCGTTTAATTGTATTTGTTCACCTTCGCAAACACTTGTGTCTGCACCTGCAAAGACAGATAATTCACCGCCCAAAGTGACATTGACGGTATCATAATTTTCACAACCATTGCTGTTCTTTATTGTGAGAATATATTGCATATTTTTTTCGGGCGTGCATAGTGGGTTTGCACTTTTTGGATTATCCAAATAATCGGCAGGCGACCAAGAATATTCAAAAACGGGAGTATTCATTCTTCCGATGCGTACACTT